>TARA_R110001583_G_scaffold32882_1_pt1 | contig 105084 bp, 92 predicted proteins | sample TARA_R110001583 | Tara Oceans TARA_R110001583 (sample SAMEA4398432) | marine metagenome | biome: Polar Biome; feature: [MES] marine water layer (ENVO:01000295) within the mesopelagic zone...; material: water (ENVO:00002006), including particulate matter (ENVO:01000060) such... | reverse complement strand
AAACGACACGCCAAAAACAAACAAAATGGGGCATATTAAAGGAAATATGCTTTAAAACGGTAAAAACCGATCAGGAAACGTTTGCAAGTTACACCGCGCGATACGACTGACCAGAGCAAGGACGCCTCGGTTACCGGGCGACGTATGATTGTCGGCCTGGGGGCTTCTGGCGGCATCGTCATTGGCCGGGCCTTTGTGCTGGACCGGCAATATATCCATGTTGTTCGTCAGACCATTTCTTCTGACTGTATCGACGACGAAGTCGCCGCCCTGCATCGGGGCGTTGATGACAGTATCGAGCAGTTGCGGCGCCTGAAATCGCAATCTGGTGCGCGGGAAGCCTCGGGGTCCGACGAACTGGGTTTTCTGCTTGATGCCTATATCCAGATGCTGACGCAGTCGCGCCTGTTGCGTGGGGCCGAAGACCGGATTCGCCAGCAGAAAATGAATGCGGTCTGGGCGGTCAGCGACGTGATCGACAGCATCGCCCAGCAATTTTTCGGCATTAAAGACAAATACATTGCCGCGCGCGCCGCCGATATTCGCGAGGTGGGCCTGCGCCTGATGCGCAGCCTGACCGGCGAAAGTGACCGTGCGTTAGACCAGGCCCCGCCGGGCGCCATTCTGATTGCCGAAGAACTCAGCCCGGCTGACATGGCCCGCCTGCAACCGGGCAGTGTTGGCGCGTTTGTAACCGCCATTGGCGGGGCCGAAGGCCACACGGCCATTATGGCCCGGGCGCTGGGCCTTCCGGCTGTTTTGGGGGCGGCGGATATTATTCGCGGCATTTCGGGGGGCGATACCATCATTGTTGATGGTTTGCGCGGCGAAGTTATTTTGCGGCCCACTGCGGCTGATTTGGCCCTGTATGGCAAAAGGCGGGAAGACTGGCAGGCAAAACGTACCAAATTGCTGGGCTTGCGCAGCCTGCGGTCGGAAACCCGGGATAATGTGCCGGTAGAACTGCATGCCAATATCGAATTGCCTGTCGAGGTCTCGACCGTTTTGCAAAACGGGGCATCGGGCATCGGGCTTTTGCGCAGCGAGTTCATGTTTATGAACAAAAGCTATCTGCCCGATGAAGAAGAACAATACCAGGAACTTGCCGGTATTGTCAGCCAGATGAAAGACCTGCCCGTTACCATCCGGACCCTTGATATCGGCGGTGAAAAACTGGCAGTGGCCCTGCAAAACGACGTTGGCAGTGGCCCGAATCCGGCGCTGGGGCTGCGTGGTGTGCGCTTGTCACTGCGCCGCGAGGATTTGTTGGAAACCCAGCTTGCCGCCATTTTGCGCGCATCCTTGCACGGCAAGGTTCGCGTATTGGTGCCTATGGTGGTGACTGTGGGTGAAATGACCCGTGTGCGCCAGATTTACACCAAAGTCGCCGACCGTTTGCGCTGCGATGGTCATGCCCTGCCCCAAACGCTGCCGCCGCTCGGCGCGATGATCGAAATACCGGCCGCCGCCCTTAGCATTGATGCGCTGGCGCGCGAATGCGAATTTTTTGCCATCGGCACCAACGATTTAACCCAATACACCCTGGCCATTGACCGCAGCGACGACCAGGTGGCGCATTTATATGACCCGCTTCATCCCGCTATTTTACGCCTGATTTACGAGGCGGCAAAGGCCGCGGCCCGTACGGGCATCCCCATGAGTGTTTGTGGTGAAATGGCCGGGGATCCGCGCTATACGCCTCTGTTTTTGGGCATGGGACTGCGTAAATTATCGATGTCGCCGGGCAGTTTGTTGCAGGTAAAACAACGGGTGCGCCGCCTTGACAGCCGGACATCCGAATATCAGGCCCAGCAAATTCTGGATCAATGGGACCCGGACCGTATTGCCGTGATGTTAGATGATTTTAACGATCTGGCCTGATCGCGCCGGTTTGCCAACAGCGTAAGTTTTCTTTGCGGGCTGGGCACTGGTTATCACATGACAGCGTACCGATATGTGGCAGGCACGCCGCGCCATGATGTGAACAGCGCGTTGGGCGATATGTTTGGCGTTGCGTTTGCCACGGGAATAAGAAAACACTTGATGCCGATATAAACATATCTTTATATATGCGTCAGGCAAGGTTGGCATTGCTGGCCAGATGCACGTAATTTAACGGCGGTTTCATTTCCTTTTTCGGTGAAAATCGGCAAAGGATATGAAAGCGCCATATCTGATTGATGGAGACGACATGTCTAATTTTACCGATTGCAAGGTCGCAGACCTTTCGCTGGCCGGCTGGGGTCGCAAGGAAATTGCGATTGCCGAAACTGAAATGCCGGGCCTGATGGCGCTGCGCGAAGAATTTGGCACCACCAAGCCGCTGACCGGGGCCCGCATTGCCGGTTGCCTGCATATGACCATTCAGACCGCTGTTCTGATGGAAACCCTGATTGCCTTGGGCGCCACCGTTCGCTGGTCGTCTTGCAACATTTTCTCGACCCAGGATCAGGCTGCGGCGGCGATGGCTGCGGTTGAAATTCCGACTTTCGCCTGGAAAGGTGAAACGGAGGAAGAATTCTGGTGGTGCATCGAGCAGACCATCGAAGGGCCGGATGGCTGGAAACCGAACCTCATCCTGGATGATGGCGGTGATTTGACCCAGTTGATCCACGAAAAATACCCGGAACTGCTGGCCGACATTAAAGGCCTGTCCGAAGAAACCACCACGGGTGTGCATCGTCTTTATGAAATGGCGAAAAAAGGCACCCTGAAGGTTCCGGCCATCAATGTGAATGATTCGGTCACCAAATCGAAATTCGATAACCTTTATGGCTGTCGCGAAAGCCTGGTTGATGGCATCAAACGCGCCACCGACGTCATGGTTGCGGGCAAGGTTGCTGTTGTTGCCGGCTATGGCGATGTGGGCAAAGGCTCTTCTGCATCCTTGCGCAGCCAGGGTGCCCGCGTTCTGGTCACCGAAATTGACCCGATCTGCGCGCTTCAGGCCGCAATGGAAGGTTATGAAGTCACCACGATGGAAGATGCCGCACCGGTTGGCGACATTTTCGTCACCACCACCGGTAACATCGATATCATCACGCTGGACCATATGCGGGCGATGAAAGACCGGGCAATTGTTTGCAATATCGGCCATTTTGATTCCGAAATTCAGATCAATTCGCTGCGCAATTACAAATGGGACAACGTCAAACCGCAGGTCGACGAAGTTGAATTCCCCGATGGCAAACGCCTGATCGTTCTGGCCGAAGGCCGTCTGGTCAATCTGGGTTGCGCAACCGGTCATCCCAGCTTTGTGATGTCGGCATCCTTCACCAACCAGGTGCTGGCCCAGATCGAATTGTGGACCAACCACGCCAATTACGAAAACCAGGTTTATGTTCTGCCCAAACACCTTGACGAAAAGGTTGCTGCCCTGCACCTCGAACGTCTTGGCGTCAAGCTGACCAAACTGTCTGCCGAACAGGCCGAATACATTGCCGTTCCGCAGGCTGGTCCGTTCAAGCCGGATCATTACCGCTATTAATTGCCGCACCTTTTCCGGCACAACAAGCAACCGGCCCGCATTGATGTGCGGGCCGGTTTTTGAATATTCTGTCCATTTGCCCATTGAAGATGCCCGGCGTAACCTCGCTACTTGACCTGCCTTGGTCTGGCTTGCCGTGCTGGCGGGAAACCTTATGTTCGATCCGCTTGATCACGGCATTTTGCAGTGCCATGATCCCTATTTATGATCAGGTGGTGCAAAAATAACCGCGCCAATAGCCAAGGTCACATTAACAGGGCTTCGTGAATAGGGTGGTCGGGGCTGTAACGGTGGTTGAGCAGGCCGATTAATTCCCGCGAGAATTGTTTGCCGTCATCAAACAGTTTGCGTAATTCCGGGTGGTTGCGGTCATTCTGGTCGATTTTTTCCAGCCGTTGGCGAATTTCCGGGTCATTCAAGCGCGATAGAAAATGATCGTACAGTTCCAGGGCCGCCAGGCTTTTGTCGCCAAACACCGTTTGCAGGCGCGTGATCGGCGGTAATTGCAACAATTCGGACAATTTGGCCCGTTTGCCAACATAGTCAAACCCGGCGGTTTCAGCCGCAGCGATAATGCCGCCGAAATACAGCATCTTGCGCGAAAAAACCAGCTTCAGGCGGCGTGGTGCCCATGTTTTGGCCCGACCTTCACGGGTTTTGATCTCAAAATCCACGCTGATGGTGCGGTAATAGCGGATCACGTCATTGACCAGAAATCGCGCAATTGAGTCGCGCGTGACATTTTCGGTGACGTAATTGGCAATCAGTTCGTCAAAAAAGGCGCGTTTGGCCGGTTCGTTATACAGCCATTCGCATTCCAGCAAAAACAGCAACCGACGTGTGGTAATGGAATTTGTATCGCCATCCAGACCAATGCGGTTGACCAGTTCCTCGGCCGGGACATAGGCCGAAAACGGCCCGCCAACGGCTGGCTTTTTGGCCACCATGGCCCCTAAAATATCGCCAACATCGCGATAGGGGGCCAAATTGCGGTCGGCTTCGCGGCCAATCAGAAAATAATCCAGATCCGACTGGTCCGATGCCTCGTGGCGGCCAAACGACCCGGTCACAACCACGCAAAAGGCACTGCCGTGTAAATGCGCAGCCAGCGCCTGACGCATATTGGTCAGATGCCGGGCCGAATATTTTTGGTTTTGGGCAATACAATCGGGCAGCACAACCGGTTCCGTTTTCTTCGTTTTGAAGGGTTTTACTTTTGATATTATTGACATAACGCTGCGCAATTAAAAACCGGGATTACGGTGTCGGGCGGCGCATTTTTGTAAAATCTGTCAATATTTCGCCCCGTTCGACGGTTACTATCGTCGATAGGGAATAAATATCCCACGAAAATCAGGACCACCAAAGGTGGCCTTAAAACGATACCGGCAAGGCACCTGGTATTGCAGAAATGGTTGATCGACACCGCAAACAAAGGAGTGCCTGTTAAAGTGCAGCTTCGCAAATTTTTGAGGATATTGCCCGTGATCGCAGGTTTGGGGGCAATGCCTGTGCAGGCCTATGGCAAAACCGAACCGACCTTTAACGATATGACGGCGGGTGAAATTCGCGACCATATCGAAAACAAACATCCGGCGGCCTATTATATTCTGGCGCAAAAGCTGTTTAACGCGGCACAGCGCCAGGAAGCGGTTTTCTGGTTTTATGCCGGGCAGTTGCGCTATCGCGTTTATCTGACCTGCCACCCCGATTTGCCCGCCGATGGCGACCCGGCCCTGTTTGGATCACTGAGCGAACAGATCGGACGGCCGCTTAATGTATATGCGTTTGGTGATGTTGATGCCCTGAGTGCAACACTTGACCGGGTGCTGGACTGGGATCGGGAAACACCTAATGGTTTCACCCCGAAACCCCAATGTGTGGACGCTGTTAAACTGCAACGCGCCGGGCTGGATGATTTACGTCGTATGGTGATCAGCCAGGCCGATGACATCCGTAAGACGCGACGTGAAAACGGCCTTCCAAACCATTAGGAATACTTGGTTTTAAAAACAATATTCACAAACTGTCCCGGGTTTCTTCCACAGAAAAAATGCCGTTTTCCTGCGGTTTTGCACATTCCACCCACAAAGTTTTCCACAGGCATCAAGCGCGCCCGCCATTGGCTTTTGGAGGTTTAAAAACAGGTCGCCGAGGCAGCATTTGAACCCGGTATTCGATAGTCTATTTTGGCGAATGTGGGACAACAGGGGCTTGAAAACAGGTCTTATTTGGCCGGGCAGATGGCATTGCGGCGGCGAATTTGCCCGCTTAATGAAAGGGCAGCCAGTGCAATCAGGACCATGCCATAGCCATTTGCGGTTGTGATCAACCCAACCTCGTGCACCATTGTACCTGCCACAAGGGCCGGGACACTGAACGCCAGATAGGACATTACGTAAAATGCCGACATAAGACCGGCACGCTGATGGGGTTCTGCCAGGGGCATTAATGTGCGGACAGACCCTAGAAAACTGCCGCCAAACCCGGCACCGGCAACAAGATATCCCAGAAAAAACAACCATAACTGACCGCTATTGATGGCAGTCAAAATGACGGTAATACCGCTGGCCTGGATTGTGGTGCCCAAAAGCAGCACCCGGGTTGCGTTTTTTGTGCGCAATGTTAGCACTGAAATCGTGCCGGAAAGTGCCAGAATCGCCACCACAATTCCGCCATTGAGCGAAGATGTTGACCCGGTTGCTGCCGTAATAAGGGAGGGTGCCAGCGACAGGGTAAACCCGCCCAGGGCCCATGTGGCAATATTGACCGGGGCAATTTCAAGCATGGCCTGGCGCGCCGCAACAGGCACAGAAATACGCGGATATAATGATTTTAAGGCCCCTGGCCGACGTTTTGCCGTTTCGGGCAGGCCAAAAACCATCAATGCCTGCACCACCATTAATCCCGCCATTCCCCAATAGGTCAGATGCAGGGGCATTGGGGCATATTCAACCAGAATGCTGGCAATAAGTCCCCCGGCAGCAAGGCCTATGAGGGGGGAGATACTGTTAAAAAGTGGCCCTTTTTCATGGTCGCTGTCAAACAGGGCAGCGGCAAGGACACTGGTGGCGATACCGGTGGCAAGCCCCTGTAGGACACGGGCAAAAAGAAGCCCGGCAATGCCATCGGCATTGATAAACAGGGCCATCGATAATATTTCCAGTATCAGGGCTGCAAAAATAACCGGTTTGCGGCCAATATGGTCGGAAAGTGACCCCAGAATTAACAGGGAGACTAAAAGTGTGAACGGATAAACCGCAAAAATCAGGGTCAGCATTGGTGCCGAAAAATGCCAGGCCTGCTGATAGAGGTGATACATCGGTGTTGGTGCAGCCGAGGCCGCAAGAAAGGTCATTAAAACCAGTGACAGAAACCAGCGCACAGCCGGGTGGGGCGCGTCGGTAACAGTGATATGAGATGGGGAACTCATCAGCATCTCCATAAAGGCGAATTATTTGCGTTAAGTGCAGTGTGATGTAAAACCTCGCTTAACGCAAATAATTTGTGTTAAGGTGTTTTCATGGCGATTAACAAAGGCATACGCACCGGCGGTCGCAGCGCCCGGGTGCAACAATCGATTCATGCGGCGGTAAAAAGCCTGCTCGATACCTATGATCGGGCGGATGTGACCGTGCCAATGATCGCCCAGCAAGCAGGTGTTACCCCCTCGACCATCTATCGGCGTTGGGGCGATATTTCGACCTTGCTGGCCGATGTTGCCCTGGAACGGTTTGATCTTGACGATACATTGCCCGATACCGGTGATTTTCGCTGTGATGTTCTGGACTATGCGGAACAGTATTTTGACGAGATGAACTCGGATCTGGGGCGGTCGATGTTGCGCAATATGATTGCTTCAGATGACAATAGTTCGACCTTGCGCTGTGTCGATATGCTTACAACACGCCTTGGGGAGCTGGCTGGACGGGCAGCCGCACGCGGTGAAGCCGTTCCCGCGACCGACTTTTTAATCGACGGTATTTTTGCCCCCATGGTTTATCGCATTTTGTTTTCATCCATAGCGCCCGATAATGCCTATGTGCGCGGGCTGGTGGATCGTTGTTTGCCACCTGAACAAGTGGTGCGTTTTTAACAGCCGCGGGCATTAAAGGAAAAGTGCTTTAATTGGCTCAGGATTTCGGGTTTGCAGACCCCAGGGATGGAGGATGAAATGACGGATGTGGAAAATGAAAATCTGGACCAGTCGCCGTCCCGCCCTGTTTTTCTATCGATTGGCCCCGATCTTTGGCAAACCCCGCGATTGACGCTGCGCCCGCCGCAGATCAGTGATCTGCCTTTTCTAAGCGATATGTTCGCGCGCCCCGAACTGACCCGCCACCGGCCTGACCCAACACCGGACGATGCTGCCGCCAGTGCGGCACGGCTGGATCGCGATATGGCACATTGGGCAGAACACGGCTTTGGCCGTTGGGCGGTCCTGGATGGAGAAAAAATTGTTGGCTTTGGTGGTGTTGCGCATTCGCTTCATTACGATGCGCTTAATCTTTCCTATCATGTGCACCCTGACTGTTGGGGGCGTGGTTTTGCCAGCGAAATTGCCCGGGCTGCGGTTTTTTATGCCCGCCATAATTTGCGGGCACCGCTGATTATCGGGTTGGCACGGGCGGTTAACCCGGCATCGCAACGGGTGTTAATACGGGCCGGTCTGGTCTATCAGCGCGATGTGTTGCTGTATGGCGAAATGACCGGCCTGTTTGAATTGCGCTGATATAAAATTTTGCGGATCGCAACCGATCGTCGGCCTCCTCCATCGGCATGTCGTTTCCCGGAGACTTGATATTACCCCAGGAAAATCTGGCTGGACGGATAGCGAATGCGCGGGGGCACCCGGGTCGCCATGAAAAAACCCAAGGTTAACGGGCCAATACGGCCAATAAACATGGTCAGGATGATAACGGTGCGGCCTAATGTATCAAGGTCGCCGGTTGCCCCGCGTGACAGGCCCACGGTGCCAAAGGCCGAGGCCACCTCGAACATCAGGTCCAAAAAGTCGCCATCATTTGAAAGGGTGATCAGGAACAGGGCGGTTGCTACAATCAGCATGCTGATCATGGTTAAGGCCAGTACCTTTAAAACTTCTTCAAGGGCGATGGCGCGGCCAAAGGCGTGAAGTTGTTGCCGACGTTTGAAAAACGCCACCGTTGCCAGCAAAAGGACAATAAAGGTTGTCACCTTGATGCCACCTGCCGTTGATGTGCTGCCGCCGCCAATCAGCATGAGCAAGATGAAGGTCAGGGTTGTGCTGTCATGCATGCCGGCAATATTGACGGTGTTAAACCCGGCGGTGCGCGTTGTGGTGCCCTGAAACCAGCTGATTTGTAATTTGTCAAAAATACTGGCGATATGGCCCAGTGTGGCGGGATTGTTCCATTCCAGAATGGCAAATGACGAAACCGACCACAAAATCAAAGCCGCACTGCCGCACAGCATCAGTTTGCTATGCAGTGAAAACTTTTGCCAGCGGCGCACATAATACAGATCGGACAGCACACTAAAACCCAGCCCGCCGATCAACAACAAACCCGGCACGGTCACATTGACCAGCGGGTTGGTGGCATAGCGGGTTAAACTGTCGGGAAACAGGGAAAACCCGGCATTGTTAAAAGCCGAAACCGAATGAAACAGCGCCTGCCATAGCCCTTCGGCCCAGCCCGCATCGGGGATGAACACAAAAGCCAGCAAAATGGCGCCGATCAGTTCGCATAGTAAAACCACCCGCAAAATGACTTTGACCAGCCGGATCAAATCGCCGATCGAGGTCTGGTTTAAATCCTCGCGCAGATAGGTGCGGTGGGGAATATCAATTGGCAGGCCCAGAACGGATAGTACCAGGGCGGCAAAGGTCATCAGGCCCAGTCCGCCCAACTGGATCAGAACCAGAAGAACAATTTGCCCAAACAGGCTGAAATGGCTGCCAACATCCACCACCGACAGGCCGGTAACGGTGACCGCCGAGGTTGCGGTAAACAGGGCATCGGACCAGGTTAATGGTTGGGAAACGCCGGGTATTTTCAAAAGAACGGTGCCCAGAATGATCAATATCGCATAGGTCGCGGCCAGCACCGCAGGGGGCGGGATGCGAAACTTTTTTGAGGAAATCTGCGGCAGCGAAATTTGCATGACTTGGAAAGATAACCTTGAAAACAGGTGGTGTTGCACCCGTACTTTTTTAAAATGGCGATGACCGCAGGCGGGCTTTGGGCCTATAAGCCATCGCCAAACAGGCGCAATTCATCGCGGCGGCCCAGCACCATCATTTTATCGTCCTTTTTTAGCTGAATATTGCCTTCGCAACCCAGATAGTCGCTGCCACGCATGACACCAAGGCAGCGGGTTCCGTATTCCTTGCCTAATTTAAGGTCGCTTAACGGTGTGTTTTCAAGCTCTTCGGGAACGTTGATATTAATAACATGGAAATTGTTGCCCAGACTAAGATAGTCGCGCACCGCAGGGTTATGCAGCATTTGTGCAATATGCTGGCCCATTTCCTGTTCCGGCAAAATCACCCGGTCCGCCCCCATTTTGCTGAGGATACGGTGGTGGGTTTTGCTTTGCGCTTTGACCCAAACGGTTTTGATGCCCATCAGTTTGACATTCATGGTGCATAAAATATTGGCTTCCAGATCTTCGCCAATGGCGACAACGGCCACGTCATAATGGTCGGCCCCGGCCTGGCGCAGGGCTTCTTCATCGCGGCCATCGGCAATCACGGCTTCGGCCACCGTGTTGGCAAGGTCGCTGACGTTTTTTTCGTTGATGTCAATGCCCAGAACCCGGTTGCCAAAACGGGCCAGTTCGATGGCAATGGTGCCGCCAAATGTGCCCAGACCGATAATGACAAAGCTGCGTTTTATTTTGTCTTTGGTTTGCGCCATGAAACGGAAAATCCCGGTTATGATGTGGTGTGCGCCATGATTTGCAGGGTGATGGCAACACGGGCAGACATCGACAAACATCTATTGTGAACAATGTCGGGTTTCACCCTCAACGTTTGGTATATGTGCTTGTTCCGCCTGTAAGGGGCAGGCCAGGGGCAGGGCGTTGTTGCAGGTTTAGGTCAGGAGCCTAGTCAAACAGGCTGGCGGCGGCGGCCTGTTGTGCCGGGTCTGCCAGGTTGCCAACACGGCGCAGAAAGCTGTGTTTTTCTTCGTAATAGCGTTTGCCAAGGTCGGCAAAGCTGGTCACCGCGACCTCGGTATTAATGTGAAATTCGCGTTTGGGCACTTTGGTCGCCTGTTCTGCCCCGATTAAATTGGCAAGGTCGGCGTCGATCACGTCGGCAACCCCGTCCAGTTCGATACGGTTTTTCAGGCTGTGCAGAAATTTGCGAAAGGCCGGATGGCGGCGCATAAAGGCCGTTTCGGTCAGCAAAAAGTCATTGGCGGCAAAGTCCGGCGCGTTATCAACCACAAATTCCCGGCACAGATGGTCGGTGGCAAAGCACATCGGCCCGAAAATGAAATTACGATAGATGTCTTCTTTTAACTGCCAGAACTTGTCAAGGCGCTGAAGCGATTCGTCATCAAGCTTGACCGCCGCATCAAGCAACAGGCGCGGATGGCAATGCACATAATGTGGATGCACATATGTTTTTGTCCGGCTAATGCCTTCCAGCGTATCAATATTGACCGGGCCGGTAAAAAGGGTGGCGTGCGGGTGGTCGGATTTTTTTGACAAAATCGCAATCACCGCTTCCGGGTCTACATTGTGCTTTTCCAGCAAATGACGCACCGATAAATCCAGGTCCACTTCACCGAGGATGATCTTGTTGGTCAGTTGGTGGTGGTTCAGTTTGAACCGCCGGGCAAATTCAGGTTCGAGGGTATGGGAAAACGGCCCGTGACCAATATCGTGCAGCAGGGCAGCGGCACCTAAAAGATCGCGGTCTTGTTCGGGCAGGCCGTTTAACCGGCAATATTGTTGCGATAACAGGGCAACGCCAATGCTGTGATCATAGCGCGAATGCCGGATATTGGCCGGTTTGCCGTTGGGATGAAACAGATAGTCGATGGCACCCAAAAACGAAATCTCGCGCAGCCTTTCAAAGGCGTGCGAGGCGATCAGGCGTTTATGTAACGGGCGATCAAAGGCCGAACTGATCTGTGCGCGTTTGAAATGATAGCTATATTGCGGCGCATTGGGAAACAGCTGGTTCCATTCCCGGATGTCTTCGGCGTTAAAGTCGCTATCAAACAGGTCCTGGGCGACGGGGGTTGCCGGTGCCGGGGGGGACGGTGCGGGCGAATCCTTGCGCGGCGCTGCCGGTCTTGGCGTGGCGCGTGGGGCAAAAAGATCCAGCTGCGGTTTGACACTCATTCTGATACTAACTGCGTCGATTTTTGATCAAGTTAACGGCATTGGCAGACATAGCCCGATTTCCCCCTTATGTCATTGCGGATTTTCCCAAAATCGCCGAAACTGCCCTCAAGGTCAGGACCTGTTAATAGGATCGAAATGGTTTTAAAATCACGCGTAACTGCGCATAAAATATAAATGGATGATTGGTTGTAAATACGTGACAGGGGTTTGGTCCACATACCGTAAGGCATGTCGGCGTCTTCGTCGTTTGACGACGAAACAAGACCCGTTTGTCATGTCCAAATTATGGCGATTTGGCGCATTTTCAGCATGTTATGGCGTTATTTTTGAAATTTTCCAGCCAGGTGTTGTTCATGCGCAGGCCCGCAGTGCGGCGTTGCAGGCCGACCCTGAAATTACAGTTTCCTCCGGCGACTTTTTATCGGCGATTGGCGCCCTTGGCGCGCGGGATTTAACCGTGATCGGGCTGGCAACATTGGGCGGTGCCGCGATTGCCAGTGCCATTGGCTGGCGCCTTGCTGTGCGGATGCGCCGCCATCTTGACGAAGCAGAAGACCACGAATCGCAAATGGAAGACACAGCCGCCCTGTTTACCCATCTGTTTTATGCCGCCCCCGACCCGGTTTATTACTGGGCGCATAAAGGATTCGTCGATGGCGGCAGCCCGGCCTTGATGCGCAGTTTCAATCTGGCGGTTGATGCGCGCTTTCCTGATCTGCTTGAACTGTTGCGCGATGAAGATGCCCGCACCTTGCAAGACCGGGTCCGGACCCTGAAATCCACCCACGAACGATTCGCCATCTGGATAAATGCGATTGATGGCCGCAAGTTTCATGTGACGGGGACGGTTGCCAGGCGGGATCGTAAATCGTCGGTGCTGGGCCATGCGGTGTGGTTTCGCGATGAAACCCGCCATACCCGCGAACGTGAAAGCCAGATTGGTGACTTTGCTGCCTTGCGACAGGATGTTTCCAGCCTGCGCCACGTGATCGATGAATTGCCGTTTCCAGTGTGGCGGCGCGATAGCGAGCTTAATCTGGTTGATTGTAATGCCGCCTATGTCGAGGCAGTTGAACATAAAACCGCGCTAGAGGTTATCCGTGCCGGTAGTGAACTGGGTGCGGGTTCTATCCCCGATCAGGGCCGCGCGCTGGCGGCATCGGCATTGCGCAACACCGAAACCACAACGCGCGATTATCACGTTGTCATGCAGGGCGACCGGCGTTTGCTGCGTATTACCGAATCTCCGGTCATGCAGGGCGATGATGTTGGTGGCATGGTGGGTTTTGCCATTGATTGCACCGAGCTTGAGGAAAAACAGGCCGATCTGTCGCGCCATGTGCGCGCCCACGCCGAGGTGCTGGAAAATCTGGGCACGGCAATTGCCATTTTTGGCGGCAATAAACGGCTGATTTTCTTTAACGCGGCTTTTGCCGCGCTGTGGGACCTTGACGAGGAATGGTTGCTGGGTGAACCGGCCCTGGAAGATTTGCTGCGCCGCTTGCGCGATGAACGAAAATTGCCCGAGGTCACCGATTTCGGCCAGTTCCGCGATCAGGAAAACCAGCGTTTCACCGATCTTTTAAAACCGGTCGAAGACCTGTTGCATTTGCCAAACGGTGTAACATTGCGCCGGTTTGTGTCGCCTCATCCGTTTGGCGGGCTGATGTTTGCCTATGAAGATGTCACCGACAAGCTGGTTTTGGAAAGCAGCTATAACACCCTGATCGCGGTTCAGCGCGAAACACTGGAAAACCTGCATGAAGCTGTTGGCGTGATTAGCGGCGATGGCCGCTTGCGCCTGTATAATCATGGTTTTGGCGATATGTGGGCGCTCGATGATGTGTTTTTGGCGGCCGCCCCGCATCTTTCCGATGTGATCGAAAAGTCGCGCGATTTCTGGTCCGTTCCGGGTGACTGGGGCAAGTTTAAAAGCCGCATGGTCGCCCGCATCACCAACCACGAACCGATGTCGGGGCGGTTGGAACGCAGCGACGGCAGCATCATTGATTTTGCTGTGGTGCCCTTGCCCGACGGGGCGGTGATGATGTCTTACCTTGATGTCACCGACAGCATTCGGGTTGAACGCGCCCTGCGCGAACGGAACGAGGCCTTGCGCACGGCCGATCAGATGAAGTCTGATTTTATTTCCACCGTCTCGCGCGAATTGACCCGGCCATTGGACCATATCAACGGCTTGGCCGACCGGATGTTGCCGCATCTGCATGGCAATGTGTCGCAATCGGTGGAAATTATCCGCACCGAAGCCCAAAGTATGCTGGCACTGGTGGATGACATGCGCGATCTTGCCACATTGGGGTCCGGGCAGGTGGCGCTGGAACTTGATACCGTTGATCCGCGCCGGTTGCTGCGCTCGCTCGAGGCGCTCACCCGGGCGCGTCTGGCGGAATTGAATGTATCATTGCGGCTTTATTGTTCGCGCAATATTGGCTGGATGGTCGCCGATGAACGCCGCCTGAAACAGGCCTTGTTCATTTTGGTGACCAATGTTTTGCGCAACGCACCCGAAGGCAGCGAAGTTTCAGTTGTGGCCCGTCGTCGGGGCGAAAACATCGAAATCACCATCGGGTTGACCGACGAAACCCCGCAACCCATGCTGTTTGAAGGGTTGCGCGACGGCGAACCGGCATCGGCGCGCCGGGCCCTGGGCATGGCCATGGTGCGCGCCGTGGTCGAAATTCATGGCGGGCGGGTTAAAATCAGCCGCGATGGTCGCGAAATTTCCTGCATTCTGCCTGCGGGCGAAGAAAGCGATCTTGGGTGAAAACCGGTGGTCGGCACATATTTTTAAACAGAACAAAGCCGCCGTTCCGACAGGGAACGGGCGGCTTTGTTATTTGGTAAGTGGTGCCGTTGTCCTCAGACAGTCACGCGAAACGGCACCTCATCCCCGGCCAGGCAGGCATCGATATTATCAAGGGCACGGCTGCCCATTGCGGTGCGGGTTTCGGCGGTGGCTGATCCCAGATGGGGCAGCAAAAACGTGTTGGGTAAATCGCGATAGGCGGGCGCAATATCGGGTTCGCCTGCAAATACATCCAACCCGGCCGCCGCCAGATCGCCCGATTTAAGGGCAGTAATCAAATCGGTATCATTAACCACATCGCCGCGTGCGGTGTTGATCAGGATGGCGCCTTTGGGCAGTTTTTGCAGCAAAGCGGTGTTGACCATGCCACGGGTTTCGGCGGTGGAAGGGCAATGCAGCGACAGGAACTGGCAATGGGGCAGCAGGGCATCGATGCTGTCATGATAGGTGGCGCCATTTTCCTGATCGGCGGGCAGGCGTGTGCGGTTAAAATAATGGACTTCCATATCAAATCCACGTGCCCGTTTGGCCACGGCCTGGCCGATGCGGCCCATGCCGATAATGCCCAGTTTTTTGCCGGTTACCTGTGTGCCGATCATGTGGGTGGGCCGCCATCCGCGCCAGCTGGCGGAGCGAATTTCGGCTTCGCCTTCACCGGCACGGCGGGCCGCACCCAATATCAGCAACCAGGCAATATCGGCGGTGGCGTCGGTTAAAACGCCCGGTGTGTTGCCAATAATCACGCCTTTTTCGGCGGCGGCGGCAAGGTCGATATGGTCGGTGCCCACCGAAAAGGTGGCGATGATTTTGACCCTGGCAGGCAAGGCTTGGAAAAAATCGCGATCAATCGGGTCGCCGACCGAAACCAGTATCGCATCCGCATCCTGTGCCAGTGTCAGAATTTCTTCGCGGGTCAGCGGGGTGTCGCCTTCGTTGAGGCGCACATCGTAGCTGCCCCGGGCGCGGGCTTCGATATTGGCGGGCAGGCGGCGGGTAATGGCAAGAACCGGTTTCATCTTTTCTATCCAGATCGCGGTGGAAAATATCGGCGACAAGCGTATTGGACGGGATGCTTTAGAACAATTGATGCATTGCCAGACGAATGCCGATAACCGTGATCGTTAGCGATAACAGGAAATCGAGCATGACAATAGCAACAGCATTAAACAGAGGCACAGACAAGGTTAGCATCACAATGTAACCGCCATAAACCATCATCGCGACGACCGAAAGCAGGGCAAACCCGCCCGCCCCCAGGCCCGGAAATGCGGTACCCAGCAACAGGGCCAGCAAATAGACCGCCATTTGCAAGACGCTGGACCAGTTATAAACCGTGATAAAGGCAATATAGCGCGATTGGCGCTCCAGCATGGCGGTGATGTGATGCATTACCAAGGGGAAGGCCAGCCATTTGATGACAAAGGCGATGGTTTCAATGCTGAGGTAGCGCACCACGGGAAAATCATCGGGCGCACTGCCCAGATCATGCCAGCGCAACAGGGCGAAGGCCGGAAAAACAATGACCGCGGCGATGAAAGATCGCCAAAAGCCGTTAAGTGTAAATGTAAAATAGCCCAAGCCACGCGCATCGCCGTGGGCAATGCGCCATGTGCCATACAGGGCGCGCAGGGTTTCTGTGGCGATCGTCATGGTGGCGACTGATTTCCGGTGTTTGGGCCAACAGGGTGGCGTTTTTTAAGGGTGTATCCAACATAGGGGGTTTTGAACCCGATTGGAACGAGGCAGCCTGCGAAATATGATCTGACTCACAGGAACGACCTTACCCGTAACGATGAGCGCGCGCGATATTGGTGCGCCGACAGGATACCGCTTACAGAAATGGCGGACCTTTTGGCACAAGGTCCGCCATTTTTCTCGGTGTCCCGGTGCGATACAAACTGGCATCGCAGCGATCAGGTTTTAGTCATCGCTGTGCACCGACCAGCGCAGGGTGGTTTCCTTGCCCGCAGGCAAAGTGATCTGCCATTTAACCTGGCCTGCTTGCAGGTTCTGGTGCGGATTGTTTTCGTCGATGATTTTCCAGTTGGCGGGCAATGTTTCTTCAACGCTTACCGTTTCATCGCGCGGACCACTGTTTTTCAGCGTCCATTCCAGGGTGGCGGCAACTTCGTCGGGCAGGTTTTTACGTGCCTGGCGGTCATAGGAAACAACATGGCGGCTGCCGACAATGTCGCTGGCTTGGCCCAGTGTCAGGTGGGCCTTTTCGCCCGCCGGGGTCAGGTTGATCTGGTCTTCGCCCAAAAACGTGGCAATGCCATCGGCATCATTGGCGTAAATGCGAATTTGTCCTGCGGGCCACGGGCTTTGTTTATCCGCGCCACCATCGTTTTCGACGGTCAATTGCAATTCCGGTCGGATAAAATCCTCTCGTGTGCCATCGCCACCGTAATAAATTGATGTGTTGCCATAAAAGGCCATTTCACGTGTGACCTTGATCTGGCGGTTATCAAGCAGGGGCAGGGTGACGGCATCGCCATCTTTCATGTTCAGGCCGTTATAGGGGCCATAAACATGCAGGTTTTCAAATTTGCTGCGGTCGGCCTGTCCGCCCATGCTATCGGCACTGGCCGACATCAGCATTTCGGTGCGCATGGCTTTTGCCACCGGTCGGGGCGAATTCTGGTTGGGGTCACCGGCAATCAGTTGCAGGTTGGCATTTTCAATGTCGCCGCCACTGTTATTGACAATGCGGGCGCGTGCGCCCAGGTCCAGCGTGCCGGTTTTGCTGTCATAATGCCCGATATAGGCCGTTTGCCAGCTAATACCGCCAATCAGATAGGCCAGCGATACATGGTCGGTGGCCGCAGATGTGCGAACGGTGGCATCCAGCGAGGGGCGGGTGGTGTAATCTTCGGGCAGGGCAGGCATGACGATGTTTTGGGTGGGCACATATTCAATGCCATCATCGGTTTTAACCAGCGCCTGCCCATCAAGCGCAATCAGCGTGGCCTTGATCAGGTCATCATCGCGGCGGATTTTAACGTCCTTGCCAACAAACTGCTGCAACAGGGCATAGCCGCCGCGCGCGGCGGTGGGCTGGGTGGTGGTGATCAGTTGCAGGTTGGTGTTTTTATCGGCCCCGAGCAGCAACGAATCATCGATCAGGGTTTGGGGCAAATCCATGATTTTCAGGGTCTGGCGACCAGCAGGCAGGGTTGCCTTTCGTTGCTCGGCGATCATGGTCAGATTGCCGGGGTAAACCGTCATGCGCAATTTGGTGCGATCGGATGCCGCCAGCACAACAGAGGTTTCCGCATTTTCGGCAGCCTCGGCGGCCTGTGCATCGGAAACGGACAAATCCGGCGCCCCAAACAGGGTTGCGCCCAGGATGGTTGCAAGAACAAGGCGGTTGCGCAGTTCTGATGCCATGAAAGGGTCCTTTTGACGTGTGACAGCCGATTGGGCCTGTATGTGTTTCAAGAACGGGCAGTCTGACGGGCAAAGATGGCATCAAAAAGGAAAACACCGTTTATTTTGCCAGAAGACCAGTAACAAGTTTTTGAAATGGTTAGCGCAATTATGACTGATGCCGTCAAAGTGTGAAATGCAAAATATAATAAAAAGGGAGAACCCTGAATTGGATTCTCCCGGAGCGGTAGCAAGGCTGCCGGGTTTGGTGCCGGGGGCAGCCTTGATGATCTGATAAAACGGTATTAGGCCGTTAAAGGATGGCGGAAATCGTATTGCGGTTTATTCAGTCGAACCTGAAATGCCGTCTGTCGTGCGGTGTCGATCAGGATCGGGGCGCGCAAATTAACGGTCATTTCTACGGTATCTTTGCCGTCGGGCTTTTGCAGGGTAATGATCAGCACGATGGCAAGGTCCTGGGTCGCAATCCCGTGTGTTGCGGCAATCGGATCGATATCTTCAGGCGCAATCAGGTTGCTCTCGGGGTTGTAGGGGGCAATAATAAAGGCCAGTTCCGGATCGGTCAGGCATTGCAGTAATTTGAACGAACTGGTGATTTCGTTGGGGAAATTGGCCAGGGCAAATACGTTATTGTCAGAAAAACCGCTAAGACCGGCCGGCATATAAATGGCCTTGTCCCAGCGGAACTCGCGATCTCCCATCAGGGTCGAGATCGTGATCGTCTGCGGAATATTGTTTTCGTCAAGTTCTTCGCGGATGAAATTCTCTAACATGTCTCGCTCCGATGCCGTATTGAACTGTCCTTTAGTGCCAGCTATTGAGTCTTATATTGGCCCGCCAGGCGTGCAGGTAAAGCGACCAGATCAATTTCAGAAAAATAAAAATGCAGTTTGGTATCGGCTGTGGTGTCAGGTCTTATATCGCGACGACGGGCTTTAGACGGTTGCGGGCCTGAAACCGTATCGGGATCGGGGCTGAAAACCCTTTGACCCGAATGGTATCGCGGCTTGGCAGGGCATTTAGAAATGTTTGCCCGGCAGTGGGCAGTTCTTTTTCCAGTTGGCAGGCGAAATCTTCGCTCATGACGATCTCGGCATCAAGGGTGCGGGTGGCACGTTCCAGCCTGCTCGCCAGATTGACCGTTGCACCAATAACTGCCGGTGTTACCGATTCGCCCTCGCCAATATCGCCAACAACAGCAGGACCATAATGCAAACCCACACCAATGCGCAGGGGCAGGGTGCTATCGGCCGGGTCCTGTGCGTGCCAGTCGCGGATATGTTCGATCATGGCCTGTGCCGCAGACAGGGCGTTGGCCGTGGGGCAGGACATGGCATCAAAGGCGCCAAAGCTGGCCATCATGGCATCGCCAATATATTTTTCGACAATCCCGCCATAGGAGGCGACCTGTGTGGTCATGGTGCCATGAAAACGGTTTAGCAGCCGCATCACATCCTGCGGGTCGCGGTTTTCGGCAAAGCTGGAAAAACCGATAATATCGGCAAACAGCACCACACATTCGCGCCGTTCGCCAATGCGGATCGGCTCGTCGCGTTCGGCCAACTGGTCGGCCAGGGCGGCGGGAAAATAGCGCGCCAGATTGCCGTGCGCGCGCTCGGCCGCCGCAAACTGGCGGATCAGAATGCGCAGCCGTGCCACCATCACCGCGCAGGCCAGCGTAAAGACAACAACAATCACCACCTGTTCGGCCAGGGCCGAAACATCAAGATATTCCGGCCTGTTATAAAGGGGCACCTGGCCGTTTTCCCCAGGGCGCCATTGATCGCCAAAATGCTGTGAGATCAAAATGCCGGGTCGGTTGACCAGCCAGACAATGCCCAGCACCCAGGCATTGAACAGCCACAGGCCGAACCACAAAATCAGACGGGGCGAAAAGGTTAGAATAACCAGCGCCATCATGATCATGGAAAAGACAATGCCGCGATCACGCGCAACAAAGCTGTAAACCCATGCTTCGTGGTCGAGTAGCGGGTGGCGCGGGTCGGGTACGACCGAAACATACACAATCAGCAAGGCATCGGCGACGGCCAGAACATAGAGCAGCCAGCGCCAGTTATGACCGCGATAGGCGACAAATATCTGAACGGCAACGCCGGGGATAAACCACGTCAACACCTCCAGCAGCGAGTAAAGCTCGCCGGTGGGGGTGTTGGATTTGCTAAACAGCAACAGGATGAAGGCCAGCATGGCGATGCGCAAAAACGCGACGACAAAAAGCCCCCGCCGTTCCTCGCGATCAACAAGGCGGTCAAACAGCGTGGGTTTGTCAGGACTTGCTTGCATCGGCCAGTAATTCAGCCAGCCCATCCTTGTCACGAATGACCAGACGGCCATCGCGCCGTGTGATAAGGCCAGCCTTTTCCAGTTCGCGCAGCTTTTTGTTTACAGCCTCGCGGGTGACGCCCAGCATATAGCCAAGTTCCTGTTGTGATAATGGCAAGGCAATACGAATGCCTTCCGGGTCAGGGCCGCCATGTCGTTCCGCCAGCCATAACAACCGCTTGATCAGGCGGGCTGTCAGATCCAGGAAATTGGCATCTTCAAGCAACGCGCTGACCCAGCGGAGCCGACGGCACAGAAGGGCGGTGATGTGGCGGCGCAATTCAGTTTCGCGGTCGAAAATTTCAAAGAAATTATCACGCGAAATATACAAAAGCCGGGTCGGGCCAACCGCACGTGCACTTGCCGTGCGTGGTTCGCTGTCCAACAAGGCGATTTCGCCAAAAACAGCACCGGGTGCCAGCACGTTCAAAACAATTTCCTTGCCTGAACCTGACAGGCTGGAGATGCGGATTTTGCCTGCTTCAACGGCATAAAGGCCGTCGGCAGGATCACCTTTTTCAAACAATAAATCGCCATCCACCAACCGTTTGATGGTGGCGGATTCTGACAATTGCTCCAGCAGGGCCGGATCAAGGTCTTCGAATAAAAAACTGCCTGCCAGGATGCGCGAGGCGACTTTTGCAAACTGTGGTGGTGTTGTGAAACTGTTCACTGCGTCCTCAGGGGAGAAGGCGTAACGTAAGGATCGGAGACTACCGAAGTTCCAACGTATCACGAAAAGGTACATAAGCGGCAAGCCTTTTGCCCGGTCTTTCCAAGGCTTGTTAAAAAAAGTGTGTTTTTTGCGTGATATTCACCCGGATACTTGGTGTCTTTTGGCGGTAACTGGTCTCCCCGGGTTGCCGCCGCACCGGATTTTTGCGGCCTGTTGCATTTTCCCCGAGATGTAACAGGGCCAAATGCAGGTCCGGTAAGCTCAATGTTATCAATCTTGCTTTTCCGGCCTCTCTGTTCGCAGATGGGGCCGGTTTTTTTTAGAGTATGTTTCCCTTAATTAAAGGAAATATACTTTAAAGGAAACATACTCTAACTGCGCGCGCGCAAAGCGGCCGTCAGGGTGCCATCATCAAGATAGTCCAGCTCGCCGCCAACCGGTACGCCATGCGCCAGCCGGGTCACTTTAACCCCGGTTTCCAACAAACGTTCGGTAATGTAATGCGCGGTGGTTTGCCCGTCGACCGTCAGGTTGGTGGCCAAAATAACCTCGGTAGCGGGGGTGTCGACAACCCGCGATACCAGTTGGTCAATGCGCAAATCTTCGGGGCCAATGCCATCAAGCGGGGATAAGGTGCCACCCAAAACGTGATACAGCCCCTTAAACGACGATCCGCGTTCCAGGGCCCATAAATCCTGTACTTCCTCGACCACACAAATCATTTCGCGCTGGCGGTTATGGCTGGCGCAGATATGGCACGGGTCGGTCACATCGACATTGCCGCAAACACTGCAATTGGTCATGGCGCGCGCGGTTTCTTCAAGGGCCTGGGCCAGGGGCATCATCAGGGTTTCGGGTTTTTTCAACATCTGTAAAACCGCACGCCGGGCCGAGCGCGGCCCAAGGCCGGGCAAGCGTGCCAATAGTTTGATCAGATTGTCTATTTCCCGTCCGGTCATGATGTTCCTGTATCACAGATGGCGATCTGTCATTTCTGGCACAAAAATAAAGGGCGGCGCAATGCCGCCCTTATATCGCGTCGTTACCGGGGCGTAAAACGCACCGATATCGGCCTGTTTTTAAAACGGCAGCTTGAAGCCCTCGGGCAGGTTCATGCCGCCGGTTACTTCTTTCATCTTTTCCGAAACTGTGGCCTCAACCTTGACCTTGGCGTCGTTATAGGCCGCCACGATCAGATCTTCGAGGACTTCGATGTCTTCGGGATCGACAATGCTTTTATCCAGGCTCAGGCCGCGCATTTCGCCTTTGCCATTCAGCATGACCTTGACCATACCGGCACCGGACTGGCCTTCAACTTCCAGCGCAACCAGTTTTTCCTGCATTTCCTGCATTTTGGACTGCATCTGCTGGGCTTGTTTCATCATCCCTGCAAGGTTCTTCATAGCTCGTCGTCTCCTTCGAGATAAAACGCATCATCATAAACCGACCCACTGTCGTCACCTTCGGCCAGTTCCGGGGTGGTATCCACCGGTAAATGCACCGCAACGATTTTCGACGATGGAAACCCCTCAAGAACAGCTTTCACCAGCGGATCAAGTGATGCATCCGCCTTGCGCTGTTCAAGTTCTTCAAGTTCCTGTTCTTTCAGGGTGGCGGCACCCTGCTCGCGTTCGGAAACCGATACGATCCAGCGCTGCCCGGTCAGGCCGTTCAAGGCCTTGATCAGTTGGCTCGATAAATCGGCATTGGCCCCGCGTGCCGGACGAAAATCAATCCGGCCTTTTTCAAACTTCACCAGATGAAGATAGTTTTTAACCTGAATGGCAAGGCCGGTGGTTTCCCGATCGGCTGACAGCAGGGCAACCACTTCTTCAAGGCTTTCGGGCATGGTGGCATAAACAGGCTGGTCAGCCTGTTGTGGTGCCGGGGCGTGTTGACGGGAAATGGCCCGTGCGGCATTACCGCCCCCATGAACAACCTGCATACGGGGTCCGCCACCGCCGCCATTGCCGCCGCCTGCGGGGCCATTGTTGCCTGCGGCGGGGCCATTCAGGCCCGATTTCAGCTTTTTAATCAAATCGCCCGGCGATGGCATTTCCGCAGCATAGGCCAGGCGGATCAAAATCATTTCGGCGGCCTGGATCGGCGAAGGCGCAATTTTGGTTTCTTCCAACCCTTTAAGCAGCATTTGCCATGCACGGGTTAATTGCGGCATCGCCAGTTTAACGGCAATTTCGCGACCGCGTTCGCGTTCAATTTGCGCAACGCCCGGCGCATTTGCTGCATCAGGGGCCAGTTTAACGCGGGTTAGCCAGTGGGTCAGGTCCAGCAAATCTTGCAACATCACCGCCGGGTCGCCGCCCAGGGCATATTGCGCGCCGAGCAATTCCAGCGCTTCGTTGATTTCACCCTTCATGGTCAAATCAAACAAATCGAAAATGCGCGACCGATCCGACAGACCCAGCATGTCGCGGACCTGCTGGGTTGTGACCGTGCCGGCACCATGCGAAATCGCCTGATCCAGCAGGCTCATGCCGTCACGCACCGATCCATCGGCGGCGCGGGCGATCAGGGCCAGGGCTTCGTCTTCGATCCCGGCATGTTCAAGCCCGGCGATGCGCCGGTAATGGGCGACCAGTTCGTCGGTCTGCACCCGGCGCAAATCAAACCGCTGGCACCGCGACAGGACCGTGATGGGAATTTTGCGAATTTCGGTGGTGGCGAAAATGAATTTCACATGCTCTGGCGGTTCTTCCAGCGTTTTCAAAAGCGCGTTAAACGCACTTTTCGACAGCATGTGCACTTCGTCGATGATGTAGATTTTATAACGTGCCGATGTGGGACGATAGCGCACACCTTCGATCAGTTCGCGAATATCATCCACACCGGTGCGCGATGCGGCGTCCATTTCCATAACATCAACATCGCGGTCTTCGGCAATGGCGCGGCAATGCTGGCATACGCCACAGGGCGCAATGGTCGGCCCGCCAGTGCCGTCCGGCCCAATGCAGTTAAGGGCGCGCGAAATGATACGTGCCGTGGTGGTTTTACCAATGCCGCGCACCCCGGTCAGAATAAAGGCATGGGCCAGCCGTCCGCTTTCCAATGCATTGGAAAGGGTTTTGACCATCGGCCCGTGCCCGATCAACTCGTCGAACGATTTTGGCCGATATTTGCGGGCCAGTACCTGATATTCGCTTTTCGGCGTATCTGGGCTGGCGGTCTGGGTCTGATCCGTCATTCATCCGGTCCGGCATGTTTGTGGTGCGCGCATGTCATGGTGCGCGATTGTGTTTTAGCAGCATCGGGCGCCACGGGCAAAGGCCAGATATGCATTGACGCCGCATTTGCAACAATCGGCAATTATATCAGTCGGTTTCTGCCTGCAATATAGGGTTCATGATGGTTGAAAGCGATATGGTTGCCAGGATTGCTGACGCATTATTGGTATAACAACGTCAAAACAGCTTGAATGGCTATTGATCTATGATCAGAAGCAATGCGTTTTTTGCCGACGAGATGTTGTTGAGCATCGCAAATGTGGCATCCAGGGTGGGGGGGCTCAAAGGCGGGGATTTCGCAAGAAACTTTTGCAGGGCAAGGATGTCTTTTGGCAATAAAATACCGGCCTGCTCGGGGATATTGGTGCCCGGGGCAATGTGCGGTTTGGGCAGATCAATAAATATTGTGCTGTCAAATTCCTTGCCGCGTACCGGATTTGGTACTGCCTGAGACGGGCCGGTTTTATGAAAGTGCAACCAGTCAAGCAACGGTGTGATTTCTTTGGCGGACAGGCCTGGTAGAATTTTGAAACATGAAAGAGATGCCAAAAATGCGCCATACGGGGTGGCAAGGTTTTGGTCTGTTACCTCCTCGTCGACACGTAAGGCCTCAAGAATCTGTTTTGCCGTATCAGAGGCCAGTATTTGCTGTAGCGCTTTGTTACGTTCCAGTAATGACTGGCGAAAAAAGGTCGCCATCTCGCGTTTTAAAGTATCGGGATCAAACTGATAGGCGAGATGGCGTATGGTCATCGGGGTCAGATTTCCATTATTTGCAGTTGTTTTGGGTGCCGTTCACAACATTGCCACGATTGGCTTTTGCGTAATCGGAGACAGCCTGTTTTGCCTGGTCCGCAGTGACATCTGCGGGGTGCGTAATGCCCCAATGACCTGCAGGATTATTATCAAAGGTTGCAACATAACCTGCCAGCCCTTGAACCGGGCCGTGAGCGCCGACTGCCGGAACACCCTGTAGCACTACAGTAAAGCGATAATTGCAAGCTTTTTGCACCGGGGCCAGTGCCGGATCATTGAATGTTGAAAGGTCCGGGTTAAACCTGAACTGGCCGGGGGCAAGACTTGCCAGTCCACTCTTGGCGTTGGCATCAACGCCCCGATAAATACCAACATCGGCCAAAGCCGGGGTTGCCATAAAGGCAAGTGCGAGCAGGCAAGAACCTGGAAAATGTGCTTTAAAATGCGGCATATTGTTTCTCCTGTTGCTATGCGCGTCAGGACAAAAGCGGGCGATGTATTCGTGCCGCATTTTTGTCCTTCCTTGCATATTTTCGGAAAAGTTATGCCCGTAACACGGGAAGGCTTCCGTTGCGGGTATTTCCAGGCATTTATGCGCACAGACATGCAAACAGGCTGATCAACGATCAGCATAAAGGTCGTAAATGTTTGGGGAAAGGGTGAGAGACTGGACCGCGACCCGGAAAAACTCGTTACGGCTGCTACCTTCCGGTCCTGACCGGGTTGGCGAGCGGTCCGTCCACGACCAGCCTCTCGCCCCCTATATCGCGCAGGGCGTTTAAAAACGCAAGGGCCGATTGGGAATTTTTACAAAGTCTATGTTCGGCCTTTGCCTGAGCGGGGTTGGCGGTCTAATCTCGCGCAAAATTTTATTAACGGCTGATGCGCAGCAAGGGCTGCGGTGGCCATTATTTGCAGGTAGGAAATGGAACAGCTGTTTTATGCGTCTGTCGGGCTTGATCGCGACGCGGAAATTCGCAGCTCGTCGCGGTGGCGTCAGCAGGTTTTACGCGAATCCGATGTGCGTATTTTAGTGTGTCATGGCGGTGATCCGTTATTTTCCCAGCCCGAGGAAAGTGGCGCGCACGAGATTGTTATGTTCGACGCCGCCCGGCTTTTGCAGCTTGATTTTGATCACGAGGCGGCAAATTGGGCCTATCTTGGCCGTCATGCCCGCGGGCCGGTGCTGGCCCTTGATATATCGCCGCTTGAGTCTGACCGTGATGTGGCTGCGATTGCCCTTAACGGTGCCTTTGGCGATATGCGCACCCGCATGGCAGCCCTGCCCCACGAAGAAGCCGCCCTTGCCGCACAGGCGCGCGCCCTGTTTTTATGGCAGGCGCGGCACCGGTTTTGCGGGGTATGTGGCCACCCTAATCATATCGCCGAGGCGGGCTATCGTTTGCAATGTTCCAATGCGGCCTGTGGCACGGCGCATTTCCCGCGCACGGACCCGGCGGTAATTATGCTGGTGCATCATGATGACCATGTATTGCTGGCGCGGTCGCCGCAATTTCTGCCCGATATGGTCTCTGTTCTGGCGGGCTTTGTTGAACCTGGCGAAACGCTGGAGCAGGCCGTTCAACGTGAAGTCTATGAAGAAGTGGGCCTGCGCACCAAAACGCCGCGCTATATTGCATCCCAGCCCTGGCCGTTTCCGGGGTCGTTAATGTTGGGTTTTGTTTGCGAGGCCGAGAATACCGACATTAAAATTGATCATAACGAAATCGAATATGCCATGTGGGTGCCGCGCAATGAGGTGCATGATCTGGCGAGCCGGGGCATTAAATTGCCGCGTGAAATTTCGATTGCGCGCTATTTGCTGGAAAACTGGACGCAGGGTCGTAATGGTTTTATCTGACCCCAAATATAGTCAGGTATTGAAACTGAACTGACTTTGTGTGGGGGAAAGATGAACAGAATGATGTGGCGACTATTTGGGTTTTTAGCCGTGGTTTGTGCGACAAACCCGGCTGTGGCACAGCATAGAACCGACGTCATGGTCGGGGTTTATGAATATAGCGTCGTGCATTTTTACCATCAGGGTGTGCAAACCGGGTTTGCCCATGAGCTGATTAAACGTCTGAACGGGGTTCAGGGCGACTATCAATTTGTGGCCGTCGAAACATCTTCCCGCCGTCGATATCTGGATATTGCGACCGGTCAGGTCGATATGATGATACTTGAAAACCCGGAATGGCACTGGGCCGGGCGCAATGTGGAATTTTCGACCCCCATTGTCCGGGAAAGCGACATTATGGTGGCCCGCCGTGATCATGTGCCAGGACCAGCCTATTTTAGCCGTGTTCTGGAACGTTCTATCGCCGGGGTGTTGGGCTTTCATTACAAATTTGTCGATTTCCGCGATGATCCCAAACAACTGACCCGGTTGCTTGATATTTCGTTGCTCTATAACGAGTCCGAGGTTATGGAAGCTGTAATACGCGGCGATGCGGAAATCGGTATTTTGTCAGCCGGGTTTGTATCGCAGCAATTTGAACATGTGCCAGATATTGCATCGCGGATTGAAATCGGACCCCAAGCCGACAATAGCTATCAATTGTCTTCGGTTCTGTCGAATCGGTCGCCAGTCAGTGTTGAACGCTACAACAGTTATCTGGATTTGTTACGGGCGGAAAACGCCATTGCGCCGAACTGGTCACGCTGGCATCGGGGCATTTTGCCCTGAAAGACCGGCTATCGGTGTCATTCCGGTAAAACGGGTGTTAATTGCCAATCGGGGGAATGCGGGCAATAACGTTGCGTCTGACGGTTTCGGGGCGTTCACGCCAGGGAATGATGCCATCGTCACTGTTGGCATAGGCCTCGGCGAGTTTTAAAATGTCGGCGCTATGATCGTTAATCGACAAATTGCCATAAACATAGCCCCATTTCCCCGCTGCACTTAGCGCCACCGAGCACCCCGATTTACAATTGCTCAGGCATTCAACCGGGACAATTTCGAACGCTACCGGGTCTGCACGGGTCGCCATTTCATGCGACAAGGCGTCATACAGCACCTTGCCATCGCGTTCCGCTGCCGGGGCGGGGGGCGTGTCACTGTTCTGGCTGGCAGCGGTGCTGCTGGCGCGACAGGTGACGCAAATATTGAGGCGGGCCTTGGCGGTCGTCGTCGCTGTCATTGTGCTGATATATCCGGGTTGGGGGTCATGCTGTCGGGCAACCGGGTTTTGGCAGGTTCAAACGCGTCACTTACACGAAGTTGGATGTGGCTTGCAAGCTGACGGTTGATCAACGGGTGGGCGGCTTCGTTGATCAGCAAGGCAATGCCAACCGCAGGCAGGGGCGGAAACCCGTCGCGATGGTCCAGAATTTGCAAACTGTCATTGACCGTGATCGCGGCCAGTGCTGCCACACCCAGTCCGTCGCGCACCAGATGCAACAGCGATGCGGCCTGACGGGTGGTTGCCAGCAATTGAAAGGCCCGGCCCGATTTTGAAATGGCATCAATCGCCCAGGCGTGAAATTTGCAATCTTCGGCCGGTAACACCAGGGGCAACGGGTTGTTAAGATGCTGTTGATGCTGTGGTGATGTTGCCCAGACACCGGCCTCGCGGCGCAGAAAGTACCCTTCTTCGCCTTTTTCCGACCGGCTGATAAGGGTTAAATCCAGCTCGCCCTGATCCAGCATCCGGCGCAAAATGATGGTCGGGTTGATCGAGATGAAAAACTGCACGCCGGGATGAATATCGCGGATGGCGCGCAAAATAACCGGCAGGATTTTTTCCGCATAATCATCGGGGCAACCGATACGAACCGGGCGTGATCCGGTTTCACCCCGGATACTTTCGCGTGCTTCGTCCTGCAATGACAAAATACGCCGGGCATAGCCCACCAATGTAATGCCGTCATTGGTTAGCGTGACATTGCGTCCCTCGCGGCTAAACAGTTTTTGCCCCACCGTTTCTTCCAGCCGTTTCATTTGCATGGAAAAGGCCGATGGTGTTCTGCCTACGCGGTCTGCCGCGCGGTTAAAACTGCCGCATTCGGCAAAGGAAACAAAACTGCGCAAAAGGTCGGCATCCATGGGTGTGTCCTGACTGTCGGGGCGTTTTACACAACACTATCTGAAATTGGTCAGAAATAATCATCAATGAAATTGAATAATATCATCAAAACTATTCGATTGTTTGCGCACGCGCGCTTGGCAAAGATAGGGCAGCGGGGCCGGCCCGATGATGCCAACCAAACAGAAATTCAGGAACGAAACGATGATTTTGCACGATTTTCTGCCATCGGGTAACGGGTATAAAATCCGGTTGCTGTTGCGGTTTTTGGGCCAGGAATTTTCCCTGACCGAATATGATATTACCAAGGGCGAAACCCGAAATGATGATTTTCTAAGCAAGATTAACCCGGTCGGGCGTATTCCGGCCCTGGAATTTGACGATGGCCATGTGCTGGTTGAAAGCAATTCGGTTTTGCTTTTTCTGGCCGACGGCACATCGTGGTTGCCCACCGATAAATGGCAACGGGCCGCGGTGACCCAGTGGCTGTTTTTTGAACAATATGAACACGAACCCAATGTCGCAGTTTTGCGCGCATGGTTTAGCGTGAAAGGCATGCCCGATTACGGCAAGGCGTTGTTGCCCATCAAGCAGGCCGGGGCGAAAAACGCGCTGGCTATTATGGAAAGCCGCCTTGCCGACCATGACTGGCTGGTGGGAGATCAATGTTCCATCGCCGACATCGCCCTTTATGCCTATACCCATGTAGCCGATGAAGGGGGCATTGATATGAGCATATATCCGGGGATTGGCCGCTGGCTTGCCCGTTTTGCCGCCCTGCCCGATTACGTTCCCATTACCTGGAAGCCGTAAGTGCAGAAACCATAAATGAACAAGCCGGGAATATCGCATTCCCGGCTTGCTGGTATTTGCGGTCGATTATTTTTTCATGTTCAACGGTTGCACCGTACCGCGATGTTTGGCCATCATTTCCTGTTCATGGCGGGCACCGGCGGCATCGGTTAAAAAGGTGAAAATGCCAAAACGTTCCCCTTTGGTCACCGGCACGGCTTCGTGCAAAAGCGAGCAGGAAAAAATCAGTGCGCCACCTTGCGACGGGGCATATAACGCCTGGCCGTATTCGGGGAAGTTTACCTGCCCGCCTTCATAGGTGATGGGGTTGAGGTTAAGCGAAACGGCAAAACGGCGGTGGGCGGTAAAGGTTGTTTTATTATCGCGGTGGCGGGCAAAAAAACCTTTGTCATTGCTGTGGTAATTGCCAATGCGCAGGGCTTCCATACTGGCGGTCTGAAACTGGAATGCCTTGAAAATTTCGGGCAATACCCGTTTGACGATGCGGTTTTTAACCTCGGTAAACAGCTTTTCATCAAGTAACACCACATCATTGCGGACTTTGATTGCGGTATCGCCACTTTGGTTGCTTTTATTGCTGATCGAAACACCATTGGCCTGTTTGTCACCCGTGCGCCAATAATCCAGCAATTGATCACATAAGGCGGGTTCTAAAACGTCATCGACCACCAGAACCGGGGCCTGACGATGAATAACGCTAACGGGAACAATGTCGTGATGTGCCTGGCAATAGGCCATGGCCATTTCAAAGCCGTTCATCGGTGTTTTTGACGAAAACACACCGCCCAACCGCCCATCGGGCCGAATGGCGATAAAGCTGGTTGTGGTGATGTCAAAAACCGGCATCAGGCGGTTTTCAGGATCAAACAGCACGGTTACAAAATCGGGGATTTCGGCCAGAAACGCGCCATTCAATGTTGCTTTCGTGCCGGGAACGACCAGGTAAAGCCGAATATGGGTGTGCGACATTTGTGCGGCAAAACCGCTGGCAACCTTGAAATCATCCAGGGTCGGAAGATCCGGGCCAACCCATAAAACCAGACTGTCCCCGGCGATACGCTGATCTGTCAGGTCAACTGCTTTGCCGTCAAGGTTGGGCAGGGCAATACGGGGTACCGGGTCGCCTTTGGTGCAGGCACGAACGGGCTGCGGGCTGGCCTTGGTCGCAGAAGCAGCGGCTGGTTTTTTCATGGTTTTGGAAATCCGGCAAAAACAGGCGGAACAGAAGGGATGATACACTGCGCCGCAGGAAAAATGCGCGAAGCACCTGATCATAGCGGTGTTCTCGCATTATTGGCAAGTTGCAGGTATCAGTCGAAAAAACGGTTCAGCAATTCATCATAGATCAGAACCAGATTGTCGATATCTTCGACCATGGCATGTTCATCAACCTTGTGCATGCTTTGCCCGACCAGGCCAAATTCCACCACTTCGCAATATTTGTGGATAAAGCGGGCATCGGATGTGCCCCCCGTGGTCGACATTTCCGGGCGATGACCGGTGATTTTTTCCGAGGCATCGGCAATCAGCCCGGCCAGTTTTCCCGGTTCGGACAAAAAGGCTTCGCCCGATATTCTAACCTTTAAGTCATGCGCCCCGGCATGTTCGGCACAGGTATCGCGGATCCATTTTTCCAGCTCAAATCCCTGATGAACATCATTGAACCGAATGTTAAACGCGGCACTGATTTTGGCCGGGACAATGTTGGTGGCCGGGTTGTTGGCATCAATCGTGGTGACTTCCAGATTGCTGGGCTGGAAATGATCGGTGCCGGTATCAAGCACGCGCGATGTCAGGGCATCCAGCACGCGGATCATGCGCGGCACCGGGTTATCGGCCAGGTCGGGATAGGCCACATGCCCTTGCGCGCCGTAAACCGTGACCCAGCCCGTGATGGAGCCGCGACGGCCCACCTTCATCATCTGGCCCAGATATTTGGGGTTGGTTGGTTCACCCAGCAGGCAGGCATCAAATTTTTCGCCATGGGCATCGCACCATTCCAAAAGTTTGACAGTGCCATTTATCGCATCGGCTTCTTCATCGCCGGTGATCAGCAGGCTGATGCTTTCGTCAAAATCGGGGTTGGCGCTTAAAAAACGGTCCAGGGCACCGACAAAACAGGCAATACCGGTTTTCATGTCAACCGCACCGCGACCAAATAGCCGACCGTTAATCACCTCCCCGCCAAATGGCGCAACGGTCCAGGCGGTTTCGTCGCCAGCCGGGACGACATCGGTATGGCCCGCAAAGCAAAAATTGCGGCCTTTGGTGCCCCGACGGGCATAGAGGTTATCGATGCTCTCTGTGCCGTTTTCTTCAAATATTTTGCGTTTGACCTCGAATCCGCGCGTTTCAAGGGCAGTTTGCAAAACATCCAGCGCCCCGGCATCAAGCGGGGTGACAGACGGGCAACGGATGAGCGACTGGGCAAGGGTCAGGGCGGCGGAGGACATTGAGCAATCTCTTTTGCGGGGGACAAACACGGGGCACATATAGGGAAGGGACGAAAACGCGATCTGCGCTTTCGTCCCTTATAGTCAATCACATCACAGGCTGACAGCGATCAATCGCGCAGCAATTCGTTGATCGAGGTTTTTGAACGGGTTTTTTCATCGACCCGTTTAATGATCACCGCGCAATACAGGCTGGGGCCAGGTTTGCCATTGGGCAGCGGTTTGCCCGGAATAGATCCCGGAACCACAACCGAATAGGCCGGAACACGACCGATAAAGATTTCGCCGGTTTCGCGGTCAATGATCTTGGTCGAGGCACCAATGAAAACGCCCATCGAAATGACGGCACCTTCTTCAACGATCACACCTTCGACAATTTCCGAACGCGCACCGATAAAGGCGTTGTCTTCGATAATGACCGGGCCTGCCTGCAGCGGTTCAAGCACGCCGCCAATACCGGCACCACCCGAAAGATGCACGTTTTTGCCGATCTGGGCACAGGAGCCAACGGTGGCCCAAGTGTCAACCATCACGCCGGTGTCAACATAGGCACCCAGATTGACAAAGCTGGGCATCAAGACTGTGCCCGGTGCGATATAGGCCGAGCGGCGCACAATGCTGCCCGGAACGGCACGGAAACCGGCCTTTTTGAATTCTTCATCACCCCAACCGGCAAATTTCGACGGAACTTTGTCCCACCAGTTGGTGTTTTCACCGGGGCCGCCGGGAATGGTGGCCATGTCGTTGAGGCGGAAAGACAGCAGAACCGCCTTTTTCGCCCACTGGTTCACGGTCCACTGACCGTCGTTCTTTTCGGGTGATTTTTCAGCCACGCGCAACGTCCCGCTATCAAGTGCGATCAGGGTCTGTTCAACAGCTTTGCGGATTTCGCCCTTGGTGGCCGAGGTGATCTGGTCGCGGTTTTCCCAAGCGACATTGATCACGCCTTCAAGTTCCATCTTGTCCATCTATGGTCGTCCTTGCGGTGTGGCTGGTTTTTTTCTTCGCGGCGGAGAATGGGCAATGCGGGTCGTCAAGTCAACTGTGCCTGTCTGTGTATTTTGACTGATTATATCTTTCAATCGTTCCTGGCGCATTGCAGGAAAGCTAAATAATTGTGGCGATATTGTTTATATCGCCTGATCAGCGGGCGGCTTTTGCCACCAGCATTTCCAGAAATACCGGCAGATTATCGGTTTCGTGGTCGATACGCGGGTCGTCGCGGCCTTCATGCGCCCAATCAGAATCACTGTGAACCCAAACGGTCGTCATTCCCATATCCTTGGCCGGTAACAGGTTTTTGGCCATGTCTTCAAAATAGATGGCGTTTTTGGGGCTGATGCCATCCCGCGACAGCAAACGGTCATAGGGCAATTTTTCCGGCTTGGGGATATAGTCGGCATCAACAATATCAAAGATGGTTTCAAAATGATCCGCAATGCCCAGGCGCGCCATCACACGTTCGGCGTGGCCGCGTGATGCATTTGTGAAAATAACCTTTCGGCAGGGCAGGGCCATCAGTGCGTTGGACAGAACCGGTGCCGGTGCCACAACTGACAGGTCAATGTCGTGCACTTTATGCAGATAATCGGCCGGGTCGATTTTATGTTCCAGCATCAGGCCACGCAGCGTGGTGCCATAGCGATGGAAATAGGATTTCTGGATTCGGAATGCTTCTTCGGGCGGCAGGCCAAGAGAATCGCTGACATATTGTCCGATCAGCGTTGAAACCTGGGAAAACAGGTCGCAACTTGAGGGGTAAAGTGTGTTGTCGAGGTCAAAGATCAAAACGTTTTCTTCGGTGACAATCGGCAACGCGGCAGGATCAATTGGCAAGACAGCTTTGGTCATCAAATGCATTCCGTGATTGGGGCAAACAGCCTGGCGGCACATCATCAGATGCACAGGCAACACTATTAAAACATACATATCGCGACTTGGCGCGATGATGAAGACTCAATATCGAAATCTGCGACCGGCGGCATGATGCCTCGAAATGACGGGTTGCAGGGCAAATTGATGTCTGCATAATCGAATAAATTAAGGTTCTTGATCGCCGGATGCAGATAAAATTCGACAAATTGGCTTAAAGGCGGTTTTAATTGTAAGAATGATGGTCAGGGGGTAAACGCTTGCTGCAATGCGATGACCATCATGACGGAGGCTACCATGGAAATGCAATGTTTCCGAGGATTGATCGAAATGACAGTGCCTTTTAGGCATGCGAGGGGCAATTGAATAAAGGCCTTAAAAAACACGCATCGTCTTTGCGCAATGAACGTAACCGTTTTGCCGCGCTGGCGTTTGTGTGGGGAGATCTGTTGCTGGAACTTGACGAGGCGTTCGAGATCGTTTTTGCGTCAGGTGCATCAGAAGGCATATTGGGGCTAAGTAACGGGCAGATTGAAGGCATTCGCTTTGTCGATTTGCTGTCCAGTAATTTTCGGCCTCTGGTCAGCGAGATGCTGCATGTCGCGCGTCGTCGCGGCAGGATGGACAATGTTCTGGTACGCTTTACGCGCCCCGACGAACGGATCAGTCCGCCCGTATCCATGACCGGTTATTTTTTACCTGATCTGGGCGGGCATTTTTTTGTTGCCTTGCGGGTGACCGTTAATTCGTTGCCCCATGATGTTTTGCAATCCATTAAACGCGATGGCCCGACCGGCCTTCTTGATGAAGAAAGCCTGTCGCGGGTTGTGACGGAACGGTTGATGGCGCAACGCGAAACCGGCCAGAATCAGAAATTTTCGCTGTTTACCCTGAATGCTTTTGAACCCCTGTGTGAGCGCATGGAGCATGTGGCGCGTGACGAAATGCTGGCGACCATCGGGTCGTTTTTTCGCGCCCATTCTATCGGCGGGGATACGGCAGGGCGCCTGAATGCCAGCCAGTTTGGCATGTTGCATAATCCCGAAGTTCGCATTGGCGATCTGCAACAGCGCATTGCCGAATGTGCGATGGATGCCGACCCGCAGGGTAAAGGCATTATTGTGCGCACATCGGAAACCGATTTTACCGCCCATGCCATGCCGCCGGGTGATTTGGCACGCGGTGTTTTATATTCTATCCGTCGTTTTTGCGATAAACAGGAACATAACTTTACCTTCTCGCGGCTGACCGGGCACATGCCCAACCTGGTCAATGATACCTTTGGCGCGATGCGCGATTTTGGGCAGCGGGTTGACCGGCTTGAATTTGATGCGGTTTATCAGCCGATCGTGCGGTTGCCATCAGCTGAAATTCACCATTTTGAAGTTTTAGTGCGGTTCTATCGCGAAGATGGCGAGTTGATCCCCACCGACCAGCTGATCATGTTTGCCGAACAGGTCAATATGATCCACCGGCTGGATCTGGCAATGATACGCCGTACTTTGAAATGGATCAGACAGCAGCTTGAGGAAGGCATTGATGCCCGTGTGGCCGTTAATGTTTCCGGGCAAAGTTTGGCCAATCCTGATTTTTGTCGATCTGTCATTGCCTTGTTTGAACGCAGCAAGGAATCGCTGCCGCAATTAATGATCGAAATTACCGAAACCGCCGAAATTACCGACCTTGAACATGCGGATATATGGTTGTCGCGGTTTCGGCAATATGGGGTTGAAATTTGCCTCGACGATTTTGGTACCGGGGCAGCAAATTTCAATTATCTCAGCGCACTGGAAGTTGATTACGTCAAGATCGATGGTCCGTCGATCCATCAGTCGTTAAAAAACCAAAAAGGCCGGGCATTTTTACGCTCGTTGGTCGGGCTGTGCCATCAGCTTGGTGTCGAAGTGGTGGCCGAGATGATTGAAACCGACGAAATGCGCGATCTGGTCACGAAGGCAGGCTTTGATTTCGCCCAGGGTTATTTGTTTGGCAAGCCGGAAAAAGACATTACCAGCTATTGGCGCAAACTGCGTTCGCGGCGTGGACGCAAAAAACAGATATAAAAATGACTGGCTTGAAACGGCAGTTTAACGCCGCTTTGACGTGCTAATGGCGCCCCTGAGAACGGGGCGCCCTTTTTTTTGAAAAAAAACTGCGCCAGTTTTCCCTGTCTCCCGCGTGGATATCTGTACCGGTCGGCATTCCGGCCGGTTGGCAGGTATGTCAAATCCACAATATCCATATAGGAGACAGGGTCATGCCCAGTATTAACACCAATATGTCGGCCACACTGGCGGTATCAAACCTGAACAAGACCAACGACGAAATGTCGTCGGTCCTGACCGCAATGTCGAGCGGCAAAAGCATTAACTCGGCGTCGGATGATGCATCGGGTCTTGCTGTTTATACCGCCATGTCGGTTGACTATGCGTCGTGGGAACAGGCTGGCGACAATGCTGAAGTTGCCAATTCCATTCTTGAAACGGCCGACGGCGGTTTGTCCGCCATTTCGGACATTCTTGAACGGATGTACGAACTGGCATCAGAAGCGTCTTCTGGCTCGGTTACCGATACCGAACGCGGGTATCTCGACACAGAATATCAGGATCTGATCAATCAGATTTCCTCGACTGTGGCATCGACCACCTATTTCGATACCCAGTTGCTTGATGGTGCCTATGACGAAGGCTTTCTGGTTTCGGCGGATTCATCTGATGCCAACGCCACCATTCAGGTGACCTTGTCGACGGATTTCAGTGCTTTGACCCTGGTTGGTACAAGCCTTACCGATGCCACCAATGCCACCGCAGCCCTGACCGCCCTTGATGCCGATATTCAGACGGTTTCTTCGGGTCGGGCAGAAATTGGTGCGCTTGAATCACGGTTCGATTTTGCCGCTGACGTTATCGATACGGCTTCGACAAATCTGGAATCCGCAATGGGCGTCTATATGGATGCTGATGTTGCCGAACTCAGTGCTGAGCAAACCGAGTTGGGTGTGAAGTTGGACTCTGCCATTCAGGCGTTGTCTGTTTCAAATTCGAACCTCGAAAAGCTTAGCCGTTTGATGCAGTAGGCTTTGACATGACAGGATCGCGCCTTTGGGCGCGGTCCTGATGTCGCGGTTATTTTCCATGCGCGTTGCCAAGGAAACCGGGTATGTCGACCGTTAATTCTGCCACATCGTCAAGCTATATATCGTCTTCTTACACATCTGGATTGACCGATATTGATACGGCATCCCTTGTGCAGGACGCTTATGATGCAAAAATGGCAAAGGCCGATGTTGTCGATGCCAAAATCGATGACATTGACCTTCAGATTGCTGCATATGACGAGTTGCAGGATTTACTGATTGCTTTGGAAGATGCCGCCGAAAACCTGACGGCAGACGCCGAACTGACCAGTACCCGTGACGATGTGTGGGTTAGCAAAACTGCTTATTTGTCGTCATCGGACAGCTCCGTAACCGCAAGCGATGTTGTTGGTGTGCTGGTTGATGATGCGGCAACGACAGGCACGTACGAGCTTGAGGTCACCCAGATTGCCACGGCTCACAAAATTGCGGGGGATGTGGTCACAAGTGCCAGTGATGCGGCAGGTATTTCGGGAACATTAAGCCTGGCTCTGGGCGATGGCAACAGCGTTGATATCAGCGTTGATGCCGACATGTCCCTTGAGGACATTGCCGATGAAATTAACGAGCAAAAATCGACCAGCGGTGTTTCCGCCTCGGTGCTGCAAATTTCCGATACTCAGTTTATGCTGGTTTTGTCGGCAAACGATACCGGCCAGGAAATCAATTTTTCCACCGATGGCGCGGATACATCTGTTGCCCAGGCCCTGGGGCTGGTCGGTGATGATGGCAGTTATAGCAACGAACTGATTTCTGCACAGCCGGCCATTTTTAAAGTCGACGGGGTTGAAGTTACCCGGAGCAGCAATACCGTTGACGACGTGATCAGCGGTGTAACGCTGTATCTGTATGATGCCGAGGAAGGCACTAAAATTACCCTTGAAGTCGAGGACGATGCCAGTTCTGCCTACGACGCGATCGAGGCCTTTGTCGACGCTTATAACGATTTCAGAAGTTTCGTTTTAAGCAATCAGGCCTATACCGCCGGTACCGGGGCTGATGACGATGCGGTGCTGTTTGGGGACAACCTGCTGTCCTCGGCCGCGCGCGATGTCTATGACGCGCTTGGATTTCGCAGTGATTCCAGCTTGTATCAGTCCCTGTCATCGATCGGCATTTCCTATGATGACAGCAACTATCTGGTGATCGACAGCGAGACGCTGGAAAGTGCCCTTGTTTCGGATTTTGAAACGGTTTCCACGCTTTTTTCCCTGCAAACCGACAGCAGTTCTGATGATTTGCTGGTTTACGGTGCTGATGGCGGCTTCAGCGGCAGTTTTACGGTCAATCTGACGGTTGATGCGGATGGTAAACTGACATCGGCTGATGTTGGGGGGGATGACAGTTTGTTTACGGTGGACGGGAATAAGGTTACCGGGGCTGAAGGCTCGATTTATGAAGGGGTGACGCTGTATTTCGGCGGCAGCGAAAGCCAGTCTGTTGATGTCACCATTACGCCCGGTCTGGCTTATGGCCTGAAAAACAGCATCGATACCTATACCAACGCAACGGATGGCTTTTTAAGCGACCGGATCGACCGGCTGGAACAGCAGACCGACGACCTTGAAGATGAAGTTTCCGACATCACCCAGGATGCCGAAGATTACGCGGCCAAACTGATTGACCGTTATTCCGTTCTCGAAACGAAAATGTACCAGTTGGAATTATTGCGCGACCAGCTAGAGGCCCTTTGGGGAAATGATGATGACTAAAATGAAGCTGAAAAACAAATCCAGAAGCCGTAACGTGCCGCCACAGCGCCCGGCATTAAGCCAGTTTGTGGGCGCCAGCAGCTTGTATAACAATGCATTGCGCACAACCTCGCCTGTGACCATGATGGTTCTGGCAATTACGCGTGTGCGACAGCATTTACGTCAAGCTGCCAAGCATCGTGCTGACGGGCATTTTGATGAAGAGACTCAGGAGCGTTCAATTGTTGTCGGAAAGTTGCGAGGCTTGCGCGCGGTGGTTGCACCGAATGAAGCGCCGGAGCTTTCACGCGATTTGATGGCGTTTTATACGCGTATGTTGCGTGTTCTGACACGTGTTGGTCGCAATATCCCTCAGGAAACGCGATATTCTTTTGTTGATCGTCATCTTGAAGCTATGGCGCGGCAATGGAATCAGGTAGCTTTGGGCAATACGGAAACGGCCAGTTCAGCGCAATCGCCGGAAAAATCCCGGTTCAATCAGGTTTTGTGAGGCATCGTTGAGCGTAGGCCTTAGCCAGAATATGACAACAGCAAGCCATGTCCGCGAGGCGGCATCACAAAGTGTCGCGTTATCGTCGCTGAGCGATGAGGCATTGGTTGAGCGAGTTGTCGCCGGTGACAAGGCTTCATATCGTGTGCTGGTTGAAAGGTATTATCGCCCAATCCAGGGGATTGCCCGGCGTATGGGGCTGTCCTCCGGGGATTGTGAAGATGTCGCGCAGGATGTTTTTGTCCGCGTCTGGCTGCATCGGGAAAAATGGCGTGCCGATGGGGCAAAGTTCAAGACCTGGCTTTATCGGGTTGCAGTTAACCGGGTGATTGATTTTAAACGTCGCCCGCGCCCGGTGGAGAATGTCGAGATCGAAGAAACCCCTGATGACGCGATGTCACCGGTGGAAAAACTGGCCCAGCATCAGGATTTCGTCCGGTTGCGGGCGGCGGTTAAAAAATTGTCTGATCAACAACAAATTGCCATCAACTTGTTTTATGATCGCGAACTTTCCAATGCGGAGGCCGCCGAAATCGTTGGCATATCGGTTAATGCAATGGAATCTTTGCTAAAAAGGGCGCGAAAGCGGTTACGGGAAGAATTGAAGAATATCTTGTAGGTGCTATTGTTGTTGAAATGTTCGAACAGGTAGGTTCGTCCTATGAAAAAAGCGGTGATCAGTGAATATCAGCGAATTTGAAAGCTTGCTGGATCAACATGGCTGGGACATTTCGTTCTGGCCAGAGCCGTTTCGCCAGGAAGGCAACAGGTTCGTTGCACAGAATGACGAAGCAGCCGAACTGATTCGGCATTTGCACGCCCTGGAAGATGATTTTGTCGCCGATCCATTGCCCATGGGACGGCACAAAGCAATTGACGATATTTTTGGCGCTATCGAAGCTGCCGAAAACAACCTTCGTGACAACAACACCGATAACGATGATCTGGCACCAGACGCGCGCGGGCAACATACTGCCGCTGCGGACCCGGATTCAGATTATATGGCACCGTTATCCGAACATGGCCCCGCCGAAAAAGCGCGTCGCCATGTGCCATCCGGCTCGCCGCGCAAAGCGCCGGTCAATCATCTTGGTGTAACAGGTGATGGTCCTGTTGCCATGACTGATCGCGGAAATGCGCGTTCTGCGCGCTCGAATATCATATCGGGGACAGCAAGTGTTTCGCGCGCGTATGTTATTTCTGCCGCGGGAATGTTGTTATGTATGATTTTCGGGTTCGTGTTCGGGGTGACTTTTACCGCGCGTCAGGGCCTTTCCAACATGGCCGAGGCTGACGAAATTCCTGTTGCCCAGATCGTGGATCGGCATCTTTACGATCTGGCACTTCCGGATAATAACATAACTGGTGATAACACCGGGCGGGATGCTGCCGAGGAAAAATCAAATGTTAAATGACCGTCGCAAGCCGACGACAACCGCCAAGTTTCTTATGGCATCAATGGCCCTTAACCTGTTTATCGTTGGGGCACTGGCGGGTAACTATTTTGCGGGGAATGGCTCTGTTCTGCCATTTGAACGCGAAGCACCTGCCTTTGACGATCGTCCGCCAGGGCCGCCGCCCATGCGGATGATGACCCGCCTGCGTGACAGCCTGTCGCCACAGGGGAAAATCGTTTTTGATGAGGAAATGGGCCCGGTTATGGATGTGATAGCAAAGAACCGTGAACCGGGTCTGTTCAAGCATATGGCCAAGGTGCTGTTAAAAGAACATCCTGCAGACAGCGAAATCAACGATGCCTTTCAGACGTTTGCGCAAACGGTTAGCAGCGAGATTACAACAGTTCTTGATCATATGGCGCGCATGGCTATTCGTCTGTCGCCTGATGACCGCTATCAGCTGGCGATCAATACGCCGCCATTGTCGCCACAGGGAGCACCTGCCGGGCAGCCTCCCAGGCCGTAATTTTGTAAGATAAAGACTTTGAAAAAGGGCGCTTTGGCGCTCTTTTTTTATGGATGGCACGAATAATTGAAATTTGTGCGCCAGTTTTTACCAGCCCAGCCGTGAAATTAACAAAGCGATCCATGATCATGTTATTTCCCGGAGGCGGTGATGAGTTTCCTGAGCGGTCTGACAACAAGTACTTTAAGTGCCGCAGCGTCAACTTCAAGCACGACATCGTCGGGCACAACCAGTTCGTCTGATAGCGACAGCAGCACATCATCGACCTACGAAACCTATATGACGTTGTTGCTGACCCAGTTGCAAAACCAGAATCCGACAGATCCCGAAGACACATCGGAAATTACAACCCAGCTTGCCACCTTCGAGCAGCTTAATCTGGCCGAGCAAAATAATTCCCTGCTGACGGATCTGAGCAGTTCGTTGCAGTCGCTTCAGGGGGTGGTCGAAAATTCGGCGGCGCAATCATATTTGGGCACTGACATTGTTGCCCTGGGCGACAGTGCCCCGCTCGAAGACGGCGAAGCAGAATGGTATTTCGTTCTTGAGGACGCCGCCGCCAGCGTCAATCTCAGTGTGTCGGACGAAGACGGCAACGTGGTTTATCAGACCACGACAACCGGTGACGAAGGATCAAACAACTTTGTTTGGGACGGCACCCAAAGTGACGGATCGGTTGCGACATCGGGTGTTTATACCCTGTCGGTAACGGCCACAGACAGCGACGGCGCATCCGTAAATTCCCAAACCTTGATGACTGGTGCGGTGTCCGCCCTGGACCTGACCGGGGATGACGCCGTTTTGTACGTCAATGGCGTTGATGTTGATCTGGACGATGTCCAGGGCACGCAAACCGTTTCCTGATGTGAAGGATTGATATCATGAGCCTGAGCAGCGCACTGAGTTCGGCCGTTTTGGGGCTAAATGCCCAATCTACGTCGCTAGGGGTTATTTCGGGCAATATCAGCAACAGTGGCACCGTTGGTTACAAGGACAGTTCGGCATCGTTTTCCTCGCTGGTAACAACACCGGGGTCTTCGACCCAGGGCTATGCCAATGGTGTGACGACAACGACGCTAACCAATATTACCTCCCAGGGGTTGGTCGAGACTGATTCCGATGTCACCAGCCTTGCCATTTCCGGCGATGGATTTTTTGTCGTCACCAATGAAAGCGGCGATGTCTATTACACCCGGGCAGGTGACTTTGACACGGATGATGACGGCAATCTGGTCAACAGTTCCGGTTATTATCTGATGGGGTATGCGGTTGATGAAAACGGCGATCCGGCAACGGGTACCGTGCCCAGTTCAACGTCGGCGCTAAGCACCATCAACCTCAATGAACTGACCGGCACCGCTGATGCGACATCAAATATCTCGACAGTGATGAATTTACCTGCCGACGCCGAAGTGGGTGACAGTTTTTCGGTTGATGTCGAAGTGTTCGATTCCCTTGGGACCAGTAACACCGTGACCTATAGCTATGAAAAAACCGGCACCAATGAATGGGAACTGACCTATGGCGACCCGGTTCGGACGTCGGACGGCACGACGGTTACCGGCACATCGTCGGGCGGGCCGCTGACCATTACATTTGATGGTACGGGCAACCTTTCTGCCGTCACCGATGCCTCCGGCACTGATGTGACAAATAGTTCGACCTTGACGATCACGGGTTGGACCACAGGTGCCAATGACAGCACGATCATCAATGATCTGGGAACGTCTGGCAGCACCGACGGTTTGCAGCAATCGGCATCGAAGGATGGCGACGGCGACATGACACTTTATTCTGTGACCAGCGATGGCAGCAATTACAGCGAAGTTGAATCGGTTGCCATTTCCGATGATGGCGTGGTGTCGGTGACGTTTGAAAACGGTTCAACCAAGCCGATCTATCAGGTGGTGCTGGCTGATTTTGCCAATCCAAACGGGCTAACGGCTTATTCCGATACAGTTTTCAAGCAAAGCAATGTATCGGGCGACTATGTTCTTAATACCCCGGGCAATGGCGGGACAGGCGATATTTCCAGTTACTCGCTTGAAGGTTCCACCGTCGATACGACCACTGAATTTTCCAAAATGATTATCGCTCAGCAGGCTTATTCGGCGGCCGCCCAGGTGGTTTCAACCACCTCGGATATGTATGACACGCTGATTTCGGCAGTAAACTAGGCACAGGGGACCAATGATGAATAATCAGGCTCAAACATCGATGCCTGCGTCTGGGGCATTGCCCGACATTTTGTCGCGGCTTGATACGCTTCTGGATGTCGAATTTCGCATCCTCGAACAGGCGCAATACGATCTTCTGCCCGGTATCACGGCCGAGAAAATTGAACTTCAGGGCAAGCTGGAAGTCGCACTTAAAGCCGAGTTGGCCCAGAAATCGATTAAAGGTCCAATCGCCTGTTTTAACGACAGTTTTTTTATGGTCAGCGAACTGAAAAAGAAGCTTGATCGCAACAACACCCGGCTTTTGGCGCGCAAGGATGCCTGCCTGAAACGCATTCGTGCCGGCTGGTTGGCCGTCCGTCCCGATAGTGCCACCCGCTATGACCGTGATGGCGACCTTGCTACTGATTTTTCCCACGTTCTGTTGAACATGAAGCTTTAATCCCCCTTCCCTGAAACCGACGACATAAAGGCAGGTTCCATGTCCATTCGTGCCGCCCAGTCCGCAGCATTAAGTTCGCTCCAGGCAAGCCAGTCCGGCATTGCGGTGGCGTCGAACAATATTGCGAACGCGTCGGTCGAGGGCTATACCGCCAAAACTCAAAGCCTGGCTACCAATACCCAGGCAGGTTCGACAACCGGGGTTAATGTTACAGCGACCGGGTCGAGCGTTGATAAATATCTGTTAAAATCGATCAGTGGTTCCGCAACCGATAGCGGCTATGCCGATGTTTTTACCGACCCGCTGACAATGGTCAGTTCGGCCTTTGGTACGGTTGGCGACGATGATTCCCTCTCGACCATGATTACCGAACTGGAAACATCGCTGGCGACCCTGGCCTCGAATGCCAGTAGTACATCGCAAAAATCGCTGGTTCTGGCCGATGCCGAGAATATTTCCAACAACCTCAATACATTGTCGGAAACCGTTCAAAGTGAACGTGGTAATGCCGACCAGAAAATAGATGAAACGGTTGAGCAGGTTAACAACCTGCTTTATCAGATTCAGTCTTACAATGAACAACTGACCGGCCTTGATGCCAGCACATCTGCCGCAAGCGAGCTAAACGATGCCCGTAACCAGGCGATCAATGACCTGTCGGAACTGGTCAATATTAGTTATTTCACCGATTCAAAAAATCAGACGCAGGTTTATCTGGGCGGGACCCAGTTGGTCGGAAGTCAGGTTCACGAACTTTCCTATACGCCCTCGGGCGCGGTTAATGCCGATACCACGTTTGGCGATATTACGGTCAATGGCAAGGCGGTTACATCCTCAATTGATGGCGGCACGCTGGGCGGTTTGATCGATCTGCGCGATGAAACCCTGCCCGCCATTCAGGACCAGCTTGATAATATGGCGGTGACATTGATGGATAGTATCAATGCCATAACCAATATGGGAACGGCCTATCCCGGGGCGGACGAACTGACTTCAAGCCAGGATGTGGCGGCAGGGGATGCGATTTCGGGGACCGGGACGGTACGTCTGGTTGCCACCGACGATAATGGCGATGCCGCTGAAATCCTTGATATTGATCTGTCGACAATTTCGACGGTGCAAGATCTGGTCGATACCATCAATGCCAGCAGCACCCTTACCGCGACCCTGAATGATGATGGCACCATGACCATCGCGGCTGCCAGCGATGATGTGAATGTTGCCATTATCAATATGGATGCCTCTGTTGGTGCAGATGAACAGGGTTTTTCCGATTATTTCGGCTTTAACGACATGTTCATCGGCACATCGGCGGCAGACATGTCGCTTAACAGTGCCTGGAGCGACAATTCTTCGTTGCTGCCCACAGGCAGCGGGTCTTCCGACAGCACCCTTGCGGTTGGCGATAACGTTATCGCGGTTGCCAGTGACGATGTCGCCAGCAGCCTTTCCGCCCTGTTTGACGAAAACCTTTCTTTCGGGGCGGCTGGTGCGATGGGGGCGACATCGTCAAGCCTGTCAAATTATGCCGCTGAATTATTGTCTGATGTGGCAAGGCAAACGTCAGAAGCCCAAACCAATGCCGACGTTGCCGATGCCGCCTATAGCGACCTTGTGGAAAGTTTTTCCAATCAGTACGGGGTCAATCTTGATGAAGAGGCCCTGACCCTTACCAATCTTGAAAGTGCCTATAGCGCTGCCGCCTCTGTTATCGATATTACCAAGTCGATGATGGATACATTGTTGCAAATGGTTCAGTAACGGTTTGATTTCATGAGAGTTTCCACATCCGCCATGCAGCAGTCCCTGATCAGTCAGATGCGTAATGTTCAGACCCAGCTTAACACTGCGTCCGAGCAAAGTACCACAGGCATCAAATCGACCAATTATGCCGGTGTTGCCGATCAGGCATATGTATTAACCAGCCTGTCGGCTGAAATTTCGCAGGCAACAAGCTATGCGGATCTGGCTGAATCCATTCAAAGCCGGGTGGATGTCTATTATGACAGCCTAAGCACCATGACCGATGTTTTAACCGACATGCTGAGCGACCTGTCAGCTGCACAAAGCAGCGGTACAAAAACGGTTATCGGCTTGAATGATTCCGCCCAGTCTGCCCTTGATACCATGGCAACCCTGTTAAATACCCAGTATGAAGGCCGTTATCTTTATGCCGGGTCGGCGACGGATACAGTGCCGGTAACCGTCGATAGCACGACCTATGGCGCGATCACTGTGCCGTCATCAACCGATACATCCTATTACGCGGGCAATGACGATGTTTCATCCGCGCGCGTTGCCGATGGCATGACGGTGGATTACGGCATGACCGCCGATATGGATATGTTTGAAAATGCCCTGCGGGCTTTGAACATTGTCGCCAATGCCAGCACGGACCCGATTGACAGCGATGCCCTTTCCGAAGCAACCAGTTTGATTAATTCGGCATTGGACGGGATTGGTGAACAACAAACCCGGATGTCGTCAGTACATGCCCAACTGGAATCGGTGATTGATATGCATACTGATTTTCAGCTGACTGCCGAAAGCATGGTGTCGGATTTATCGGAAGTCGACATTGCCGAAGCAATGGTGCGGCTTGATACCCTGTCTGTTCAGCTTGAAGCATCCTATTCTGCGGTGGCAAAAGTTTCGGATCTGTCGCTGTTTGACTATTTGCGTTAGTTGATCCAGGCGGTGGGCTGCTTGATGTCGGTAACATCGGCGACGCCGTATTTTTCAAGAATATTTTGGTAAACACCATTGGCACGGATGGTTTTGATACCGTTATCAAGGGTGTTTAACAGTGCTGGTGCATCGTCGATCTTGCGCGAAATACAGCTGTAATACGGGGCCTGGCTGGTTTCATGATATCGCAGCGCTAACCCGGTATTGCGTGCTTTGTGCGCCACCATAACCGGTTCGCGAAAAGAATAAATCATATCAATGCGGTTGTTATAAAGCATGCCCAGCAGGATTTGTTCGCGCGTGGCGGTAATGACCGTCAGCCCGGCATTTTCGGCCGTATTTTCCAGGTTATACCCGCCGACAACACCAATACGCAGATTTCGTGCATCGCCAAGCGAGGTGATCTTTCGCGATATGCGACCGGCAATGGAAAAAAGCCCGATCCGGATCCGGCCCAGTTCAGCCGAATACAGCATGTCGGCTTCGCGCTCCACAGTGTAGGAACACGAACATAACCCATCCACGCGGCCTTCCTCGGCTAAAAGATAGGCCCGTTTCCACGGATAAAACGGGGTTTTCAGGGTTAAGTTTCCCACGGAAAAGGCCGCTTTAAGCAATTCGATGTCATATCCGGGCAGGGGGGCTGTTTCACTTATTTTGGATGGCGGGAACGGGTTGCAGGCCATGGTGACAGAGCGGCGTATCTCAGTGGCGTGGGCTTGACCTGAATATGCAAAAAACGTTGTCACCGCCATGATGGCAATGCCCAGTTTGATTGGCCTTAATCTTGTCATCCCGGTTCTCCCCGCCCCCAAATAACAATTCTGTTGGCTGTTTTTCTTGCAAGGTTCTGTGTGCGGTTTCTTGGCGAACCGTTTTTTGCTTTACCGTTATTGGACGTTATAAAAAAAGGGCCGACCCGAACCGGGGCCGGCCCTTTTGGAACAATAAGAAATTAACCTTATTCAGCAGCTTTGATTTCGGCGCTGTTGCGAATGGCAATTTCTTTAACGTCATCATTCACGTGTTCTTCGAACTTGGCAAAGTTCTTTTCAAAACGTGATGTCAGATTTGCTGCCGCCTTGTCATAGGCGGCCTTGTTCGACCAGCTTTCACGCGGGTTCAGCACACTGGCCGGAACGTCGCCGCATTCGGTCGGATAAGACAGACCAAAGAACGGGTCGGTTGCGAAGGGCACGGTGTTTAACTCGCCATTCAGGGCGGCGTTTAACAGGGCGCGGGTGTAACCGATTTTCATGCGCGACCCTTCGCCAAAACCACCCCCGGACCAGCCGGTATTGACCAGCCAGCAATCGGCACCGTGCTTTTCGATCAGTTCGCCAAGAAGTTTGGCATAAACCGAGGGATGGCGCGGCATGAAGGGGGCACCAAAGCAGGCTGAAAAGGCGGCGGTCGGTTCCTTGACACCTTTTTCAGTGCCAGCAACCTTGGCAGTGTAACCCGACAGGAAGTGATACATTGCCTGGGCTGAACTGAGTTTGGCGATCGGGGGCAGAACGCCAAAAGCATCGCAGGTCAGCATGACAATGTTTTTCGGGTGGCCGCCCCGGCCATTTTCCGATGCATTGGGAATAAACTCAATCGGATAGCACGACCGGGTATTTTCGGTGTGGCGCTGGTCGTCAAGGTCAAGCTCGCGGGTTTGCTTGTTCATGACAACGTTTTCAAGAACCGTACCGAAGGTTTGGGTGGTGGCATAAATTTCCGGTTCGGCCTCGCGCGACAGCTTGATCACCTTGGCATAACAACCGCCTTCAAAGTTGAAAACGCCGTCTTCGCCCCAGCCATGTTCATCATCGCCAATCAGGGTGCGCGATGCATCGGCCGACAGGGTGGTTTTGCCGGTGCCCGACAGACCAAAGAAAATGGCGGTGTCGCCATCGGGGCCGATATTGGCCGAACAATGCATCGGCAGAACGTTTTTGGCGGGCAGGATGTGATTAAGAACCGAGAAAATCGATTTTTTCATCTCACCCGCATACCAGGTGCCGCCGATCAGCACCATTTTACGCTCGAAGCTGACCATGACGAAAACATCAGAACGGGTTCCGTCCGTTTCAGGGTCAGACTGAAGGCCCGGCGCATGCAGGATGGTAAAGCCGGGGTCAAAATCGCGCAGGTCTTCTTTCGGCGGCTGAATGAACATGTTGCGCACAAACAGGTTGTGCCATGCATTTTCATTAATAATGCGTACCGGAAGGCGAAATTGCGGGTCGGAACCGGCGTAACAATCCTGTACGAACAGTTCAGTACCCTGGAAATATGCGCGCATTTTCTGATACATGCGCTCAAATACATCCGGGGAAACCGGGCGGTTTACATCGCCCCAGTCAATGTCGGCTTTAACCGATTCTTCTTTAACGATATAGCGGTCCAGCGGGGAACGGCCGGTATGTTCGCCAGTCAGGGCGACAAAGGCGCCACCCTTGGCAATCTTGCCTTCCGAACGACGAATGGCATGTTCGTAAAGTCCGGCAGCGTCCAAATTCCAATGAACGGCGCCAAGATTTTTGAGGCCATGTTTTTCAAGGCCTACACGGCTGACAACGGGTCCTGATTGCAGCACAGATCTCTCCTAGTGGGAACAAGAAGTCTGGGGTTTATATTATCATTATGTCAGCAACCCGTGGGGGGGACGCCAACATTGCGACATATTGTTACAATGACATGGCAAAAGCAACCGCTGCTTTGGGCAAATAACCCGCATTTTCGGCCCCTTTTTCCGAATGTGAAAATGCCATGTTCATATATGCAGAAAATGCCGGAAATCTGCCGTTTTATGCCAGGTTTCAGGACTGTTTCTGACCCATTTTCACCAGAATTTTTTGCCCCTCGATTTTGCTGCTAATTGTATGAGGAAATTCGATTCGCAACACTGTATCGTTGCAGGTCAAATTCATCCCGTCACAGTCGATTGTCATCACTTTCCAACCCGGGGCGGAGTCGTTATTTTTCGGGCTGTGTGTTTGCACAATCTGGTTAATCAGTTCGTGCTGATCGGTATTGAGGTTTTGAACCAGGGTGTCGTGGTGGTGTGCCAGGTCCTGTGTCTGGGTTAAAACCAGTTGGTCGCCACGTAACCGCCGCTGCTTGCCAAAACCGCCCACCCAATAGGCAGCTTCAATCTCGACGCGGTAAAACGCGAAATCGGCAAAACCGGCATAAAGCCCGGCATCGGGTTGCAGTGTTAGATAGCGGCGCTTGAGGCGTTCATCTTCATGGCGGTGCGCACGGCCAAAAATTGTCAGGCGCTGGGTGTTTGTAACCGGTAAATTATCGTCCTTTTCGTCAGATGCCACCAACTTTGAGGCGCAGGATAAAGGACGGAACATCAGCGAAACACGCGGATCATTGTGGATATGGCGGGTGTGATCGGCCAGTTTCGAAATCAGCAAAACAGGGGCACCGTCAATATCGATGACCGGCTGCACCATCGAGGCGACCGGCCAGCCATCATCGATTTGGCTGTGATCGTGGGCAAGGGTGGCAAGGGTGGCTTCCCGGGCGGCGCGCATCAGGCGGCGCAGGCTGGCGGCATTGTTAACGGGGCCGGTGGTTTGTTTCATGTCTGATGCTCCAATACGGGCAGGGCATAAACGTCGCATTATGGCAGGATGACCGGATATATTCCGGCTGCCTGCCCGCCCGGGACCGGCCCCCTGTAACAGAGAGGCAGGGTAACAGAATATCAGTTTTTGTCGCTTTGCTGTCGGCGGGTTTCGGCATTTTGCAGAATGCGCTTTTTCTGGCCGTCGCTGGCACTCCCCCACGCGCCGATTTCGTCAGGATTGCGGAAACATCCGGTACATATCTGTTTTTGCGGGTCAAGTTCGCATATGCCAATGCAGGGCGATGAAACGGCCATGTATGAAACCAGATTGATCCCGAATTTTTAAACCTGTCTGTTTTGTATCATTCATGCCAGGCGCACCAGCATAAATTTTGCTACGTCATGGCCGGTACGCCGAATCCCCAAACAAGCCCCTTTTGCGCAAGGGGGAAAAAGGGGGGGCAAAAGGGGCTTTGATCGTTATCTGGCCTTTCAGGCGATAGGAAAGGCGTTATCCGTCACGGTCGGCAAACGGGTCGCTGACCTCTGTTTTTACAGGCGATCAAACCATTTGCTGACCTGGCGGTCGGCTTCTTCGCGTTCAACGCCATAGGCTTCTTGAATTCTGCCGACCAGTTTGTCGCGGCTACCATCAACGCGATCAATGTCGTCATCGGTCAGTTGGCCCCATTGCTGTTTGACGTTACCGCGCAATTGCTTCCATTTGCCTTCGATTTGATCCCAATTCATTGTGGATCTCCTGTCTTGTCATATCGGATGATGCGTTTTAAGGCGTCAGATCGCAGGGAATTCTGCGTCGACGAGATAATCTTTCTCGCCTGCCAACTGGTAATAGAACGATTTGTTGAGGCAGATGTTCCACAACCGCCCCTGTTAAGGCGCTTTCGTTTCCCGATTTTTACGTGCGCGTCCGTAATGCCGCTGTCAGAGGAAGCCGTGTTGCGACAAGTGCCGGAAAAGCCCCGCCGACAAGGCCGATTGCGAGGCTCAACAAACCCGCCGTTATCATGATGCCCGGCGTCACTGTAAGGGCAAACCCGATATTGGTATTGTTTGCCCCGACAGTGCTGGCTTGCCAGCCGTCAAAGATAAGCCACGAGGTTAAAACGCCAACGGCAGCCCCGATGGCGGCAAGAAGGATGGCTTCGAACCAGGTTGCCAAAAATGCCGAAAGACGGCTGAAACCCAGGGCGCGAACCGTTGCAATCTCGATGGTGCGATTGGAAACCGAGCTCATCATGGTGTTAAGGGCGCCAACGGTGGCACCAATGGCCATCAGAAGTGTCAGCGGCCAGCCAAATACCCGGATCAGATGGGAAACATGACCGGACTGGGCCGCATAAAGGCTGGCTTCCGAGACGGCAACGAGGGGTGTAATTGTTATGGTTTTTAGTCTGTTGTTCAGGCTTGCCAAAGACGCCGGGTCTTTGAGCCGCAAGCGCAGGCTTTGAACTTCCCCCTGACGGTCGAAAGCCGCGCGAACAGTGTCAAGGTCTCCCCATATTTCGGATTCAAATGCGCTGCCATGCGCCGAAAAATGGCCTGTTACTGTCCATTGGACCGAGCCGAGCCGGATGACATTGCCAATGTCCAAGCCTGGGAAATTTTTTGCCAGTCGATTGCCAACAACGATTTCGCGGGTGCCGGGCCTGAACATGCGCCCAAAAGACAGTGCAATGCCGTCGCGGATTTCTGCACCTTGCACATCCATTCCGCGCAGTGCCAGTGTTTTTGAGGTGTCACCTGGAAGTTGCCTGACCTCGACAGGCACCACAAGTTCGCGCGACAAAACCATATTACCGGTATTATCGCGCATGACGCCAATATCGTCGCCGATTGCCTCAATGTTACGGATCGCGCTGGCAGGCACATCAGACCCGGTTTCCTGGTTGGTGCCACCGCCAAGTATAACGGCAACCAAAGGGGAACCCGCACTGGCAAGGGCTGTCTCGAACCCTTTGGCCATGGCGAGAAACCCCACCAGAACCGCAACGACCAATGCAATCGACAGCACCATGGAAACCGAGATTGAGAGGCGGCGTGGCAGACTAAAGAGATTGGCGCGGATCATCACGAGCGTTTGTTTAACCTGGGATGACATGGAACTTACCTTGTTCTGAAAGCTTTGATGATGGGGGTGCGCATGGCATTAAACGCGGGCAACAGACCGGTCATAAGGCCAAGCGCCAACAGAAGCACGGTGGCCTTGAGCGCAAGAAAGGGAGAAAAAACCAGCCCGAGTGCAGGCATGGCAAAGACGGTTGCAAGCTTGGCTAAAGCCAGACCGGTAAAGCCGCCAATGGCAAAAACAAACAGCGTCTCTGTGAGGATTAAAGCCAGGATATTGCGATTGGAAAATCCGAGTGTCTTGAGCACTGCGATCTCGAATGTCCGCTCTCGGACTGCAAAAATCATGGTATTGATGACGATCAGTAAAAGTGTGACAAAGGCAGCACCGACAACCAGATCGACAATCAATGTGATGTCGGCATATTGACGCAGAAAGGCACTGAGAAACTGTTTTTCCGACTGTGTGCGGGTCGGTGCGGACGAATTGGCAAAGAGATGGTCGATCCGTGCGGCAAGCTCGGCAGGGGATACAGACGGATCAGGACGCACAGCGAAGGTATCGACCCGGTCCTTGCCCTGTGTGCGTGCGGCATTGACATAATCAAAGCGGCCGATGGCGAAATAGGTATCGGTGCTTTTGCTTTCCCCGTCGAAAATACCCGTAATTTCAAAACGCCAATTGCGCCCGCCATCGGACCGGGTTGGTTGAAAGGATGTAAGGGTAATTCTGTCGCCAACCGACCAGTTCTGGCTTGATGCCAATGCACGGCCGATCAGCACGCCGTCGCGCCCCTGGTTTAAGGATTGTATCAGGTGCCGTGTCAGGCCAAGTTCCTTGCCGTTGACCGCAAGGATCTGTTCCGGGTCAACGGCGCTAAGCGCAATGACATTTCGTTCTGTATTTACAAAACCACGCAGGCGCGCAACGGGCGACACCGCTGCAACGCCGGGCTCGGCTTTGATCCGGGCGAGATAGGCCATCGGCAGGGTAAGGGGGCGCCCACCGGCATTCATGACACCAAGAACGTCTTCGCTTGCCCCGGCGGTTCCTTGTGAACCGTCGACGAAACTTGTTGCCAGGCCATAGATCAGAAAGGCGATGCCAACACAGATTATTAACAAGATGCTGCGAAGCGGCTTTCGCCAGGCGTTCTTGCGCGCAAGTTTAAGGAAGGTCATTACGCCGCCCTTTCGTTGTCTATGAACTGACCCTTGTCGAGGTGCAAGACCCGGTTGGCAGAACGGGCTGCCTGGGGGTCATGTGTCACCATGATGATGGTCTTGCCCAGGTCGCGGTTCAGAAATGTCAGAATTTCCATCACTTCATCCGCAGATTTTCGGTCCAGATCTCCCGTCGGTTCATCGCACAGCAAAAGGTTGGGGTCTGATACAATGGCGCGAGCAATGCCAACACGCTGTTGCTGACCACCCGACATGACAGAGGGATGCTGCTTTTCGCGACCTTTGAGTCCGACAAGATCAAGCACGTTTGCCACTCTGCTGCGGCGTTCTGCTGCCAAAAGGGGTTTTAGCAACAAGGGCAGGGCGACATTTTCGGCAGCGGTTAGCATCGGCAACAGATTATAGAACTGAAAGACAATGCCCATGTTATGGGCTCGCCACGATGACCGTGCGGCTTCTCCCATTCTGTCGATACGCTGATTGTTGATGCGCAATGTTCCTGCATCCAGCGTGTCTATACCGGCCAGAATGTTAAGAAGTGTCGATTTCCCGGAACCCGAAGGCCCCATGATGGCGACAAAGTCACCCTGGGATATGGACAGATCCAGGTCGGAAAAAATCCGGATCGTTTCTCCGCCGATGCGATAGCTTTTTTGCCCATCTTCGAGGGCGATATAGCTGTTTTGCGTCATTGTGTTGCGTCTCCTGTTTGTGGGCTGCTTTCATGCCGTTGGGCCGGACGCGGCAGTAAAAGGCGGATGCGTGCCGCCATGTTTGGCCGAATGCCCTGTGGCGGATTGATGAGGGACAGGCGCAGCGTGATGGTGCCTTTTTCGACCGAAACGACGGGCGATAACCGGACGACTTCAAGTTTGAACGGGTGATCTGGAAAACCATCCAGAAGGGCTTCTCCGCGCAATCCCGGATGCAAGTTCGCAATATTTGTTTCGGCCACGTCGGCGTCGATCATCATGTTTTTTGTATCGGCAAGGGTCAGCAGGCTTTGGCTGTCGCGGACGCTGTCAGCACGGGCCAGTACCGTGTCGCCGGTATGGGCGTTTAACAGGGTTACTGTGCCGGCAAAGGGCGCGCGGATAATAAGTTCTTCCAGGCGCTCCTGTGCGATGCGGATGGCAAGGTCGGCATCGGCAATTTCCTGCTGGGCTTTGTCAACGGCGTTCGCGGCACTGCGCCATGCTGTTCGTGTTTCATCTAACCGTTGTTTCGATACGGCATCGCGCCGGGCCAGAATTTCGATACGGTCAAGCGACGCACGGGCCTGCTTTAGATCGATCATGGATGCCGCAAGCGAGAGATTGGCGCTGATCTTGTCGGCCTGGGCCTGTTCGAGGGCAAAGCGGGCGGTTGCGTCCTCAAGTTTAATCAGAATTTGCCCTTTTTCGACCCTGTCACCGGGCTCAACCGCAATATCGGTGATCCGGCCTTCATATTTCGAGAAAACGGTTGTAGTGCGCGGGGTAACCACAAAACCAGAACCGGTAATCTCGGTGAGGGGGGGCGCAATCGATTGCGCAGGGGAAAGCTTGTCGGGTTGCTGATCTGCTTGTGCAAGCGATGCGGGAATGCGTGCTTCGGTGGTCTTGCCTGAAGCATTGGTCACCGAAAAAAACATGCCTTCGATTTGCAAAAGCAGGGCAGGTTCATAGCGGAAGGTGAAAAACGCCGCCGTTATGGCGGCAACCAGTATGACGATGGCAAGGGTAACCAGACCGAAGCGTTTTGCCCGCCGTGGTGGTGCATCCGCAAGTGGCTCAAACGAAAGAGATTTGAGCGTGGCGGCAAGTTTGTTGGTGTGGTCGGTGACTGTTTGCATGTCGGCAACCTTGCGGTTTTGATCAAGGATCGTGGTGATGCCGACATCATGCAGGATGAGATAAAATGCGAGACCTGAAGCGTATTTCAGGTCGTCCTTAATCGCGATTCAGGTCAAAATTTCTCTGTCGAGGTTTCTTTTCTGACGAACTGCCTGTTGTTTTACGTTTTCTTGCGCCATTCAAGGGGCGACATGTCGGTAACGCGGCGAAATTCCCTGTTGAAGTTCGACTTGGTTTGAAAGCCGACATCGAACATGATTTCGGTAACGGGGGTTGTCGTTTCCGCAAGCAATGTGCAGGCTTCGGCAATTCTGTATTCGTTGACATATTGTGAAACGTTCTTACCCGTCGTCCGGTTGATGGCAGAGGAAATCTGACGCGATGGCATGGTCAGTTTTCGCGACAGGCGGTCAAGATTAAGGTCGGGATCACGATAGACATGCCGGTCTTCCATCAGGGCCTCTAGCGCGAGGATGGTTTCTTTGTCTTCGGCCAGGTTTGGTTTTTGCGTGGTTTCCGGTGTTTCGACCGGCACGTGACTGCGGCTGGCAACGCTGGCGGCGGTTGCGAGAATGAAAAAGGCACCAAGATTGCCAAAGGTAATGACCTTTATGGCAAGCGCGCCATCGGTCCAGAGAAAATCAAGGAAAATGAACGTATCGAGAGCGGCAGACAGGGTAAGGGCAAAGGCGGCAAAGAGGATGGCGTGGTAGGTTGATGCGGCCCCTTCGAAGGGGGCCAAACGCAATGCATCCGTGCCATGCCGCATCAGCCGCAAAATAGCCCCCGCATAACCGATAAAGATAAGGATAAGTGCGACGTCGATTGCCCAGGTGAAAGTTACCATACACAAAACAACGATGAGCGCTGGCAGAAGGTGAAAACCAAGCCGGGAAAGGCGCGACCGGTTGTTTTTGCGCACCAGTTGAACGACGCCCAGATAGGCGAGTGGCGGCATAAAGGCTGCTGTTACAGGCGTTATATACATGGCTGCTTTTACATCATACCCCCAGTGCAGACCGGAAAGAACCGATTGAAATGCACCCAACACGATGAGTGCCAGAAAGGGAACATTGGCCGTGGTGCCGTTGTCTCGCTTTATAACTGCGACAAACAGGATAAGCAGCAGCAGGGAGACAACAAAAGGAAGAGGAATGAACAGCATGTGGCAGCCTCGATTTCCGGGATGGCAATAACCCCCTGATTTTGCCGAAAACGATGGCGAGAGGCGACCTCAATCGTGATTGAGGTCAGAAATGATTTTGCAACGAGATTATAATACCGGCACGGTATTACCTGGGATTTTGGCGGGGATTGATCCGATGACTTCTTCGGGCTATAGCCGGTGGGCAATTTTATTTTGGAGTGTGTGAAAGCGCACAAGGCGTGCAGCACGGAGGAAAATGATGCGCGGTTATTTCGGGATCGGGATCGAGGGGGCCAGTAAACCCTTGAATGTCGGCACCCTGTTTCGGTCGGCCCACGCCTTTGGTGCCAGCTTTGCCTTCACCGTTGATGCGGATTTTGAAGACGAAACCAGCAATGCCACCGATACCTCCAAGGCATCCGAACAGATGCCCTATTATCATTTTCCCGACCTCGACAATATGATGCTGCCTACCGGCTGTTCGTTGATCGGGGTGGAACTGACCCCCGATGCGATCGAGTTGCCCAGTTTCAAGCATCCATCGCGTGCGGCTTATGTTTTTGGCCCCGAACGCGGTGATTTGTCACCCGAAACCCAGAAACATTGCGACTTTATCCTGAAAATTCCGATGAAATTTTGCATCAATGTGGCGATTGCCGCCAATATCGTGATGTATGATCGTTTAATTACACTTGGCCGTTTTGCCCCGCGCCCGATCCGTGCCGGTGGTCCGATTGAAGAAAAGCCGGTGCCGTTTCACGGGCGCCAGTTGTTTCGCACCATCAAAGACAAAAAGAAAGCCAACCCCGAAACCTTTCGCCGTGCCCCGCCGCCCGATTATAGTGTGGTTGATGGTGCGCTTGTTGAAAATGACGATGATGATTAATTGATGTTTCGGTCTGTCTTTTAAGGGGCCGACATAAAAAAACAACGACCATGCGGGAGGCAACATGGTCGTTGTAAGGAACCACCGGGTATCAGGGGATGGCCGGTGGTTGGGGGATGGCCGGTGGTTGGGGGATGGTGTCGGGTCAGGCGGCTTTGCTGCTGCCCGGGGTGTTTGTATCGGTGTTGCTTTCGATACCGTCTTTATCTTTGCCGCTGGGGCGGCCCTGCGGGTTGCGCAGCAAATTGGCAATCATGTGCATTCCGGCATTGCCCTGAAGGGTTAACAGGCTTTCGGGGTGAAACTGCACCGCACTGATCGGCAATGACGCGTGGCGAATGCCCATAATCACCCCGTCACTGCTTTGCGCTGTCACAATCAGGTCCTTGGGCAAGCTATCGGGATTGGCAAACAGCGAATGATACCGCCCCACCACAATGTTTTCGGGCAGGCCCGAAAATAGCGGATCATTGGCATCAAGCCGCACCTTTGACGGTTTGCCGTGCATGGGGGTTGCCAGTTGCCCCAGTTCGCCACCAAAAAATTCGACAATGCCCTGAAGGCCAAGGCAAACACCGAAAACCGGCAGGCCATGTGCCAGCGCACGTTCGATATTGCCTTTCAAATTGTAATCATCGGGGCGGCCAGGGCCGGGCGATAAAAACACCAGATCGGGTTTGTAATCGTCAAACACGGCATCGGGGAAGCCGGGCCGCATCGTCAGGGTTTCGGCCCCGGTGGCGCGGATATAGCTGGCAAGGTTTTGCACAAAGCTGTCTTCATGGTCGATCAGCAATACCCGCTTGCCAATGCCCGACCGGGTCGGGTCATCGACTATACTATCGCTATCAGGCCGGGTGATGGCATCAATCATCGCCGATGCTTTTAAAACCGTTTCGGCTTCTTCGGCGGCGGATTGCGAATCATACAGCAATGTTGCCCCGGCGCGGACTTCGGCCACCCCTTGTTTAAGGCGCACGGTGCGCAATGTCAGGCCGGTATTAAGGTCGCCATTGCATAAAACTGCGCCAATTGCCCCGCCATACCAGGCGCGCGGGCTGCGTTCGACATTTTCAATATGGGTCATGGCGGCCCGTTTGGGCGCACCGGTTACGGTAACGGCCCAGCAATGGGTTAAAAATGCATCAAGGGCATCAAACCCGGCGCGCAGGCGGCCTTCCACATGGTCCACGGTGTGGATCAGGCGCGAATACATTTCGATCTGGCGACGGCCAATAATACGGATCGAACCGGGGTTGCAGACCCGTGCCTTGTCGTTGCGATCCACATCGGTACACATCGTAAGCTCGGATTCTTCCTTGGCCGAATTTAACAGGGTGCGAATGTTTTCGGCATCCTCGATCGCATCGCGTCCGCGCGCAATGGTGCCCGAAATCGGGCAGGTTTCCACCCGTTTGCCGCTGACGCGCACATACATTTCGGGCGAGGCACCAATCAAATGTTCCCCGTGACCCAGATTGATCAAAAAGCCATAAGGGGCCGGGTTGCGCCGTTTCAAGCGGCGAAAAATTTCGGACGGGGCGGTGGTGCATTCGGTGCGGAAAACCCGTGATGGCACCACTTCAAACAACTCGCCGCGGGCAAAGCGCGGTTTGGTGTCATCAACGATGTTGGCATATTCGCCTTCTGCCATATCGTTTTGCACAACGTAATTATTGCCATGCGATGGCGGATGGGCGGCACCGCTGCGCGCCAGTCCCTCGGTGGTTTCGCCGGTGGTGGCGCTAAATTCATAGTCAAAACGCATGGCGTGGCGGGCGGCGTGGTCAACTGTGATGATGCTGTCGGGTAAATACAGGTGCAAATCCTTATGATCGGCCGGGCGGTCCTGTTTTAAGGCAATCTGTTCAAATTGCAGGGCCAGGTCATAGCCAAAACTGCCATATAGCCCTAACCGTTCATCGCCATTATGGGCAAACAGGTCGCGCATGGCACGGACCACCGAAAACAGGCTGGGTTGCTGGCTGCGTTCTTCTTCGGCAAACCATTTGGCGGGTTGCGCCACGGTGCCATAAAGGCCGTCATCACCACTGGTTATGCCTTCGACATGCGGGTGTTTTTCCAGCACCGGGGCAATAATGGGCAGCAACACCCGGCCCCGGTCATTTAAGGCATGAAGGGCAAAACCCCGGTCGCGCCCGGTAATTTCCAGTGGCGGTTGGGCAAACCCCATATCCCAGCGCGAATAACGCCCCGGAAACTCATAGGATGATGACAGTAAAACGCCCTTTGCCGCATCCAGGCTGTTAATCAGCCCGGCGGTGGCGGTTTCGTAATCAATGTCGATCTGGCGGCGTAAAATGGCAACGCCACCATCGCTGACATATCGGTATTCACCAGCAGGGATGTCGTCGTTGGTCGCATTGTTTGGCGAAGTCTGGAAAGGGGTGGTCACGGGAAGTCTCCTGTTGTGGGGCACAGCCACAGACGGAGAATGTTTTTCAGATGGAAAATGGACATGCCTGAAAACAAAAAACCGCCTGTAAATCAGGCGGCCGGAATATGGTCAAGACATGGGGTTGGCCGCCCGCTTTAAGCGCGCCACCACCAACGATTTGCAATGCGGATCGGGGTTATGTCTTGTGTTTTCATGGGTAAAATATGCGCGGGCCGAAAGGGCACGTCAAGGCTTTTGATCAGATGAACGGTTTTCGCGTCATTAACGGCCTCGCGCGCGGTCGGAAACCTCGATCCGCAGGGCTTTGCGGCAATGCGGGCAATACAGGGTATCGTCAACGATATGGCCGCGATGAACCTCGCGCACATCGTTGATGATCAGTTCGGCTTGTTCATCGGTCAGGCCCAGTTCTTCCTGATGTTCTTGCAGGCGGGCGCGCATGGCATCGGTCAAATGTGCCCCGCCATATAAATGCTGGGCGGCGGTCTGACGATAGGTTTCTTCGCGGCGACGCAATTCACTGCTAAAGGCCGATGCTAAAATACCGGCAGGCACGGCAACCATGACAATGCCGCTAAGCGCTATGAAGGCAGCCAGAATTTTGCCGCCGACCGTAACGGGCACCACATCGCCATAACCTACCGTCGAGAGGGTAATGATCGACCAGTACAGGGTTTTGGGCAAATTGCCGAATGTTTCGGGTTGTATCTGGTGTTCGAGCAGATAAATCGCGCCTGAACTGAAAATCAGAAAGCAGGCCAGCCCGGTGCTGGCTGCCCCCAACATACCGATTTGTTGGCGCAGAACAGTTGTCAGCAGGTCCATCCCGTGGGAATAGCGGGTAAATTTCAACAGACGCAGCAACCGCATGATACGGATGAAGCGCAAATCGATGCTGGTGAGCAACAGCAGAAAAACCGGTAAAATAGATACCAGGTCCACCAGGGCCATCGGGCTTGCAATATAGCGCAACCGGCCGAACCGACCGGCAAAACGTTCGTCATCCGGCGCGCTCCAGATGCGCAGCAGATATTCCAGGGTAAAGGCCGAACTACAAACAATTTCAATGCCCCAGAACCAGTCGATATGGTTGCGGGCAAAGGGTTCGACGGTATCCATCACCACCGATGCAACATTGATCACAATCAGCAGCGACAATGCCCCATGCACGGCCATCGTTACCGGTTCGCGGCGCTCCTTGGCGCGCAAAATATCCGAACAGCGTTGGCGCAGGGTTTGGCTCATGAAGAAAGGCTCCGTCTATGACTTTTATGTCGCACCAAAATGCGATCAGGTGGTCATAGTGCGCATCGCTATTTCAGAAAACAGTAATTTATTGATGATGGCAATGACCCGTGCTGTATCTCAATAAAAAACCGTGCAACGGCCTCATCGGGCCGGCGCACGGTATGTTGTTCGTGTAACGGGTTAATATCCAACGGGTTAATATCCCTTGGCCGCGCGAATAAAGGCGTTGATCTTGCGCGCATCTTTGACACCGCGCGTACGTTCTACCCCGGATGAAACATCGACCCAGGGGGCGTTGGAAATTTCGACGGCTTCGGCGATGTTTTCGGGGTCAAGGCCGCCTGCCAGCATCCAGTTGCTTTTCCAGTCGCGCCCGGCCAGCAAGGTCCAGTCAAAGCTGACGGCATTGCCGCCAGGAAGGGCGCTGTCTTTGGGGGGCTTGGCATCGAACAGCAAAAAGTCGGCAATGCCGTCATAGGTGGCAGCGGCCTGGTCCAGATCTTCTGCCGTGCGGACAGAAATGGCCTTCATCGCACGCAGGCCAAAAACATCCTGCACTTCTTTCACCCGGTCCGGCGTTTCGCTGCCATGCAACTGAATAATATCAAGATTTCCGGCTTTCACCGCGTTGGCAATGGCCTCGTTTCCGGCATCGACAAACAGGCCGACTTTTAAAATGCTGTCGGGCACACGTTCGGTCAGGGTTGCGGCCCCGTTTAGGGAAATGTGACGCGGGCTGGGTGGGAAAAATACATAGCCAAGCGCATCTGCACCCGCGCTCATGGCGGCAAGAACAGCATCTTCGCTGTTGATACCGCAAATTTTAACCATACAGCTCATGGCAGATCCTGTTTGTAATGATTTGACGTAAAGGCGTGTTGCTATTTTTAATTATCAGAAACCTGTCGCATTCAACAGGATATTTCTAAAAACTGCCGCTTTACACTGGCGGGCAGACGGTTGCTGCGCTATTTTCCGGCCATGAGCAAGCATCAAGGCCCAGCCGCGGGCGAAACCGGCGATAAAACAACCCACTTTGGTTTCCGCGATGTGCCGGAAAACCAGAAAGCATCGATGGTGCGCGAGGTGTTTGACACGGTCGCGTCCAAATATGATGTGATGAACGATCTGATGAGCGGCGGTATTCACCGCCTGTGGAAGGATAGTTTCATCAACGAACTTAAACCGCGTCCCGACATGCGTCTGATCGACGTTGCCGGGGGCACGGGGGATATCGCCTTTCGCTTTTTAAAGCGCGGCGGCGGGGCGGTCACGGTGTGCGACATCAATTATGAAATGTTGCATGTCGGACGGGACCGGGCGGCCAATCACGGGCTTTTGAAAAATATCGACTGGATGGTGGGCGATGCGCAAAAATTGCCGCTGCCCGATCAGTCGATGGATGCCTACACCATTGCCTTTGGCATTCGCAATGTCACCCGTGTGGACGAGGCTTTGCGCGAAGCTTACCGCGTTTTGAAACCCGGCGGGCGGTTTTTGTGCCTGGAATTTTCCAAGGTGGTCGTGCCGGGGTTTGACAAGATTTACGATCTGTATTCCTTCAAATTGTTGCCCGAAATTGGCCGTATGGTTGCCGGTAACCGCGAGGCGTATCAGTATCTGGCAGAAAGTATCCGCCAGTTCCCGGATCAGGAAACATTCGCCCAAATGATCCGCGATGCCGGGTTTGGTCGGGTGCGTTATCGCAATCTGTCTGGCGGAATTGCCGCGATTCATTCTGGCTGGCGAATCTGAGGGCCATTTCACATGATCCGCTTTGTTCGTAACAGTTTTCGCCTGATCACCATGGCGCGAACTCTGGCTCGCCACGATGCCCTGTTTCCGCTCGACCTGGTGCCAGGCGGCAAGGTTCTGGCGACGCTGGCCCGTTTGACAGCGCCCTTTTCCGGTGGATCAACTCTGCCCCAAGGGCGCAGGCTGGCCCGCGCCCTTGAGGAACTGGGCCCGGCCTTTATTAAATTGGGGCAAACCCTTGCCACCCGTGCCGACCTGATTGGCGATGATGTTGCTGCTGATCTTTCATCTTTGCAAGACAGGTTACCGCCCTTTCCTGCCAGCATTGCCAAACGGTTGATTTCCACCCAGCTGGGTGCCCCGTTTGACGCGCTGTTTGTTGAATTTGATGAAATTCCGGTGGCTGCGGCATCTATCGCGCAGGTGCATTTCGCCAAAACCCTCGACGGTCGCGAAGTGGCGATCAAGGTGTTGCGGCCCGATATTGCCGTGCGCTTTGCCCGCGATCTTGACCTGTTTTACTGGGTGGCAGAAATTGTTGAATGGACGCAACCGCGCCTGCGGCGTCTAAAGCCGATTGAAACCATCAAAACCCTGGAAGACAGCGTTAAACTGGAAATGGATTTTCGGTTCGAGGCATCGGCAGCTTCGGAATTTCGCGAAAATTTCAAGGACGATCCCACCTATTATATCCCGGAAATTGACTGGGAACGCACCGCCCAGCATGTTTTGACCATGGAGCGGGTCAAGGGTGTGCGTATCGACAATGTTGATGCGCTTGACCAGATGGGCATTAATCGGACCGAATTGTTGGCAAAGGCGGCCGCTGCCTTTTTCCAGCAAGTGTTCCGCGACGGTTTTTTCCATGCCGATATGCATCCGGGCAATTTGTTTGTTGATGAAACCGGCCGCGTCAGCGTGGTTGATTTTGGCATTATGGGCCGGGTGGACCGCCAGACTCGGCTGTATCTGGCCGAAATGCTGTTGGGCTTTTTGACCCGCGATTATCGCCGGGTGGCCGAAATTCATTTCGAGGCCGGATATGTGCCGCGCAACCAGTCGCTGGAAAATTTCCAGCAGGTGTGTCGCTCCATCGGCGAGCCGATTTTGGGCAAGGAACTGGCGGATATTTCGGTCGGACGATTGTTGGGGCAGTTGTTTCAGGTAACCGAAACATTTGGCATGGAAACCCAGCCCCAGCTGTTGATGCTGCAAAAAACCATGATCGTGGCCGAAGGCCTGTCGCGTATTCTAAGCCCGAACGAAAACATGTGGAACCTGTCGCGCCCGCTGATTGAAGAATGGATGCGCGATAACCTTGGCCCCGAAGCCAAAATTGCCGAAGCCACCCGCCAGGCCGGGGCGATGTTGCGCCGCCTGCCCGGTGTGATCGAGGCGGCGGAGCGGGCATCGGGCGTGCTCACCGAACAGGGCCTTAAATTGCATCCTGATACCGTGGCGGCCATGCGGGGCCGTGGGGGTAAGGGCGGCGGCAGTATTCTGAAAAACGGTGTTTTGTTGTGGGTTGCGATTATCGCGCTTGCGGTTGCTGTTATTTTAAAATAACGCGTTACAGCTGGTGGTTATCGGTTTGAATGTTGTGCTTTGGCATAGGATGAAAGCGGTCATGGAAAATCAAAGTCAGGTTGAAATCAGTTGCGATAAAAGCCAGGTCGATCTTGATTATTGCTATGGTTTTATCGCCAATGCCTATTGGTCCATGAACCGGTCCCGGGCGGAATTTGAAAAGTCGGTTGAAAAATCTTTGTGTGCCAGTGCGTTTTGCGATGGTCGGCAGGTTGGTTTTGCCCGTGTTGTGACCGATCATATTTCAATTGCCTATATTGCGGATGTTTTTGTCGATGATGCCTATCGGCGGCGCGGCATTGCTTCGATGCTGATCAATGCCTTGCATGATCACGCCGATATGCAGCGTGTCAAACGCTGGATGCTGGGCACCCGTGACATGCACGCTGTTTATCGCCAGCTTGGCTATGTTGAAATTGACGATAAAATGATGATGCGCGTTAATCTTGATGCCGTTGATCATCCGCCCTTGAAATAACCGGTTTTTATATTGGTTGTGCCCGGTTGAAACCCGGCCAACATAGCCAAAAGGCCCCTTTTTACCGGGACCTTTTGGTTTTAAACGCAAAATTTCAAACAGAATGGCAATCAGCTTTCGCGTACATCCTCAAGAAAACTGCTGACTTCGGTGCGTAAAGTACCAGACTGGGTGCCAAGTTTTTCCGACGCATCAAGAACCTGCCGGGCTGCAAGGCCGGTTTGCCCGGCGGCATCCTGCATTTCCTGAATATGACGCCCAACTTCCTGGGTGCTGCTGACGGCCTGTTGCACCGAATGCGAAATTTCGCTGGTGGCACTGCCCTGCTGATGCACCGCTGCGGCGACTTCGGCAGAAATAGTATTCAGATCGTTAATGATACGGGTAATGCCATTAATGGCACCAACAGCATCCTGTGTAGAGCCCTGAATACCGGAAATTTGTGCCGAAATGTCTTCGGTTGCCCGTGCCGTTTGATTGGCAAGGTTTTTAACCTCGTTGGCGACCACGGCAAAACCCTTGCCGGCATCCCCCGCCCGGGCGGCTTCAATGGTGGCGTTGAGGGCCAAAAGGTTTGTCTGTTCGGCAATCGCCTGAATAATCTGGACGACCTCGCCAATTTTTTGCGCCGAAATATCCAACCCCTGAACCATTTCATTCACCCGGTTGGCTTCGGTAGCGGCCCGTTCGGTAATGTTGGAAGTATCATTGACCCGGGTGCTGATTTCCTGAATGGATCGGGCCAGTTCTTCAGCGGCACTGGCCACCGTTTCAACACTGCCATTGGCCTGATCCATCGCACTGACCACGGCTTGCGACCCCGATTCATTCTGGTGAACGGCGGCAACCATGCTTTGGGCCACTTGCTGCATTTCGCTAGATGCGCCCGAAACACCATCAACCACGCCCATAACCGTGCTTTCAAACCGGGCTGCCAGGTTTTGCATGGTATTGCGACGCTGCAATTCGGCTTGGTCACGTTCTTTTTCGCGGTCGCGGTCCAACTGGCTCACGCGGATGGCATTGTCCTTGAAAACCTGAACCGACCCGGCCATTTCGCCAATTTCATCGCGCCGTTGCAAGCCGGGAATGACAACATCAAGGTCGCCGGTGGCAAGTTCGGTCATTACACCATTTATCTTGCGAAGCGGGATCAGGATTTGGCTGCGCAGCACATACCAGGTTGCGCCAAGCAGCACGACCAGAATCGCCGCCGCCAGTGCCAGTTGCAGGATCACGGCTCTGACCACGGATGCATTGACGTTTTCCAGGCTCCATGCGGTTAACAGCATGCCGCGATAAACGTCTTCGTCTTTACGTTTGGAATATTTGGTAATTGGCGCTGCAACAATAACCGCGCCATCGGCGACAAAGCTGATCAGTTCCTTGTTTTCCAGCTGTGGCATATAGGGCTCAACCAGTGCTTTAAGGTCGTAGGCCTTCATGCTTTCGGCTTGAAATTGCGCAATATTGGTGCCGTCGGGCATGTTGGTTTGCAAGGTCGCCAGTTCGGTGTCCGACCGGTCGGTCAGTTTACGAAATTCTTTTTCGATGGAATTGGCATCCATTGCAATGAAGCCAGCCTGAACAGCTGTTGAGAGCATTTCGGTTTTTTTGACAGATTCGCGATACATCAAATCAATCATGGCATCGTTTTGCGATACCGCCTGAATGCTCGTCATTGCGGCGAAACCCACCACCAGCAATGCCACCAGCACCACAATTACTTTACGTCCAACAGATGCGCCGGACTTTCCCTTTGCGGCCATAGATGTCTCCCCGTCGGTTTAAGCCTTGCCTGATATTGTTTCCTCCCGGTCGGATCCCGATATCGCCCGTGTTTTGATTTTTTCCGGGGGTATATCCGTCGTTCGGGTAGCCTTTTAAAGCCCGCCCCTGTTCCCGGAGCGTTAAGGTCGTTTTTCCTTGCGCGGTGCCAAATTCTTCGCCAGAACGCGCCGATAGTGCGATCAAGTTTACATACTTTCTACCGTGCCGATAAGAAAAGCTAGCCGATGGTTGCCAATAACTGAAACGTTTAAAACAAACTTGGGAAAAATTGTTTGAAAGGCCGGATTTGGGTAATTTTGCGCTGAAAATGGCCCACTATACCGATGATTATGCGGGTTAGGCGCATGGATAGACCGGGATGCCGAATCGTTAATGGCAATTCGATAACCGATTTATGTCTTTTGCGGTTGGGGCGTGACAGGCTATTTTGATGCCGCCAAGGTAATTAAGGCGCGCTGTTGCGGGGCGATGTCTTGCCAGGCAGGGGGACGATGGTATGGCAAAATCGAAATCACAGATCCGAAAGCGACAAAGCCGACCAACGACGTCATCGGCGGGGGACGCGGCAAGCGCTGCATCGACAGGTGCCGCAAGCGCGCGCCCAACATTGCCTGTCGCCAGAATGCCGGTTTCGCCATCGCCCGCCGTCACACAGGAATCACCCGCGCCGGTTTTGTCGGTGCGCGCACAATCGCCAGATCATAAAGGGACCAACGCCGATATGCCGAGCCAACAGCGCAAATTGACGGTTCACCGCAGTGGTGTGCCGGGGGACAACCTTTTTTCGCGCGCCGTTGCCGCCCATCAGGCGGGCAAGCTCGACGAAGCCATCACGCTTTATGGGGCGATATTGCGCGCCCGTCCCGATCAGGCCGATATTTTAAATAATCTTGGTGTCGCCCTGCGTCGGCGCAAACAGTTTGATGCGGCCCTGGTTGCCTATCGTCGGTCGGCGGCGGTGCGGCCGGAAAATGCCGGGTTATGGTCCAATATGGGCAATTGCCTGCGCGAAATGATGCGGTTTGACGATGCCATTGCCGCCCATGAACAGTCCCTTGCCCGCAATCCTGACGATAAATCGCATCTGTTCAATGCCGGGCTGGTCTATCGCGATATGAACCGTTTCGCGCAGGCGATTGATTATTTTGACAAGGCATTGCAGCGCGACCCCGATTATATCGAAGCCTTGTGGGACCGATCATTGGCCCTGTTGGCACTGGGGCATTATGACGCGGGCTGGAAAGCCTATGAAGTGCGTCGTCGTTTGGCCGATAACCCCATTCGCCCGCTACCCGGTGTGCCTGAATGGGATGGCAAAACCGATTTGCGCGGTAAAACCCTGCTGTTGCGCGCCGAACAGGGCTTTGGCGATATGATCCAGTTTGCCCGTTTTATTCCGCTGGTGGCGCAAAAGGCTGCCCATGTGATTGTAGAATGCCGCAAGGAAATGCTGGGCGTGATGCAAACCGTGGCCGGTGTCGGGCAGGTGATTGCCAAGGGGACAAATCCGCCGCCTTTCGACCTGCACGCCCCTTTATTAAGCTTGCCGCATTTAATGGGAATCGGCGCCCGCGAACTGCACCAGGCATCGGTCAGCCCGTATATTCGTGCGCCCAAACAGATGGCGCTGGGCAATATTGGCGGGGATGTGGCGTTAAAAGTGGGGCTGGTATGGGCTGGTAAACTGAACCCGCGCGACCGTTCCTGCCCGCTGGAAAAATTCATGGGCCTGATGGGCGCACCCGGTGTGGCCTTTTTCAGTTTTCAAATTGATGAACGCCGTGCCGATATCGCCCGCCTGGGGGCGTCGGCCTTTATCCATGATCTGGGCGACCGAATTGGTGATTTTGGCGATAGTGCCGCCCTGATGACCGAAATGGATTTGATCATTACCATCGACAGTGCGCCTGCCCACCTGGCCGGGGCGCTGGGCTTGCCGGTATGGATGTTGCAGCTCTACACCACCGACTGGCGCTGGATGGTTGATCGCAACGATAGCCCCTGGTATCCGACCATGCGGATTTATCGCCAGCAGGAAGCAGGCGGTTGGGAGGCTCCCTTTGCTGCCCTGAAACGCGATTTTGATAATCTGGTTATAGCGCGCACAGCCTGACAGGGCAAAACGGGGGGCTTCGGGTGTTGGTCGCCTTGGCAAGCCGGATAGGCGATTTCCCCTTATGCTTGCTATTGGTTTAGCTTTGCACTTCTTATGGATAGTATCACATAATTTGAAATTCATGCAAAAATTGAAACAGGTTGCCAGGGGCTGCAACCTTTAGACAGGGGGATTGTATGAAAACCACGATTGGCGATTTGGCGCTAGGCAGGGGACCGTTGCCTTTAAAGAGACTGCTTGGGGCGGCATTCATATGTGCGACGACGTCCATTTTCATCATGTCACCATCGCCGGTCCATGCGTCGGGCGGTGTTCGTTCTGCGGTTGAAGTTCAGTTACCCATGCTTGATGTGGAACTGTTTGATGCGCCGGGGCAAACCCGCAAGTCTGTCAGGTCTATTCCCGGGACCGAATTTCCAGGCGAAGTGGAATATATCGAGACAGAATTGGCGGCAGGCCGGATGCATCACATTCGGCTGGATGGCGAAAGCCGCGATTATTGGGTTGATGGCAACGAAGTCTGGATAACCGCCTATGACGGCGTGATCCAGGTTTTTTGTGATGCCGATCAAAGCCGTGCGTTGGGCAATACCGGCCGGGGGGCCGGCGGGCGTTCGACCTGTCGTGAAAAATAATTGCCGGGGGGCATAATCATGAAGTTTTTAAAATGGTCGCTGCCAGCCGCCATGTTGTTGCTGGCCGGGTGTGGTGTAACCAATCAGACAAGTCTACCGATCCCCTTTCTGTCATCGATACCCGATGATGCCAAATATATTGAAACGGTCAAATTGCCCACACCCCCTCTGGAAAAGGCCGAGGGTTTAAAAAAGGCCCGTATCAAAGTGCTGGCATCCTCTGTTGGTCTTGCTGATTTTCCGCAATTACAATCCTATGCCCAATCGGTGTTAGACCGGATCATTGCGGCGGCCCCGGCGGGGGCACCCGATGCAAAGGTTTACCTGTTGGCAAATGCCAGCCCCGGTGCGATGGCCGTGCCTGAAGGGGCCATTTATATTCATTTTTCGGCGTTTCAATATTTGCAATCCGAAGACCAGCTGGCATTTTTGCTCGGGCATGAATATAGCCACGTCGCCTTGCAGCATTCGCCCGAAAATCTGTTGCGCAGCCTGCGGCCCTATCTTGTCACGGCCATGGATTTTGCCGTGTCGCGCGCAGGCAGCGACAGCCAGCTTCGTAAATCATTTCAGTTATACGGCAGCGATATTATATCGCGCGATGTTCTGTTACCTGTTTGGGACCGGTCAGCCGAAAAAGAAGCCGATTTTCTTGGCCTCGATCTGATGACAAAGGCAGGTTACAATCCGTCGGAATCGCTTCGTTTTCTGGCGATTTCCGGCAAATATGACGACAGTTTTGAACGGCTGCATCTTTCCACGCGCAACCAGCTGGAAAAACAGCTCGATGCCCAGCTGGCAACAAAAACGGACAGCCCGCTTTGGAATAAGTTCACCGGCGAGTTCCGCGATGCCATTGGCAAAATTCAGGAACAGATTTCCAGCCGCCACGAAGATGCAAAGGACCGCATGGTCGCATTGGTTGGGTATATGAAGCGTGAATATGCGATGGAGCGGCGCCGTCCGATTAACAATGTGGTCTATGCGAAAACGGTTGATCAGAATGCCGATGTTCTGGACCATTACTTTGATGCCCACAAAGTGATTGCGGCCTTGCAAAAGGCGGAATTTGAACCGGGTCAAAAAATCAATGTCGGCAAGCTGGAAAGTCTGGCCCGTAGGGCGGTCGGCGGTAAGACATCGGATCATGCCTATACCCGTTATGCCTTTTCCAAATTGCGCGCCTATCAGGGGAAATACAGTCTGGCCCTGAAAAATATCGACCTTATTGCCGGGCAGAATGGCGACGATGTTCTGCCTTTTCAAATTTCGCTGGAACGGGCCGAAATGCAACAAAGCATTGGTAAAAAGAAACTGGCGATCACGCAAATGGAAGTTGCCGCAGCCCATTATGACTGGCCTGTCGAGGCCTATCATTTTTTGATTCCGATGATTGCTGCGCAGGGCGACAAAGGGCGGGTCAACGAGCTTAAGATCGGCTGTGTTGCGCGGTATCCGCAGCAGCGCGAATTGTGTGCCGTATCGCAATAAGCATGTCGGTATCAGCAACCGGTCTGTCGAACTGTCAATCTGCCAAGGCTGACAGGCCGGTTATTCTTTTGGCCATTTTCCGGGCGGATTTCCTATGTCTGAACCTGATAATCGCGATCCTTCGGCGGAAGAAGCACCTCGGCCGGTAAAGGCCGGGCCGGGGCTGGCCTATCTTAACTGGGCGTTTGTTACGTTTTTACTGGCCACATTGGTGATCGTTTTTAAACCCGATGAATTTACCCGGCCTGTGAATGAATATAGCTACGAGCTGTTTAATCGTCTGTTTGGTGCCGCCCTGTATGACGCACCTAACAAGGATGATGTCGGCATTGTGCTGTTTGATGAAAAATCGCTGTATGACCTGGATGCCAGCTGGCCGCCGCTTTTTATGATCCACAGCAATGTTTTAAAATCGATGTTGCGGCCCAAGGTTCCGCTTCCTTTGGCTGTTTTCATGGATTTTACCTTGCAGGATTCGCGCAGTACCGAGGTAACCCTTCAGGATGATGCGGTGAAATCGCCCCGGTTTGTACTGCGCGATGATACACTCGACGAATTGGTAAAAACCGTTGAAAATTATGGAAAACTTGGCGTTCCGGTCTATGTGGCTGCGGGTAAACTGACCGATGACCGGTTTCCTGAAATTCTGCCGCGATTAAAGGGCAAGGTCACACTGGTTGCCGGGTGGGGTGATGCCCGTTCCAGCGCCGATATTCGAGGGTTGAATTACAGTTTGTTTCCGCATCGCCCCGGCAGGGACACCCTAAACAATAATCTCGCTTTGCAAACAGAAACAGCGCCCCGCCCGCGCGATTATTATCCGGCCCCGGCCATGCAAATTTATCTTGATTTGTGCCGTCGCCAGGCCGAAGCCATGGCGGGGAAAGATTTTGAGAGGTCACCTTTTTTCGGTCGAAAATGGACCTGTGACGGAGGCTTTGAGGATCCGGCATCCCTGTCGCATGATGGAGATACCTCGCAGGAAGATACGGTTACCCTGTGGCGTGATTATGCGCGTGAACGCCCAATGGCGCTGATCTGGCCCGATAGTCAGCCTGATTATAACGGTTTTGCCCCAGCAATTTCGACGAAGAAGGCCGCAGATGGTCGCATCATTGAAACGCAGCATTTTCCATCGACTTGCGATAACGGGGATGCAAAAGGCTTTTCATCCTTGGTCGGTTTTTTACATCGTTTGGGGACCGGTTTTATCGGTCACAAGGCAGTTGCCAATCATTGTGGTCCCTTTGACGTGGTGACTGCGAGTGAAGCCGCACTGTCAACTCCTGATGCCGAGGATAGCTGGATCAGCAAACTTGGCGGGCGGGTCATATTTTACAGTTTCAATTTACAAGGCTTGCAAGATGTGGTGCGCCCGCCAACTCTTGATGATGATATTGCCGGGGTCAATGTTCATGCCATGGCGCTTGAAAATCTGCTGCATTACGGGTCTGATTATCTGTCAGATACATCTCGACACGGGGGGGCTGGTTTTGCCTGGATTTCAGGGGTTTTGACTTCGGATAATCTGGAATTATTGACCATGTTGGGGTTATTTTTCTTGCGATTGGCCTTTTTGCTGCTGGTGCGAAAATGGGGAGCAAACCCGCCTGTTGTGACACGATTAAATGCTACGCCCGGAGCCGCGGCACCAGACCCGATCATATACACGCTGTGGTCGGGTATGGTGCCGTATTATCGGCGGAATTTTATAGATTTGATTACGTGGATCAGAAATTTCCCCCGCAGGCAGCGCGCCGGATTTATCAATATAACCCGTGCCTTGCACCAGCGCCGTTTCCCGGTCAGCTTTTTTTTAGCCGCTGAATTCATATGCGTTTTGGCCTTTGTATTTGTCATTGCTTTCTGGCTGGAATTTAGGGTGTTGCGGATTGCACCTTCTAACTGGTTGTCGATTCTGGGCCTGGCCGGTGTGACATATCCGTTTTACATCCGGGCGATGTTTTCCCAGCCCGGCAGAGAAGACGGGGTGAACAATGACGGGCAGGACACGCAGCCTTAGGCCCTTCTCCGACGCACCGACAAGGGTGGGGCATGATGTTGTCATCTTCGTGCATACCGCGTGCGAATTGTGGGGGCAGGTGTGATTTCGTCTGGCAGCGTGATCACCCGCACGATTTGTAAAGCGATCGCCCGAACAATAAAATTTCGCATCAATTGCCTCTCCCCAAGTCCGAAGGCTTGTGTTTCAATCGGACAAGGCGTAGGAAAGCGCCTTGATATTTTTGGGGTGACCGTTTTGCCTGTGTCTGTGCGGACCGGCGCCTTGTCGATTTTGCAGGAGAAACGTTGTGAGCGAAGCCGCATACAACAAGGGATTCCCGGTTTCCTGGGAGCAAATGCATCGCGATGCCCGCGCACTGGCATGGCGCCTGCTGGAAAAAGGCCCTTACAAGGGCATCGTCGCCATTACCCGTGGTGGTCTTGTGCCCGCAGCGATCATTGCACGCGAACTTGATATTCGTTTGATTGATACGGTCTGCGTTCGCAGCTATTCTGACAAAAGCCGTGGCGATATTGAATGGCTGAAAGACGTCCAAGGTGATGGCGAAGGTATGCTGATCATTGATGATCTGGTTGATACCGGAAAAACGGCCAAAGCCGTGCGCGAAAAACTGCCCAAGGCACATTTCGCCACCGTCTATGCCAAGCCGCTGGGCCGCGAAGTCGTTGACAGCTTTGTAACCGAAGTGTCCCAGGACACCTGGATTTATTTCCCGTGGGATATGGAACTTTCGGTTAACGCACCGATTTCCGAACGCGCTCGTTAATCTGCCTTGGGTTTTGATTCTCCCAAGGTCAACTGCGACCGAGGGAGAACATCATGCCTAATGCCCCTAAAATACGCCCGTTTCTAACCGGTCTTGTCGCGTTTTGGCGTGCCCTGCGGTCAGACGGGCGTTTTTTTGTTTCGCCCCGTGTAGTGGTGCGCCCGGCCTTTGTGCCCAAAGGCGCGCCCCGGCTGTATGGTGGTTTGGTGTTGCTGGCGGTTATGATGGCATTTGCGCCTGTTGAGCGTTCTTTTGCCGCTGATAAATCCGAAATTCTGGAAAAAATCCGCTCGCAGCTGGATGTGGCCGACGGGTTTGACCTTGCAGTATTTGCGCAAGTGCCCAATGCGCGCTCGATGGCGGTTGCGGCTGATTTGGGCGGTATTTTTGTCGGCACGCGCGGGCGGAACCTGTATTTTGTGACCGACCCGGTAAAGGCGGGCACCGATGGTGCTGGCGGCACGGCTGGCACCGTTACGCTGATATCGTCGGATTTTACCTCCGCCAACGGTGTCGCCTATAAGCCCGGCACGTTGTTTGTGGCCGATCAGGACCGGGTGGTATCGTTTGATATGACCGGTTTTACAGGCACAAAACTGGGCAAGCCGGACCGGGTTTTATTTGCTGGCCTGCCCGATAAAAGTCACCATGGCTGGCGCTATATCGCCCTGTCGCCCGATGGCGAAACCTTGTTTGTGGCGGTGGGCGCGCCTTGTAATATCTGCAAGGTTTCGGGCCTGGAAGGGACCATCATTACCTTGCCGGTTACGGGCGGCGAACCTGAAATTTACGCCTCAGGCATACGCAATTCCGTCGGGCTAACCTTTCACCCTGACAGCGGTGATTTGTGGTTTACCGATAATGGTGGCGATGGCCTTGGCGATGACGTACCGCGCGAAGAGCTTAATCACGCCGTTCAGGCCGGGGGCTTTTATGGCTATCCGTGGTTTGCGGGCAATAAAACCCGTGCGCCCGATTTTAAAAACGAAACAATCCCCCACAAGGTGACTTTTCCGGCCTTTACCTTTAATGCCCATAATGCGCCGCTGGGCGTGCATTTTTATAATGGCGATGCGCTGGTCGCCCTGCATGGATCGTGGAATCGCACGGTGCCTGATGGCTATAAAGTGGTGCGGGTGAAATTTACCGATGGCCAACCGGTTTCGGCCAGCCCGTTTTTGGTGGGTTTTTTGCGCAGCAATGGCGCGGTTCTGGGCCGCCCGGTTGATATCAAATCTTACGGCAAGGATGGCAGCGTGCTGGTTTCGGATGATCATGCCGGGGTGATCTGGCGTTTAACACCGCGTTCGTGACCGAAACAAAATTATTTGCAGCCTTTCTTGCGCGAATTTGTTGCACGGGCCGGTCAGCCGGGCTATAAAGCGTGCCGCAAAGCGGGTGTAGCTCAATGGTAGAGCAGAAGCTTCCCAAGCTTACGACGAGGGTTCGATTCCCTTCACCCGCTCCAGCAGCTTCCTGATCAGATACGGTAAAGCGTAAAACCTGGGTGAAATTCGCATCAGGTTATTTGTGTTTGAGCAACGGTTCGCACAATTTAATTGAGAATGATAATCACAATCTATATGGTGCCTTTTCCTTGCGGTCGGTTTTTCTGACAATCGCAGGTCTTTAGGAATGGATTCATAGCGTGTCTATATGACCAGACGACGTTTCACCAGTTTGGCGCAAGTTGTTGAAGAATATTACGACGAGTTATTGACCTTTGTCGTCCGTCGCACCGGGTCACGCCCTTTGGCAGAAGAAATTGTTCATGAAACCTGGATTAGGGCCTGTATCACCACGGTGGTGATGCCGGGCAATCCGCGTGCTTACGTGTATCGTATGGCACGTAATCTGGTTGTCGATCATCATCGCAGTCATTCCGTTCGCAAGCAGGTTGAACTTTCGCAACCGCCGGATTATGAAAACACAGAATCAGACACCTCCTCGCACCTGCATGATCTTGCCGTGCCATCCCACGAAGAGATGGTGTCGGCCCGTCAGGAATTGGCGTTGATTTCCGGTGTGGTGACAAGGCTGCCGCAAAAATGTCGTCAGGTTTTTTTGATGTATCGCGGTCAGGAACTTTCAATGTCGGAAATTGCCGAAACGTTGGATATTTCGGTCAGGACGGTCGAAAATCATATCGCGCGGGCAATGGTCGAATGTCGGCGTTGCCTGCAAGACGCAAGACGCAACCTGTGATCAGATACTCGCGAAATGGCACCACAAATCTGCTTTGGCCAAGCATTGGCGACTGTGAAAATAGCTCGAATGGCGTTGCGATGTTGTTTGCATTTAATAGGGATGCAAAAAGCGGGGTGGTTTTTGTCGCGCAAAATTATGGCTGGGGCAGATTGGGATGAATGAGCGCGATGCGGATTTATCCGCAGATATTTCTGAAGCACTGTTTGAAGAGGCTGTTCTTTGGCATGGACGCCTGCGCGATTCATCTGCGTTTCAAGGCCGTTCGGAAGCTGTTGTCGCTGAATTTGAAAGCTGGCTTGAACAGTCATCGGCGCACCAGACTGCCTATCGCGAGGTTGAGCTTTTGTGGGGCAAGCTGGAATTGCCGGTTAAGCGGATCTGGCGGGCACAAATGCAGGTTTCGCAAGGCATATCCACAACACAGCCCGGAAAATCAAAAAGTGCCCACCAAAAGCATTGGTCCTGGCGGCGTGCTGTGGCCATTGTTGCCGTTATCATGTTGTGTGTTGTGACGGGGCATTATTTTAAAAATGACGTCGAACACTATTTCAATCCCGACCTTTATATTACGGCCCAACAACCGACGACCCGAACCCTGCCGGATGGTTCCAAGGTGATGATGAATGTGCAAAGCCGGTTGGAAATTGCTTTTTCTGCCGATAAGCGGCTGGTGAAGTTGCAGGACGGTGAAGTGTGGTTTGATGTGGCCCACAACGCCCAAAAGCCGTTCGTGGTGGAAACCCCACTGGGGAATATTACGGTTTTAGGGACCAGGTTTAACGTGCGTAAAACGGCAGATGCTGTTTTTGTCAGTCTGGTCAAGGGCAAGGTGGAATTGCGCGACACTGCTACGTCGCAGCTCCCGGCAACTGTGTTGGCACCAGGCATGGAGGCGGGGCTGACACGCCACGGTGTTGGCGCAGTGCATCCGTTTGATGTGTTTGCGACCACGGCATGGCAAAAGGATCAACTGGTTTTTTATGATTCCCCCGTTTCCGAGGTGGTGAATGAATTGAACCGCTATTATCGGGGTAAGATTGTTATCGCCAATAGTCGTTTGCGCGATTTGCATATCAGTGGCGTCTTTCAAACCGACAATATAGACCGCGTTCTCGGTGCGATTGAAAATACGCTTTCGGTGCGTGTGATCCGGGTGACGGATTATCTTGTGTTTCTTGTCTGGCAGGATGACGCCTGATGATAAAAGCGGCAATCCTGGCGAATGTTTTCGGAAAAAATATTATAAATCAAATGATTGCCGCAATTTTTACGACCCTTGCGTCGTTGCAAACAAGACGTGTTAAAAAAAGTGATACTGGACTAGGGGGGAAACGTTTCTGACCCGTCTTACTCATATGTCGCGAATGCGCCGTATTCGCAATTTGATGATATATAGAGTTGGGGACCTGAATTGGGAACATTGGGTAGATCAAAAACAGGCATAGGCATGTGCCTGATGGTGTCGTTTGCGACACTCATGAATAGTCACGTCGCGCGGGGGAACGAGGCAAAGCAAAACCAGCTCGCGGCCGAAAATCAGGTAAAATATCCGTTCGATATTGCACCGCAGCCGTTGCCGCAGGCCCTTGCGGCCTTTTCGGCAGTTACCGGTATTCAGGTTCTTTATACCGAGAAATCGATTTATTCTTATCGCTCTGGCGCGCTGCAAGGCGAGTTTGCCGCGAATGACGGATTACACATCTTGTTGGATGGGGCGGGTTTGCAGTTTCGCTATACCGCGGATCGTTCTGTTACGATTGAAAAACCCGTTGCTGTGAACCTTAATGACCAGGTCGAATTGGACGCAATTACGGTTGTTGGCACCCGCCAGTCCCGTTACGACAGCCGTTACGCCGAGACGGGTACGCTGATTGCCAAGAATATAACTGACATCCCAAGAACGGTTGATGTTATTCCCGAACAGCTTTTGCTAGACCAGCATGCCAGTGAACTGGAAGATGTTTATCGATTGTCACCCAATGTGGTGAATGTTGACGGTTACGGTGGCAGTCGCGAAGATTTTCTGATCAGAGGGTTTCGCCGTCGGGACGATATTTATCGTAACGGTGTGCGTTTGAAAACCAATGGCCGCGTTAATCCCGATACCGTCGATAGCGTACAGATCGTGAAGGGGCCGGTTGCTGAAATCGGGCAGATGACGCCGGGGGGGCTGGTCAATATCATTACCAAAAAACCCCGGTTTATTGCTGAAAATCATATTGCAACCGACTTTAATGAATATGGTGAGCGCGAAGTTCAGGCTGATTTTACCGGTCCGCTGAATGAAGAAAAGACAATTGCGTATCGCCTGACGACATCGGTTGAAAACAGCCGCAATTTTCGCAAGGCCGATATTGACCGCCAGTTTTTGTCGTCGTCTTTTTATTGGGAAGGCGACAATGGTGCGAATGTTAACTTCAATTACGAATATACCCATGATGAACGCCCGATTGATCGTGGTGTCATTACGGTTCCGGGAAGTGGCACACAGCGCACCATCGTCAACACATCAGTTGATACCCGGTTTGATCAGTCAGACTTGAATAATCGCGACGTTTCTACCCACATTTTTGAGCTTGATAGTGTGATACCTGTTTTCAACGATGACTGGACGTTTGAAAACAAGCTGTTTTATGCCTATGAGCAGGTTGACGAAATTCGCAACGAAGTTGTCAATGTTTCGAATACCGGGGTTCTGACGCGTCGTGTTCAGGGAAACGATGATCGCGAACTGGCGACGGCTTTTGTTCGGATGCAATTGCGGGGCGAATTTGATGCGGGGCTGCCGGTGGATCTGGTTTCCGGCGTTGAATTGCGCCATCAGGATGAAACCTGGACCAACTTTGCCGGGGCCAATCAAACGGGTGGGACCGTCTCAAACCCGTCGTCCTTTACCCTGATTGACAATACCGACAGCAATCCGATCCTGCGTCGCTATACCAAGGTCAAGCAGCTTTCCTATGGCCCTTATGCCCAGGGCGATATTCATCTGACCGATGCGGTCACCATGACACTTGGGGCGCGTTACGAAATTGTCGCGAACGAATATAGCCAGATCGATCGCCTGACCGATACAGCCAGCGGTTTTGATCCTGATTCCGATGGACATTTGACCAAATCTGCGGCCCTGGTCTGGAAACCTGTCGAAAAATTGTCGCTTTATGCATCATATGCCGAAACTTTCCAGTCCCAGAATATCTATTCCGGAGACGCGACGACGGCGGTTTTTTCACCCGAAAAAGGTCGGCAATATGAAGTTGGTGCAAAATGGTCGGGCTGGAATGATCGTCTTTTATTAAGCGGCGCGCTTTTTGATATTCGTCAGAAAAATGTTGTCGAGACGGTCAATGGGACCCCTGAAATGACCGGTGGCATTCGCTCACGCGGGGCGGAAACCGTTATTACGGCCAATCCGGTTCAGGGATTGAACTTGCGTGCCGGTGTCGGGCTGCTGGATGCCGAAATCGTTAGCGAGAATGCGAATAACGGCAACACACCGACGAATACACCAGACATCACGACCAGCCTTTGGGCCAGCTATGAGTTTCAAAAAGCCGAAAGCAATTTGAAGGGATTAGGGTTCGGGGCCGGGCTTTATCATGTTGGTAATCGTTACGGCGACAGCGCGCACAGCTTTGAACTGGGTGACTATACGCTTCTGGATTTGGGCATGTGGTATTACTTGCCGGTCCGAAACGAGTCCCGGGTGCGCTTTGACCTTGGGGTCAAGAACCTGACGGACGAACAATATTATGTCGCTTCCGGCGGAACATATCGTGTGAGCGTGGGGGCACCACGTACGTTCTTCGGGAGCATCCGGTTTGAATTCTGATCCTGCGCGCGATGGCAGGAAGCAGGCAAGAAAGCCAGTCAAACCCTTGTGGTTTGACTGGCATAGCTGGATCGGTGTCTGCTTTGGCCTGATGCTGTTTACCATTTGCTGGAGCGGCGCTTTCGCCGCTCTTTCGCAAGAATTTGACTGGCTGGTCACGCCTTCAGCACGGGTTGCATCCTTTACCGGGGATATCGATTTTTCAGGTATTTTTGACGCCGTTAAACAGTATTTTCCAAATGCCCGGATCGAATTTCTGCAAGAACCCCTTTATTCCGTTTTCCCGGCAAGCGTTGATGTGATCACCGTGCAGGGCGAACGGCGGATCGTGCATGTTGATCCGGCAACGTTAAAGGTGATTGGCACCCAGTCGATTTTTACCATTGAACGGTTTTTTCGCGAATATCACGAAGCCCTTTTTGGTTTTTATGGGGCCGGAAAATTTATCGTAACAGCATGTGCCGTGCCGCTCATTCTGGCGATGATCAGTGCATTATTGTTTTACCGGCGCTGGTGGTATCGGTTTTTTGAACTGCGAACAGGGAAATCATCGGTCAGCTTCTGGAGCAGTCTGCATAAGCTGGCAGGTTTGTGGAGTCTGTGGTTCGTTGTGCTGATATCGTTAACCGGTGGCTGGTATTTGTTTGAAGAAGGGCGCTACAAGCTGGGCGATGGCAAGTTTGCCGATGTCGATTCCTTTCCGTTGGCGGTAAATGTTTTGCCCAAGCTTCAAACACCGCCAGACCAACGTCTGCCCTTTCATGATTTGCTGGTTCGCGCACAAACAACACGACCAGATATGCACATTACCGGGATTTACCCCAATCGCGGCGGGTATTTTTACGTGATCGGGCAGGCCGATGATATTCTGGTGCGTGATCGCGCAAACAAAATCTATCTTGATCCGCGTACGGGCGAGGTTGTTTTTAATCAGCACGCAGATGATTTGTCCGCCTACTGGCGGTGGTCGGACATGGCCGATCCGTTGCATTTTGGCACATTTGGCGGCTTGGTAACCAAAGTTTTATGGTTTGTATTCGGGTTGGTCTTGGCAGGTTTGGCACTTAGCGGTGCCTGGTTGCATCTGAAAAAACGCCAAAGATCGCGCAAATCTGGCATAAAGTGGCGCGGTACATTGATGATGGCAGGCGTGTTCACCTTGTTGCCGTTGGCTTCTTTGCCCATCATGTGGGTTTATCTGGTGCGCATTGGCCCGAAGATCGACGGTCACAGACAACTGGCTGAATTGCCAATCGGGGTGACGGCCTTTGTTGGTCTCTGGCTTTTGATGACATTCAGTATCAAGCTGATCTGGCTGTGGTCTTGTTATCGGTTAAATAAGGTGCCACCGGAATGAAAGGGCCGCCAGGGCATTTTGCTAAAAACAGATGGTTTTATTCGCGCGGTAAATATTCCAATCCCTTTGCGCGGGCTTCTTCGTCGCTGCACACTGTTACCGGCACATCTTTGCTGGCGTAATTGACGAATCGTTGATCCAGCGGGCTGATATAATGGCCCTTGCCATCGCCCACCATCAGGCAGCGTTGTTTTTCACCTTCCAGGCGTTTCCCTGCCCGCCAGTCGGCCGGGGGCACCATTTTGGCACCGTAAAGGCCAATTCCGGCATTGGCGGCCTGTTTGGCCTGGTCGTCATAATCTAGCGAAAAACCGGGAATCGGCAGGGCTTCGCCATCGGCGATCATGGCCGAGCCAATATCACGGTCCCCGGTCGAACATTCGACCCGGGGCCAGTTTTTGCCATTACGTCCGCTGTCTTTTTTGCCGTCATCGCGCTGGTCGGCGGCCAAAACACATTCGGCGGGAAACGGCGACATAACGAAGTATTTTTGCAACTGCATCCCGGCCGACAGCCCGCAATCCTGAAGGGTATCGTCATGCAGGCATTGCTGGCCCAGTTCGGGGGCATCAATGCCTGCAATATCAAAAACATGGCCGTCAATCATGATGGTATCGCCATCAATCGCAAAGACCTTGTGGCCATCGGCCTTGAACGCTGTTTGATTGCTGACATCGGGCGGGGTGGCCGGGGCTGCTTTTTGCGCCATGGCTGTGCCATGCCAACCTGCTAATGCCATCAGCCCGATGGTGGCCAGCATCACCGGTATTTTCAGGTGGCGTTGGCGTAAAACATGCCGGGAAAAGTGCTGGGACGATTGCAAAAAAGCAGCGCGCAGGGTCATGGGTGTTCTCTTTGTTATATTTTTGTTCAGGCCGGTTTGCGGCACAGACCATAACATTGATGATGTGAAAACACGGCGAAAAGATGCCAGTTTAGCGCCATGATTGCGATAACGGGATGCACCAGAAGCGATTTGCGGTTATAGAGCATAGGATAAAACAGGGATCGGGGAAAAGTGCATGGCATAAAAACGGTCATGCAGGTGCTGCCCACGCGATAACGGGTCTTTCAGATCGTCTCCCGGACCAAACGCCCCGGCAGGGTTAATGCCGATTGTACAAACTTGCATGGATGCCGCCTTGTTACGACTGCAGCCGATCTTTTTTGTTGTTGGGGTGATGGTTATCATCATCGGTGCGGCCATGCTGATACCGGCATGTGTCGATCTGTATTTTGGTAATCCCGACTGGCGGATATTTGCCCAGGCATCCATGACCAGCATTGGCCTGGGCGGTATGACCTGCCTTGCGTGTCGGTCCGACATCGGGCCAAGGGTTACCGCGCGCCAGGGCTATGTCCTGACCGGGTTTTCCTGGATTGCAGTCAGCGTAACGGGTGCCTTGCCGCTGTGGTTTTCGTCGTTGAATATCAGTTTTTGTGATGCGGTTTTTGAAACCATTTCAGGCCTGACGACCACGGGTTCCACCGTTTTATCGGGGCTTGATACCATGCCGCCGGGCCTGCTTTTGTGGCGATCCATTTTGCAGTGGCTGGGCGGCATTGGCATTATTGTGACTGCCCTGGCTCTGTTGCCGATGATGCGGGTCGGCGGGATGCAGTTGTTTCAGATGGAAAGTTCGGACCGGTCGGAAAAACTCAGCCCGCGTATGCGCGATATGTGCCTGCAAATCGTGGTGATTTACGTGATGTTGTCGCTGACCTGCATGGTTTTGTATCGCATTTTTGGCATGACCTGGTTTGAAGCCATCAACCACGCCATGACAACGCTTGCCACGGGGGGCTATTCCACCACCGATCAGTCTTTTGGCAAATTTTCCGGAAACTGGCCGTTGCACTGGGTGGGTACCATTTTCATGTTTGCCGGGGGCCTGCCCTTTACCGCCTATGCCATGATGGTGCGCAAACGCAGCATCCTCTCTCTGTTCGATAATCAGCAAATTCGGCTGTTTTTTCTGGTGTCGGCCTTTTTTGTCGTGCTGCTGACCATTCGCCTGATGCAGGTTTCCGATGATGGGATAGGGGCCAGCTTTACCCTGGCATCGTTTAATCTGGTGTCGGTTATTACCACCACCGGCTTTGCCTCGGGCGATTATTTGCAATGGGGCCCGGTGGCGGTGATGCTGTTTTTCTTTGCCACTTTTATCGGCGGTTGTTCGGGCTCCACGGCGGGCGGCTTTAAGATGTTTCGTCTTTATGTGGTGTTTAGCGGTTTGCGCGCCCATTTCCTGCGCTTGCGCAGCCCCAGTGCGGTGACGGTCAGCTATATTGATCGTAACGAAATTACCAGCGACATCTATAGTGCCGTTACGGTCTTTGTCTTTCTGTTATCCATCAGCTATATCGGCGTTACCGTGGCATTGGGCCTTACCGGGCTGGATCTGGTAACCGCCATGAGCGCAGCTGCCACCGCCCTTGCCAATGTCGGTCCCGGCATGGGGCCTATTATTGGCCCGGCAGGCAATTTTCAAAGCCTGCCCGATGCCGCGAAATGGGTGCTCGACATTGCCATGGTGCTGGGCAGGCTGGAATTTGAAACCTTGCTGGTTTTGCTGATGCCGGCCTTCTGGCGCGATTAATCATCTTAAAACGATGCCTGCTTTGGGTTTTATTGCCCGTTATCGGGCCTTCGCACACTCGATCAACAGGTCTTTGCCCTGTTTTCGCCCCATCATCGGCCTAACGTTAAGGTTAGAAATAACCAGAACGGAGGAGCACGATGGGAATGACACATAAAGTCATGATCGCCCTGGCCGCCATGATGGTGACGATGACACTGGTCGCCTGCGCGCCTGAAATTGGCAGCCGGGATTGGTGTAACACGATGGAACACATCCCTAAAAGCGACTGGACCGCCAACCAGACCAGCGATTTTGCCAAAAGCTGCATGCCCTGAATCACCGCGATGAGTTGCCAAGGTTGAGGCGGCGGGGAACATGGATGGCTGTTGTGCGTTTGAACCGGTAATTGGTGTGCGGAATAACCCGCACGATCCCTGATTTGCGTTATATGGGGAATTCCCTATAATGCACGGCCCGCGCATGGTGGCGCAGGGCAAAACAACACAACAAATTACGAGGATAGTCAGATATTATGAGTGCCGAAAATCTCCATGTCGGTGTGATCGGCGCAACCGGTGCGGTTGGCGTCGAGCTGATCAACGTTATGTTTGATCGCAATTTTCCTGTAGGTGAACTGACCCTTTTTGCGTCCGAACGGTCGGCAGGAAAAACATTGGAGACTAAATATGGCACTAAAACCGTGACCCTGTTCTCGGTTGAAGAAGCCAGGAAATGCGACATCGTGTTTCTGGCGGTATCTGGCGAGTTCGCCAAGGAATATGCCCCCAAGATCGCCGAGGGCGCCCTTGTGATCGACAATTCATCGGCTTTTCGTTTGAATGACGATGTGCCGCTGATCGTGCCGGAAATTAATGGTGCGCTGGCAAAAACAGCCAGGCTGATTGCCAACCCGAACTGCACCACGGCCATTGCCGCCGTCGCCTTGTGGCCGCTGCACCAGGCGTTTGGTTTGAAAAAGGTGTTTGTTTCCACCTATCAGGCCGCATCGGGTGCGGGTCAGCCGGGCATGAATGAATTGCGCGAAGGCCTGGCTGCGGGCCTGAAGGGCGAAGAAATCAAGGCGGAAGTGTTTGCACATCCGTTGGCATTTAACGTGATCCCGCATATCGATACCTTTCAGGAAAACGGCTATACCCGTGAAGAAATGAAGGTGACCTGGGAAACCCGCAAGATTTTCGGCGTGCCGGATCTGGCTGTTTCCTGCACGGCAGTGCGGATTCCGACCGAACGGACCCATTCAGAATCGATCGTGGTTGAAACCGAAAAACCGGTAACCCCGCAGGCCGCCCGTGATGTGCTGGCAAAAGCCAAAGGTGTTAAGCTGGTGGATAATCCTGAAAAGCTGGAATATCCGATGCCGATTAACGCGACCAAAAAATACGATGTCGAAGTAGGCCGTATTCGCACCAACCTGATCTTTGGCGATCATGGTCTGGAGCTGTTTGTCGCGGGCGATCAGTTGTTGAAGGGGGCTGCCCTGAATGCAGTGCAGATCGCGGAAGCCTCGATTGCCTGATCATATCCGTTTAGTGCCTGGCACTGTATGAAATAAAAACGGCCCCGCAATTTAATTGCAGGGGCCGTTTTTTTGTTTGCAGCCGAACCCGGGTGATAAAAACGGGTCAATAAAGACCGTTATTAAAAGAAAGATACTTTAAGGTGTGGTTTTAACCGGAACAGGCGGTGGCGGTACGATCAGGCTTGTGAAATGTGATCACGGCCAGAGTTTTTGGAACTGTAAAGGGCCTGATCGACACGGTTCATGATTGAGGACAGTGTTTCACTGTCGCGATATTCGGTCACACCTGCGCTTAGCGTCAGCGCGATATTTTCGCGGCCAAACCGGACACCATTCTCGCGGACCATATCGGCGATGGCGCGTGCCAGCTGCATGGCCGAACTGCGGTCTTTACCGGCCAGCAGAATGACAAATTCATCCCCGCCCCAACGGCACAGCGTGTCTTCGTCGCTAATGATACTGCGGATCATGCTGGCGACTTCGCGCAAGGCGGTGTCGCCGCCAGGGTGGCCATAGGTATCGTTGATTTCCTTGAACTGGTCCAGATCAAGGCAGATCATTGACAAAGGTTCTTTGCGGCGTCGGCAGGCCTTGGTAACTTTTTCAAACACCAGGTCAAACACCTGGCGGTTACAGGCCGATGTCAGCTTGTCAAAGGATGCCAGTTCTTCCAGCCGTCGCTGATAGCCACGAATGGTGAAATAGGCGGTAAAGCCGACCAGAACCGTGATGAAAAGCGAAATGGCGATATTGATCAGCAGGGTATTTTCAATCCGCTGATCGCCAATCTGTTCGTGCTGTTCAACCAGTAACAGCCAGCCAAATTCCGGCACCAGGCGGCTATTGACGAAAATCGTCTCGGTGCCGTTGTTATAACTGACAGACGTTCCCGGCGAGGTCAGAATCTGGGTGGCGATGGGGCGGATGCTTTTGTGGCTTTGCAAGGTGCGGTCATTGCCAAAATCGCTGCCATGCAGGGTGATGTTGCCTTCGCGATCCGAAAAATAGATCGTGCGACCATAGCGCTGCTGATAGGTTTCGATCAGGTTGGTTACCGAATTAACCGCAAGGCCGACCCCGGTCACACCAATGACTTTTCCTTGGTAATCACGCACCTGATAATTGACGAAAATGGTCAACCGTGACCGGTCGGCCGTGTCGTGATCGACATTGATTTCGTAGGGTTCTTTCAGGTTTTTGGCGTGGAAATACCAGGAATCGTCGGGGTTATCACGCGATACCTGTTTTAAGATACCGCTGGTATGGTAATAGTTTTTGGTTTTATCCGAGACAAAAAACGCCGTTATCGTGCCATAGCGTTTCTGGATTTCGCTGAGATATCGTGTGACCAGTTCGGGGTCTTGTTCGCCATTCAGGGTCCAGTCGCGAAAAAACGTGTCATGCGCCATCAGTGACGAAATAAAGACCGGCTGCAACAGATCACGCTGGATCTCGGAATAGATGTTGTCGCTGGTCAGCGGCAGGGTGCTTTCGGCGATTTGTTCTTGCAGGGAATCGCGGGCGACGTAAAAGCTGACAAAACTGGTCGTAAGAAAGCCGATCCCTAAAAGGACGCATAGGATCAAGGCGAAATGTAGCTTCTTTCCCGGCACTTCTGATTCCATTTGGTTGCAAAATTGTCGCGCAAAAACGAGCACGGCAAAAACATTTTATAAGCGGTTATTATATTTGAAAATGCGAGTTAACACCATCGTCGTTTTACTATTCGTAATGATAGTTCATTAGCGTTTTGATTTAAGAATCCCGCCCAAATTACAATTCGGACGGGATTTTGCTGTTTTTAGGAGACTTAAGCCGGATTTTTTCTAGCGTCGGAAAATAACGGTTTTGCTGTCATTGCGGAAAACGCGGTGCTCGCAATGCATCTGAATGGCGCGTGAAAAGACAACAGATTCAATGTCGCGGCCAATTTCAACCATGTCTTCTGCCGTCATCGTATGGTCAACCCGTTCAACCGCCTGATGAATGATCGGGCCTTCATCAAGGTCGGCGGTGACATAATGGGCGGTTCCGCCAATCAGCTTGACGCCGCGTTTATGTGCCTGATGATAGGGTTTTGCCCCTTTAAAGCTGGGCAGGAAAGAATGGTGGATATTGATGCAGCGCCCCTCAAGTTCCCGGCACAGGTCGGTTGAAAGCACTTGCATATAGCGCGCCAGTCCCACCAGGTCGGCCTTGTGTTCGGTGATCACGTCAAGCAGTTTGGTTTCCTGCTCGGCCTTGTTATCGCGGTTGACCGGCAAATGGTAATAGGGAATGCCATTCCACTCGACAATGCCACGCATGTCTTCATGGTTTGAAATGATGGCCGGAATTTCGATGCGCAAATTGTTTGAAGCGACACGGTGCAGCATGTCATGCAGGCAATGGCCAAATTTGGATACCAGCAGCACCACGCGCGGTTTGCGGAAATAATCGTGAAGTTTCCAGTCCATTGAAAAACGCCCGCCAATCGGGGTGAATTTTTCACTAAACTCGGCTTCCGTCCGCAATGCCCGGCCGGCCTCAAACTTCACCCGCATAAAAAAACGTTTGCTTTCGGGGTCGCCAAACTGCTCCAGCTTGGTGACAAAAGCCCCTTCGTCAGCCAGAAAGCTGGTGACACTTGCAACAATGCCAAAGGTGTCGGGGCAGGTAATGGTCAGGATAAAGGTCTTGGAAAGTTCGGACATTTCCGCTGCGGCTTTCAGTTAGTAATGCAGTTTGACCTTGCGATATAGCTGCTGACCGGCCTGCTGCCAACCCGCTATTGCCGTGAAAGTGTTTTCCCCTAGCGATCACGTCGTATTTTTGGTTTGGTGTGCCGTACTATTATGAATATTTCGGTATGAATGGGGAGATTACCGGATGTTTGATGGTCACAGGCGGGCCTAAAAGCGAAGACCGCCCCCGAAAAGAGACCACACGTGCGGGGAAACGACCTGTTTTGGCCTTGTGCCAGGGGAAAGAACTGGACATTGCCGGGACTTTGCCCAAGAATCCGCCGCCAACACGGGGGCGTGCCGCCTCTCCGGTTTGCTGTTGGAAATGGCAGGCTTTGTGCCATTAAGGCCGCGCCTTAAACCCGATAACACGGACCGAGGCATATAAAACCGAACCAGATTGTGGGCTGGGGGCTGTCGCCCAGGCAACAGGATGCAAACGGGCATTGTACATGATATTGCGGTGATCTGAAAACTCGGCAGCCATGTGCCGACAGGGGAAGACGGGGCTATTCATTGATCGATTTTCGACCAATCCTTTTTATTATCGGTATTTTGCTGGCAACCCTTTCGCTTGGCATGGTGGTTCCTGCATTGGTCGATTTATATTATGGCCATCCCGACTGGCTGGTGTTTTCGGCGGCATCGGCTGTTTCGCTATTTATTGGCGGGGCGCTGGTCATGATGAATCGCACTGAAAAATTGCGCATGACCTCGCGCCAGGCCTTTATTCTGACCACGTTAAGCTGGTTGGTGCTCACGGCTGTATCCGCCCTACCCTTTGCCTTTTCCAATATGAATATGAGCTATACCGACGCGTTTTTCGAAGCCATGTCGGGTATTTCCACCACCGGGTCGACGGTGATGGTCGGGCTTGATACCGCACCACCTGGTATTTTGCTGTGGCGTGCCCTTTTGCAATGGCTGGGCGGGATCGGTATTATTGTCATGGCAATTGCCGTTATGCCGATGCTGCGGGTTGGCGGGATGCAGCTTTTCCGCATGGAAAATTCCGACAAATCGGACAAGGCCTTTCCCCGCGCCACCCAGATCGCCATGGGCATTTTCAGCCTTTATTTGGCATTTACCGTGATCTGGACATTTTTGCTGTGGTGGGCGGGTATGTCATTTTTTGATGCGATCGCCCATGCCATGACCACCATTGCCACTGGCGGGTTTTCGACCAAGGATGCCTCGATTGGTTATTATGATAACCCGTTGATCGACGTGATTATTACCCTGGGCATGACCACCGGGGCATTGCCGTTTTTGCTGTATTTGCAAACCTTGCGCGGGCGGCCCTTGTCGTTGTTTCGCGATTCCCAGGTGCGCTGGTTTATCACCATTGCCCTTACCATTATTCTTAGTGTCGCGGTCTGGCATAGCGATGTAAATGATGTTGGATTTTGGATGGCGTTGCGCTTTTCATCCTTTAATATCATTTCGGTGATGACAGGAACGGGGTTTGCCACGACGGATTATGGTTTGTGGGGGGCCTTTGCGGTTGCGGTGTTCTTTTTTGTTATGTTTATTGGCGGCTGTGCCGGGTCAACCACTTGCGGGGTCAAAATTTTCCGCCTGCAAGTTCTTTATGAAATTGCCAAAATACAGCTAAACCACATGCTGCGCCCGCACGGGGTTTTCATTGCCTATTATAACGGCAAACCCCTGACCGAAGATGTCACGGAATCGGTGCTGAGCTTTTTCTTTTTGTTTGTGTTTTGCTTTGTCGTCCTGGCCGCGGGCCTTGGGGCAATGGGGCTGGATTTTGTTACCGCCATTTCCAGTGCGGGCACGGCCATTGCCAATGTTGGACCAGGTTTGGGGCCAATTGTTGGCCCATCGGGTAATTTCGCCACCTTGCCCGACGGGGCGAAATGGATGATGGCCGCCGGGATGCTGATTGGCCGACTGGAAGTTTTCACGGTGCTGATTTTGCTTTCGCCCGATTTTTGGCGCGACTAAAGCATATTAAAGGAAATATGCTTTAAATTTCAAATAGTGAAATTACCAGACAAATATAGAAATAAAGAAAACCCCGCCAGCGGGGGCTTGGCGAGGTCTTGCTTTTGGGTATCCGTCAGGGAGTGAACGGATACCCCGGGGGATCGGTGCTTTATTGGTGCTGCGCTGGCAGCAGCCTGATTTTAAAGGGCTTAAAAAATTTAATCGGCGATACCAAACCCAGGGTCAGGAGCGGATCGGGGAAAGGGATATGAGCCCGGTATCGCCTGCGGGAATTATGCCAAATTGGAGACAAGTGGTTAAATCGAATAAAATGTTAATTTCGATAGATTAAATCTATGATAGAGGTTTCGTGGGATGAAAATCAGCGAGCCGCAGCTTTGAAGCCGTAATTGGCCGCCTGGCAGGTTTGTATCCCGATCAGACTGGCGGGGCTGGCGCGGCATGGATCGGCAGGGTGGCGCAAAAGGTTGTGCCTTGTGGCCCCGAAGCCCGCAGGCGCAAATTGCCGCCATGGGCGATCATTAATTCGCGGGCAATGGCCAGCCCCAGTCCGGTGCCGCCTTTCCGCGCGGTTCCGGCAAAAGGCACAAACAGGTTTTTGATGGTTTTTTCCGGCAAGCCGGGGCCATCGTCGGCAATCAGGATCTGAATGGCCTTTTTATTGGCAATGACGGGAACGTCGTCGGGGTCATCTGTGATCACGCCAGGTGCCCACAGATCAAGCGGACCCGCCAGGTCATTGCTATTGCCGATCCGGGGGGTGTCGCACGTCCTGGTGCACGTCCTGGCGGTGATTGTAATTTTGCTGGCACCGGCTTCAAACGCATTGCGCATCAGGTTGCCAAAAACCCGTAACAACTGGTCATAGTCGGCCTCGACCACGATGTCGTCGGCAATATCGAGCGCGACATCGCGATGCTGTTGCGATGTTTGCGGCATATGGATCGGGGCCTGTGTCAGGTCTGTTGCGTCGATTGTGCCGCCACTGATCTGTTCGAGTAAGGTTTCGCTGCATTCATCAAACAGTTCGCGTAGGGTGAAACGCGAAATATCAAGTATCGGCGGCGCTTCGCGGGCGTAAGACAATGTTTGTTCGCTGATATAAACTGCACGTTCCATCGAGGCGAGCAAGCGCGGCACAACCGCGCGGACTTCCTTGTCTTCGCTGCTGGCAAGGCGTTCAGTCATCAGCATTGATGTTGCCAGGGCATTGCGTAAATCATGGCTGATTTTGGTTGCCGCCGTGCCCAGTGCGGCCAGGTGGCGGCGCTGGTTGAGCATCGCGTGAAGATCTTTTTGCATGTTGGCCAGTTCTTGCTGGGCAATGCCGATTTCATCTTCGCGGTGGTCGGGGACAATAATATTGGCGCTGTCTTGCGGGTTTTTCCGAAACCGGATCATTTCGCTGGTAAAGCGTCGCATCGGGCGGACCAATAATAAATTCAGGGCAAAATACACCAGGGCCGCTGTGCAAAATGAAATCAGCAATGACAGGCCCAATACCCGCCAGCCAAATTCATACATTTCATGGGCCAGCTTGCGTTCATGCACAAGAATTTCGATTTTAATGGTCGGTGCCATTGATGGCATGCCCATGACGCGCAACATGCGGTCATGGGGCTGGATCAGGGTTTCAAAGGCCTCGCTCAGGGCTGAGGCCACCGAAAATTCGCCCAGATCAACATTATGGTCCGTCTTTGCGGGCATGTCGTCGCGTTGCAATAACAGTTTGCGATCGTCGCGGCGCAACACAATGGCCTCGACCCCGGCATTCGACAGGAGTTCGCGGGCCATGTCTTGCGACACCATCTGGTCGGGGGTGGCTTCAAGGGCCAGGGCTGCCAGATAGGCAGAATCGATATGGGCGCGTAACCAGTCGATGCGGAAACGGGCGACCGAGGGGGCAAAAACGAAAACTTCTGCCAGCATCACAAACCCGATTGTTAAAAACAACAAGCGGGCCGAAAGTGATTTGGTCCAGGGTGGCAAGCGAAGATGTGGTTTATCCATATGCCCGGATCCTGGTTGGTCTGGCAGATCGTAAGAGTGGCCAGCTTAGCCGTGCGAAAATTGAATGATCACAATATTCTAGCTTAAACCTAACAGCAACCGCACAATTTTACGGGTTTTTTTGCCAAAAAGGCTGGGCGCATACCATGCCCCGGCAACGCGTTTGGAAATTTCCCCCAAGGTCGGATAAGGGGCAATATGCCCGGCAACCGCCCCGATTTTCATTTTGCGGCTGATCGCCAGCGACCACAGGCCAATCAATTCGCCTGCCTGGTGCCCGGCAATACCGGCCCCCAAAATACGGCCCGATGCGGTGGTCACAACCTTGATCAGGCCCTGTGTTTGCCGTTCGGTACGGGCGCGGTCATTTTCGGCGTAATTCCAGGTGACAACGCGAATGTCGTTGCAATGGGCCGCGCGGGCGGCATTTTCGGTTAGGCCGACCTGGGCAATTTCCGGGTCGATAAACGTGACCCACGGTACCGCGTGATGGTTGATTTTTGCAGGCAAGTGAAACAGGGCGTTGCGAATAACAATACCGGCGTCATAGGCGGCCATATGGGTAAATTGCAGGCCGCCGGTCACATCGCCAATGGCGAATATCTTTTTGTTGCGGGTTCTAAGGCGGTTATCAACTGCAATGGCCCCGTTGGCACAGTCGACACCGGCCAGATCAAGCCCCATATCGGCGATGTTGGGGCTGCGCCCTGCGGCGACCAGCAAATGGCTGCCATCAAGGGTCAGTTCGGCCCCTTTATGCATCATCGTGATTCGGCAGCCGCTGCCATGTGGTTCAACCCGCTTTGCCATAGCAGCTTCATACAGGCTGATACCGTCATCCTCCAGCGCCTTTCGGGCCACAGCCACCAGGTCGGGGTCGTCTTTGGGCAGGATGCTGCCTTGTTCGATTACCGTGACCCGTGCGCCGAGACGGCGGTGGGCCTGGGCCATTTCAATGCCGATGGGGCCGCCGCCAATAATGATCAGATGGTTGGGGCAGGTGGTATTGTTAAAAATGGTTTCGTTGGTCAGGTAACTTACATCCCCAAGACCGGGGATGGGGGGCACGGCAGCGCGGGAGCCTGTGGCAATGACAAAGCGGCGCGCCCGCACGGTTTGGCCCCCGGCCACCAGCTCGCCCGGGCCGGTAAAACGGGCGTGATCGGTAATGACGGTGCAGCCCAGCCGCTCAAACCGTTCCACCGAATCGTGCGGGGCGATTCCGGCGATAACCTCGCGCACATGGGCCATAACCCCGGCAAAATCAATGGTGGGCGGGCTTGTATGAATACCAAATGTGCTGCCGTTTTTCAGGGTATGGGCATAGTGCGCTGCGGCCAGCAAGGCCTTGGACGGGATACAGCCGGTATTAAGGCAATCGCCGCCCATGCGCCCCTTTTCGATCAGAACCACACGCGCGCCCATTTGCACCGCCCCGGCCGCCACCGATAGCCCGGCCGATCCCCCGCCGATAACGCAAATGTCGGTGTTGATCGGGTTGGTCATGATGCAGGGTTTCCGGCTTTGTGTTTGCGATATTTTTTATAGGCCACCGGGATCATTGCCAAAATGGCCAGCCCGATGATCGGGGTTAAAATACGGGGTTCGAATATAATGCCGAAATCCGGCATTTTCCCCTGATCAAACAGCGCTCCCAGCCCGTCGCCGATGGACACATAAACAAATGTGCCCGGAATAATGCCAATGATTGTGCCAATCAGAAAGGCGCGCAGTTTAACGCCAAGCAAGGCGGGCACCAGATTAACCAGCCAGAACGGAAATAACGGCACCAGCCTTAGAACCATCAGGTAACACAGCGCATCTTCGGCAAAGCCTTCCTGCATTTTGCGCAGGGCATTGCCCGCCTTGGCGTGCATGTAATCGTAAAAGGCATAGCGGGTGGCCAGATAAACAATCATCGCACCCAGGGTGGCCCCGATCACGACATAGATCGTCCCCGCCGTGACCCCGAACAGAAAGCCGCCAAAAATCGTCAGCATGGACCCGGCAGGCAGGGACAGGGCAACAACCAGAATGTAAAGCAGGATAAAGCCGATAACGCTGCGGACCGGGTTTTGTATGACCAGATGTTGCAGGTCGGTGCGGTGGTTGCGAAAAGTATCAAAGGACAGGAATTGCGTGGCACCAAAATACCAGGCGGCACACAGACCCAGCACAAGAATGGCAACCGGAAACAGCCGTTTGACGGTAAAATGCCCACGCCCTTTGCCGCCCGTTGCGTCAGAGGCACAAGCGGCAGGCGGAGACGTGGGATGCGTTGGCTGGCTGTTTGATGGCATCGGGTGCTCGTTGATGTTCCTGTCTGTCAGGGGCAAAACCCTGTTATCAGGTCGTGTCCTGAACGTTTGGTGCGGTTAATGGGTGCGAGAAATGTTTACCTGTCTTGCCGTGAGCATCAATATCGTTAGGTCGACACCGTTGTTTCGGTCACAGGATGGCATATGTGTCGTCCCGAGATATAGACCCGGAATTGCAATTTGACACATGAACTTCTTTCACCATTGCGTGATGTTTGTGCTGTGCGTAATTGCAGGTTTGCAAAGGGTTGTTGCGTTGCGCCGCTGTGCGGCCCGCAGAAACGGGGAGCGCAAAAGCATGGCGATAAATTATGCTGTGCGGACCTGGCCTTAGAGTGAAAACTGGCATTGTTGTGCGGTTTTGGCAGTGGCGATGTCTTGACGTTGGGAATTGGCAGGCGTAGTGTCATGTTTCGTGGGATTTGTAGACCGGCTTGCGGCCACGTTAAAAACCGCTAAAGAGGACAGGATGGCATCGCCCCCCTGACCTGATTATTTGCCGGTCGGGGTTTTTTATGTCCGGTATGTACAATACGCCGGACATTGAGGAGCAAGACGATGACGACCGAAAAAAAGGCTTCCGATAAATGGCGTGCCGCAACCCGTTCTGTACGGGGGGGGACCAAACGCAGCGGATTTAATGAAACATCCGAAGCCATTTTCATGAATTCCGGCTATGTCTATGACACCGCCGCCGAGGCCGAAGCCTCGTTTGATGGCAGTGGCCCGGAACGATTCGTCTATTCGCGTTTTGCCAATCCCACCGTTGCCATGTTTGAAGAACGCCTGGCCCTGATTGAAGGGGCGCAATATTGCCGTGCGACGGCGTCGGGCATGTCGGCTGTGTGGAATGCCCTGGCAGCCTGTACCAAGGCGGGCGGGCGTGTTGTTGGTTCGCGGGCCCTGTTTGGCTCGTGTGAATTTATCCTCACCACCCTGTTGCCACGTTTTGGCGTTGAAACCGAACTGGTCGATGGCACCGATCATGCCGCCTGGGAAAAGGCACTGTCCAAACCGGCCGATGCGGTTTTCCTTGAAACACCGTCAAACCCGACCCTTGAAGTCATCGACATCGCCTTTGTCGCCGATCTGGCACACAAGGCCGGTGCCAAGGTGGTGGTTGATAACGTGTTTGCCACCCCGATTTTGCAGCATCCCTTCGAGTTGGGGGCCGATATTGTGGTGTATTCGGCCACCAAGCATATTGATGGTCAGGGTCGTTGCCTTGGCGGGGCCATCCTGTTTAATGACAAGGAATGGCACGATAACCATCTGACCCAGTTCTTGCGTCATACCGGCCCAAGCATGAGCCCGTTTAACGCCTGGACCCTGCTTAAGGGCCTTGAAACCCTGAGCCTGCGCGTCGATGCCCATATTCGCAATGCAACGGAACTGGCAAATTTTCTGTCCGGGCAGCCACAAATTTCCAACGTGATTTATCCTGCACTTGCCAGCCATCCGCAGCATGAAATTGCGATGAAACAAATGTCAGGTCGGGGTGGCGGGTTGATTGCCCTTGAACTGGCCGGTGGCAAGCAGGCGGCATTTTCTTTGCTGGATAATTTGCAACTAATTGATATTTCAAACAATCTTGGTGATGCCAAAAGCCTTGCCACCCACCCCTGGACCACAACCCACCAGCGTGTGCCGGGTGAAGACAAGCTGACCATGGGCATTACCGAAGGGATGTTGCGTCTGTCGGTCGGGCTTGAAGATATTGATGATCTGAAAGAAGATCTGTTTGCGGCATTGAACGTATAAGAATTTGCACAATATGACCTGTTGCCATGACGGCCTGCCTTGTGCAGGCCGTTTCTTTTTACGGTTTGATGGCACAAATATTGGCAATGCAGCGTTTATACGGGTAGCGGTTTAAGTCGAGACTGTCTAAATGTTGCACAAATGAGAAACAGGTTTCCTGTATTGGACGGGAAAATCTGGTCTGGAGTTCTGAATGTACAAAGCTGTGACACAAAATATCAGCGTGTCGGTAAAGCCGAGTTTTCTTGATGAGCAATCAGACCCGGATCGTCACCGTTATGTCTGGGCCTATCGTGTTCTGATAGAAAATCAGGGCGAAAATGCAGTCAAATTGTTGCGCCGTCATTGGCGGATTACGGATTCTCGTGGGGACACCCAGACCGTGGACGGGGATGGTGTCATTGGCGAACAGCCCGTTATCGCGGCAGGCGAAAGTTTTAGTTATACCAGCGGTGCGCCCCTGGCGACGCCAGGGGGATTTATGGTGGGACACTATGTTATGGCCGATCCTGACGGGAACGAGTTTAACATTGATGTTCCTGCTTTCTCGCTCGATAGTCCGCACAGTATTGCGACATTGAATTAATTTAAAAAATGCAGGGATGCTTTGCCGGGGTCAGGTGCAAAGAACCGTTCAGGATAGATAAAGAGGATAGATCATGTGCAACGACGAAACGGCAGCGAACCGCCCCAGCCGTGAAGAAGCTGAGGATGCGGTAAGGACATTGCTGCGCTGGGCGGGGGATGATCCTGACCGTGAAGGATTGCGCGGAACACCGGATCGCGTTGTGCGATCTTATGGCGAATTTTTTGCCGGGTATCATCAGGACCCGGCAGAAGTTCTGCGCCGGACGTTCGAAGAAACCGATGGCTATGATGAAATTGTGCTGTTGCGCGATATCCGTATCGAATCCTATTGTGAACATCATATGGTGCCGATCGTTGGCGTTGCCCATATTGCCTATTTGCCGCGCAAACGCGTTGTCGGTATTTCCAAACTGGCCCGTGTCGCTGAAATTTTCGCCAAGCGCCTGCAAATTCAGGAAAAACTGACCGCGCAAATCGCCAATACCATTCAGGAGGAGCTCGACCCCCTGGGGGTTGCTGTGGTGATTGATGCCAACCATCAATGCATGAGTACGCGCGGTATTCACAAAACCGGCGTGTCGATGGTTACCAGCCGGATGCTGGGCGCCTTCCGCGAGGACCCGGGAACCCGACGCGAGTTTTTCTCGATGATCGGTAAATAAACGACCTGACGGCCTTACGGATTGACGGCTTTGGGCTGCACATTTGCGATGTGCGGCCCTTGTTGTTATGCGCCTGAGGCGGAAGTCCTCTACACAGCCGGCAAGGATGTTTACCGCGAGGTAAAATATGAAAGAAGCCAAAGGAAAAGTGCTTTAGTAAATGTTTCCGTGTCGCTGTCATCAAGGTTTTCTTTATAGTTCGTGATGATTGCGCAGATATTCCAGCAGGTTTTGCGATGTATCCTCGATCAGGTCGAGGACATGGCTAAAGCCATCTGCTCCACCATAATAGGGATCTGGTACACTTTGCCCGCGCCGCGCTGGATGAAAATCAAGAAACAGCTTTATCCGGTCCAGGCGATTTTCCGGGCAGGATCGCTGCAATATGTCGAGATGCCCGTCATCCATGGCAATCAGATAATCGAATGTGTCATAGTCGTTGGCAACCAGTTGCCGGGCACGCAAATGCGACAAATCATAACCCCGCCTGCGGGCTTCTTTTACCGTGCGGCGGTCGGTGGGGTCGCCAATATGGTACGATGTCGTGCCGCAACTATCGACGTCGATTCGGGCGCTTAACCCGGCCTGTGCCACCATGTGGGCAAAGACACCATCGGCGGTGGGCGAGCGGCAGATATTCCCGGTGCAAACAAACAAAACCCTGATCACGCGCATTGTTCCTTGATCTATCGTGTTAACAATCCCTAGCATGACATGGGACGGGGCATTGATAAAAGTCTGTGGGTGAAGGGGCGTGTTTCTATATCTGCGCAATCGCGTCCTTTAGACATTTTGTAACAGCTTCGTGATATTTGTTCAGGCAAGGTGACCCGAATGCAAGATGCTTGTACGATTACGCCATCAACAGGGGGTGCTTTGCATTTATGCAGGAATTTGTTTCGTTTGGTCTTCAAGGTGCGTTAATTCGCCAATTGGCCTGGTTGCCCCAGGGCTACGAACTTGTGCCCGAAGGTACAGTCATGACTGCGGGGCGCTTGCGGTCTGTGATGTTGCGCCTTGAAGAGGCGGTTGGGGCGTATGTTCTGGTCAAGCTGGGGCGTCATCTTGCGCTTAAGGAACAGGCCCCGGTTTTAACGATGTTGCGCTATGGCGGGACGCCGGAACTGGTCGTGGAACGCTGGCGCCGTCTTGAAAGTTATTCCCACGCCCGGGGGCGCACCGAACATAGCATTACCAGCCGGTCTATCACGCTGCACCGTGGTGCGGTGCGCGGGCAGGCACCGTCGCGGGTGGAAAACCTGTTATTGCACGGCTTTATGGTGGGGCTGCTCGAAGCGATCGGGGTTGAAGGCATTACCAGTGTTATTTTGCCCTCTCATGGTTCTGCCGTTACGCTGGTGCGCAATGGCAAACTGGTAAAAATACGCGATTTTGCCGGGCGTGGTTTGCGCTGGCGCATCAATTGGCAAAGTTTTGTGCCGGTGTCGCCGGGCTATCCGTTTATGGCCAATATGCCGGGCACGGCCCCGCCTGCAATGATGGGAAACGCTGTTATTCGTAAGTTGGCGGCCATTCTTGAAAATGATGTCGGTCGGGGCTGGACCATTGACGAGGTGGCCAACCAGCTTGGTACATCGGCGCGCACCCTGCAGCGGCGCCTGCAAAACGCCAATACCCGGTTTTCCGATTTGCTGCGGTTAACCCGGGTGCGCGAAGCCTGTCGTTTGATTGGCGGTACATCCATGTCGATTGGTGAAATTGGCTATTGGTGCGGCTTTACCGATAATGCCCATTTCTCGCGTGATTTTCGCCGCCTTGTCGGAATGCCGCCATCTGTTTATCGTGAAGCCTATCTGGGGCATGCAGGTTTGACGCGCGCCTGATCTTTACCGACGGACAAGGGGCAAGATGGCAGATCGCGTTCTTGAAATTTCCGATCTGGTGGCGGGGGATCTTCCTCCGGTGAAGCTGTGTTTGCATGTGGGCGAAATCGTGACCCTTCGCGGGCCATCAGGCATTGGTAAAAGCCGCCTGTTGCGGGCCATCGCCGATCTGGAACCGGCACGTGCGGGCTCGGTTATGTTACGGGGTGCCGAACTTGCCGCCATGCCCGCCCCCAAATGGCGTGACCGGGTGCGCTATCTGGCTGCCGAACCGGGCTGGTGGGCCGCAACACCAGCACCGCATTTTCGCGAAATATCGGCGGTGCGAACCCGCCTTGCCACCCTGTTGCTGGCCGACGATATTCTCGACCGGCCCCTTGCCGAACTTTCCACGGGCGAACGCCAACGGCTGGCTTTGTTGCGCGGGATGGAAGGCGCCCCTGCGGTTTTGCTGCTTGATGAGCCAACATCGGCCCTGGACCCGGCCAGCAGCGACGCGGTTATTGACCTGCTGCGCGCCTATGCCCGGCGCGGTGGCGCGGCCTTGCTGGTAACCCATAATCCGCAACAGGCCCGATTGCTTGGTGATCGCCATTTTCATCTTGATAAAACGGGATGCCAGGAAATATTCCCCGATGACAGGGTGGAAATTCTCACATGATCAACGCCTTTGTCCGTCTCGATATTTTTGATGTGGGGCTGGCGGCTTTGTTGCTGTTGGCACATGGTCTGGTGTCGGTGGTCTACCGTTTGGGGTTGGGCCGTAAAATTGTCGTCGCGGGCCTGCGCATGGTGGTGCAATTGCTGCTGCTGGGGCTGGTTTTGCAATATCTGTTTGCCCTTAATGCCCCGGCCTGGACCGTTTTGTTAATTATCATCATGGTGCTGTTCGCCGGGCGCGAGGCGACAGCACGGCAAAAATACCGTTTCACCGGTTTGTGGGGGTTTGCCTTTGGTACCGGGGCGATGGCGGCGGCCTCTATTCTGGTCACGGGTTTTGCCCTCGTCACCCAGTTCCGACCCGACCCGTGGTATGATCCACGCTTTGTCATTCCGTTGCTGGGCATGGTTTTGGGCAACAGTTTGAACGGGGTGTCGCTGGGCCTGATGCGCCTGGGTGAAGCTGCCCACGATATGCGCCCGGCGATCGAGGCCCGGCTTGCCGTTGGTGGCACGCGCAATCAGGCCTTTGCGCCGGCCATGCGGGTTGCCATGCAAAATGGCTTGGCCCCGGTGTTAAATTCGATGTCGGCCTGCGGCATTGTTTTTATTCCCGGCATGATGACAGGGCAAATCCTTGCCGGGATTGACCCCTTGCAAGCGGTTCTTTATCAACTGCTTTTGATGTTCCTGATTGCCGGTGCCACCGGGCTTGGCGTATGGCTGGCGGTGCGATGCGGGGTTTGGCGGCTAAGCGATCCGCGCCATCGCCTGCGTCTGGACCGCCTTAAAGCCCGCTAGTCCAACAGCTGGGTGTTATGTCGTGCTATGTTATGTTGCCTGCGATATTTCTGTTTTATTGATCTTATAGCGAGTGTGTTATGTCCGCCGATGCGTATGCCGGTTTTCTTCCCCCCGTTTTTGCCCACCGGCCCGACGGCGAAGATATCGTCATTCGGACCTTTATGGTTGGCAATCCGCTGCCAGACCATCAACTGGCCGATATTCCTGCCCCGTTGCAAATGTTCATGGATCTGGTTGCGCCAGCCATGGAACGCGCCGGGGCCGATGGCTTTGCCCATCTCTGGCTGGATCATCACCCCCATGAACAGCCGGGCTGGCGGCTGTCGCTGGCCCATATTGGCACTGTCGAAGAATTGGACGCTGCGGTGGCCAAACCCCTGGCCCGTCTTGGGGCGGCGATGACCTTAACCGACTTTGAAACAGCCAACTGGGACGAAACCCGCCCGTTATGGCGCAAACGTGCGCAACCGGTGCGTCTGGTTTATTGGGGCAGTTTGGGCCGCCATGTGCGCGCAATTGTTGGTCATGGCGATGCGCCATCCTTTTATTTGCCTCTCGGGGCGGGGGTGCGCCGTGATCAGGCGGTGGCAACGCTGCCCCTTCTCGAAGATATGCTGGGCGCGCGGTCTGGTATGTCGTCGGGCGGGCTGGGTTTTGAAAATGCCCTGCAAATCGGTATCGCCCTGGGGCGCGCGCATCTGATCGAAAGCTGGATCGAGGCCGGGGGAAGCGATAAGGAACCCTATTTTCGCCCCATGCAAATCTGGCATCAGGCATGGCTTACGCATGCGGTGATGGATTTGGCGATTTCTGCCCTTGCCATGTCCGGCCAGCCGCCTTTGCCAACCCTTGATTATACGGCCGATGGCACCCCGCAAAGCCGCAAGGCTGCTTTGGATGACCTGTCGGCGTGGTTAAGCGGGCTGTTCTTTTCCGAAGCCAATCCGGCACATCGCAATGCTTTTATTGCCGGGGTGCAAAATGCGGTCTGGCTTGACCCCGATTTGCAGCAATATGTGCAATCTCAGCAACGGGGCGAAATCATTCAGGGCCTGTTGCCCTATTGTCGCTGGTTTCTGGCGATGGCACTATATAACCATCTTGGTAATCTGGCCGAGGATCGCGCAACGCCGGATCAGTGCGCCTTTTTCGCGTTGTTAATTGCCAGCCTGCCAGAACTCGCCAGCCTTAACAGCCTGTCGACCCGGCGCGATATCGAACAGCATATCATCCGCATTGATGCCCCGCGTGCAGCGGCGGCGTTTGATGCGCTGGTGATACCATTTTGTGACATGCTAATGCCGCGTTTGGCCCTTGCGGCATCGCGCCACCAATAGGTATGGGCATTAAAGGAAAAGTGCTTTATGTGTGTCGCCCCGGTAAAATATTCCGGACTCGGACTGGATAATATAAAGCTCATCTTTGCGGTGGGGTGTCTGATGGTCGATTTTGTCGGGCGCATAAACTTCAACCGACATGCTGCCTTGCTCTAGCAAAATTTCAAATCGCGGGTCACGGCGCCCACGCAGAGCCTGCATCGCATCTTTCAGGTTTCCCTGCCATTTTTGGGGCGCGCTCAGATCATTGGTTTTGCTGTCTGTCGGGATATTGGGCATGGCGAAACTCCTGTCGGGTTTTTTAACGTCTCAGCATCCTGGCGATAGGGCCAATCAAAAAGGTCCGCCTCGAAAATATCGGGCGGACCATTTTGTCAGGCGACAATTTTGCATCGCTCTCACGGGTAAGACGGCAATTCCCGTTTTGAAACAATGCCAAATCTTATGGCAAGCCCGGAAACGGCGACCAGGCTGGCAATAGCAATGCCCCAAAACAGGCCTGTAACCCCCATATCGCGGACAAAGGCCAGATAATATCCCGCCGGGATCATCACACAGATATAGGAAAACATGTGCAAAACGGTGGGGGCCCATTTATCGCCCGTCCCGCGCAGGGCACTCATGGCGGCATTCTGTCCGCCATCGGTGGGGAAAATAATCGGCATCAAAATCAGCAATCCCGATGTGCCTGCAATGACGGCGACATCTTCGCTAAACAGCTCGGCCACCCAGGCCGGAAAGAAATAAACCGGCAGGCTCAGGCAAAACATCACCACCATGGTGGTGGTCAGGCCAACCCATCCGGCCAGGGCCATATCGGGCCGGTCGCGTCGGCCATAGGCAATACCAACCCGAACCGACGTTGCCGAGGCAAGCCCCATGGCAAACATAAACATCAAGGCCAAAATGGTCATGGTAATGCCATAGCTTGCCGCCCCGATAATTCCGATCCGCCCGGCAAAAAGCTGCATGGCCGCAAATGCCGCCGTTTCCATGCCCTGGCTGGCACCCGATGCATATCCCATCGATCTGGCACTGCGCGAATGATGCCACCAGCCTGAAAATCCGTCCCGCAATCCGAACAGAACATGGTCGCGCATCAGCAAAATATAAGCCAGCATGGTGCCGGCCATTAACCAGCGAATAATGGTGGATGTCCACGCCGCCCCGGCGGCCCCCAGTTCCGGCAGGCCAAATGCCCCATGGACCAGCCCGTAATCAAGCACCAGATTAATGATATTTGCCGCAAGCATCAGCACCATGCCGGGCAGGGGGCGTTGTAATCCTTCCATAAAAAAAGAGCACGAAATATAAATCATTGCCGCGGGCATTCCGATGGCAAGAATATGGGCCAGCCCGGTTGAATGAAGCGTGATCGCGGCAGGTTGGTCGCTCAGGATGAAAATCCACTTTGACTGCCAGGCAAGCACGGCCAGCGCGCCCCCCAAAACAACAGCATAAGGAAAACAGGCCCGCCAGACTTGCCCGGCCGCCCGGTGATTTTTCCGACCAAAGGCATGCGAGGTCATGATCATGATGCCGGTCAAAAGGCCGATACCTGTTACCAGTAATGAAATGAACGGCGCATGGGCAATATTCAGATAGGCCAGGCTGGAGCTGTCGTAATTGCCGACAATAATGGTATCGACAACCGACATCGCCAGCATGCCGATACGCGCAATCACCACCGGCAGGGCCAGTCGGAACAGTTCACTCAAATGCCGCTTTATCCGGTTATTGGGATATAGGGGTTGGGGCGATATGTCCGGCGGGATCATGTTTTGCGGCGTCGTCATGGCTTTGGGCGTTTCCGAAATGTGCCCCTGTCTGATGTGCCTGTGGGGGACAGCAACACATCAGAAAATGATGGGGCATCTTGTTAAATGAAGGCACGTTTACCGAATGGGGGGGATGGCCGTTGTCATCAAGGCGGGATTATCTGTAATAATTGCCCGAACCCCCCAGGACAGCAATGTGCGTGCCCGGTCCGGATCATTCACCGTATAACAGATCAAAGGTACCTTTTCGCCTGTTATTTCAGCACATTTTTCAGCCGTAAGTTGTTTCTGATCAACATGCAGTGCGGCAGCTTTCAAGGCGTCATAGCGGCTTTTCCAGTCCGCCGGGATTTCCTCTACCAGCCAGCCACAATCAAGGGCCGGACACAGATCTGCCATTGCGGCAACCACATCAGGATCAAAGCTGGACAATAAAACAGGAACGTCATGACGATTGCCAATTTCACTGGCGACACGCTCAGCCAGTAACATGGTATCACATCCCGATGGCTTGATCTCAAGATTAATCCCCATTTCCAGGGCTGCCAGCGTATCAAGGGTTTCGCTCAGGGTCGGAATCCGCTCTCCTTTATATATGTCGGAAAACCATGCCCCGGCATCAAGCGTGCGTAAGGTTGCCAGACTGTGTTCATGAATGGGACCGCTGCCATTGGTGGTGCGATCAAGGGTGTCGTCATGGATCAGCACACATTGTGCATCTGCACTTAATGTTACGTCGCATTCTATCCAGTTTACCCCGCGGACCTGTGCAATCCGAAAGGCGGCAATGGTATTTTCCGGGGCTTCAATCGATGCGCCACGATGGGCGATAATATGGGGAATGCGGATCATGGTGTGTTTACCTGTTTATAGGGGAACCCGGCCGCCAGATCGGGCAGCACCGCTCTGGCGCTTCCGTCCGGTTTGTGTCAAATGCAGTTAAATCCTCTTTACGCTCCCGGCAAAATTTACAAAAGCGAAAATACTGTGTCGTTTCCGGGCGGTTTTTCTGCGTTTATGGCGGTAAATGTCAGGACTCCAAGGCAATAGCGTGGTGGGTATCGCAGGTACCTTTGTCATAAAACCGACATCGCAGCAGTCTTTTACAATGCAGTGTTAAAAAATGCTGCACTCGCGATATCCGTAAACCCCAGCTTTTGCGCGGACCGTTTCGGGGTTGCACCTAACTTTGATAAAAAATCTCACAAATTATTCAAATAAGGTGTTTACAGGTCGTGGGTTGGGGCCTATAACCCGCCTCCACCGACGGGGTGCGGCGCTACGAACTAG
>TARA_R110001583_G_scaffold24563_1_pt1 | contig 105087 bp, 92 predicted proteins | sample TARA_R110001583 | Tara Oceans TARA_R110001583 (sample SAMEA4398432) | marine metagenome | biome: Polar Biome; feature: [MES] marine water layer (ENVO:01000295) within the mesopelagic zone...; material: water (ENVO:00002006), including particulate matter (ENVO:01000060) such... | reverse complement strand
AATCATTGAGTGAAATCTTGGAAAAGGGGGGGGGAGCGTTAGCGGCTATGCCGATGGGGCAGGAAGACCGAGATGCAGGCCGCGAGGCTGAGCTCGGCCTCTTCCCTGGAGGACGTGAAGCTCGCCGGGTCGAGGTCGGCGTCAAGCCACACCACGGGATCGAGTCGCGCAGCAGCCTCGTCGCTGGACTCGCCATAGCGGTCGGCATGAGAAATCATGCGGGCAATGTGCAGCACGCTGGCATCGCTGGTGAATTTTCCGGCCAGGCGGGGCAGGACCTGCGCACCAATCACTTCGGCAAAACAGGCCGGCAGTTTCCAGCCATCCATCAGCGCGGCACCGACTTCGGCGTAATCGCAACCGACAATGCGGCGCTCGGCGAGGTGGAGCGGTTCTCCACTTTCGTCCGCAAGCGACTGCGCCTCATCCGCCAGTTGCGGCACGGTTTCGTACATCACCAGGTGACCGATATCAGAGAGCAGCCCAATCACGAACATGCGTTCGGCGCCGGGGTGTTTCGCGGTGCGGGCAAGGCTGCGGGCCGCGAGAGCACACATCATGCTGCCGTGCCAGAAGCGATCGACGTCCATGTGTTCGGGCTGAATGCCCTTGAATATCGCGCTGACCGTCATCGCGAGCACCACATCGTGCACCTGTTGCAGGCCGAGAATCGGCACTGCGCGCTCGATCGTATCGATCTTGCCGCCGAAACCGTAATAGGCACTGTTGACCAGTCGCAGCACGCCTGCGGTCAGCGCCGGGTCCGCCGAGATCAGTCGCGAGACCTCGAGCAGCGATCCGCTGGCCGACTCAAGCTGCTCCCGAATGCGGTGATAAACCGTGGGTAGCGTGGCGAGCGCGTCGACCTGACAGACGATTTCCTGTGCCGAATGCATTGTGAATTCCCGTTGTGAACACGCCGATTATCGACTATCGGCGGCGATACGTGAATGGTTCGTGCTGCGGCTGGGGTAGAACACCAGTGGCTGGTCGGGTGGCAGCTCAGGTTGAAGGGTCACGTGGTCGATGCCAAAGCGGCTTGCCAGCAGCGCGCGTTGATCGGCCAGGATCCGTGGCCAGCGTCCCGCATCGGAGATGACGAGATGAGCGGACAGGGCCGGGTGATGCGAGTCGAGGCTCCAGATGTGGAGATCGTGCACCGAGCGTACGTCCGGGACGGCAGCCATGGCGTGGCCGACCTCGGGCAGTGAAAGGTTCTCGGGAACGCCCTCAAGCAGGGTATGCACCACGCGCCGCAGCAGGTTCAGCGTGGAGGCAAGAATCAGCCCGCAGATCAGCATGGTGAGCAAGGGGTCGATTGCGAGCCAGCCGGTGTACTGAATGACCAGACCGGAGGCCAGCGCAGCGATCGAGCCGAGGATGTCACCCAGGACATGCAGCAGGGCGGCACGGGTGTTGAGGTCCGCTTCGCCCCGCGTCAGCAGCCAGGCGACGAGCAGATTGACCCCCAGGCCGATCAGCGCCACGACGGTCACCGTCTCGCCCGCAATCGCGCGCGGGTCGCCGAGACGCAGCACCGCCTGCCACAACAGCGCGGCCACCAGCCCGAGCATGAACACGCTGTTGGCGAGTGCGGCGAGCGACTCGACCCGAGGCAGCCCGAATGAGTGCCGTATGCTGGCCGGGTGCAGCGCGAGGCGCGCAGCGAGTGCCGCAATCCCGAGCGCCAGCGCATCGGTAACCATGTGCCCGGCATCGCCGAGCAGGGCCAGCGAGCCCGACCACCACCCGGCGATCGCTTCAACCGCCGCGAATCCGAGGGTCAGGAGGAGCGCGAGCGGAAGCCAGCGGCTTGAGGCGTGGCTGTGGTCATGGTGGTCGTGACCATGGCTGGTGTTCGTGCCGGCGGCCTCGGCTTCGTGTTCGTGATCATGTTGCGCGTGATCTTGCATGGATGTTGAGATGACGCTGCGGGTGGGTACAGGCTAGGATCATGCCATTGTGAGAGCGTGAGCGGAAACCAGAATGCGTATCGTGAGCTGGAATATCCAATGGGGACGTGGTGCTGACGGGCGGGTCGATCTGAACCGGACCATCGCTGCCCTGCGTGAAATCGGGAATATCGATGTCATTTGCCTGCAGGAAGTTGGGCAGTGTTTTCCGGGCTTGAAGGGCGCGACTGCGGAAGACGGCGTTGCGATTCTGAGTGCGGCATTTCCCGGCTACGAAGCGGTGTTCGGCGCTGCGCTGGATGTGCCCGATGGCAAGGGCGGACGCGCCCGTTTCGGCAATCTGCTCCTGTCGCGGCGCCCGCTCGGTCAGGTCTTCCGGCATGTCCTGCCGTATCCCGCCGATCCCAGCGTGCCTGCGATGCAGCGCCTGTGCATCGAAGCGGTGATCGAGGCGCCTCGCGGGCCGCTGCGGGTGCTGACCACGCATCTCGAGTACTACTCGGCATTGCAGCGTGGCGCTCAGATTGCGCACTTGCGCGAATTGCATCGTGAAGCGGTCTCCCACGCCCGTGCGCCGGGTCTGTCGAAGGATTCCAATCCTGGCTTCCGGCCGTGGCCACGACCCGCTGCGGCGGTATTGTGCGGGGATCTCAACTGTTTGCCGAGGTCACCCGATCACACCGCGCTGCTGGCGCCGATTGCGCCCGACGTGCCTCAGTGGCGCGATGCCTGGCAGATCATGAATCCCGGTCTGCCCCACGCGCCAACCGTGGGTCTGCATGGGGCCGACTGGCCCGACGACCGCTTCTGCTGCGACTTCTTCTGCGTGACCGAGGATCTGGCGCCGGCCGTGGCCGGCTTCAGGGTGGCGGCGGAGACGGCCGCGTCGGACCACCAGCCGGTGGTCCTCGATCTGATGGACTCAGCCTAGGCCGCCGTCTTGGCCGGCTTTGCCGGCAGCGGTTCGATGAGGTCGCGGTAGGCGTACCAGGTTGCATGGCCGATGACGGGCATCAGAACGACCAGTCCCAGGTGGAAGCTGAGGAAACCGACGATCGTCAGCGTAGCGATCAGGAGGGCCCATACGATCATCGCCGCGGGATTGCGTGTGAGCGCCGCGATGCTGGCCAGCATCGAGCTGATGGCGTCCTGGTTGCGGTCCAGCATCAGCGGAATCGAGACCACGCTCACCGCGAACGCGATGATGGCGAAGACCATGCCGACGCCAAAGTAGACCAGCAGGAATTCGATGTTCTCGAACGCCATCAACTGTCCGAGAAAGCCGGACAGATTGGGCATTTCGTTGGAGTAGAAGAGCGCGAACACGACCAGTGAGGCGCGTGCCCAGATCAGGAAGACCACGCCCAGCACGACGGCGAAGATGCCGATGTTGCCCGCGTTGCGCTTCCACACGGTCAGCGTCGGGACGAGCGCGCAGTTTTCGCCGCGCTCGTGGCGGCGACTGATCTCGTACAGGCCCATGGCGAAGAACGGACCGAGCAGCAGGAAGCCCGAGGTCAGCGCAGAGGTGTATTCGTAGGCGTGCTCGAACACGAACGTGATGAGCAGGCCCATCGCGGCGAAACAGAAACCGTAGAACAGGCTTGGTACCGGGCAGGCCCTGAGGTCACCGAATGCGCGTGCGACCCAGCTGATGGGTGCAGTGAACGGTACGTCCCTCACGGTGGGGAAGGGCAGTGCTGCGGCCGCTTCCAGCTCGGCATCGTTTGGCTGCGACATGTCTCTCTCCTGTCATTATTCTGGATGTTCGCTGCAGCAAAACGGGGTGAACCGGCGGCGAGCTGACTGCAGCGCCAAAATCGCGCTGCCGATCCGTACCGCCTGTTCGAATACGTGTTGTTATGTCCTGAGAAACCCCCGAATTGCATTTGTGACGGCGTCCGGTGATTCCGCCATCATTGCGTGGCCGGCGCCAGCCACGGTAATCATACGCGCACCGCCCGCTGCGTTGACCAGTGCTTCGTATAAGGGTTTTACCGCACGTGGAGGCGTCATCTGGTCGCGTTCGCCGCTGACCAGAAGGGTCGGGCAGCGGATGTCCGCTGCGCGCGCGAGGCCATCGGCCCACGCGTTGCAGGCACTGAGGTCGGTCGCCAGAACACCGGCGGCCTGGCGTTCCATCAGTCGCTGGTTGATGCCGAGCAGCGAGGTGCCGGGCGTCGCACTTGCGCCAAGCTGGGCTGACGGGCTGTATGACCACTGATTGATCATGGCGTGGGCGCGCGCAGGCTTGCTGGATGCTGCCTCGATCAGCGCGGGCGCGACCGGCATCGGCGCCACGCTGCCCACCAGAACCAGGGCGCTCACCCGTTCACCGGCGCGTGCGGTCGCGGCAAGCGCGATCAGCGAGCCCATGCTGTGGCCGACGAGGCTGGCCTGGGCAACGCCGACCGTATCGAGCATTTCCAGCAGCCAGTCGGCCATCGCGTCGATCGACTGCAGCGGTACGCCCTGCGATGCGCCGTGTCCCGGCAGGTCGGGTGCGAGCACGCCGAAGCCCTGATGCGCGAGATGGCGGGCCTGGTAGTTCCATACGCTGTGGTCGTGTCCGGCGCCGTGAATCAGGACGACGGTGGGGCGTTCGCGGTCGAAATCGCGTCCACCGGTGTAGATGCGGCAAGTCTGTTGCCTGATCAGGATGTCCATGTTGCTTATGCCTTGTTGAGCTTGCCCACGGCGTAGAGGCCGCGATCGAGATCAGCCAGCAGGTCGGCGCTGCTCTCCAGGCCTACGGACAGCCGGACCGTGCCTTCGCCGATACCCCCGGCCGCGAGATCTTCTGCAGACATGCGGAAATGGGTGGTGCTGGCGGGATGGATGACCAGCGACTTGACGTCGCCAACGTTGGCCAGGTGCGAGAACAGGCGCAGCGCGCCGATGAAGGCGCGCCCGGCCTCCCGTCCGCCCTTGAGGTCGAAGGACAGCACGGCACCACAGCCGTCGGGGAGCAGACGGGCTGCGAGTTCGTGGTCGGGGTGGGTGTCGAGGCCGGGGTAGGCGACCTTTTCCACCATCGGATGCGCGGCCAGATGGGCTGCAATCCGGTTCGTGTTGTCGACGTGGGCGCGCATGCGCAGCGGCAGGGTTTCCAGCCCCTGCAGGATCTGAAAGGCGTTCATCGGCGACATGCAGGCGCCGAAATCGCGCAGGCCTTCGCGTCTGGCGCGCAGCAGGAAGGCTGCGACCGGGGACTCTTCAGCGAAGTCCATGCCGTGAAAGCCGTCATAGGGCTCGGTCAGGGTCGGAAACAGGCCCGAGGCTTCCCAGTCGAACCGACCGCCGTCGACCAGCAGGCCGCCAACGGCGACACCGTGGCCGCCGATGAACTTGGTGGCCGAGTGCATGACCAGATCCGCGCCGAGTTCGAAGGGGCGCTGCAGGGCCGGACTCACGAGGGTGGCGTCCACCAGCAGCGGCAGGCCGGCCGCATGGGCGATTCCGGCCACGGTGGGAATGTCGAGCACGTCGAGCCCGGGGTTGCCGATCGACTCGCCGAACAGCAGGCGGGTTTCGGGGCGGATGGCGGCGCGCCAGGCGTCGGCGTCGCGCGGATCGACAAAGGTGGTCTGGATGCCGAAACGGGGCAGGGTGTAGGCGAACAGATTGTGCGATCCGCCGTAGAGCGAGCGCGAGGCAACGATGTGACCACCGCAGCCCATCAGCGTGGTCACCGCCAGGTGCAGCGCCGCCTGACCACTGGCGACCGCGATCGCGCCCACACCGCCTTCGAGGGCAGCGATACGCTCTTCGAGCACCGCGTTGGTCGGATTGGAAATGCGCGAGTAGACGTGGCCCGGGCGCTCCAGATTGAACAGGGCCGCGGCATGGTCGGCATCCGGAAACACGTAACTGGTGGTGAAGTGGATCGGTGTTGCGCGCGAGCCGTGTGTGGCGTCGGGAGACTGGCCCGCGTGGAGTGCGAGCGTCTCCGCCCCGAAGAGTCCGGTCTGGGTCATGGGAACCTTGTATGCAGTGGTCGAGCGGGAGGCTCAGGCGAGGTCGTCGGGTTCGATCAGGCGTTCGATGACGGAGATGCGGTCCTTGAGGGCGAGCTTGCGCTTCTTCATGCGCCGGATCAGGAGCTGGTCGTCGGTGGGCGCTGCGATCAGCCTGGCGATGGCAGCGTCGAGGTCGCGATGCTCGTCACGCAGCTCTCGCAGGCGAAACTGCAGGCTGGTTACGTCGTCGAAGGAGTCGTCATTCATTGCGAACCCGTCTGGGTGGGCTGGCGCGAGGCGCCGTTGGTCGGGCAGTCCATCGTGCCAATGGTATGCGGCAGCCGCGCCGATGACAACGTCCGAGTGCTGGCAGCGTCTGTGGTGGCGACCGCTCAGGATTGCGCTGGCCCGCCCTTCAGGTCGACGCTCAGCGTTCCCGAGCGCACATGAAGATCGCGTTGCGGGAAGGGGATCTCGATACCGGCGGCACGAAGCGCGCTATCGATCTCCCACAGATAGCGGGCCTGGGTCCGGGCGGGGGACATCGCGAGATCGTGATTCACCCACACCACGAGTTCGAAGTCGAGGCTGCTGTCGCCGAACCTGACCAGCCATGCCTCGGGTTCGCGGCCGGGCAGCAGGATGGTGCCGGCGACCTTGCGGGCGGCCGCGGCAACTGCGTCGCGCACCTTGTCCTTGTCGGTGCCGTAGGCCACGCCAAAGGGGATGTGGATGCGGCGCAGATCGTCGTCGAAGGTCCAGTTCGTGACCCGGCCGTTGATGAACTCGGAGTTGGGGACGATCACGTCGACATTGTCGTTGGTGGTGACCCGCGTGTAGCGCAGCCCGATCTCGGTAACCTTGCCGACCACACCCGACTGCAGGTCGACGAAGTCGCCGAGCTTGAGTGTCTTCTCGAGCAGGATGATGATGCCCGACACCAGGTTGCTGAAGATGTTCTGCAGGCCGAAGCCGATGCCCACACCCATTGCGCCGCCGACGATCGCAAGGCTGGCAACGTCGATGCCGAGATAGGCGAGACCGACCAGGCTGCCGATGATCCACACCATGTAGCGCACGATGCGCGTGAGCGCGAACACGGCCGACTCGGAGACTCGGACCACGGCGCGTGCATGCGCTATGCGGCGCATGCCCCGCTCCAGCGCCGAGGCGAACCACCAGAAGAAGGCAAGGATTGCCGTGAGCCCGACGATGCGCAGCAACGTGACGTCGGTTTCGCCGAGGCGGAACCAGGGGCGTGAGGCGAGTTCGAGCGCGTTGGTGAGCAACTGACTGTCCATTACCTCACTCCTGAGCCGGTGCTGTCCGGGGCCGGTATGACGATCGACACCGCTCTGAATGCGATCTGCCCCAGTTCGCGCTCGCCCGCGAGCTGGCTGGGCAGGGGGTAACGCCCCAGGGTCTTGGCATCCAGTCCCTGGGCACGAATGGCTTCCGCCACCCGGTTGGCGCGAGCATTGGCGAGTCGCAGCGAACCGCCGCCATCGCTGCTGGCGTGACCAATCACCTGCACGCGCTCGATGTTCCAGCGCTTGAGCGCCCATACGATGGCATCGATGCGGTCCTGCTCAGTTGCTTCGATCGTGCTGCTCGCGCGCCCGAAGCGGACTGTCGGCAAGGTCTGCATCGGTGGCAGGATGGACAGCGTCCAGTCCGTGTGGCGCGCGCTCAGATCGTGCTCCATGTCGCGCCAGCTGGCAATGTCGATACCCGGCTGGGGCGCAGGAACCAGGATGGCGGTTCGTCGTTCGACGTCGGCTTCAAATGCGGCCAGCGGAAGCGGGAAGGCGTCACGAAGAGTGTCCGCCAGCGAGGGCTCGGGGGCGGGTGCCGGTGCAGGGACGGGAGCGACCTCGCGCACCCGCAACTGTGGCGGCAAGTCGTCGGATGTGCGCAGCTGGGTGACACGCAGATCGATCGGCTGACCGACTTCGGCCTCCATGGCGGCATCGAGCCGCGCCTGGAGTTCGTGTTCGGGTGCTGCGCTGTAGATCACTGCCCGCACGCGCGGGGGCTTGCCGTCGATGAAGAGCACGCTGACTTCGCCCAGCTGCCCTTCGGGGAGCGAACTGGCGCCTTTCTCCAGAACACTGCGGATGCGGACCTGGGCAAAACTCTCGAACGCGATGGCCTTCAGCGAATAGAACAGCGGTACGGCGAGCGGTGCCAGCACGAGCAGCGAGATGACCGCCTGTCGCGCGAAGCGCTTGCGCAGTTCGCCGCGGCCGAAGCCGTACCATTCGGCGACGGCTGCCACCGCAAGACTGATGGCCACCATGTTGGTGACAAAAAGCAGCAGGGCGCCGCGGGTGATGTCCCATTGCTGGGTGACGAGGCCGTAGCCGATCGTGCCCAGCGGTGGCATCAAGGCGGTCGCGATGGCCACGCCGACGATTGCACCCCCGCGTCCGCGAATCATCGCGTAGCCGCCTGCGGTGCCGGACAGGATGGCAACGACCAGATCGAACAGATTGGGCCGGGTCCGCGCGAGCAACTCGGGGGTCAGATCCTTGACCGGCGACAGCAGAACGATCAGGGAGGTGAACGCGATCGCAGCCGCAGTGCCCAGCAGCAGCGTTTTGGCACTCTTGCGCCCGAGATCGACGTCAAGCGTGGCCAGTGCCATGCCGGTGGCGACGATGGGGCCCATCAGCGGAGAGATCAGCATCGCGCCGATGATGACCGCGGGGGAGTTGAGCAGCAGGCCGATCGTTGCGATGCCGCCGGCCACGACAATCATGAAGTTGAAATTGAAGGAGAAGCTGGCGTCCTCATTCACCTGCGCCAGGATTGCCGCATGGTCGATGCTGCGCACCAGAGCATGCCACCAGCGCCGCCACGCGCGCGGACCGAGCAGCATCACGCCGGCAAAGCCACGTGCGGCGATTACCCGCTCAATCAGCTCTCCAGGGCCGGGAGGCGGTGGCGCGACGTTTTCAGCAGGCTCGAGTTGTTGTGTGGTGTTCATCGGTTGACCGGGGGCGATGGGTGTCGTGCTGGTGCGATGGCAGGCGCCGTCTGCAGTTTTTGTGCAGCGCGGAGTCTACACGGTCTCTGCATCCGGCGATGTGAGGAAGAGGCGAGCACGTGCGGTATTTTGCGCGCTGCTTGGCCAGCGGCAGACGGCGACTTCTCTCGCCCGTTTGAAGGAGACGCCGCGCGCGGCCCGATCCGCCCGTGTGCAGTCGCGCAAGGCGCTGCTGCGGGCCTGCCCGGGATCCATTAAGATCGGGCGTTTCGCCAGCCTTCAGGAGTAGTGCCATGAACAAGGCGTTCGTCAGGGAAGCCGATAGCGATGAAGATGAGGACGCGCTGTCCCCCTCGTTGCGGCTACCGCCTGGCAGCAAGAATTACATGACCCGGCGCGGCAATCTGGTGCTGCGCGAGGAACTGGACCAGCTGCTGCGCGTCGAGCGGCCCAAGATGGTCGAGACCGTGTCGTGGGCGGCGGGTAACGGCGACCGTTCCGAAAACGGCGACTACATCTACGGCAAGAAGCGCCTGCGCGAGATCGATCGTCGTATCCGTTTCCTGATCAAGCGCATCGAGAACGCCGAGGTGGTCGACCCGTCCGCGCAGCAGAACATCGATCAGGTCTTCTTCGGCGCAACCGTCACCATCTGCGACGCAGAAGATCCCGATGCAACGGAGCAGACCTGGCAGATCGTCGGCGTCGACGAGGCCAACGCCTCCGCAGGCATGATCAGCTGGATCTCCCCGCTCGCGCGTGCCCTGATCAAGGCGCGCGAGGGCGACGTGGTGCGCTTCATGAGCCCCGCCGGCGTGCGCGAGATCGAAATCCTCCAGGTTCAGTACATCTAGCCGTTGCGTTGTGTGCGCTCGGGTGGGCGTCGTCCGGGCGGAAGGTTTCACGCGGAGGCGCGGAGAGCACAGAGAAAAACACGGGCGAAGGTTTTCTCTGTGCTCTCCGCGTGAGCCAGAACGACCAGGCGACGCACCGCCGCGCGAAGCAGCCTGGTGCCGGCCAGCGCAGCAATCTCGTCTCAGGGGCTTGAAAATCGGCGGGGCTGTCCCAATCTCTCGGCCACGACTTTTCATCATCGGAGACGCATCAAGATGTCCAGCGCCCAGACCGCCGCCGAAACCCTGAATTTCCAGGCCGAAGTGAAGCAGTTGCTTCACCTCATGATCCACTCGCTTTATTCGAACCGCGAGATCTTCCTGCGCGAGTTGATCTCGAACGCTTCCGACGCTTCCGACAAACTGCGTTTCGAGGCGATCGACCAGCCGGCCCTGTTCGAGGGTGACAGCGATCTCAAGATCCGCGTGTCCTTCGACACCGAAGCCCGCACCATCACCATCAGCGACAACGGCATCGGCATGAGCCGTGAAGAAGTCGTTGCTCACCTCGGCACCATCGCCAAGTCCGGCACCAAGGAATTCTTCGGCAAGCTGACCGGCGACCAGAAGAAGGACGCCCACCTGATTGGTCAGTTCGGTGTCGGCTTCTATTCCGCATTCATCGTGGCCGACAAGGTCACCGTGGTGACCCGCCGTGCCGGCCTGCCGGTGAGCGAAGGCGTGCAGTGGGAATGCAGCATGAGCGGCGAGACCGCCGGCGCGTACACCGTGGCCGCCGTCGAGAAGGCCGGTCGTGGTACCGAGATCACCCTGCACCTGCGCGAAGACCAGGACGACCTGCTTTCGGCCTGGAAGCTGAAGAGCCTGATCCGCAAGTACTCCGATCACATCGTGCAGCCGATCGTGATGACGAAGGAAGAGTGGGACGAGGAAAAGAAGGCTCAGGTCCTCACCGACGAAGACGAAACCGTCAACCAGGCCAACGCCCTGTGGGCCCGTCCGCGCAACGAGATCACCGAAGAAGAGTACAAGGGCTTCTACAAGCACGTCGGCCACGACTTCGACGAACCGCTGGCGTGGACCCATGCGCGCGTCGAAGGCCGCCAGGAATACACCCAGCTGCTGTACATCCCCTCCCACGCGCCCTTCGACATGTGGGATCGCAATGCGCGTCATGGCGTCAAGCTGTACGTGAAGCGCGTGTTCATCATGGACGACGCCGAGAAGCTGATGCCGACCTACCTGCGCTTCGTGCGCGGTGTGGTCGATTCGGCCGATCTGCCGCTGAACGTGTCGCGTGAAATCCTGCAGGAATCCAAGGATATCGACACCATTCGTGCAGGTTGCACGAAGAAGGTGCTGGGCCTGCTCGAAGACCTCGCCACCAGCGACGAGGCGGGCGATCAGGAGAAGTACGCCACGTTCTGGAAAGAGTTCGGCAAGGTGCTCAAGGAAGGCGTGGGTGAAGACTTTGCCAACAAGGACAAGATCGCCGGCCTGCTGCGTTTTGCTTCGACCCATGCGGATACGCCGGAAGAAGTGGTCTCGTTCAAGGACTACATCGGGCGCATGAAGGAAGGTCAGGACAAGATCTACTACGTGACAGCCGAGACCTTCAATGCGGCGAAGAACAGCCCGCACCTCGAGGTGTTCCGCAAGAAGGGCATCGAAGTGCTGCTGCTGTCCGACCGTGTCGACGAATGGGCGCTGGGCAACCTGACCGAGTTCGACGGCAAGCAGCTGCAGTCGGTGGCCAAGGGTGGCCTCGATCTCGGCTCGCTGGAAGACGAAGCGGAGAAGAAGGAAGCCGAGCAGGCGGCCGACGAGTACAAGGAGCTGATCGAGAAGATGAAGACCAGCCTTGGCGACCGCGTGAAGGACGTCAAGGTCACCCTGCGTCTGACCGATTCGCCCGCCTGCCTAGTGGCCGACGAGCACGATCTCGGCATGAACCTGACCCGCATCCTGAAGGCCGCAGGTCAGAGCGCGCCGATGTCGAAGCCGATCCTCGAGATCAACCCGAAGCACCCGGCCGTGCTGCGCCTGAAATACGAAGACAAGAGCTTCGATGACTGGGCTGCCGTGCTGTTCGATCAGGCCTTGCTTGCCGAAGGCGGCGCGCTTGATGATCCGGCGACATTCGTCAAGCGCATCAACCAGCTGATGATGGCGATGAGCGCTCACTGAGAACGCGGCTGCCGCCCGTGAGACCGGGTGTGCAGCAGATCATTTGGAAGAGGGCTGTCCGCGATACCGCGGTGGCCCTCTTTTTTTGTCTCCGGAGAGCACTCCCGACAGGTCTGGGACGACGCGGGAATGCGGGTTTACGATACTTGATGCAGGTGAGAGATGACGCAAGACTAGGGCCACAAGAACAAACAATCAAACGCAGGAACTGCGCGAAGTCCGCCGCAGTACCTGCATCAACGCCGGGATGGAGCATGAGCGAGTTCATACTCGAAACAAACGGCCTGACCAAGGAGTTCAAAGGGTTTGCCGCGGTGTCCGATGTCGACCTCAAGGTCAAGCGTGGTCACATCCATGCATTGATCGGTCCCAACGGCGCCGGCAAAACGACTGTCTTCAATCTGCTCACTAAGTTTCTTCCGCCGACCGCGGGCAAGATCCGTTTCGATGGCAAGGATATTACCCACGAAGCGCCTGCAGTGACGGCGCGGCGGGGAATGGTGCGCTCCTTCCAGATTTCGGCCACTTTTCCGCATCTCACGGTGATGGAAAACGTGCGCATCGGCCTGCAGCGCAAGCTCGGCACCGAGTTTCACTTCTGGCGCTCGGAGAAGTCGCTCAATGTGCTCAATGACCAGGCGATGGCCCTGCTTGAGTCGGTGGATCTGACGCAGTTTGCAGATACCGTGACGGCGGAGATGCCCTACGGCCGCAAGCGCGCGCTCGAGATCGCCACCACGCTGGCGCTCGACCCGAAGATGATGCTGCTCGACGAGCCGACACAGGGCATGGGCAACGAAGACATCAGCAGGGTGGTGGAGCTGATCCGCAAGGTGTCGGCCAATCGCAGCATCCTCATGGTCGAGCACAACCTGTCGGTGGTCGCAAACCTGTGTGACCGCATCACCGTACTCACTCGCGGCAGCGTGCTTGCCGAAGGCACGTATGACGAAGTGTCCAAGAATCCGAGCGTGCTCGAAGCCTATGTGGGTTCCGACGACATGAACGACGCCCATCACTGATCCCGGCCCATCAATCTATGACCAGCGCCTTCAAGCCCCATCCCGAAATGCTGCGGATCCAGGATCTGCATTCGTTCTATGGTGAATCACACATCCTGCATGGCATCGATCTGAAGGTGGCGCGTGGCGAGTGCGTCACGCTGCTCGGGCGCAATGGCTCGGGACGCTCGACCACGCTGAAGTCCATTCTTGGTCTCGTCGGTCGCCGCAGCGGGTCGATCATGGTCAATGGCAAGGAGGTCATTGACGAGCCGACTCACCGCATGGCGCGCTACGGCATCGGTTACGTGCCCGAAGAGCGTGCCATTTTTGCCTCGCTCAGTGCCGAAGAGAACCTGATGCTGCCGCCCCAGGTGGCAACGGGTGGCATGTCGCTCGACGAGATCTACGGCATGTTTCCTAACCTGCTCGAGCGCCGCAACAGCCCCGGCACCAAGCTCTCCGGTGGCGAACAGCAGATGCTGGCGATGGCACGGGTGCTGCGCACCGGCGCCAAGCTGCTGCTGCTCGACGAGATCACCGAAGGCCTCGCACCGGTCATCGTCAAGAAGCTTGGCGAGGTGATCACCGAACTCAAGAAACGTGATTTCACCATCGTCATGGTGGAGCAGAATTTCCGCTTTGCTGCACCGCTCGCCGATCGGCACTACGTGCTCGAACACGGCGAAATCATCGCCACCATCCCTGCGGCCGAGTTGCCGCAGAAGATGGACTGGCTGCATCAGACGCTCGGGGTTTGACTCGCGCGAACAACAATCAGGACGGAGACAAAACAATGCACATGAAGAAACTGACGACGCTAGCCTGCGCCGCCGCAATTGCAGGCCTGTCGGGTGTTGCAAATGCACAGATCTCGGATGGCATGGTCAAGATCGGTGTGCTGACTGACCTGTCGGGTACCTATTCCGACCTCGCAGGCTCCGGTGCGGTGCTTGCCACCCAGATGGCCATCGACGACTTCATCGCCGAAGCAAAGCCCGATTTCAAGATCGAGATGGTTTCCGCCGACCACCAGAACAAGGCCGACATCGCGTCGACCAAGGCGCGTGAGTGGTTCGAGCGCGAAGGCGTCGATACCGCCACCGAACTCGTGACCACCTCGGTGGCGCTGGCGGTGATGAAGGTGGCCAAGGAAAAGAACCGCATCGCGCTGATGAGCGGTCCGGCCTCGACCCCGATCACCAACGAGCAGTGCAACGACGTCAGCGTGCATTACACCTATGACACCTACTCGCTGGCCAATGGTACGGCGAAGGCGGTGACGAAGCAGGGTGGCAAGACCTGGTACTTCCTGACCGCAGACTATGCATTCGGCCAGTCGCTCGAAAAGGACTCCTCGGCAGTGGTCACCGCCAATGGCGGCAAGGTGCTTGGCTCGGTACGCCACCCCTTCCCGGCGTCTGACTTCTCCTCCTTCCTGCTGCAGGCTCAGGCCTCCGGGGCGCAGATCATCGGTCTGGCCAACGCCGGTGCCGACACGACCAACGCGATCAAGCAGGCGGCCGAGTTCGGCATCACGCCGAAGCAATCGCTCGCAGGTCTGCTGATGTTCATCACCGACGTGCATTCGCTCGGCCTGAGAAGCACGCAGACCATGTACCTGACGACGGGTTTCTACTGGGACCTCAACGACGCCACCCGCGCCTGGTCGAAGCGCTATTTCGACAAGCAGAAGCGCATGCCGTCGATGGTGCAGGCCGGTCAGTACTCGTCCGTGCTGCACTACCTGCGCGCGGTCAAGGCGGCCGGTACGGATGAGGCCGGCAAGGTCATGGCGCAGATGAAGAAGACGCCGATCAACGACTTCTTTGCCAAGAATGGCCAGATCCGCGATGACGGCCGGATGGTCCACGACATGTACCTGGTACAGGTGAAGAAGCCTGAAGAGTCCAAGTACCCGTGGGATTACTACCATGTCCGCCAGACGATCCCGGCAGCGGAGGCTTTCCAGCCGCTGTCTGAGTCGCGCTGCCCGCTGGTCAAGAAGTGATCGGTTCGCGCTGATTCGTTAATCACATCGTACCCGGGGCGCCAAGCGCGTCCCGGTACGGGAGTCGCAAATGGAAATTTTCGGTGTTCCGAGCGCGCTGCTCGGCAGCCAGTTGCTGGTCGGCCTGATCAATGGCTCGTTCTACGCCATTCTCAGTCTTGGTCTGGCGATCATCTTCGGTCTGCTCAACATCATCAATTTCGCCCACGGTGCGCAATACATGATGGGGGCCTTCGTGGCCTGGATTGCGCTGACGAAGTTCGGTGTCAATTACTGGGTTGCCCTGCTGTTGGCGCCGATCACGGTCGGTGCGCTGGGGGTACTCCTTGAGCGCACGATGCTGCGCAAGCTGTACAAGCTCGACCACCTCTACGGCCTGCTGCTCACCTTCGGCCTGGCGCTGATCTTCGAAGGCGTGTTCCGTGATCAGTACGGGATCTCCGGTCAGTCCTATCCGGTGCCGGAACTGCTGGAGGGGGGCGTCAATCTGGGGTTCATGTATCTGCCCATCTACCGCGGCTGGATCGTCATCGCTGCGCTCGCCGTGTGTTTCGGCACCTGGTTCATGATCGAGAAGACCAAGCTCGGCGCCTACCTGCGGGCCGGTACGGAGAATCCGCAGATGGTGCAGGCGCTCGGGATCAACGTACCGCTGCTGATTACCTTCACCTACGGTTACGGCGTTGCCCTCGCTGCCTTTGCAGGCGTGCTCGCTGCGCCGGTCTATCAGGTCAATCCGCTGATGGGGTCGAACCTGATCATCGTCGTCTTCGCGGTCGTCGTGATTGGCGGCATGGGTTCGATCATGGGGGCAATCCTCACCGGACTCGGCCTTGGACTGATCGAGGGACTCACGCGCGTCTTCTATCCCGAAGGCTCTGCGGTGGTGGTCTTCATCATCATGGTGATTGTCCTGCTGGTTCGACCTGCCGGCCTGTTCGGCAAGGCCTGACGCGGTTCCAAGGAATAGGCACATGAAGAATAACGATTCCGTTTTTACCCGCATCATGCCCTTTCTGTTCGGGCTGCTCTTTCTCATCGGTCTGGTGGCACCGTTTGCGGTGTATCCAACCTTTCTGATGAAGATCCTGTGTTTTGGCCTGTTCGCCTGCGCATTCAATCTGCTGCTGGGATTTGCCGGTCTGCTGTCCTTCGGTCACGCGGCCTTTCTGGGAACGGCGGGTTACGTCTGCGGCATGCTTGTACGCGATGTTGGTGTCACCCCCGAGATCGGCCTGATCGGCGGCACGGTTGCCGCCGGCCTGCTGGGCTGGTTGTTCGGTGTGCTGGCCATCCGGCGCACCGGCATCTACTTCGCGATGATTACGCTGGCGCTGGCGCAGATGGTGTATTTCGTCGTGTTGCAGGTGCGCGCGACGGGCGGGGAAGACGGCTTCCAGGGGGTCCCGCGCGGCAACCTGTTCGGCCTGATCGACCTGTCCAACAACATTTCGATGTATTACCTCGTGTTTGCAGTGTTCTGCATCGGCTTCTTCATCATCTACCGCACGGTGCATTCGCCCTTCGGCCAGATCCTGAAAGCCATTCGTGAGAACGAACCGCGCGCGATTTCCCTCGGCTATGACGTCAACAAGTTCAAGCTGATGGCGTTCATCATCTCGGCTTCGCTCGCAGGCCTCGCAGGCGCAACCAAGACCCTGGTGTTCCAGCTTGCGTCGCTGACCGACGTGCATTGGCACACATCGGGTGAAGTGGTGTTGATGACCCTGCTCGGCGGTCTTGGCACCATTCTCGGACCGCTGGTTGGAGCTGCGACCGTTGTCTCGCTGCAAACCGAACTTGCCGACACCGTAGGCTCTTGGGTGACGGTGATCATGGGCGGGATCTTCGTGATCTGTGTGATGCTGTTCCGTCGCGGCATCGTTGGCGAGATCCAGGCTCTGATACAGCGCGCCGGAATACGCTGATGCGGGGCGGGCACACCGGGCCGGTCGGGTTTTCGCGACCGGCCCGGTGTGGCCCGACAAGCGAATGACGATGGAGTCCTTTCCTCCGGGTGGGTTGGCTGTGGTCGTCGGCGCCAGCGGCGCGATCGGTGGTGCGCTGGCCGACGCTATCGAAAGCAGCGGGCGTTTTACCGACGTGCTTCGCCTGGGGCGTCGGACCCCCTTGGCGCTCGATCTGCTCGACGAGGCGTCCATCGCGACTGCCGCTCAGCAGGTGCGGGATCATTCAGCCACCTTCAGGCTGCTGATCAATGCAAGCGGATTTCTTCACGACAGCGGACGCGGGCCGGAGCGCAGCTGGCGGCATCTCGACCCCGTCAGCCTGGCCCACAATTTCGCCATCAATGCCATCGGTCCGGCCCTGCTGGTCAAACACTTCATGCCCCTGCTTGCTCGCGAAGGCAAGTCGGTATTTGCTGCGCTCTCCGCACGCGTTGGCAGCGTCGGTGACAACCGGCTCGGCGGCTGGTACGGGTATCGGGCGTCCAAGGCTGCACTGAACCAGATCCTTCATACCGCAGCGATCGAGCTGGCCCGCAGCCATCCGCAATCAATCTGCATCGCACTTCATCCGGGTACAGTGGAGTCGGCACTGTCAGCACCTTTCGCGCGCAGCGGGCTCGATGTTCAGTCCCCTGCGGTGGCCGCGGCTCGCCTGCTGAAGGTGATCGATGGGCTGGTGCCAACCGACTCCGGCGGTTTCATGGACTATCGCGGCAATCCGATCGTCTGGTAGCGGGCTTCTCCGCCGCCAGGTCGCTGTTTGCTGGCTCTTGCAGCGAACGTGGCGTGTTAGGCATTCCATGACGTTTATCGCTGGTGTTCGGCTGCGCTCATCCATTATTCTCTATTCATGAGGAGCGCAGTCTTGCGGCCCGCCTGAGCAGCGGCAAGGCGCCCGTTCCGAGCTGGAGGCGCTTATGGATGAAGCGATTCGCATGCATCGACGTGTGTTTTGCCTCGTAGCGGTCACGTGGGGTTCTGGTGTGATGGCAGCCACCGAGCCTCTTGAGAAGCTTGTCGAGACAGACCTGCTGACCGTGCCCGTGCTGACCTTGTTCGCCCTGCTCCTTATCGTTTATGGCTGGGGGCAGCACAGGATTCGCCTGGAGCGCAGGCGCGCTGCGCAGAGCATGTCCGCCCTGACCGAGAGCGAGCGCCGCTTCCGGACGCTGTTCGAGCACACCCCCGAGATCTCCGTACAGGGTTACGACCGTAACCGGCGAGTCATCTTCTGGAACCGGTTCAGCGAGAAACTTTACGGCTACTCGACACAGGAAGCGATCGGAAGCCGCCTGGAGGATCTGATCATCCCGGACTGCATGCGGGCCGGTGTGATCGAGGGCGTGGACAAGTGGGTGAATGGCGGAGAGGGCATTCCTGCCGGCGAGTTGACGCTACGCCGTCGGGATGGCGCCCCGGTGCACGTCTTTTCGAGTCACGTCATGCTGCACGGGCGTGATGGCGAGCCCGAGATGTACTGCATCGATATCGATCTTTCTGCCCGCAAGGCTGCCGAAGACCAGTTACGCAAGCTTTCCCTTGCCGTCGAGCAAAGTCCTGAAAGCATCGTGATAACGGATCTCTGGGGCTGTATCGAGTACGTCAATCGCGCGTTCGAGCTCACGACGGGTTATTGCGCAGACGAGGTGATCGGGCAGAATCCGCGCGTTTTGAATTCCGGCAAGACGTCTCCCGAGGTGTACAAGGGCTTTTGGGCGACCCTGATGCGTGGCGAGAGTTGGCGCGGTGAGTTCATCAATCGGCGCAAGGACGGTAGTGAATTTGTCGAGCTGGCCGTCGTGGCGCCGGTGCGCGGCAAGGATGGCACCGTCACCCACTTCCTTGGGATCAAGCAGGACGTCACCGAGCAGAAACGGGCTGCGGCCGAGATCAACCGCCTTGCCTACTACGACGGACTCACCGGGTTGCCGAACCGCTCACTGCTCATGGACCGGCTTGGGCTTGTGCTGGCTGTGTCGCGCAGGCAGCCGCGCCAGGACGCCTTGATCGTGTTCAACATCGATCGTTTCCAGACCCTCAACGACGCCCGTGGGCATGCGATTGGCGATCTGCTCTTGCAGGCGCTTGGCAGACGACTTTCCGGGTTGCTGCGTGAAGGCGATACGCTGGCCCGAATCGCGGGTGCCGATTTCGCGATTCTGCTGCAGGCGCTCGACATCCATCGCGAGGACGCGAGCCGGCGTGCGCTTTCTGTGGCAGAGAAGCTCCACGCTGCATTGCGTGAGCCGTTCGATCTTGGCAGCGAGACGGCCGTGATTACAGCCAGTCTCGGAATCACAACCTGTCCCGACGATGCGGATGACACGCCGCTCGAGATTCTGCGTCGTGCGGATACCGCGCTTCATCGCGCCAAGGACGCAGGGGGCAACCAGACCGCCTTTTTCGAAACCGCGATGGGGGATGTCGCAAGGCAGAAGTTCCGCATCGAACGCGAGCTCAGGCGCGGAATTCAGGCGGGCGAACTGCGCCTGTTTCTGCAGTCGCAGGTCGATGAGAGTGAGAGTATCAAAAGTGCCGAGGTGCTTGTACGCTGGGCGCATCCGGAGCGCGGGCTCGTACCGCCCGGGGTCTTCGTGCCCGTCGCGGAGCAGTCCGACCTGATCTGCGAACTCGGCGTATGGGTGCTCGAGAACGCCTGCCGGCTGATGGCTGAGCATGGATCGGCGGGGCGCGAGCTGAGGCTGTCGGTCAATATCAGCCCGCGTCACTTCCGTCAGCCCGGTTTCGTGCCCTGGGTGTGCGATCTGCTGTCGATTCATGGCGTCGATCCGTCCTGCCTCACGCTGGAGGTCACCGAGGGCCTGATGATCGAGGATATCGACGGCGTGGTCGCCAAGATGCAGGCCTTGACCGCGTTCGGCATCCGTCTTTCGGTTGATGACTTTGGAACCGGGTACTCGTCGCTCGCCTACCTCAAGCGCCTTCCGCTGCATGAGTTGAAGATCGACCGCAGCTTCGTGCAGGATGCGCCCGAGAACAGCGACGATGCCGCCCTGGTCGAAACCATCCTGGCCGTTGCCCACAGCCTGCATCTGCAGGTGGTGGCCGAAGGCGTGGAGACTGTAAGGCAAGCAGCCTTTCTCAACGCACGCGGCTCGATGATTCATCAGGGCTATCTTTACGGCAGGCCACAGGCTGCGTCCGAATGGATTCCGCTGTGGCTCAAACAGTTCGATCGAGTCTTGCCTTAGAATGCCGCGGCCGAAGAACGCGCCGGAACGGAGCCTTGACCAACAGAAAACACGAAGCAGATGTCGCAGTGCGGAGAGTGCGTAGCGCACAGGGCAGGGCAGGCTTGCTCGAACTGCCGAGCCCTTTCCCGGGCGAACCGGGAACTGTCCGCTTGCTTGAGCCAGCATTCAGTCAGGCGGACGCATTGGTCGAGCAACTCCTGTCCGGTGAGTACCGCAAGCCGTTCGTACTCGAACATGAAGGCATGTGTGCGCTCTATTTCGGCTCCCTGCGTTTTCAGCAAAGTGCCATGCAGACGGCTGCGCCACATGCGCTTGAGGTGGCCTATACGCAGGGCATGATGGCCTTCCTGCTGTTCAATCCGCGACCGCGGGCGATGACCCTGCTAGGCCTTGGCGGAGGCTCCCTCGCGAAATTCTGCTATCGCCACCTGCCGGCAACCTCGATCACGGTTCTCGAACTCGACCCCGACGTGATTGCGTTCCGCGATGTCTTCAAGGTGCCGCAGGATGATTCGCGCTTTCGTGTCGTGTGCGCCGATGCGGTCGACCATGTCGGCGCGGGGGCGGAGCGGTGCGATGTGCTGATGGTCGATCTGTTCGACGAGGATGGCGTTGCCGGCGCGCTGACCCGTTCAGGCTTCTATCAGGACGCGCGCGCGATGTTGTCCGGAAGCGGCGTCATGGTGATGAACATTGCCGGCGACAAGGCATCGTATGCCCCCCACGTGGCGCTGGTCCGCGAAGCCTTTGACGACAACGTGATCGCAATGTCGGTGCGCGAAGACGGCAATTATCTGCTCTTCGCGTTCAGGAACGCTGCGTTCGAGCCGCGGTGGAAATGGATGAAGTCCATTGCCCGCGAACTGCAGGGGCGGATGGGCCTGGATTTTCCGCGCTTTGCCCAGCTCCTTGAACGCGGCCAGGTAATGCGTCTGGCCCAGCGCATGTCCTGCTGATGCGGCGCCCCCCGGGGGGGCGCCGGTGCGTCACTGCTCTGTCGCGGGCTTGTTGTCCGGGGGGGCGGTGTCCTGTGTTGCTGCGTGCTTGGTGCGGGCGTGATGGCGGCTGGCCTTGTGCTCGGCATTACGCAACAGCGAGTGCGCAATCGTGTGATAGATCGGCAGCGGACACACCGATTTCGAGACCGCATTCGCGACCACGGCAGTCGCCATCAGCGGCAGCAGCATTTCGTGGTTGGCGGTCATTTCCATGACGATCACCAGCGAGGTGATCGGGGCCTGCGTCATTGCCGCAAGAAAGGCCACCATGCCAAGAACGAGTATCGCGGGGTCCTGTCCGTCACCGATAAACGGTGCCAGGTCGGCACCCAGACCCGCACCGACGGCAAGCGCAGGCGCGAAGATGCCGCCCGGGATGCGCGCCACGAAAGCAAGCCAGATGACCGCCAGCTTCGCAACCATGAAGTAGGCGGGCAGTTGCGCCGTGCCCTCCAGTGCAGCCTTGGATTCGGCGTAGCCGGTGCCGTAGGTGAGGCCTCCGGTGGCCAGTCCGATGAGCGCGGTTGCGAGCCCGCAGCCGGCAGCGAACGCAACCGGACGCGACACCGAGAATTCACCGATGCGCCCGGGCAACTGGCGCGAGGACGCAATCAGCAGTCGCGAGAATCCACCGCCGAGCAATCCCCCCAGTACGCCACAAAGCAGCACCAGCCACGCACCATCGGGCCAGGTGACCGAGGCCGGGGTCTGTCCGAAATAGGTGTAGTTGCCAAGTACCGCCAGTGACATCAGACCGGCAAAGATCACTGCGATTAGCGTCGTGCTGTTGGCGCGGAAAGGGTGGTGACGGCAGATTTCCTCGATTGCGAACATGATGCCGCCGAGCGGGGTGTTGAATGCTGCCGCAATGCCCGCGCCGCTGCCGGCAATGATCAGGTCGCGACTGGAAGCGATCCTGCCGAAGCGCTTGCCGGCGAGCATGTGCATGGCAGATGCGCCGACCTGGACCGAAGGGCCCTCGCGACCGATCGAGGCGCCGGAGAGCAGGCCACCCAGGGTCAGGAACACCTTTGCGATGGCAATCTTGAAGGACAGGAACTGCCTGCGCAGCTGACCGTCATCGGTGAGCGACGCGGCGATTGCCTGCGGAATTCCGCTGCCTTCGGTGCCCGGAAAGAAGCGACTGGAGATCCAGGCCATTGCCGCAAAACCGGTCGGGGCGATCACAAGGGTCAGCCAGGGGCTGACATGCATCAGCGACTGGTGATAACCGATTGCCAGCTCGGCGCCGATGGCAAAACCGATGGCAATGATGCCTGCCAGCAGTGCGGCGCCGACAAGCAGCAGCCTTTTGCGCCAGCGTCTGATTGAGAGCCAGGGCAGCGCGTAGCGACGGCTGCCGCGAGCGATGTGCTTGAAGGCTCGGTGAGGGATATTGTGCTGCTGTTCCGGGGGGGCGTCGGGGGGCGGCATTTTTGGGGATGAAGAGGCGGTCTTTTCAATGACCGGCCTGAGTTTGAAAAAAAACAGCTAAACCTTACTCATGCTGAAGCGATGTTTTGAGCAAAAAGCTCACCTTCCACGGGCAGCAAACCCGCAAGATGGTTACGATACGCGAGAGCGCACCTGTCTGCGAATTTTTTGACAATCATTGTTTGAGAAAATATAGTCGGAGCCAATATTGATGCCCCAGCCACAGAATCCCTTGAATAAATCTGCTGAAAAACCTGCAGAGAAGAATCGTCAGGTCACACCTTTGTCCGTACTTCAGCGTTTCCGCGTGCTGATCCGCACCGCACAGCGTCATTCTCAGTGGATTGAGCGTCAGAGTGGCGTAACCGGTGCCCAGCTCTGGGCCCTGCAGGAGCTGAGCGAGGTTCCCGGACTGCGGGTTGGCGAACTGGCCAACTGCATGGCACTGCATCAGTCGACTGCGTCGAACATGATTGACCGGCTCGAGACCGGCGGGCTGATCCGCAAGGAGCGTACGAGTGCGGACCAGCGCGTCGTGCGATTGTATCTGACGACTGAAGGCGAAGCACTGCTGGCAAGAGCGCCGTCACCCGCAAGAGGCATCCTGCCCGAAGCCCTGCGGCGGCTTGACGAAGACGACCTGCTCAGACTGCAGAACGAGCTCGATGGCTTGCTTCACAAGATCAAGGTTCTCGATGACGGTTTCGGCATGCAGCCGCTACCCTTCACCGAATAGCGAATACCCGGGCCGGCGGGTTTTCCGGCCACCCGTTTCGCACTTGTGCGGACAGCAGCTTGAGGGCGACCCCGACGGGGTCGCCCTTTTTTTGCTGCTTTCCTGCCCGCGTGTTCATGGCGATTGAATGGTTCTTTGATCGACGTCAAAAATGACGCGCTTAGTCGGCACGGCAATCGATGTCTGCGGTAGAGTTCCCCGCTTGTTTCCCGCTATTGCGGGCTCTTTTTTGCGGGGCATCCGGATCATGGCAGTTGAGCTTTACAACGACGGCAGGCATGTATGCTTGGCCTTCTACGATCTTGTCGACGAAGAGGCCGACCACGCGGTGCAATGCAATCAGTTTCTGATCGTGGATGGAGACCATGGCGCCCTGATCGATCCGGGTGGCAACATGACCTACAACGGTCTGCTGATGGGCATGCAGCGCTATTTTCCGTCCCGTAATCTGGACTACATCCTAGCCTCGCATGCCGACCCGGACATCATCGCTTCGCTGAACAAGTGGATGGTTACCACGCGCTGTCGTGTGCTGATTTCCAAACTGTGGGCGCGCTTCCTGCCGCACTTCACGACCGGACGGGATTATTCTGACCGCATTATCGGCATCCCCGACGAAGGCATGGTGGTGCCACTGGGCGAGAGCAAGATCAAGGCCGTTCCCGCGCACTTCATGCACTCTGAAGGCAACTTCCAGTTCTACGATCCGGTCGCGAAAATCCTGTTTACCGGAGACATGGGCGCATCGCTCATCGATCACGACGTCGCACTGAAACCGGTGACGAACTTCGACGAGCACATCCCCTTCATGATCGGCTTTCATCGCCGCTACATGATCTCGAACAAGATCTGCCGCTTCTGGGTGAACATGGTGCGCCAACTCGATGTCGAGATGATCGTGCCGCAGCACGGTGCGCGCTTCGAGGGCAAGGTGATGGTCAACCGCTTTCTCGACTGGATCGAGAGCCTGCAGTGCGGCGTCGATATCATGACGCAGGACAACTATCGCGCACCCTGATGCGTCCGGCGCGTGTGCCGCTTCAGTGCTTCTTCGATAGCGATTGCATTGTCCGCGACAAACCCTCCAGCGTCATCGGAAACATCCGCCCGCCCACTAGCTGGCGGATCAGTTCGATGGATTTGCGGTAGTCCCACAGGCGCTCGGGCTCCGGGTTGAGCCAGGCTGCAGCCGGATAGGCATCGAGCAGGCGTCGCAGCCAGGCTGCGCCCGGTTCGGCGTTCATGTGCTCGATCGACCCGTGCTGGTGCACGATCTCGTACGGGCTCATGGTGGCGTCGCCGACGAATATCAGCTTGTAGTCGGGGCCGAAGCGGTGAATGACGTCCTGCAAGGGGATGCGTTCAGTGTGGCGGCGTGTGCTGTCGCGCCATACGGTTTCATAAACGCAGTTGTGAAAGTAAAAATACTCGAGGTGTTTGAACTCGCTGCGACAGGCTGAAAACAGCTCTTCGCAGACTTTGACGTGATCGTCCATCGAGCCGCCGACGTCGAGAAACAGCAGCACCTTCACTGCGTTGTGGCGCTCGGGACGCATCATCAGGTCGAGCCATCCCGCATTGCGCGCGGTGGCGGCGATGGTGCCGTCGAGATCCAGTTCCTCTGCTGCGCCTTCACGGGCGAAGCGGCGCAGTCGACGCAGGGCGACCTTGATGTTGCGCGTGCCGAGTTCGATGCTGTCGTCCAGGTTTCGGTATTCGCGCCGGTCCCACACCTTGACCGCGGTTCTGTTGCCGGCCGATTCGCCGCCGACACGAATGCCTTCGGGGTGCGTGCCGTTATTGCCGAATGGCGAGCTGCCGCCAGTTCCCACCCATTTCGACCCGCCCTGATGCCGGCCTTCCTGCTCTTCGAGGCGTTTGCGGAAGGTCTCCATCAAGGCGTCCCATCCGAGTTTCTCGAGCCTGGCCTGCTCTTCGGGGGAGAGGTGCTTCTTCATCGCGGCCCGAAGCCACTCCTCGGGGAGGTCGACGTCGAGACCGGGCAGGGAGGAGACGTCCCGGAAGTAGGACCCGAACGCCTGGTCGAAGCGGTCGTAGAGTGCTTCGTCCTTGATCAGGCAGGTGCGCGACCACAGGTAGAAATCGTCCAGAGAATGATCGCAGACGCCTTCGCGCAAGCCTTCGAGCAGGCTCAGAAACTCGCGGGTGGAAACCGGGAGACGGCTGGCCTTCAGGTGGAGAAAGAAATCGATCAGCATTACGCCTCGGCCTGCTGGATCTCCAGGGCCCATGCGAGCGCTTGCAGATGGAACCCGGCAGCCTCCTCTGGGGTCGTCTGGCTGCGCTCCGCCGCGCTGCGGATGGCTTCGGCATCCACACGTTCGCACGCCTGGGCCAGCATCAGTTGCGGTGCGTAGGGGCCCTCACCGCGCATGATGGCCGCTTCGATCTCGGATGCAACGGCGAGCGATGTCATCGCGCGCTCCATCGGCACCTTCAGCACGACGTCGATGAGCGACAGCAGTCCGGTCAGGAAGAGGGACTCGCGCTCGGGCGCGCTGAGCCTGGCGCCGCTCAGTTCCATCATCCGGGCGCGGACGAGCGCGGTCTCGAGAACGGCCGAAGCACGCCCTTCCTTGTCGTCCGTGCTGCACATCAGCAACATCACCCAGCGATAGAGTTTGTCGCGGCCGAGCAGGATCAGCGCCCGTTCGATTGAGGAAACGTGTTCGGCCAGGCCGTTCGCCGCAGAGTTGATGTATCGCAGCAGGCGTACCGCCAGTGCGGCGTCCTGCTTGAGAAGGGCGACGATCTCGTCGGTTTCCGCCTGCTTGCGCAGCTTGCCGGCCAGCATCGCCAGGCGTGCGAAATTGGGGCCAAGATTATGGTCCTGCCAATCTTCACGGCTGGTGATGAAGGGGCCCTGGAAGAGGCTGGCACCGAGCTTGAAGCAGAAATTGAAGTCTTCCAGACCCGGCAGTTCGCGCACCAGCAAGGTGGCCCGGGGAGCGTGTTCGACAACGCTTGCGGTCAGCGCCAGCGCCGCTTCAGCAGTGAGTTGCGGGGCACGAACGACGACGACGTCGGCTTCCGGTAGCAGGTCGGCAAAGCCCGGTTCGGATACCGGGTCGGGCAGGCCGATGCGATATCCGATGGCACGCAAACGGCGGACCATCGCCAGCAGGGCATCGTGCGCCGGCGCGCCCGCATCGGGCAGGCGTGTCAGGACAAGAACCGTATTGGCCGCCGGCAGGTGCAGGATGCATTCGTGGTCAATGAAGGAGTCGGGGACGTCGATGAATGCTGACCGCGGCCCAAGCAGCTTGCCGATGTCGGCATGTACCAGACTGTTGACCAGCACTTCGGCGTAGAGGTGGTGAACCCGCCGGGAACTGCTCCGGATGTGGTTGCGTGCCGCCTCCTGCAACAGGAACTGGTAGCCGGCGATCTTCTGTTTGCGGTTGAGCACCGCTTCGCGGCAGATGAAGGTGGCGCCGATCTCCTGTGCGGCTGCCGTGGCCTCGGCGGCTGCTGTGGCCGGCGGGCCCGCACGCAGCGGCGCCTGGCGGTTGAGTTTCTCGAAACCTGCGGCCTGAGTGACGGGCTGCGGAGCGGGTGTCGGTGCGCGGCGTCCGAAGAGCCAGTTCAGGAGGGTCTTGAACATGATTCTGATCTCAGCGGTTCTGGCGGGCCATATGGACGAGGCGTTCGAAGAGGTGCATGTCCTGTTCGTTCTTCAGCAGCGCGCCTGCGAGTGGCGGGACGATGGCCTTGTTGTCCTGTGAGCGCAGGGCTTCGGGCGGGATGTCCTCGGCCACCAGCAGCTTGAGCCAGTCGATGAGCTCGGATGTCGACGGCTTTTTCTTCAGGCCGGGTACATCGCGCAGGCCGAAGAAGACCTCCATGGCCTCGGTCAGCAGAGCCTTGCGGATGCCGGGGAAATGTACGTCAACAATCTGCTGCATGGTATCGCGGTCGGGAAAGCGGATGTAGTGGAAGAAGCACCTGCGCAGGAAGGCGTCGGGCAGTTCCTTCTCGTTGTTCGACGTGATGAAGACGATGGGGCGATGGCGCGCGCGAACGGTGTTGCGCGTTTCGTAGACATGAAACTCCATGCGGTCGAGCTCGCGCAGGAGATCGTTGGGAAATTCGATGTCGGCCTTGTCGACCTCGTCGATCAGCACGACCGTCGGGCTCTCAGCCTCGAAAGCCTGCCACAGCACCCCCTTCACGATGTAGTTGGCGATGTCCTTGACGCGATCGTCGCCGAGCTGGGAATCGCGCAGCCGCGATACCGCATCGTATTCATAGAGACCTTGCTGGGCCTTGGTCGTGGACTTGATGTGCCACTGCAGCAAGGGCAGCCCGAGTGCCGTCGCCACCTCTTCGGCAAGCATGGTTTTTCCGGTGCCGGGCTCTCCCTTGATCAGGAGCGGGCGTTGCAGGCGAATGGCTGCATTGACCGCAAGCATCAGGTCGGGCGTGGCAACGTACTGCTCGCTGCCTTCGAAGCGAAGTTGGGACATCCGGGAATCCTCTGATTAATTTTTGTTGATTATAGGGCTAGGGTTCCCGATGAATCACGCATGACATAAAACCAGATGCAGGATTGCGCCGGATGGAAACGGCATGCAGTCCAAAAAAGTGCGGTTCAGCCTGCTTCCAACACAGAGGAGACACCATGCAGGGACGACATCTGCTTCTGGCTGCCATGATGGCAGCATTGAGCACAGGAGTACAGGCAGCAGGCGGGAGTGCCGAGGCGGGGAAGGCGAAGACCGCCGCCTGTATCGGCTGTCACGGCATACCGGGGTACAGGACGAGTTACCCTGAGGTCTACTCCGTGCCGAAGCTGGGCGGGCAGCATCCGGAGTACATCGTGCGCGCGCTCCAGGCCTACAAGGCGGGCGAGCGGAGCCACCAGAGCATGCAGGGCATTGCAGGTTCGCTCTCTGACCAGGACATGGCAGACCTCGCGGCCTACTACGGAGGTGAGCGATGAGTGCTCAAACACGACGTTGTCTGGTTCCGCTCCTGGTGCTCGGCCTGTTTTGCGGCGGTCTCGCGCATGGCGCCGACCCCCTCAAGGGCAAGGAGAAGTCAACGGTGTGTGCCGCCTGTCACGGTGCGGATGGCAACAGTCAGACACCGGAGTTTCCGCGCATTGCCGGGCAGCACGAGGATTACCTGCTGCGCGCGCTGCTGGACTACAAGCGCGGTGACCGCAAGAACCCGATCATGGCGGCCCAGGTCGAGAACCTTGAGAAGCAGGATCTGGCCGATCTCGCTGCGTGGTACGCCAGCCAGAGCGGGTTGGTGCTCAAGCGTTAGCGCAGGGTCGAGACGGGCGCGGGCACCGGCTCACAGCAGGCCGGCCCGCCGCCGTACACAGGTCAGGTAGGCCAGGCCGTCCGGTGGGGCGTTATTGCGCTGGGCGTTGAAAATGGTCTCGCCGAGGCATTCGAGCACGTCGTGAAGCGCATCGTGGCGATTGCCCCGTTGCGCGCAGGCGGCATCGAAGGCTGCGCGCAGCCCGGGCGGCTGGTCGATCGAGAGCTGTTCCTCGATCGCAAGGTGGAGCGACAGGTGCAGGAAGGGGTTGACCTGCCCGTCCTCTGGCGCGAAATCGCGATCAACGGCTTCCGGATCTTCGACCAGCGCGTGGTACTCGGGGTGGTTCTGCAGAATGTCGGCTGCAATGGTTTCGAGCGGGGTCAGCACCTCGCGCGCGGTGTGCTTGCGCCAGGCGTCAATGAAGAAGGTGCGAACCTGGTCGCGTGAGGGATTGAACATGGGCGCTCTCTGAGTTTGGTGCGCGGCCGCATCAGGCCGTCTTGTCGCGGAATCCGCACAGATCCCGCACGATGCAGGCTTCGCAGGCGGGTTTGCGCGCGGTACAGGTATAGCGTCCGTGAAGGATCAGCCAGTGGTGCGCGTCGAGCAGATATTCTTTCGGGATGCGTTTCATCAGCGCATGTTCGACTTCCAGGACGTCCTTGCCCGGCGCGAGGCCGGTGCGGTTGGAAACACGGAAGATATGGGTGTCCACTGCCATTACGGGTTGGCGGAAAACGGTGTTGAGGACCACGTTGGCGGTCTTGCGTCCCACGCCCGGCAGGGCTTCCAGCGCCTCGCGGCTCTGCGGCACTTCGCCGCCATGGCGCTCTAGCAGCAGACGCGACAACGCAACCGTATTCTTCGCCTTGTTGCGGAACAGGCCGATGGTCTTGATGTGTTCGGCAACCTCTTCTTCGCCGAGCGTGATCATCGCTTCGGGTGTCGGCGCTGCCGCAAACAGGCGGCGGGTCGCGAGGTTTACACTCTTGTCCGTCGCCTGCGCCGAGAGCACGACGGCGACCAGCAGCTGGAAGGGCGTCGCGTATTCAAGCTCGGTTTTCGGGTCCGGATTGGCGGCCGATAGGCGGTGGAAGAAGGCTTCGATGGCCTCGCGCTTCATCTTCGCCATGTTCAACCGGCCGCGGGCCTTGCTTCAGGGGTTGCGCTCTCAGCTTCGGCCGATGCAGCGGGCCGCATGCGGGCACGTGCGGCAAGCCGGGTGTTGATCGCGTTGTAGAGTGCGATCAGGCAGCCAAGCGCGAAGAATGCGCCCGGCGGCAGGATGGTGATCAGGAAGCCGGGGTAGTCGTCCCCGAAAATCACCAGCGCAGACGCATCGGGGAAGATCATCTCGATGCCCGAAAACAGCGTACCGGTGCCGATCAGCTCGCGGATCCCGCCGAGAACGGCGAGCACCCACAGCAGGCCGAGCCCCATCAGCAGCCCGTCGATGGTTGAGGACAGGGCGTCGTTCTTGGCTGCAAATGCCTCAACCCGGGCCAGCACGATGCAGTTGGTGACGATCAGCGGAATGAAGATGCCGAGCACGAGATAAAGACTGTGCAGCCAGGCGTTGAACGCCAGGTCCACCACCGTGACGAGCGCGGCGATGATCAGGATGAACACGGGAATGCGGATCTCGTAGGGGATGAAGTTGCGCAGGCTGGCCACTGCGAGGTTGGCCAGCGCCATCACCAGGATGGTGGCCAGTCCGAGGCTGACCGCATTGACCATATTCGTGCTGATGGCAAGAATCGGGCAGAGGCCAAGCAGCTGGGCCAGGCCGGGGTTCTGTTTCCACAGGCCGTTGAAGGCACTTTCGCGAAATGTCTGCATGTTCATGGCAATGCCTCTTTTACAGCTTGCTGCCCGACTCGGCGGAGAACAGTGCATCCGCCCGCTCGACCCCGAACGCGACGGCGCGGGCAATCGCGCCGGTCATGGCCCGGGCACTGATGGTTGCGCCCGTGTGAAAGTCGAAGGTGCCGCCATCCTTGCGAACGGCCCACTTTGCGTTATCGACCTCGGACCAGCGCACGCCTTCGAACTGGGTGATCCAGGGCTGCTTCTTGTTGCGGTCCTTTTTCGGATCGATGTAGTCCCCGAGTCCCGGCGTTTCCTTGTGGTTTGTCACCCGCACGCCAATGACGGTTCCATCCCCGCGCAGGGCAACGATGAAGGCGATACGGCCTGCGTAGCCGTCACCGGCCGCGGCTTCGAGGATCATGGCCACGGGCTCGCCCGATTTGCGCGCGCGCCATACGCGTTTGACATCGTCGGGCCCGAGCGCCTGTGCGCCGGCGACCGTGATCACATCGGCGAGCAGATCGTTATCGTAACTGTCGGGTGGCAGGACCTCGTTGATGAGGCGCATCTGCTCTTCCTGAACCGAGGCCTCGATGGCGGGGCGGGTCGTGTCGTAGGTGAAAGCCATCACCGCGGTAAACACCACGGTGAATATGATCATGATCGCTGCCGTGCGCAGCGACGTTCGCATGGCGGAATACTTGTTGCTCACGAGTTCGGCCCTCCGCGATGGCCGAAGACCGCGGGCTGGGTCTTCATGTCGATCAGGGGGACGCAGATGTTCATCAGCAGCACGGCAAAGGCGATGCCTTCCGGGTAGGCGCCGAAGGCGCGGATCAGGTACGCGATCAGTCCGATGCCTGCTGCGAAGATGAGCTTGCCGCGCGGCGTGGTTGCGCCTGATACCGGGTCGGTGACGATGAAGAACGCGGCCAACATGGCACCGCCGGTGGCGAGATGGAACAGGGGCGAGGCGAACTGATCGGGGTGAAACAGCCAGAACACGCCAGACGTGACCGCCAGGCCGGCAAGAAAGCCGGTGGGCAGGTGCCAGGTGATGGTGCGGGTCAGCAGCAGGAACAGTCCGCCGAGCAGATAGCCGCCGGCAATCCACTCCCAGCCACGTCCGCCGAGCAGGCCGTAGGTGCTGGTTTGCAGCAGCTCGCCCACGTTGGTGTCGCCGCGCAGGCCTGTGCGCAGGGTATCGAGCGCCGTCGCGCCGGTCACCGCGTCAAGCTCGCGCAGTCCGCCGAGAATGAGGTGAAGCTGGGTGTCGAAGCTCACCGTACCGGCAACCGGCCATTGCGACATCAGTGACGGGTAGGCCACGATCATCGTGCAGTAGGCGGCCATTGCCGGATTGAAGGGGTTCTGTCCGAGGCCGCCGTAAAGGTGTTTCACCGCGACGATGGCAACGAGCACGGCAAACATGGTGAGCCACCATGGCACGATGGGCGGAAACGCGAGCGCCACCAGCCATGCGGTGACGACGGCAGAGAGGTCGGTTGCGGCCAGCATGACCGGGCGCTTGCGCAGGCTGAGCATCAGCACTTCGGCGGCGACCGCAGTGACCGACGCGATGGCCAGATTGACCAGAATGCCGGCGCCGATCTGCCACACGTAGGCGGCGATGCCGGGTATGAGCGCGAGCAGCACGTTGAGCATGACGCGCTGGACGCTCGCCGGTTTGCGGATGTAGGGAGAGTGGATCATCGGCTCAGGAGGTGGATTCGGGTGAGCGTTCGGATGGGGGCTCACCGGCGGGCGCAGCAGGATCGACCAGTGCAGCCTTGATCCGGCGCGCATCGATTTCGGCGATTTCTTTTTCGGTGTCCGGGCTCAGCGCTTCGGTGTTGCGCGCCTGCACGGCCTCCTTCTGTGCCTTGGCACGTGCCAGCGCGGCGGCGATCAGGGCCTTCTTGGGATCTTCCTCGCCACTTGCTGCAGCTGCGGCCGCGGGAGCGGTCGCATCCTTGTCCGCCAGTTTTGCACGGGTTTCCGCAGCCTTGGCCGCGAGCTTGGCGGCTTTCTCTTCCTTTTCGCGTTCCTGCCGGAAATTGCGGAACTCGAATCGGTCGCGAGCCTGGTCTGCCGCCGATTTTTCACGCTCGCGCGCCCAGATTTCGCTCTTGGCAAAGCGGTAGTAATCGACCAGCGGAATGTGTGACGGGCACACGTAGCTGCAGCAGCCGCATTCGATGCAGTCGAACAGGTTGTATTCCTGGGCCTTGCCGAAGTTGTGGGCGCGGCTGAACCAGTAGAGTTCGAAGGGCTGCAGTTCGGCAGGGCAGGCGCGTGCGCACTCGCCGCAGCGGATGCAGGGCTGCTCGGGCGGCGGTGGCGGAAACAGCGCAGGCGAGGCCGAAATGATGCAGTTCGTGCCCTTGACCACCGGCACGTCGAGGCGCGGCAGTGCGAAACCCATCATCGGGCCACCCATCAGGGTGCGGTCGGTATCGGGCTTGGGTTCGCACAGCGTGAGCAGGTGCGCAATCGGTGTGCCGATCAGCACTTCGTAGTTGCCGGGACGGGCGACGTTGCCGGTGAGGGTGAGCACACGGGACACCAGCGGTTCGCCGTGAGCAAGTGCCCGGTACACCGCATGTGCGGTACCGACGTTGAAGCACTGGACGCCGAACTCTGCGCCAAGCTTGCCATAGGGAATCTCGACGCCGGTGAGGACACGGATCAGCTGCTTTTCGCCGCCTGCCGGGTAGAGCGAAGGAATTGCGATCACCGCCACGTCGCCTTCGACGCTGCCCGCCGCAGCCTGCATTGCGGCGATGGCTCCGGGCTTGTTGTCCTCGATTCCGATCACGAGACGGCGCGCGCCGATGAGTTCGCGCAGGATGGTTGCGCCGGCGAGGATGTCGGCAGCGCGCTCGCGCATCAGCCTGTCGTCACAGGTAATCCAGGGTTCGCACTCTGCGCCGTTGAGGATCAGGGTGTCGATGCCGCTGCCACGGCCGAGCTTGACGTGGCTGGGAAAGGTTGCACCACCGAGGCCGACGATGCCGCAGTCGCGCAGTTGTGCAAGCGTCTGTTCCCGTGTTGCTCCGTGGTAGTCGAAGGGCTGATGGTCTGCCCAGCGATCCTCGCCGTCGGGCTCGATCACCACGCAGCGCGTGTTCAGACCTGACGGGTGGGCCAACGGATACAGCCCGAACTCCACGACGGTACCGGAGGTCGGCGCGTGCACTGCAGTGCCGAGCGTGCCTTCGGCTTCGCCGATCCGTTCACCCTTGAGCACGTGCTGGCCCGGACTGACGATGCAGCGCGCGGTTGCACGTGTGCTCTGACGCAGCGGAACGATCAGGCGGGCCGGCATCGGCGCCGCCTGGATGGGGGCGTTTGCCGATTCGTTCTTGTGCGCGTCGGGCTTGACCCCGCCGCGGAAATTGAAGAGGCGCGCGATCATGCGGATTTCCTGAGTTCGATGACCGGATACTTCCATTTCCAGGTCTGCACCGTGTCGGGCACCTGCACCATGGTGATGCAGTCGACAGGGCAGGGCGCAAGACAGAGTTCGCAACCGGTGCACAGGGGCTCGACGACGGTATGCATCTGCTTGGCGGCGCCAACGATGGCGTCCACCGGGCAGGCCTGAATGCACAGCGTGCAGCCGATGCAGGTCTGCTCGTCGATCAGGGCCACGGATTTGGGCTTTTCCACGCCATGCTCTTCGGAGAGCGGCTTGAACTCGCGCCCGAGCAGGTCGGCGAGCTTGCGGATGCCCTCTTCACCACCGGGGGGGCACTGGTTGATGTCGGCCTCGCCCTTCGCGATGGCTTCAGCATAGGGCTTGCACCCCGGATAGCTGCACTGGCCGCACTGTGTCTGCGGCAGGATGGCATCGATTTTCTCGACCAGGGGGTCGCCTTCCACCTTGAAGCGGATGGCGGCATAGCCCAGTGCTGCGCCGAGCACCAGGGCAATCCCGGTCATGATGAGTAGGGCAGAGAGCATTCGGTTTCAGTCGATCAGTGGGTGCGAGCGTAGTCTGCTGCGCGCTGCGCGGACTTGCGCCAGATCAGGAATGTGTTTCGTCGTGGGTGGAGTGGCGACCCGCATCAGTGAAAACGGTCCAGTCCGGCGAAGCCCATGAAGGCCAGGCTCATGAAGCCTGCGGTGATCATGGCGATCGCGGTGCCCTTGAACGGCTGCGGAACATCGGCGCCGTCGAGACGTTCACGGATGCCTGCAAACAGCACCAGGGCCAGGGTGAAGCCGACCGAGGAGCCGAAACCGAACAGCAGCGACTCGAGCAGGTTGTGGCGCAGACCGACGTTGAGCAGCGGAACGCCCAGCACGGCACAGTTGGTGGTGATCAGCGGCAGGTAGATGCCCAGCACCTGGTGCAGCAGGGGACTCGTCTTCTGGATGACGAGTTCGGTCAGCTGGACGATTGCGGCAATCACCACGATGAAGGACAGCGTGCGCAGGTAGGCGAGATCATTCGGTACCAGAAGGTAGTGATCGATCAGGTAGCTGGAACCGGCGCCCAGTGTAAGGACGAAGGTGGTGGCCGCACCCATGCCAACCGCAGTTTCGAGTTTCTTGGAGACGCCCATGAAAGGGCACAGGCCGAGAATACGGACGAAAACCACGTTGTTGACCAGAACTGCGCCGATGACAACGAAAATATAACTGCTCATGATCCGATGGCCGGGAATAACCGCTGGATTATCCCCTTGAGCACCGGGCCACTCAAGCCCGGACGCGTTATAGCTTTATGCATTTAAGTGCGTTAGCGCCTCAGGCACATGCACGCACGCATTCGCGCACGAGTTCGGGGCCGCGATAGACCAGTCCGCTATAGAGCTGAACCAGGCTCGCACCGGCGTCGATCTTTGCCTTGGCGCCACGGCCGTCGAGCACGCCGCCGGCAGCGATGATCGGCAGCTCGCCGCCAAGCGCCTGGGCCAGCTGGCGCACGACAGCGGTCGACGCTTCGAACACGGGCGCACCCGACAGACCGCCCTGCTGTTCGCCGTAGCGCACGCCCTGCACCTTGTCGCGCGCGATGGTGGTGTTGGTGGCAATCACGCCGTCGATGCGATGGCGGCGCAGTGCGTCAGCGATATTGATGACCTGCTCGGGTTCGAGGTCGGGGGCAATCTTCAGCGTCAGCGGAACATAGCGGCCGTGGGTGTCGGCCAGGCGGGTCTGCGCGGTTTTGAGCTTGCCGAGCAGGTCGTCGAGTTCCGACTCGCCCTGAAGCTGTCGCAGGTTCTGGGTGTTGGGCGACGAAATATTGACGGTGACGTAGCTCGCGTGCGGATAGACCTTGTCGAGGCAGATCAGGTAGTCGTCCGCAGCGTTCTCCATCGGCGTATCGAAGTTCTTGCCGATGTTGATGCCGAGAATGCCCTTGAACTTGACCCTGCTGACGTTGGCAACCAGTGCGTCGACGCCGTGGTTGTTGAAACCCATGCGGTTGATGATGCCGCGCACTTCGGGCAGGCGGAACATTCGCGGACGCGGATTGCCCGGCTGCGGGCGCGGCGTGATGGTGCCGATCTCGATGAAACCGAAGCCCATCAGGGCGAGGCCGTCGATGGCTTCGCCATTCTTGTCCAGACCGGCAGCGAGGCCGATACGGTTGGGGAAGTTCAGGCCCATCACTTCGACGGCGTCGGACGCGGCCGGCTTGCCGGCGGGCAGGATGCGGCCGGCGAGATTGAGCGAAGCGAGCGTGAACTCGTGGGCGGTTTCCGCGTCAAGCGAAAACAGGAGCGGGCGGGCGATGTTGTAGAGCATGGGGCCGGATTGTAACGATTCGGCCGGTGCGAAGCGATGCGGCTGTCCGCAATGTTTCAGCGCAGCGCCTATGCCTCGACCTCAAGCGGGCCCCATTCCCCGCGCCGATAGGCTTCAATCGGGCGAAAGCGCGCCTTGTAGGCCATTTTCCGGCTCTCGGCAATCCAGTAGCCGAGATACAGATAGGGCAGGCGAAGGCGGCGGCAGACTTCGACCTGCCACAGGATGCCGTAGGTGCCGAATGCGCAGCGCTCCGCGTCCGGATCGTAAAAGGTGTAGACGCTGGACAGGCCGTCGGTCAGGCGGTCGATGACGCTCACCATGCACAGCTTGCCTTCGTCGCGGAACTCGATGATCCGGGTATCGACATGGCTTTGCAGCAGGAAGTGCGTGTACTGCTCCCGATTGTCCAGATCCATGCCGCCGCCCGCATGGCGCGAAGCCTGGTAGCGCTGATACAGCCGGTAGTGCTCTTCGGAAAACTCAAGCCCGCATTCATTGGTTTCGAGGCCGGCGTGACGGGACCAGGCACGGCGCTGGCTGCGGTCGGGGGCGAAGCGGTTGACCGCGATTCGCACCGGCACGCAGGACTGACAGTGATCACAGTGCGGGCGGTAGGTGAACAGCCCGCTGCGCCGAAAACCCCTGCGAACGAGGTCGCTGTACACCTGAGGATCGATCAGATGACCGGGCGAGGCCACCTGCGAGCGCGCGACGCGGTCGGGCAGATATGAGCAGGCATAGGGCGCTGTCGCATAAAACTGGATCAGGGCGTAGGGGTAGTCCTGTTGCATAGATGTGCGCCTGCGGCTCCTCCTGCAGCGTTATGGTGCCAGTCGATTTCTTGCAGCGGCCCGGGTGACCATTGTCCCGGTGGCTCGCCTTCCCGTGTCCATCGTTCCAGGTCTGCCGCGAACTCGCTGCGACGGATCTCACGTGCCCCCATGGAAAGCAGGTGAGGCGTTGTCATCTGGCAATCTATCACGGCGAAATCGCGCTGTTCAAGCACGCGGGCGAGGTGTGCGAGGGCCACTTTTGAGGCGTCCGTCTCGCGCGAAAACATCGACTCGCCGAAAAATGCGCGCCCGACCGCCATGCCGTAGAGCCCGCCCACGAGTTTGCCGTCGCGCCAGCATTCCACGCTGTGGGCATAGCCGAGTTCGTGCATGCGGCAGTAGGCGGCCTGGATGTCGGGTGTGATCCAGGTTCCGCCCTCAGGTTCCCGTGGCGCTGCGCATTCGGCCATCACGGCAGCGAACGCGGTGTCGATCCGGACCTCGAACCGCCGCTGGCGCAGCACCTTGAGCAGTGAGCGTCGAATCCGGATGTGCGCAGGTGCCAGGACCAGGCGCGGGTCGGGGCTCCACCACAGGATGGGTTCGCCGTGGCTGAACCAGGGGAAAATGCCTCTGTGGTATGCAGCCAGCAGCCACTCGGGCGTCAGCGCTCCGCCGGCCGCAAGCAGGCCGTTCGGTTCGACGAGCGCGGAGTCAAGCGGCGGAAACGCCGGTGCGCCGGCCAGCCATGGAATCATCCCGGGAGCTGAACGAGTTGCAGGGTGCCTGCGCCGGCCTCGCTGCCCCTGAAGGTCACGACGTGGTCCACGTCCAGGCGGATGCCGATGCGCTCCCCGATTGCGTGGTTGTGGTGGCTGGGTACCAGCGAGAGCACTTTCGCCCCGCTGGCGAGCTTCAGGGTGTACAGGATGTCCGCGCCGCGAAAGGCCTTGTGCACCACCTCGCCGCGCATCGGGCTGGCGTCGTCATGCACGACATCGTCGGGGCGCAGCAATACGTCGAGGCTGCAATTGCGTTCGCAGTTGTCGCAACTGGTAGTGCATTCGATGGGCACGTCGCTGCGCAGGGTGCCGATTTCGACCTGTACCCGGCCGTCGTTGAGCACCATGCCGGGCAGAAACACGCCCTGGCCGATGAAGTCGGCGACGAAGCGATTCTGCGGACGGTGATAAAGATTGTAGGGGGTGTCCCACTGCTGGATCCGGCCCTCGTGCATGATGCCGATCTCATCGGCGACCGCGAATGCCTCATGCTGGTCATGGGTCACGAGAATCGCTGTCGTCCCGGTGGCCTTGATGATGTCGCGCACCTCGTGCGAAAGACGCTCGCGCAGCTCCACGTCGAGGTTGGAGAAGGGCTCGTCGAGCAGCAGCAGGCTCGGCGCCGGTGCGAGTGCGCGTGCAAGGGCGACGCGCTGTTGCTGACCGCCCGACATCTCGTGCGGATACTTGTTGCCCTGCGTGCCGAGTCCGACCAGCGCCAGCAATTCGTCCACCCGGTCGCGCTTCTCGTCGCGTCCGCGGTCACGCAGACCGAAGGCGATGTTCTCGGCGACGGTGAGGTGGGGGAAGAGGGCGTAGTCCTGGAATACCATGCCCACGCGCCGGCGCTCGGGGGCAAGGTTGTAGCCCTTGCGACTCACGACCGCCCCGTCGAGCAGGATTTCACCCGCAGACACCGGTTCGAAACCGGCGATGCACCTGAGCACCGTGGTCTTGCCGCAGCCGGACGGACCCAGCAGGCAGCCGATGCTGCCTTTTTCGAGGCTGAGCGACAGGCTTTTGACAACACGGTTGCCGGCGTATGCCAGATCGATGTCGACGAGTTGCAGAAGGGACATGATTTAACGGTCCAGTGCAGGTTGTGGGATTATTGCATTGCAGCGATCGAAATGCGATCAATTATAATTTACTTGTAAGATCGCCTCAGCCCATGGCGATACGGGATATCGGGAGCAGGATGAGAGTCAGGGGATGGGAAGGGCGCTTTGGTTTGCGCATGTCGTGGCTGACAGCGGTGGCCGTCGTCATCGCGATGCTGATTGCAGCGCCAGTGCTGTCGGTGTTCTCGAACGTATTCGTTGGCGGGACGACCGCCACATGGTCGCATCTGGCCGACACGGTGCTGGGCGAGTTCGTGAGCAATACGGTCATTCTGTGCATTGGCGTCGGTCTTGGCGTGTCCTCGATCGGGGTCACCACCGCGTGGTTGACGACCATGCATGACTTTCCCGGGCGGCGCGTCTTCGAGTGGGCGCTGATCCTGCCGCTGGCCGTGCCGGCCTACGTCATGGCCTATGTGTATACGGACTTTCTGCAGTTTGTCGGGCCGGTACAGACCTGGCTTCGCGACACGTTTGGCTGGAGCCGGGCCGACTACTGGTTTCCTGACGTACGAACGGTGGGTGGCGCGGTGGTCATGTTCATGTTCGTGCTCTATCCCTACGCCTACATGATTTCGCGCTCTGCCTTTCTGGAGCGGGCCGGCGGCATGCTCGAGGCGGGGCGTTCGCTTGGCCTCGGGCCGTGGGGATGCTTCTTCCGCGTGTCGCTGCCGCTGGCCCGTCCGGCGGTGGTCGCCGGCACCGCCCTGGCGCTGATGGAGACGCTTGCCGATTTCGGCACGGTTGCCTACTTCGGCGTACAGACCTTCACCACCGGTATCTATCGTGCCTGGTTTTCGCTCGGTGACCGCATTGCCGCCGCACAGCTGTCGGCCGCACTGCTGCTGTTCGTGGTCATCGTGCTGGCGCTCGAACGTGCGACGCGTGGGCGGGCGCGTTTCAACAACACATCGCGCAATGCGGGTTCGACGATACGGCATCGGCTCTCGCCGCTGGCGGGCGCGGTTGCGGCATTTGCGTGCTTCATGCCGCTGTTTTTCGGCTTTCTGCTGCCGGCGGGCCTGCTGTTGCGGATGGCTTTCGGCGATGGCGATGCGCAGTTCGGCGAGCGTTTCGTTCAACTCGCGAGCAACAGCTTCACCCTGGCGGCGGTGACGGCGGTGCTGGCGGTGGTGCTGGCGGTGGTGCTGGCCTACGCTGCACGCATGGCACGTTCGCGGCTGCCGCTGGTGCTGAACCGGATCGTCGGGCTGGGCTATGCAGTCCCGGGCTCCGTGATTGCGGTCGGCGTGCTGATTCCGGTGACGCGGCTCGACAACTGGCTGATCGCGTGGTGGGAAGCCGCGTTTGGTGTAAACCCCGGGCTGCTGCTGACGGGCGGCATCGCGGCACTGGTGTACGCCTATCTTGCGCGCTTCCTGACCGTATCCCTGCAGACGGTGGAGTCCTCGCTGGGCAAGGTCACGCTGAGCATGGACGACGCATCACGCAGCCTCGGCTACGGGAAGTGGGCAACGCTGCGGCGGGTGCATGTTCCGATTCTGCGCGGCAGCTTGCTGACCGCCTCGCTGCTGGTGTTTGTCGATGTGATGAAGGAACTGCCTGCCACGCTGGTGATTCGCCCCTTCAACTTCGATACGCTGGCCACGCAGGCGCACACGCTCGCCTCTGACGAGCGTCTGACCGAGGCCTCGACTGCGGCCCTGACCATCGTCGTCGTGGGGTTGTTGCCGATGTTCGTGATTTCGCAGCAGATCCTCAAGGGGCGGCGCGCAGGCTGACGCGCAGATGCGTCGCACAAGCCTTTCGTCGGGGTCTCGCTCGCCGCAGCTCGATGGGTCGGGCGGGGGGCGCGTGCTGCGCTTGCCATGGGCACGCTTCGTCGGCTGTGCGGTGTGCCGGTAGAGCGTGCAGTGATCGATGACCGGGGGGAGGAAGCCGCGCTGCCACGGAAGCGCGATGCGCTAGGCAGGGATTCAAAGGCTGGATGAGTGCTTGTGGATGAGGCCTTGCGCCCGCTGTGCTGGCGAGGCATGAAGAAAAACAGCCCACGTCACCCCGGAAGGGTGGCGTGGGCTGTTTGCGTTCGCGGACGCGTGATCAGCGATAGCCGGCGCGGTCGAAAATCTTCTGCGCTTCACCGACCGTGTCGGCCAGTTTCTGGATTGGCAGGGTGTCGGCCTTGAATGCACCGAGCTTGTCGAGCGCGGGATTGCTGACCTTCACGCTGGCGACCACCGGCCATTCGTTGTTGCCATCGGCGAAATACACCTGGGCTTCATCGGATGCCAGGTACTCGAGGAACTTGACCGCAGCCGCCTTGTTCGGGGACGTCTTCAGCATGCCCGCACCGGATACGTTGATATGGGTGCCCCAGGACTTCTGGTTGGGCCATACCGGCGTGATCTTGGCGACCACGGCCTGATCGTCGGGCTTGGTCGAGTTCATCAGGCGGGCGAGGTAGTAGCTGTTGGCGATGGCAATGCCACACTCGCCAGCGGCAACCGCCTTGATCTGATCGGTGTCGCCGCCCTTGGGTGCGCGCGCAAAGTTGGCGACGATGCCCTTGGCCCATTCCTCGGTCTTGGCCGCGCCATCGTGCTGCACCAGCGCTGCGCCGAGCGAGAGGTTGTAGGGGTGGCTGCCGGAACGGGTGCATACCATGCCTTTCAGCGCCGGGTCTGCAAGGCCTTCATAGGTCTGCGCCTGCTCGGCCTTCACCATGTCCTTGTTGTAGACGATGACGCGGGCACGGGTGGAGTACGAGAACCAGTTGTCGGCACGCAGATGCGCGGGGATGCGCTCCTCAAGCAGCTTCGACTTCACCGGGGCGAAGATGCCCATTTCGTCGGCGTTGGCGAGGCGCGAAGCGTCTACCGCGATGAAGACGTCCGCAGGGCTGTTCGCGCCTTCGTTGCGGATACGCTCGAGCAATTCGTCTTCCTTGGCTTCGATCCGGTTGACCTTGATGCCGGTCTGCTTGGTGAAGTTGCCGTAGAGCGCTTCATCGGTCTGGTAGTGCCGTGCCGAGTAGATGTTGACCTCGTTGTCGGCCGCAAGAGCCTGAGCACCGTAAATGCCAAAGCCTGCGAGCAGGGCGGATGCGAGAGCCTTTCTGATCATGAAGTGTTTGCCTTACAGAACGAGTTGTCGATGTCTGGATGGTAACGAGATTAATTCGCACTTGCAAATGGATCTTGTAATGGTCATTATGATTGCGAATCATTCTCAATAAGGACTCATCATGAATGCCCTGCTCGTTGGTGCCGATCGTCTGGGAAACATTCCCGATGTGTTGCAGCAGTTTGGAATCCGGATCGCTGCGCACGTCAGTGGCAGGGACAGTGCGCACCAGCGGCGCAGTGCGCCCTTGCCCGCGGGCATCGAGATGGTGATTCTGTTTACCGACTTCATCGGGCACAACGTGATGCAGCGCTTCCGCGAGGCGGCCAGCCGCGAAGGGGTGAGCCTGGTCTGTTGCCGGCGCTCGGTGTGCGCACTGCAGCAGGCTTTGGACAAACGGATTGCGATGGACAGTTGCGATCGCTGCGGTGCCTGCCCCGAGCGCAGCGCTACCGGCCGGCGCAGGCATTGAGCGCGCAGCCGTGTGAAGGCTGGGAAGGGGGGCGGGGAAGCAGTGCCGCGCGCTGGCGTCAGGCGGCAGCGGATGCCGCCACCGCTCAGTTGGTGAGTGTGGCGCTTGAGCCCTTGCCGGATGCGTCGTCGTCGAGCAGTCGGCGGGCGCCGTTGAAGCGTTTCGCCCAGTAGCTGGTGCTCATGCTCTCGACCCGCACGCTGCCGCCGCTGGACGGCGAATGCACGAAACGTCCGTCGCCGAGATAGATGCCGACATGCGAGAAAGCGCGACGCATGGTGTTGAAGAACACCAGATCGCCAGGCTTGAGTTCCTGTTTCGCTACCTTGTCGCCACGGTTTGCCATTTCATGGGCGGTACGCGGCAGGTCAAGGCCGAGGGCGTTGCGAAAGACGGCCTGAACCAGACCACTGCAGTCGAAGCCGGTTTCGGGTGAGGTGCCGCCAAAACGGTAGCCAATCCCGAGGTAGCCCATGCTCTCGTTGACGAGGTTCTGGGCAGCGCTGGTGTAGCGCACGATGAGGTTTGACTGTTCCGTCACTTCGTCCGTGGGTGCCGTCTGCGCGGAGACGGTTGCCGGTAGCGCGAGCAGCGCGCTTAGCAGCAGGGGCAGAAGGTGGACGGAAATTCGCATCGCCCGGACTATACGCACCACGGCGGTGCCTGTAAACCGCGAAGATGACGCAAGACTACCCGGTGGCCCGAACCAGCACGATGAACGCGTGCTGCAGTGCGTCAGGTGTGGCGCTGCAGCTGGCGTCGCGCCCGCTCCATCTCGACCAGCGCACGTGGCGTACTGACGCCTTGTGCCAGCGCACGGGCCTGCGCGGCAAGCATGAGCTGGGCAATCACGAATGCGTCGCCGAGCGCATGATGGCGCTGGAAGGTTTCGATGTCGAAGGCTTCCATCCAGTCGGCAAGCCGCGCGTTGCGGTTGATCCGGTCGGGGAAGAGCGTCGGCAGCAGAATGAAGAGATCGAGCCAGATCAGCTCCGGAACGAAGCCGAGGTGGGTGTCGAAGGCGCGCTCGAGCATGCTGCGGTTGAATCCCGCATTGAAGACCACCAGCGGTTCCTTGCCTGCAAACCTGAGCAACTCGGCCAGCGTTGCCGCGGGGTGCGGTTCCAGGGACGCGTAGAAGCTGTCGTCGGGGGTGAGGATGCCTTCGTTGAGTCCGATCGCGGCAACCGACAGCAGGGTGTCGTGATCGAGGTTGAGACCGCTCGCCTCGGTATTGACGATGGTGTATCTCGCTTCGAAATGCGGGCGGTTGGGGTCGCAGGCGGGGAGGGCTTTCCAGTCCGCTATGGTCTGCAGCACGTTGGTGTCGGGGCTTGTGGCGCCGTCGCGGCCGCCCATGAGTTTGGCCAGCCAGTTCATAGCTGGTAATCCAGTTTGAGGCGCAATTGCAGCTTGCGTGCCTGGCGGAAGGCTTCCTTGAGAATGCGACGGTCGAGTTCGTTGAGCGTCTCGGGGTTCACCTTGTTGTCGGTGACGTCGTCGTGCTCGGTATCGAGATGCTGCGAGCGCAGGCGCAGAAGCTGGATGAAGTGAAAGCCGTCGATGATGGCCGACACTTCTTCGTTGGGCACGCCCATCTTGACGGCTGCCCGTCGCAGGCGCTGGACCGTGCTGCTCGATTCGGCGCCGGTGCGCAGTGCAAGGATGCGGGCGACGTCGACGAAGAGGCGTGCGCCGGACTTCTTCAGGTCGATCATGCCGTCATCGTCGAGCACGAAGTCGCGGATGCGGCCCAGCGGCGGCACGGCCTGCAGCGCATTGCTCGCCATCATGCGCTGGAAGGTGGCGTTCGATTTTGCGCTCTTGTTGAGCCAGGCGCGCAGGTGGTCGCCCAGCCGTTCGTTGCCGTAGAGGACGCGGAAGTCGAAAAAGATGGACGCATTGAGCAGGGCTTGCGGATCGGGTTCGCGAATCCAGCTGCCGAAACGACTGCGCCATTCGTCCAGCGTGAGACACAGGTCGGGATTGCTCGCCATGATGTTGCCCTTGCACAGCGGGAAACCGCAGGCGGCAAGATTGTCATTGACCTCGCGCGCAAACTTGACCAGCCGGACCCGCAGTTTCTCGAGCTCCTGCAGCTCGGGGCAGACCCAGATGATGCCGTTATCCTGGTCGGTCGACAGCGTCTGCTCATGTCGCCCCTCGGAGCCGAAGGACAGCCACGCGAAATCAATGCCGTACAGGTCGTGATGTTCAAGTGCGAGGCTGATGATGCGGCGCGTCAGCGCATCGTTGAGCGCGGAGATGAACTGCGTGAGCTGTTCGGCGCCGATGCCCTGGGCGATCAGGTTCAGCGCCAGCTGACGGATGTCCTGGCTTGCGCGTTGCAGCGCTTTGGCGTCGGTCGCACTCTCGATGCCGGCGCGGATCTGACGCAGGCTGATGCGTTGCAGGGAGAACAGATCGCGTTCCGACACCACGCCTTGCAGCCTGCCATCGGCGTCGATGACCAGCAGGTGGCGAACGCCGTGGGTTGCCATCGCGAGCGCGGCATCATAGGCCGAAGCCGTGCTGAGCAGCTCATGCGGATTGGCGGTCATGACCTCGCTGATCGGGAGGGACAGGTCTACGCCGGGCAGCAGCAAGCGTGGCAGAAGGTCGCTCTGGGTGAGCACCCCGAGCGGACGCTGCTCGGCATCGGCGATGACCATGCAGCCGATGTGAAGCTCTGCCATCTTTTCCAGTGCTTCACGGGTGCTGCAATCCGGGCCGACGAAGACCGGCTCCTGCTTGACCAGCTGGGCCAGCGGCGTGGTCATGGTCTGCTGTTCTGCCGCACGCTGCGAGAAGGTGGTCTGGAGCTGCTGCCGCGACTGATTGAGCAGACTGGCAATGTACTGGGTGCAGAACAGATGGAAGACCGGGCTCATCTGCATCAGCTGCATGAAGTCGTCGGCGGTGATCTGGAAGCAGAAGCTGTCTTCGACCGCCACGTAGGCGTTGGTCGAGGGCCGGCTGGCCGAAATGGCGCCGATCGGGAAGCACTCGCCGGGGCCCATCGACATGCTGGCGTATTCGGTGACCACGGTTGCGCCGGTCTGACGCGACTGCACCTTGCCGCGCTGGATGATGTAGAAGTGCCTCGCCTGCCCCATTTCCGGGGTCAGAATCTCGCTCCCGCGCGCATGGAAAGCCAGCGCAGCCCGTTGCGCCAGAAACGCCAGCGCTTCCGGCTCCATCCGGTTAAAGGGGGAGAAGCGCTTCAGGAAGTCTGAGCTGGCGCCGACCAGCATGTCGGGGGCTGTAACAGTCATGGCCTGTGAATCAGATATCAATCGCCGGATTATAGGCTTTGACCCGGCACCCCGGCACTGATCTGCGACAAGCCCGGGTGCCTGAGCGGATTGCGAGCGCCTCAGATCCGCTGTTCGAAGTGCGCCACCAGCAGTTTGAGCTCGCGTGCAGTGTCTTCCAGGCCTGCCGCAGCCGCTTCGACGTCGGCCACCGTGCCGAGATTGCGCTCGGTGATTCCACTCATGCGCTCCATGATGCCGGCGACGTCGGTCGACGCCTGTTGCTGTTGCGACAGCATGTGCTTCACGTCCTCGGCATTCGATGACACTGCCGTGTTTGCAATCGAGATCTGCTCGAGTTCGCCGGCAAGCGTCTGAATCGCCTCGACGCTGCGACTCACGCCGGACTGAAGGCCGGCCATGCTCTCGGTGACGCTGGACTCACGCTCCGCGATCTCGGTCACCAGGCGGGCAATGTCTTCGGTGCTGCGCTGGGTCTGACCGGCCAGTTCGGTGACTTCGCCCGCCACCACCGCAAAGCCGCGGCCCTGCTCGCCTGCACGGGCGGCCTCGATCGCCGCATTGAGTGCGAGCAGGTTGGTGCGCTTGGCAATGCCGCTGATGGCCTCGGCAACCGCACCGATCTTCTTCACCGACGCCCCCAGTGCCGCCATCATGCGCTGGTTCTCCTCGACGGCGGACACCACCAGGCGCGTGTTCTCGGCTGCGAGCGACATGTTGCGTTGCCCGTCCTGCGTGATCTTCAGCGCCTGACCGGCCTGTTTGGCGCTGTCTTCGGTTGCGCTGGCGATTTCGCCTACCGATACCGCAAGCTGCTCCATCGCCGCGGCGGAGGACGACACCTGATCCGCCTGATCGGACGAGCCCTGATGCAGTCTGTTGGCCCCCTGATGCAGCGCGCTTGCTTCCGCTGCAGTGTCGCTGGCGGATGCAACCACGTCGCCGATCAGGGCGCGCAGGCTCACCTGCATCGAACGCAGGGCCGTGCGCAGATCGCGGACTTCGCGGCAGCCGGCGTCGTCGACCTCGGCCTTGAGATTGCCTTCGGCAATCTGGCGGAACAGGCCGAGCATGTTCTTCAGCGGCGTGACCACGGCTGTCTTGATCGACATCCACAGCGCGAGAGCGAGCGCCGCCTGAACGCCCAGCAGCGCAAACCCCACCCAGCCGTCCACGAAGGCCTGAGCCGCGGCCAGTGCAAGGATCAGCGCGAGGCCGGCAGCACTTGTTGCGCCGAGCGACACGCCTCCACCAATGGCGGTCGGCTGCAGTGTCTGGCGGCCTTCACTGACTGCACGGTAGAGGGCTTCCGCTTCGCTTCGTGCCTGCTGACTGGGCGCGCTGCGTACGGACATGTAGCCGATGTGCCGACCGTCATCGGTTACCGGGGTGATGTAGGCGTCCACCCAGTAGAAGCCCCCGGACTTGGTCCTGTTTTTCACCATTCCGCGCCATGGCGCACCCGCTGCGATGGTTCGCCAGAGGTCGGCGAACGCAGCCCTGGGCATGTCGGGATGACGAACGATGTTGTGGTTCGAGCCGATGAGCTCTTCGCGGCTGTATTCGCTGATCTGGACGAAGGCCGGATTGGCGTAGGTGATGACACCCTTGAGATCGGTCTTGGTGACGATGGGGCGTCGCGGGTCGAGAAAGGATTCCTTCCCCGCTGCTCTGGTGTTCGTAGTGCTCATGGGGCGCGCTTCCGTATTGGCGGAGGGCCCGGCAACCCATGCCCGGCCGGGGCCTGGCAGCAGTTGTCGAGCGGGCATGTCTGGTTAACGGCGTGATGCCGGCAATACTTGAATCTTCATCGGGGCAGCATCCCACAAGGGCGCTGTCGATGCGTGTCCGTGCGCTAAACGCGGGCGCAAACGGAACCGGGGTCACCCAGGCCTGAGCGCCTTCGCGCCCGGCCCGGGTGACCCCGGGTTGTGCCTTACCGGCTGACTTAGAGCACTTCTGCGGCGTGGTCGGCGAGGCGGGAGCGTTCGCCGCGCTGCAGGGTGATGTGGCCCGAATGCAGCCAGCCCTTGAAACGATCGACCGCAAACGTGAGGCCGGACGAGCCTTCGGTGAGGTAGGGCGTGTCGATCTGGGCGACGTTGCCCAGACAGACCACCTTGGTGCCGGGGCCGGCGCGGGTGATCAGGGTCTTCATCTGCTTGGGCGTCAGGTTCTGCGCTTCGTCGATGATCAGGAACTTGTTGATGAAGGTGCGCCCGCGCATGAAGTTCAGGCTCTTGATCTTGATCCGGCTGCGGATCAGGTCACGTGTTGCGGCGCGACCCCAGTCGCCACCTTCGCCCGTCGTGCCGTTGAGCACGTCGAGGTTGTCCTCGAGCGCGCCCATCCACGGCGCCATCTTCTCTTCCTCGGTGCCGGGCAGAAAGCCGATGTCCTCGCCCACCGGCACGGTGACCCGGGTCATGATGATCTCGGAGTAACGCTTGGTCTCGAGCACCTGGGTCAGACCTGCTGCCAGCGTCAGCAGCGTCTTGCCCGTGCCGGCCTGGCCGAGCAGGGTGACGAAATCGATCTCGGGGTTCATCAGCAGGTTGAGCGCGAAATTCTGCTCACGGTTGCGCGACGTAATCCCCCAGATGTTGTTCTTCTGGTGGCTGTAGTCGGTGAGGGTTTCCAGCACCACGACGCGACCGCTTTGCTCCTTCACCAGCGTTTCGAGCGGTGTTTCGCCATCCTGGTAAAGGAATTCGTTGACCTGCAGGTCTGCAGTCAGCGGGCCCTGCAGGCGGTAGTAGGTGTGGCCGTCGTTCTTCCACGACTCCATGCCCTTGGCGTGGGTCTCCCAGAAGTCCGCGGGCAGTTCGCGCGTGCCGGTGTAGAGGAGATCGGTATCCTCGAGCACCTTGTCGTTGAAGTAGTCTTGCGCCTCAAGGCCGAGCGCGCGGGCCTTGATCCGCATGTTGATGTCCTTGGACACCAGGATCACGCCACGGCCGGGTTCCTTTTCGGCCAGGAACATGACGACAGCCAGGATCTGGTTGTCGCCCTTGGCCGTGGGCAGCGCTGCCGGCAGGGTGACATTGATCGCTTCGGTCTGCAGGAAGAGCTTGCCGGTCGCGAGGTCGCGCGACGGGCCCTTGAGCTCGATCCCCGCCTCGATGCCGTCGGGCGAGGCGGTGACGATCTCGTCCATCATGCGACTGGCCTGGCGGGCGTTGCGCGCGACTTCGGACATGCCCTTCTTGTTGTTGTCGAGCTCCTCGAGCGTCATGATCGGCACGTAGATGTCGTGCTCTTCAAAACGGTAGAGGCTGGTCGGGTCGTGCATCAGCACGTTGGTGTCGAGGACGAAGAGTTTGGTCTTCGGGGCGGCGCGGCGGCGGGTCGTCTTTTTCGTAGTGGCAGCTGGCATTTTCGAGGACCTTTGGGCGGGATCAGAGCGACTGGACAAAAGCGAGGACTTCCTCTGCATGGCCGGGTACCTTGACCCCGCGCCACTCGCGCGCCACCGAGCCGTCGGTGGAGAGCACGAAGGTGCTGCGCTGAATGCCGCGCACCTGCTTGCCGTACATGTTTTTCATCTTGATCACGTCGAAGATGGTGCAGGCGGTTTCGTCGGCGTCCGAGATCAGCTCGAACGGCAGTTCGAGCTTGGCCTTGAAGTTTTCGTGTGACTTCAGGCTGTCCCGGGAAATGCCGAACACTTCACAACCGGCCGCCGCAAACGCTGCGTGCAGCGCGCCGAAGTCCCGCGTTTCGTTGGTGCAGCCGGGCGTGTTGTCCTTAGGATAAAAGTACAGCACGACTTTCTTTCCGCGCAAAGCCGACAAGCTCACAGTCTGGCCACTGGTGGCGGGAAGACTGAAATCGGCGGGGGGGATTGCTGTCATTGCGTCTCCTGTCGTGGGTGTTGGCGCAGCGTACCGGACAGAGGGTATTCATGACAATTACCGCAGGATGACTGGGCGTCGCCTCAGGCTTGCTGTGCAGGGTCGAACAGCAGGGCGGCTGCCACCGAACGCCCCTCGCCGACGAGTACGTTGTAGGTGCGGCACGCAGCGGGCAAATCCATGATTTCGAAGCCAATCCGGGCGTCGATGAGCGGGCGCAGCAGGGCGGGCGACGGGAAGCGCTGGCGCGCGCCGGTTCCGATGAGCACGATTTCCACGTCCACCGAGCACACCTGAGCGAGATCGTCGGCACTGAGTCCGGCAAAGCCGCCCGGCGCCCAGTCGGCGACGATGCGCTCGGCGGTGAGGATCAGGTTGCCATCGTGGCGGACCTTGTTGATCAGGACATGGTCTGCACCGTAGCCGGTCACGGTGTTGATGCTGTCAGGCTGGTCTTGATGTAGCTTCATGGCTTTACATTCGAGAAGTAGGTCGGGGCAAATTGCCGCGCCGGGGCGGCGGGGCTAAGATAGCAACCTTTTCTCCATTTGCGCGAGCAGGACTTTCCTGTCACAGGTGGCGAACCGGCGCTCCGCGGTATTCCGGGGGCAGACATAAAGGACGAAGGACATGAAAGCGGCAACGACTTTGAATCTGGCAACGGCACCCACGGAACCTGTGCTCCGGGCCGAGGCCGCCGCCGCGCGTCCGATTCGCAAGTCTGCCAAGCTCGCCGACGTCTGTTACGACATCCGCGGGCCGGTGCTCGTTCGCGCCAAGCAGATGGAAGACGAAGGTCTCAAGATCATCAAGCTGAACATCGGCAATCTGGCCGCGTTCGGCTTCGACTCGCCTGAAGAAATCCAGATGGACATGATCCGCAACCTGCCCAATTCGGCAGGCTATTCGGATTCGAAGGGCATCTTTGCCGCGCGCAAGGCAGTGATGCACTACACGCAGCAGAAGAACATCAAGAATGTAGGAATCGAGGATATCTACATCGGCAACGGCGTCTCCGAGCTCATCGTCATGGCGATGAATGCGCTGCTCAACGCCGGTGACGAGGTGCTGGTGCCGGCCCCCGATTACCCGCTGTGGACCGCTGCGGTGAGTCTGTCCGGCGGCAAGCCGGTGCACTACATGTGCGACGAGGCTGCAGGCTGGCTGCCCGACATCGAAGACATGCGCGCCCGGATCACCCCCAATACGCGGGCGATCGTGGTCATCAACCCGAACAACCCGACCGGCGCGGTGTATCCCGATTCGGTGCTGAAGCAGATCGTCGCGCTCGCACGCGAACACGACCTGATCCTGTACTCGGACGAGGTGTACGACAAGGTGCTTTACGACGGCATCGAACACACTTCGCTGGCTGCGCTGTCCGAAGACGTGCTCACCATCATCTTCAACGGCCTGTCGAAGAACTACCGATCCTGCGGCTATCGCGCCGGCTGGATGGTGGTGTGCGGTGACAAGCGTCATGCACAGGATTACATCGAAGGCCTCAACATGCTGGCCTCGATGCGACTGTGCGCCAACGTCCCCGGGCAGTACGCCATCCAGACTGCGCTCGGCGGCTATCAGAGCATCAACGACCTCGTGGCCGAAGGCGGGCGCATGCGCCGTCAGCGTGACCTCGCCTGGGAGCTGATCAACGCCATCCCGGGGGTGAGCTGCGTCAAGCCGCAGGCCACGCTCTACATGTTCCCGAAGCTCGATCCGAAGGTCTATCCGATCGTCGACGATCAGGCCTTCATCGCCGAACTGCTCGAGGAAGAGCGCGTGCTGCTGGTGCAGGGCACCGGCTTCAACTGGCCGCAACCAGACCACTTCCGCCTCGTCTTCCTGCCGCATGAAGACGACCTGCGCGACGCAGTCGGGCGCATTGCCCGCTTCCTCGAAAACTATCGCAAACGTCACGGCACCTGAGCCGTGGTGTTCCAATTCTTCAACGACCAACACGGAAGCACTGAATGAAACCGATCAACGTGGGCCTGCTGGGCATCGGTACCGTCGGCGGCGGCACCTTTACCGTCCTCAAACGCAACGAAGAGGAAATTACCCGTCGCGCAGGTCGGCCGATTCGTATTACCACGGTGGCGGACAAGAACCTCGTTCTCGCGCGCGAAGTCGCGGGTGACGACGTCAAGCTGACCGACGACGCCTTCTCCGTGGTCACCGACCCCGAAATCGACATCGTCATCGAGCTGATCGGTGGCTACGGTGTGGCGCGCGAACTCGTGCTCAAGGCCATCGAAAACGGCAAGCATGTGGTTACGGCCAACAAGGCGCTGCTCGCCGTACATGGCAACGAGATCTTCGCCGCAGCCCAGGAAAAGGGCGTGATGGTGGCGTTCGAGGCCGCAGTGGCCGGTGGCATCCCCATCATCAAGGCTCTGCGCGAAGGCCTGTCGGCCAACCGCATCCAGTGGCTGGCCGGCATCATCAACGGCACCACCAACTTCATCCTGTCCGAGATGCGCGACCGCGGGCTGCCGTTTGCCGAAGTGCTCAAGGAAGCGCAGGCGCTGGGCTACGCCGAAGCCGATCCCACCTTCGACATCGAAGGCGTCGACGCCGCGCACAAGGCCACCATCATGAGCGCCATTGCATTCGGTATCCCGATGCAGTTCGACAAGGCGCACATCGAGGGCATCACCAAGCTCGAGTCGATCGACATCAGCTACGCCGAACAACTCGGCTATCGCATCAAGCTGCTCGGCATTGCCAAGAAGCGTGACGATGGCGTCGAGCTGCGCGTGCATCCGACCCTGATCCCCGAGAAGCGTTTGATCGCCAACGTCGAAGGCCCGATGAACGCAGTGCTGGTGCAGGGCGATGCCGTTGGCGCCACGCTGTATTACGGCAAGGGCGCCGGCGCCGAGCCGACCGCTTCGGCCGTGATCGCCGACCTGGTCGATGTCACCCGCCTGCACACCGCCGATCCCGAGCACCGCGTGCCGCATCTGGCCTTCCAGCCCGATCAGGTGCAGGATCTTTCGGTGCTGCCGATCGACGAGATCATCACCTCCTACTACCTGCGCATGCGGGTCGAGGACCAGCCGGGCGTGCTGGCCGACATCACCCGCATTCTGGCCGACAGCGACATCTCGATCGACGCGATGATCCAGAAGGAACCGGCCGAGGGCGAGTCGCAGACCGACATCATCATGCTCACGCATCAGACAGTGGAGAAGAACGCCAACGCAGCCATTGCCCGCATCGAGGCACTGGATGTTGTCGAAGGCAAGGTCACCCGACTTCGTCTCGAAACGCTCTGATCTGAGTCCCCGAACCGCGCCCCAGGGCGCGGTTCTGTTTTCTGGCGCCACTTTTTCTGACGGCATGCGGGTTATGCCGTGCGTGGAGCGACCCGCATGCGACATGTAGAGAAGCATCACACCCAACGCATCGGCTGGCTTCGAGCGGCGGTGCTCGGTGCCAACGACGGCATCGTGTCTACCTCCAGCCTCATCCTTGGCGTGGCAGCGGCAGAGGCGTCCTCCTCCAGCATCCTGATTGCAGGTGTGGCCGGCTTGGTCGCCGGGGCGATGTCGATGGCCGCAGGTGAATACGTTTCGGTGAGCTCGCAGTCCGACACCGAACGGGCCGACATCGAGCGTGAGCGCAGGGAGCTCCTCGCTGACCCCGAGCACGAGCTGATGGAACTGACCTCCATCTACGTCGGGCGTGGGCTCGATCGCGAACTTGCGGGGCAGGTCGCCGCCCAGCTGATGACTCATGATGCGCTCGGCGCCCACGCACGCGACGAACTCGGCATCTCGGATACGGTCACGGCGCGGCCGGTTCAGGCTGCGCTGTCTTCGGCCGCAGCGTTCTCCGTCGGGGCGGCACTGCCGCTGCTCGTGGTGTTGCTGGTGCCGGTGTCGGCGCTGATGTGGTCGGTATCAGGCAGTTCGCTTCTTTTCCTTGCCCTGCTCGGGGCGCTTGCGGCCAATGCGGGCGGGGCGCCGGTTCTCACCTCAGTCATCCGCGTCGGTTTCTGGGGCGCACTCGCCATGGCGCTGACCGCCGGGGTCGGTGCCCTGTTCGGCGTCATGGTCTGATCCTGCCCGGCGGAGTAGGACGGGCCGGCTGAGCCCCCGCTTCAGGCGGACGGTTTGGGGCAGTGGCTGGTGACCCGCTCCATTTCGTGTGTCGCGAGTCCGACACTGGTTGTGGCGTTGCCCTCGCCGGTGCTCCACCACATCGACACCCAGGCGCGGCCGTCCGCATCGAAGCGTTCGATCTCGCAGATCGCGCCCAGCATGAATTCGAACATTTCGCGTTCATCGTCGTCGATGTCGGAATCCATGCTGATGCTGAGAATGCGAACCTCATCGCCGATCTGGACAGGGTTTCCGTGCTTGTCGGTACGGCTGGCAAGTGCCTGCATGATGCGCTCCATTTGGTCGCGAGGGCGCAGACGCCTGCACCCCTCCCGTGACCCGGAAAGCATGATGAGTGCCAGATCGATGCTTTGCACCCGTCGATCCGCCGAACCGTCGAGCCGGTCAGGCCCGCGTTCGGGCCCTCGTTTAGCCGCTGAAGCCCTCGAGCACGATCTTTCCACGTGCCTTGCCGGATTCGAGCAGCGCATGTGCCCGTTTCAGGTTGGCGGCGTTGATGCTGCCGAAGTGCTCGGCGGCCGTGCTGCGGATCGTGCCGGCGTCGACCAGGCGGGCCATTTCGTCGAGCAGGCGGTGCTGGGCGATCATGTCCTCGGTGCCGAACATCGAGCGCGTAAACATCAGTTCCCAGTGCAGCGACACGCTCTTGCGCTTGAGCAGGCGGACGTCGATGGGTTCAGGGTCGTCGATGAGACCGAACTTGCCCTGGGGCGCGATGGCTTCGACGATGTGCGGGAAATGCTGGTCGGTCTTGGTCAGGCTGACGACGTGGGTCACCTGGTCAATGCCGATGCGCTTGAGCTCTTCGGCGAGCGGACGGGTGTGATTGATGACGTGATGCGCGCCCAGTTCGCGCACCCAGGCCTCGGTCTCGGGCCGCGATGCGGTGCCGATCACCGTGGCGCCGGTGAGACGACGGGCGAGCTGGGTCATGATCGAACCGACGCCGCCAGACGCGCCAATGATCAGCAGACGCTCGTTGGTCGGCGTGGTGTCGGCCTTCAGGCGCAGACGGTCGAAAAGCATCTCCCACGCCGTGATCGAGGTCAGCGGCAGGGCCGCGGCCTGCGCGAAATCGAGCGATGCGGGCATGTGACCGACGATGCGCTCGTCCACCAGGTGGAGTTCGGCATTGGTGCCCGGACGGGTGATGTCGCCAGCGTACCAGACGCGGTCACCGACCTTGAACTGCGTTACGTCAGGACCTGTTGCACGCACAACCCCGGTGGCATCCCAGCCCAGCACTTTCCATCCACCGGCCTCTGCGCTGGCGTTGGCCCGGACCTTGGTATCCACCGGATTGACCGAAATGGCCTTGACCTCGACCAGCAGATCGCGACCGGTGGCAACGGGGTCGGGCAGGACGACATCCTGCAGGCCGTTTTCATCGGTGATCGGGTGGGCGTTCTGATAGGCGATGGCTTTCATGCTGATTCCTTCTTCGTGATCGGTGCGTTGCGAATGTCTGGATGATGCACGACTTCATTGCGCGGAAAAACGCCGATAATGAAGAAGGTATTTCAAACAAGATTTGATAATGATTGCGCTCAAGGATCTCGAAATCTTCGTCCGCACCGTTCAGGGCGGCAGCCTCAGCGCCGCGGCGCGCATGATGGACATCACCCCGGCTGCGGCAAGCGCCTCGCTTAAACGGCTCGAAGCCGATCTCGGCGTGCGGCTCTTTGTGCGCTCCACACGGAGTCAGCGACTGTCGCAGGAGGGGGAAGCCTATCTGCAGCATTGTCTGCAGGCGCTGGAGTTGCTTGATCAGGGCAGACGGGCGGCAACGGCCGGACAACTCGAACTCAGCGGCAGCCTGCAGCTATCCATCCCGTCAGACATCGGGCGGCGTCTGCTGTTGCCCTGGCTGGACGAGTTTGTTGCGGACTATCCGCGCCTGCAGTTGCGGGTGCAGGTGTCGGACCGGGTTGCGGATGTGTTCCAGCAGCCGGTGGATATCGCGATCCGCTACGGCAATCCGCCGGACTCGAGGATGGTGGCCTTGCCCCTCGCGGCCGGCAACCGGCGGGTGTTGTGCGCATCGCCGGCCTATCTCGAGCGTCATGGCAGGCCCGAAACGCCTGCCGATCTCGTTCGGCACAACTGCCTGTGCTTCATGCTCAGCGATCAGGTGCACGATCGCTGGCGCTTTTCACGTGATGGTGAAGAGAGCCTGGTCAACGTCAGGGGCAACCGCATCGCCGACGATGGCGAGACGGTCAGGCGCTGGGCCGTGGCCGGGCATGGGATCGCCTACAAATCGCGGCTCGACACCGAGCAGGACCTGCGCGATGGGCGCCTGGTGGCGCTGTGCACTGCATGGTCGGGGGAGTCCAGCCCGCTCAACCTGCTGTGTGCCAGCCGGCGCCAGATCGGCCCAGCGGTGCAGTTGCTGCGCCAGCATCTGCAAGGGCGGATCGATCAACTCGCGGCGGGTGCGTGATGCCAGCCCGCTGGTGAGTGCGCGTGCTGCGGGCGGCAGTGCGACCGGCAGCGTGAGGCGCACTTACTGCGCGTTGCGGATGCGGGCAGGTCCGAGCGCGGCCTCGCCGATCCCCTCGGCCGCAATGTGGGCCGGCAGCGGCAGCTGTCGCACCAGCGCTGCGCAGGCTTCACCCATTGCAGCGGCGGTCTGGATGCCGTAGCCACCCTGTGCGGCCACCCAGAAGAAACCGGGCACCCGATCATCGAAACCGCCGACCAGCCCGCCGTCGGAAGCGAAAGTGCGCAGGCCGGCCCACGGGGTTCGCGGGCGGCTTGCGTCCAGCGTGGTCATCTCTTCGACGCGGTACATCGCCAGGGCAATATCCAGGTCTTCGGGCTGTACATCCTGCGGCGGTACCGGGTCGGCATTTGCGGGTGAGGCGAGCAAGGCGCCTGCATCGGGCTTGATGTACCAGTCCTCCGCTGCGCCGAGCACCATCGGCCAGTGTGCGGTGGGCATGTCGGCGGGTGCGGGCAGGATGCAGGCCGTGCGCCGCTTGGGTACCAGTCCCAGCGGTGCGACACCCGCCAGCCCGGCGACGATGTCGGCCCAGGCGCCGGCGGCATCGATCAGCACCGGTGCCGTCCACGTGCGTGTGCCGGCGCTAAGGGTCCAGACCTCGCCGCTGCGCTCGACGGCGCTGACTTCGGCGTCGCACACGACCTGACCGCCGGTGTGGCGCACCCCCTTGAGAAAGCCCTGGTGCAATGCGTTGACGTCGATATCGAAGGCGCCCTCTTCATACACCGCAGCCGCGACCTGTGACGGACGCAGGGCCGGCACCATGGCGCAGGCCTCGGCCGCAGACAGACGGCGGGCCGTGGATGAGGTGGTCTGCAGCTCGCGCCAGAAGTCATCGAGGTGTGGCAACTGGTCCGGTGTGGCCACGACCAGCACCCCGCGCGGGCTCAGCAAGGGGTGGCCGGTGAAGCCTGAGGGGGGCGACTGCATGAAGGACAGGCTTGCGCGGGTGAGTGCCCGCACCTGAGCGTTTCCGTAACTTGGCACGAAGATCGCGGCGGAGCGTCCGGTGGCGTGATAGCCGGGCTGCGATTCGCGTTCTAGGATGAGGACGCGGCCGAAGGGCGCAAGCCAGTATCCGATCGAGGCACCGGCAATGCCCGCGCCGACAATGATGAAGTCCGCATTGGTTCGAGCCTGCGTTTCCGAGTTCACTGTTGTCCCTGTTGTGTGCAAAGGGTGAACTCTGGCGCAGATCCGGAGCCGCGTCCAACGTCATGGATGCGGCGCGGAGCCCCCCGGGGCTGCCTCAATGGAAGTCCCTGCTGTGGGTCTCGAGCTCGCCGAGCAGGGCGGAGTGGTCGACCACGCGGCCGGCGATGAGGTGCACCACCTGGCCCTGGCGGCTGATCTGTCCGTACACCCCCAGCAGCTTCGCTCCCAGAAGCTGCCGGCGCTGACGTTCGACCAGCTCGGGGCGAACGATGATGTTGATGAGGCCGGCTTCGTCTTCCAGGGTGATGAACATCGTGCCATTGGCGGTGCCGGGGCGCTGGCGGCAGGTCACGATGCCGGCGGCGCGGGCGAGCATGCGGTCGGGGCAGTGCATGATCTCGGTGGCGTCCAGAAAGCGCATGCCACGCAGGGTTGTGCGCAACAGGCTCAGCGGGTGGCGGCCTAGGGTGAAACCGAGTTTGTTGTAGTCGGCACGCAGATCCTCTGCTTCCGAGGGCGGGGCGAAGCGTAGTGCGGTTTCGTAGCCGGCTGCGCCTTTGAGCATGCCGGGCAGCGGGCTGTTGCCGGTGGCCTGCCACAAGGCCTGGCGGCGGTTGCCGGCCAGTGATTTGAGAGCGTCGGCCGCGGCCAGGCGTTGCAGGGTGGCGGCATCCAGGCCGGCGCGCGTGGCGAGGTCGGCCACGTCGGCAAAGGGCCGTGTGGCACGGGAGGTGGCAATGCGGGTAGCGGTCTCGGTGCCGAGCCCGCGGATCATGCACAGGCCCAGACGCACGGCAGGGTTCGTGTGTGCACGATCAGGACCGGCTGCTTCATCGTCAATCGCCTCCAGTGTGCATTCCCTGTCGCTGGCATTGACGTCCGCGCTGCGGACCTCGACCTGATGGCGGCGTGCGTCCTGGATCAGTTGCGAGGGCGAATAGAAGCCCATCGGTTGGCTGTTGAGCAGGGCACACAGGAAGGCTGCGGGTTCGAAGCATTTGAGCCAGGCCGAGGCATAGACCAGCAAGGCGAAGCTGGCCGCATGGGATTCCGGAAAACCATAGCTGCCGAAGCCTTCGATCTGCTTGCACAGGCGTTCGGCAAATTCGGCTTCGTAGCCGTTGGCGTCCATGCCTTGCAGCAGCTTGTTGCGGTAACGCTCGAGTTCGCCCTTGCGCCGCCATGCGCCCATCGAGCGGCGCAGCTGATCAGCCTCGCCGCCGGTGAAGCCGGCCGCCGCCACCGCGAGCTGCATCACCTGCTCCTGAAAGATCGGCACCCCCAGCGTGCGTTCCAGCACGGCGCGGATCTCATGCCGCAGACCGGCCATCGGATCATCGCCGCGGGCCTTGCGTGTGCGCGCTTCGAGATAGGGATGAACCATGCCGCCCTGGATCGGGCCCGGGCGCACGATGGCGACCTCGACGACCAGGTCGTAGAAACGCGTCGGCTTGAGCCGTGGCAGCATGGTCATCTGCGCGCGGGATTCGATCTGGAACACGCCGATGGTGTCGGCGCGCGACAGCATGGCATACACCGCTTCCTCCTCGCGCGGGATGCTGGCCAGGCTGAGCGGGGTGCCACGCCACGCCGATACCATGTCGAGCGCACGGCGCAGTGCGGAGAGCATGCCGAGCGCGAGCACGTCGACCTTGAGCAGGCCGAGGGTGTCGAGGTCGTCCTTGTCCCACTGCAGCACGGTGCGGTCGGGCATGGCGGCGTTTTCGATCGGGACCAGCTCATCGAGCCGGCCGCGCGCAATCACGAAGCCGCCGACGTGCTGCGACAGATGGCGCGGAAAGCCGATCAGGGCGTGGGTGAGCGACAGCAGCTGGATGAGCTGCGGGCTGTCGGGATCGAAACCGGCCTCGCGGACCCGTTCGGGAATAATCTGTCCGTCGTCGAACCAGTAGCGGTCGCGGGTCAGGCGCTCGATCTGTGTGGCCTCGAAACCCAGCGCCCGACCCACATCGCGCAGCGCGCTGCGCGAGCGGTAGCTGATGACGGTGCCGGCCAGCGCGGCACGCTCACGGCCGTACTTGCGATAGATGTACTGGATGACCTCTTCGCGGCGCGAGTGCTCGAAGTCGACGTCGATGTCGGGCGGTTCCTGGCGCTCGCGCGAGATGAAGCGTTCGACCAGCATGATGCCGAGCGAAGGGTCAACTTCGGTAATGCCCAGCGCCCAGCACACCACCGAGTTGGCAGCGGAGCCGCGCCCCTGGCACAGGATGCCGGCACTGCGGGCAAAGCGGACGATGTCGTGCACGGTGAGGAAATACGCCTCATAGGCGAGCTCGCCGATCAGGGCGAGTTCGGTCTCGATCTGGTGACGAACCCTGGCGGGCGCCGGGTCGTCTTCTGCATTGGCTGTGCAGGCGAGGGCGTGTTCGGCCGAGGCTGCCTTGCGGTAGCGCCAGCGCAGCCCCGCTTCGACCAGCTTGCGCAGCCAGGAGGCGGGCGTTTCGCTCACTGGGACGAGCTCTTCCGGATACTCGTAGCGCAATTCGTCGAGCGTGAAACTGCAGCGTTCGGCGAGTACCAGGGTTTCGGCCAGCAGATCGGGTGGAAAGCGGCGCCCGAGCACTTCACGCGCCTGCAACCGGCGCTCGGCATTGGCGGCGAGCGCAAGCCCGGCATCGGCCACGGTGGTGAGCAGGCGCGTCGCTGTGAGTACATCGGCCAGCGGGCGGCGGCTGGCGTCGTGCATCAGCGCGCCGGTGCTGGCGATGAGGCGCAGGCCGGTGCGTGCGCCGATCAGGCGCAGTTGCGTCAGACGGGTGGCGTCGCGGCCGTCGAGCGTCTGCATGAAGGCCATCCAGGCTGCACCGGGAAACCACCTGGCGAGCCAGTGGGCGGCGGCCTCGGTGCTTTCGTCGGGCAGGTCGGGTGACAGCAGCACGGCCAGGCAATCGTCCAGCCCGTGTTCGAGATCGCTGCGCAGCAGCCGGTAATGCCCCTTGTCGGCGGCGCGGCGGCCGCGGGTGATCAGCCGCGAGAGCTGACCGTATCCCTTGCGCGTGCAGGCCAGGAGCACCAGCGCCGGGCCATCCTCAAGCCGGATCTCGCTGCCGATGATGAGCCGCACTGGCAGCACATGTTCGCGAATGCAGCGATGCGCCCGGACAACCCCCGCCAGCGAACATTCATCGGTGATGGCAAGCGCCTCATAACCGAAGGCCGCCGCCTGCGTGGCCAGTTCTTCGGGATGCGAAGCGCCACGCTGGAAGCTGAAGTTGGACAGGCAATGGAGTTCGGCAAAGCGCGGGATCATGTGTGGACTGTAAATAAATACAGTCGTAACGGCAATCCACATGGTTCCGTGTGGCGCGGGCCGCCGGACCCGCGCGCACCATCCTGCTCAGCGAGGCCGTATCCGTCTCACGCAACCCGACGCAGCGCGTTCCCCGACCTGAACGCGTGCGTGTTTTCGACCAGCTGATCGACGATGCGCTGACGTGCCTCGCGGCTGCCCCAGGCGCTGTGTGGCGTGACGATCAGGCGTGGTACGTCGTCGGCCAGCAGGGGGTTGCCAGCGACCGGGGGCTCCTGAATCAGCACATCGGTTGCGGCGCCGCCGAGATGACCGCGTCGCAGCGCGTCGGCCAGCGCCTGCTCTTCAACCAGCCCGCCACGCGCGGTATTGATCAGGAAGGCGCCGGGTTTCATCAGTGCAAGCTCGCGCGCGCCGATCAGATTGCGAGTTTGCTCGGTGAGCGGGCAGTGTAGCGTGAGCGCATCGACCTCGGGCAGCAAGGCATCCAGGGACAGACGATCCGCCTTCGGCGGACGCCCGGGAAGATTGCCGACCACCACGCGCATGCCCAGTGCCTCTGCAAGTCGCGTTACTGCGCCGCCGAGCTCGCCCTGGCCAAGCACGCCAAGGGTCTTGCCCGCCAGTTCGACAATCGGAAAATCGAGCAGACAGAAATGCTTAGCCTGCTGCCAGCGGCCCGCTTTCACCACAGCCTGATAATCCGGTAGCCGGGTCGCCAGCGCCAGCAATAGCATCAGCGTGTGTTGCGCAACGGTGGCGGTGCCGTAGCCCTGACAGTTGAACACGGCAATCCCGCGTGCCTTCGCCGCGTCCAGATCCACGTTGTTCAGACCGGTCGCGGAAACCAGCACCAGTTCAAGCTGCGGGCAGGCTGCAAGCACTTCAGCCGTCAGATTGACCTTGTTGACGATCGCGACCTGTGCCCCCTGCAGTCGGCTGATCACCTGCTCAGCCGGGGTGTGCTCGTAGGCCTCAAAGCCAGAAAATGCTTCCCGCAGCGAAGTCAGGTCGAGATCGTTCTGGTCGAGCGGGGTGATGTCCAGGAAGACGGCTTTGAATGGGGGCATCGATCTGTACCTTTGTGAAATTCCGTGCCGGATTATCTGCCAAGCGCGCTGCACCAACAAAGCGCTGGTCGGATGAAGGCGGGCCGGGATGTCATCGCACGGGTTTCGGAGAGACGACCGGTGCCGCGCAGGCAGGAATCGATGCCGACCTTTTTTTGATCAACTGTGTTTATCCACGATCAGGGTGAATGAAGCTGTGGACAAGGTGTGGGGGAGTCCGCAACGGCCTTGAATCAACAGGCTTTTCGAGGCTCGCCTAAAAATGAGGCAGTCCCATGAAATAGTGGTTTCAAGACCGTTTCGGGTCCTTGTCTGCGATCTGTCCACTGTTTTCTGCTGCGGTTTCTACGTATTTTCTGCGCGGCCTGTGGATTGTGTGTTCGATCAGTCCTGTTTATCCCCGTGCGGCGTGGGTGAAGCTGTGGACAAGGTGTGAGGGAAGCCGAAACCTCCTTGAATCGAAAGGGATTTCATCGTCTGCCTAAAAATGAGGCAAGTCCGGGAAAAGCGGCGCTCAGACCTGTTTTCCGGCGAGGTTCGACGTTTGTCCAGTGTTTTTGGTGGCGATCCGCACGAATTTTCCACGTGGGGTGTGGAAAACAGGCCCGACCCATCGGGTTTATCCCCGGAGGCCGTGGGCGAAGCTGTGGACAAGGTGTGAGGGAGCGTTCAAACGCCTTGAAGCAACAGGACTTTTGCGTGCTGCACAATAAATAGGCAGCTCCTCGCAAAGCGCCTAAAATCGTGACTTCTCCGTTTTCCGGCTGCTGTCGCCCGTCCTGCCCATGACTGCCCCGATCCGCTATTTCATCCGCCCCTCGCGTCCTGAAGCCCATGTGTTCGAGCTGCGCTGCACGGTCAGTGATCCGGACCCCGCAGGCCAGCGTTTCAGCCTGCCGGCCTGGATTCCGGGCAGCTACATGATTCGCGAGTTCGCGCGCCACGTCGTGAGCCTGCGTGCCGAGTCGGGAGGAAAGGCTGCGAAGGTCGAGAAGCTCGACAAGCACACCTGGCTCGTTACCGGGCTGGTTGCAGGAAAGCCGCTGACGGTGTTCTACGAAGTGTATGCATGGGATCTGTCGGTGCGTGCGGCGCATCTTGACCAGACGCACGGCTTCTTCAACGGCACCAGCGTGTTTCTTGCGGTGGAGGGGCGCACCGACCGGCCCTGTCTGGTCGAGATCGAGAGTCCGGAAGGCATGGCCTATCGCGACTGGAAAGTGGCCACCGCGCTGCCGCGTGCGCGTGGCGAAATCGGCGCGGCGCGCGCTTACGGGTTCGGGCTGTACCGGGCGGAGAATTACGACGAACTGGTCGATCACCCGGTCGAGATGGGCACATTCACGCTTGCCGGTTTCGAGGCGGGCGAGGTGCGCCACGACATCGTGCTCACCGGTCGCCACGATTGCGATACCGAGCGCCTTGCAGCCGATCTCGAACGCATCTGTCAGTTCCAGATCGAGCTTTTCGGTGCGCCGCCGCCGATGGACTATTACGTCTTTCTGACGCAACTGGTCGGCGACGGCTACGGCGGGCTGGAACACCGCGCATCCACCGCGCTGCTGGCCAGCCGGGCAGACCTGCCGTGGAAAGGCATGACCGGTCTGCCCGACGGCTACAAGACCTTCCTTGGCCTGTGCAGCCACGAATACTTCCACACCTGGAACGTCAAGCGCATCAAGCCCGCCGCCTTCGTGCCCTACGACCTGGCGGTCGAAAACTACACCCGGCTGCTGTGGGCCTTCGAGGGCTTCACGTCCTATTACGACGATCTCGTGCTGGTGCGCTCAGGCGTGATCTCGCCGGCCGACTATCTTGGTCTGGTGGGCAAGACGGTTTCGGCCGTCCTGCGCGGCCCCGGTCGTCATCGGCAGAGCGTGGCGGAATCCTCGTTCGAGGCCTGGAGCAAGTACTACCGGCAGGATGAAAATTCGCCGAACGCAATCGTCAGCTACTACGCCAAGGGCTCGCTGATCGCACTCGCGCTCGACCTGCAGCTGCGCAGCGAGACCGGCGGCAAGCGCAGCCTGGATGACGTGATGCGGCTGCTGTGGCTGCGTCATGGACAGACCGGCGTCGGTGTTGCCGAGGACGGCATCTTTGCCATCGTCGAGGAGGTCGGCGGCAAGGATTGTGGCGCACGCCTGGCGCGCTGGCTGCGCAAGGCGGTCGAAGGCACGGACGACCTGCCGCTGGCACGCCTGCTCAAGCCCTTCGGCGTGGCGTATCAGCCCGAGGCGCCGGGCGCGAAGCCAACGCTCGGCATCAAGCTCGCGGGTGGAAACGGAAACGGAAACGGAAAGGGCGAAGCGAAGATTGCGACCGCGTATGACGGCGGCGCGGCTCAGCTCGCCGGGCTGTCGGCGGGGGATGTGCTTCTCGCCATCGACGGGCTCAAGGTCAGCGCTGCCAACCTCGACAGCATGCTCGAGCGTCATCAGGCGGGTGATTCAATCGAAGTCCACGCCTTCCGCCGCGACGAGTTGATGTGCTTCGACGTCGAACTCGCAGCGGCCGCAAGTGACGCGGTCAAACTGGCCGTGGACGAGAAGGCTGCAGCGTCGGTGCGCCGTCTGCGGAAGGGCTGGCTGGGGCACTGAGTCTGACCTGATCCGACGGGGCACCGCGCCCGCTGCGGGGCACCGCGTCGGGCTGCAGCAGCATGGCTGCGTTTCCTGCAGCGGTCAGGGCTTTCGGCTCCGGATGAACTCGGCCGGCGTCTGGTGCATGAGGCGACGGAACATCGTGATGAAGGCCGACGAACTCGCGTAGCCCAGATCAATGGCAACCGTCTCCACTTTCAGTCCCTCGGCGAGCAGGGGCACGGCCTTGAGAATCCGCAGGCGCTGACGCCACTCGAACAGCGACATGCCGAGGTCTCGCCGGGCCCGGCGGACCAGGGTACGTTCGGTCGTGTTTGCGAGTTTTGCCAGTTCGGGCAGGCTGCGGTTGTCGTCGGGGTGATCCTCCAGAAAGCGGAGCACGACATCCAGCGCGGCATCGGCAGACGTCGGCAGGTAGCTGCCCGCGCAACGTGCGTGTGACAGCTGATCGACCAGGACCTGCAGGAAGCGCTCATGCTCTTCGCTTGCGGGCTCGGCTTCGGGGTGCAGTCTGAGCTGGTCGAGCATGGCGACGATCAGGGGCGTCACCTCCAGCGCGCAGGGGCGACGGGGCAGGCGGTCGCATCGTGCGGGGGCGATGTAGAGCGAGCAATGGCCGGCCTCGTCCCGGTTCAGCCCAACATGCTCAACGTCCGGAGGCAGCCAGATCCCGTATTGCGGCGGAGCGAGGAAGTGTTCGTCTGCGGCCTTGATCTCCATGACGCCCATGAACGAATAGACGAACTCACCGCCATCGTGCTTGTGGACGGGGTAGAGCGTGTTCGCGGGCAGCGCGGCGGCGCGGAAGTGGATTGCCGCGGGCAAATGCTCGCCGTGAGGTTCCATCAGCGTGGTGTGCCCGGATCTTTTCATCGTGTTTGGCCGAAGGTCGCTAGTGATTGGCAGTTTCTCACTATATGTCGCTGATCCGCCAGATCGATAATCGGGCTACGCACTGACTGAAAGGAAAAACGTCGTGGATTACCGAAAACCCCTGGATGGTCGCGCGACCGGCCTGATGGTTCTGCTCTGCCTGATCTGGAGCATGCAGCAGATCGCCCTGAAAGCGGCCGCTCCGGATATTGCACCCACACTGCAGATTGCACTGCGCTCGGGCGTTGCAGCGGTACTGGTCGGCATCTGGTGTCTGTTGCGACGGGACACGTTTGCAGCGGGCACCTTGCGGGCAGGCACGCTCGTCGGGGTGCTCTTCGCCCTGGAGTACCTGTTTGTCGGTGAGGCCTTGCGCCACACGTCTGCGGGGCACACCGTGGTGTTGCTCTACACCGCGCCGATCTTTGCCGCGCTGGGACTGCACTTGAAACTTCCCGCCGAGCGGCTCGACCGTGTGCAATGGACCGGCATCGCGGTGGCGTTTTCCGGCGTGGCGGTGACCTTTCTCGGGCCGGGCGCGAACGCTGGGGGCAGCGCTGGCGCAAGTCAGCTCTGGGGGGATCTGCTGGCCCTGCTCGGCGGTGCCGCCTGGGGCGCGACGACGGTCTCGATTCGCGTCACCCGACTCGCGCAGGCGCCGTCTTCACAGACCCTGCTTTACCAGTTGGTCGGCGCCTTTGTGGTCTTGCTGGCGGCCGCGATGGTGTCGGGCCAGACCCGCTTCAATCCATCTGCAGTCGCAATCGGCAGCCTCGCCTTCCAGTGTCTGGTCGTGTCCTTCATCAGCTTTCTGGTGTGGTTCTGGCTGCTGCGAACCTATCTGGCGTCGCGGCTTGGGGTGTTCTCGTTTCTGACTCCGATATTCGGGGTTGCGCTCGGCGCGGTGTTGCTCGACGAAGCGCTGGAGTTGCGGTTCATCGTCGGGACTGCGTTCGTGCTGGCGGGGATCATGATCGTCAGCGCACATGCCTGGCTCGGGGCCATCTTCGCAAGGGCTGGTGCGGGAAGGCTGGCGCAGTCGGCGACGCGCTGCAGGTGAAGGAGCCGTCTTCGTGTCGCACCGGCTGAGAGGGCCGCACATCACCACCCGTGCGCCGATGAAAACCAAAAGGGCCGGCATCCGTGAGGTCGCCGGCCCAGTTTTGCCGTTGCGGGTGATTGAAGCCCCGGAAAGGAGGCTTACACCGCTTCCTTCTTCAGCAGCTTGTTGCGCCAGTAGCGCCAAGCCAGCAGGCCGAACAGGGTGCCCATGATGAGCCAGAAGCCGATGCCTTCCCAGAACGCGATTGGGTCGGTGGCGAGGAAGTAATCGCGAGGCGGGCGGGTGAAATGGACGCGGCCCTGAACCAGTCCCATGATGACCGAAGCTGCCGCAGCCAGCGCAGGAGCGAACCATACCAGCAGGCCACCGGCGACGATGCCCTTGTCGATCAGCGGGGACGGACGCTGCCGCGGCAGGTAGACGCTCTCCACGCCGTACCAGACGGCAAGCAGAAAGCCGACGCCGGCCACCAGTGGGGTGAGTGCGAGCACGGTACCGAGCACGGTCGCGCCAAGCATGAAGGCGCCGCCTTCGAGCTGCATGATCTGCGGCCAGATCATGTCGAGATTGAGGAACAGCCAGGTCGAGGCAGGTGTGGCCAGCAGCGAGAGGAGGAGACAGATGCTGGCACGACGGCGCGCAGCATCGCCGGCAAGTGCGGCATCTCGTGCCTGAGGAATGAGCGACATGACGGAGTGCCCGTGCGAGGGGCGAAACGAAACAATCCGCGAGTCTACTACGGCAGCGCGTGATTTGGCGTCCGGCCGTGCATGAACACGGTCGGACGGATAACCACTTCAATCAGACTGCAGCGAGCGCCTGTTCGAGATCGGCGAGGATGTCATCGATATGCTCGATGCCGATCGACAGCCGAACCATGTCGGGCGACACACCGGCCTTGGCCATTTCAGCGGGCGCGAGCTGGCGGTGGGTGGTGGACGCCGGGTGGCATGCGAGCGACTTTGCATCGCCGATGTTGACCAGACGCGTGACCAGCTTGAGCGCGTCCTGGAAACGCCCGCCGCCTTCGAGGCCACCCTGAACGCCGAAGGACAGGATGCCCGAGGCACGCCCGCCCATGTACTTCTGCACCAGGCCATGGTCGGCATGGTCAGGCAGGCCGGCGTAGTTGACCCACGACACCTTGGCGTGTGTCTTCAGGTAGCTCGCGACGGCAAGCGCGTTCTCGCAGATGCGGTCCATGCGCAGCGCAACCGTTTCAATGCCTTGCAGAATCAGGAAGGCGTTGAAGGGCGAGATCGCTGCACCCATGTTGCGCAGCGGGACGACACGGGCGCGCCCGATGTAGGCTGCAGCGCCGAGCGCTTCGGTATAGACCACGCCGTGATAGGACACGTCGGGTTCGTTCAGGCGACGGAAGCGCGTCTTGTGCTCGGCCCAGGGGAATTTGCCCGAATCCACGATGACGCCGCCGATCGAGGTGCCGTGACCGCCAAGGTACTTGGTGAGCGAATGCACGACGATGTCGGCACCGTGCTCGATCGGGCGGCACAGGTAGGGCGAGGGCACGGTGTTGTCGACGATCAGCGGGATGCCGGCCTTGTGCGCGATCTCGGCGAGGCGCTCGAAGTCGGTGACGTTGCCCAGCGGGTTGCCGACCGATTCGCAGAAAATGGCCTTGGTGCGGTCGTCGATCAGCTTGGCGAAAGCGTCGGGGTCGCGATAGTCGGCAAAGCGCACCTCGATACCGAGTTGCGGAAAGGTGTGCGCGAAGAGGTTGTAGGTGCCGCCATACAGCGTCGCCGCCGAAATGATGTTGTCACCGGCTTCGGCAATGGTCTGGATTGCGTAGGTGATCGCCGACATGCCGGAGGCAACCGCCAGGCCCGCAATGCCGCCTTCCATTTCTGCGACGCGCTGTTCCAGCACGGCAGTGGTAGGGTTCATGATGCGGGTGTAGATGTTGCCAGCCACTTTCAGATCGAACAGATCGGCGCCATGCTGGGTGTCGTCGAACGCGTAGGAGGTTGTCTGGTAAATCGGTACTGCGACCGCCTTGGTGGTCGGATCGGGAGAGTAGCCACCGTGTACGGCGATTGTTTCGAGTTTCATTCTTAGGGTCCCCTCTGAAAGTGTCGGAGGAGTATATCCAGAGCGCGAGAGATATCGAAATAGCTTGAAATGATGAAAGGGGCGCCGCGCTTGTCACGAGTCGGGTCAGAGTGGACAATAATAAAGTATTACTTGATGCGGATCGGAAATGCAGCAGACATGTGTCTGCATCCGCATTGGGCAACAGAGGAGATGTAACAATGAAACAGTGCAGCGTCATTGCCCTGTTATCGCAAAAAGGCGGCGTCGGAAAAACGACCGTCGCCATGCAGTTGGCAGAGGGGCTCGCAGGTGCGGGTTACCGGATCTCGTTGTGCGATCTCGATCCACAGGAGAGCGCGGCGCGATGGGCTGCCGCGGCGAATCCGGCCGACCCCTTTCCGGCATCGGTGATGAGCATGCAGGGCGATCTGGCCTCACTCGAAACGCAGGTTGGCAATGTCGGCTGCCGCTCGGACATGCTGCTGCTGGATTGCCCGCCATCCATCGAACACGCGCATACGCTCGCCGCACTCGAGCTGGCCGACGTCATCCTGATTCCAGTTGTGCCCAGCCCGACCGACCTGTGGTCGACGCGTGCGGTCGAGCGCCTGGTGGTTGCAACCATGGCGCGCCGTCCGGGCTTGCGCGCGGCCTTGCTGCCGAACCGGGTGCAGCGCACTGCTCTGGCAGGGGACGTGCTCGAGGTGCTTGGCGAATTCACCTTGCCCGTGGTGGCTGCGAGTCTTGCCCAGCGCAATGCCTACGCCCAGAGCGCAGTCGAAGGCGGGTCGGTATATCGGCTGGGGCGCAGTGCCGGCCCGGCCCGTGATGAAGTGGACCGTCTCGTAGCGGCGGTCCTTGAACTGACAGGAGAAACAAAATGACCACACGCATCAAGACGCAGTCGGCACTGCGTGCCACGCTCAAGCAGGAAGACGCCTCGGTTGCCGGGCGCTTGCCCGAAGTGGCTGCGGCTGCAGCGACTGCGACCGAGTCCGCTCAGGCCGCGAAGCCTGCCGCAAAGCCCGCGGCAAAGCCCGTGACGCCGCGGGCACCGCGTGCGCGCAAGCCCGCGACAGCGAAGCCTGCGCCGGCAGCGCCGGTCGAGGCGAAACCGGTCGCGGCTGCCGAGCCGGTGCCGGCTCCCGCGTCTGCTGCTGCGGCTGCACCCGCTGCGACGGCGACTTCCAAGGCCCCGGTCCGACGTCGTGCAAGCGCAGCGAAGAAGCCTGCGCCGGCCAAGCCTGCCGCGGTCGCGACGCGCGCTGCGGTGGCGAAGCCCGCTGCAGAAAAGCCGCCTGCAAAGCGCAAGGCCGAAGCCGGCGCGAAAGCAGAGGACAAGCCGGCAGCGACCAAACCGGTAGCGACCAAACCGGTAGCGACCAAACCGGCAGCAGCAAAGCCCAAGGCGGCCAAGCTCAAGTCCGCTGGAACATCGGCTGCGAAGGTGGCGCCTGCGAAAGCCGTGGCCGGTACGTCCGGCGGTGCGAAGAAGTCGGTCGCCGGCCCCGCAGTCATCAAGCTCCCGGCTGCGAGCGTCGAGGCGAAAAAGGAAAAGGCTGGCAAGGTGGTGCGGGATTCGTTCTCGATGCCCAAGAGCGAGCAGGCTGCGCTCAAGAAAATTCGTACCGCGCTGGCACGTGCCGGACGGCTGGCAACAAAGTCCGAAGTGCTGCGTGCCGGTCTTAAACTGCTGGGCGAGCGTTCGGCAAAAGAGCTGGTCGCGGTGCTCGATTCCCTGCCTGTCGTGACCAAGGGCAAGAGCAAGAAGTAAGGTCTGCCCGGGGCTGCTCGGTGGGGCAGCTCCGGACCTCCCGGCTCAAGCCGGCGCTGCCAGCGTCACCCGCTGCAATCCACGCAGGGCGTTGCCGACGTAGATTGCGCGGGCGCTGCGCAAGTCGTCCATCGACAGCGTGCGTTCGATTGCGCGCCCGTCCTCTAGCAGCTGCCGTCGCAGCACGCCGTCCAGTACGCCCGCCGACAGTGGCGGTGTGTGCAGAATCCCGTCGCCGGTGTCGATGAAGACCGTGCTGCGTGCGCCCTCGGTCACTTCGTTTCGTTCGTTCAGGAATACCGCGTCGAAATACCCGCGGCCCAGCACGTCGTGCAGTGCGTGATCATAGGTCTCGCGCGCCGTCGTCTTGTACCTCAGCAGCATGTCCGTGCTGTCGACCCGTTCGGGCCATTGCACGATTTCCGGTGGCGTATCGGGTGGTGCATCCAGCACCTGACTGGCGATCACGAAACGTCCTGCGTACGAGAGCTCCAGCCGGACCCGGTGAATGCCGGGCGTCAGCGTGCGTCCATGGGCCAGCAGGGCCGACCGCAGCGCACCGATGTCGCACGTGTGGCCGAAATGCCGCGATGAGCGCAGCAGTCGGGACAGGTGCGCCTCGAGAAGGGGGAAGGTGGGTACGGCGCCCACTTCGCAGCGCAGGGTCTCGATGAGGCCGAAGGGTGCGCCGAGGGCAGTCAGGAAGCGCCCTTTCAGCAGGCATTCTTCCCATTCGGACTCAGCGTCCGAGTCCGCCACCACGCCGCTCCCGAGGTTCAGCCGGAAGCGGCCGTCGGGTTGCACGTTCAGTGTCCGGATTGGCACATTGAAGCTGAAGTCGCCATCGGGTGCGACCCACCCAAGCGCACCGCAGTACAGGCTGCGTGACTCGCGCTCGAGCTCGCGGATGATCTCCATCGCGCGTATCTTCGGCGCACCGGTGACCGAGCCGCAGGGAAACAGGGCACGGAATACCGTGATCAGATCGGCATCGACCGGCTCCGCATGGACGGACGATGTCATCTGCCACACCGACGGGTAGGGTTCGATCGTGCAGAGCGATTCGACCTTGACGCCACCTGCGGGCGCGAGGCGACCAAGGTCGTTGCGGATGAGGTCGACGATCATCACGTTTTCGGCGCGATCCTTCGTCGAGCTCGCCAGTGCGTTCGGGTCGCTCGAGCGCGGCGCCGTGCCTTTCATCGGGCGGCAGCTCAGCCGTTTGCCGCTGCGCTCGACGAAGAGTTCGGGCGAGCGCGACAGGATGGCGCCGTCGGCATCCGCGATGTATCCGCCGTGACCGACCGGCTGCGCCTCCATCAGGCGCCGGTACAGCGCCAGTGGCGAGCCATAGATCGTGCCGGTGAGCGGCCAGGTGAAGTTGACCTGATAGCAGTCCCCGGCGTGGATCAGTTCGCGGATGCGACCGATAGCCGCCAGGTAGTCAGCCCGTTCGATGCCACGCTCGAGCGCTGCCACACCTGCGCTCTGCAGGTGCTCGTCGAGGAGCGACAGTCCTTCCTCTATCCGGACCAGGCTCTCGGCCTGTGACAGGCGTTCGCCCTCTGCAAACACCCAGGCACGGAGCAGCGGGGCGTCGTCGGCCGGGAGCAAGGCCTGCAGCCGGGGTTCGAGTGCATAACCCAGTTCGTAGGCTGCGGCCACCGCAACCCAATGGCCTTGCCTGCGCGCAGCCTCGATCTTGCCGAACGTGAATTCGATCTCGCCTGGCGAGCGGCAGCACAGCGTGTACTGCAGGTCGGTCAGCCACAGGTGCTCGCCGTCGGGAAGGTTGTCGTCAAACAGGGCCCAGCCCGGGTTCGCTGTTTCGTCAGGGGCAAGGGGCGTTGTCACGGGCGGCCCGGCGCAGGCTGCGCTGCAGTGCACAAGCCGTTCGCGAGGCCGTGTCGAACGCTGCGGTAAGCCTCGGAGAGCAGGGCCGTGGTCAGGCGCACGGAGAGCTGGCGGGTCATGGTCAAGTCTGGGGAGGAGGGCGTCGTGAAAGTGAAATTCTAATGCGAAAGGTCGATCATGTTGCGCCAGCAAAACACCGTTGACCGGGTTTCGGCGCGCTGCGGCAGTGGCGTGACGGGTATGAGGCGACGGATTTTCTTCAACGTCTCTGAACGCGGTCCGGGTGTCGGCCGCGTCGCTCATGGCCCTGCAACCGGCACCGATGTCGGTTGTCACCGTGCCTGCGTGATGCACAAACCTGCGAATCTCCACGCACTTTCGTTAAACTCACGCCTTCGCATTCGCGCGCCGGTGATCGGCGTGCGCAGAATCAGCTGACTCCGAGGACTGTTCCGTGAAGTACATCTCCACCCGTGGCCATGCCGGCCAGCCCGCCAATCCGGAATTCTGCGACATCCTGCTCGGCGGCCTAGCCCCCGACGGCGGTCTCTACCTGCCGGAGTCCTATCCGCTGATCGGCCGGGAAGAGCTCGACGCCTGGCGCTCGCTGTCCTATGCGGAGCTTGCCTTTGCGATTCTGTCGAAGTTCATCACCGACATTCCCGCCGCAGACCTGAAGGCGATCTGCGACAAGACCTACACCGCAGCGGTGTACTGCCACGTGCGCCCCGGCGACAACGCGGCCGACATCACGCCCGTGCGCTGGCTCGAAGACGGCAAGCTGGGTCTGCTGGAGCTGTCGAATGGCCCCACGCTGGCCTTCAAGGACATGGCCATGCAGCTGCTCGGCAACCTGTTCGAGTACGTGCTGGCCAAGCGCGGGGAGAGCATCAACATCCTCGGTGCGACTTCGGGCGACACTGGCTCTGCGGCCGAATACGCGATGCGCGGCAAACAGGGCGTGCGGGTGTTCATGCTGTCGCCGCACGGCAAGATGAGCGCTTTCCAGCGTGCGCAGATGTACTCGCTGCAGGACGACAACATCTTCAATATTGCCGTTACCGGCATGTTCGATGACGCGCAGGACATCGTGAAGGCGGTCTCCAATGATCACGCCTTCAAGGCAAAGCACAAGATCGGTGCGGTGAATTCGATCAACTGGGCGCGCGTCGCAGCCCAGATCGTGTATTACTTCAAGGGCTACTTCGAGGCCACGAAGTCGAACGACGAGCAGGTCGCGTTCTGCGTGCCCTCGGGCAACTTCGGCAACATCTGCGCCGGTCATATCGCACGACAGATGGGCCTGCCGGTGGCAAAGCTGATTCTCGCCACCAACGAGAACAACGTGCTCGACGAGTTCTTCCGCACCGGCGTTTATCGCCCGCGCAAGACCGCCGAGACCAGCGTGACTTCGAGCCCGTCGATGGATATCTCGAAGGCGTCCAACTTCGAGCGCTTCGTGTTCGATCTCGTGGGCCGCGACCCGAAGAAAGTGGCCGAGCTGTGGGCAGAGGTCGATGCCGGCCGGCCTTTCGATCTCAGCACCACGCCGTGGTTTGCCCGTCTGGACGACTTTGCCTTTGTGTCGGGCAGCAGCAGTCACGCCGACCGTCTGGACACCATCCGCAGCATCTACGAAACCTACGGCGTGATGATCGACACCCACACCGCCGATGGCGTCAAGGTGGCGCGCGAACTCGCAGCCGAAGTCCCGGCGGGTGTGCCCCTGCTGGTGCTGGAAACGGCGCTGCCGGTGAAGTTTGCCGAAACCATTCGCGAAGCGCTCGGGCGCGACCCCGAGGTGCCGGCTGATCTGCAGGGGCTCGAGAAACTGCCTCAGCGCGTCGAAGTGATGGCGCCCGACTGCGAGCAGATCAAGCGCTTCATCGCTGAGCGGGTCTGAGACAGGGTGTCTGGCAGGCGCTTGCCGATGCGGCGCCTGCGGTTTTAGGGCTTTTGATGACTTCGGTTGGTGTTGTCATCATCATCGCGTTAAACTCGTTAAAGCAGCCATGTAGACAGGTACGACCGCACCTCCTTGGTGCGTTGTGAATGTTCCTTGCATGAATTCCGTGAATGACGTATTCAACCGGTGGTCAGATGAGTGGTGTCAGTGCCGAACCCGCTGCGGTGCAGCCGGCTGTAACCCATAGCGATGCCCGAGTGTTCGCTCATGAGGTGATCGAGTTTCTGATCGTTCATGCTCTTCATCCCAGCCCAATCAACTACGCCGTTGCCTACGAGTACCGGATGGGGGGCGACGCCGCGATGAACGCCCGCATCGACGCCCATCTGGCGGCGGACAAGCGGCTCGACGATTTGCTGATGCGCGAGTTCTACGACGAGCATCTCGCGATCGAACAGTTCCGCAACCTGCGCGGTCTGGGCGGGAGCCTGCAGGAACTGGTCGACGGGCTGATCGGCGATATCAGCGAAGCGGGGGAGCACGCTTCGGGCTTCCACTCCGCGGTGGAAAACAACATCAGTCTGTTGAAGCGCAGGAACGACAGCGAGGCTGTAACCGCGATTGCCGCGGATCTGCTGGCGGCCACTGCCAAGGTGCATTCAAGTAACGCAGCGCTGAAGGCGCGTCTCGACTCCGCCGACCAGGAAGCGCGAAAGCTGCGCGACGAGCTCGAGCGCCATCGGCGCGAGGCGCTCAGCGACCCCCTGACCGGACTGCTCAACCGCCGCGGCATGGAGTATCACCTCGACGAGATGGCGGTTTCCGGTGCGCGCGAGCCGCTCTCGGTGGTCGTCCTCGATATCGATCATTTCAAGCGCATCAACGATACCTACGGGCATGCGGTCGGCGATGTCGTGATTCGTCATGTTGCCAAGGTAATGCGGACCGCGGTTTGCGCAGAGGATGTGACGGTGCGCTTCGGTGGCGAGGAGTTCGTCATCCTGATGCCGCGACGAAGTCTTGAAGAGGCGCAAGCACTGGCGGAATCGATACGGGTCAAGGTCGAGCGCCTGCGCCTCATCCGGCGTCAGGACAAACTCGCGCTCGACCCATTCACGGTTTCGCTCGGCGTGGCGTCACGGCACGACGACGAAGGCTTCGACGGCATTTTCGAGCGTGCCGACAAGGCGCTGTATGCCGCCAAGAACAGTGGTCGAAACCGTGTGCTGACCGAAGTGGCGCTGAATTGACGAGCTTGGTGGTCGCGAACACTGCGCGTGGCTATTGACGTTATCCGGTGCGGCTTCTACAATCCGGCCTCTTTCGCGAAGGGCGGTTAGCTCAGCGGTAGAGCACTGCCTTCACACGGCAGGGGTCACTGGTTCGATCCCAGTACCGCCCACCAACGGTGGGAACTCGTAGCGAAAGCCGGCAGAGGGATTGATCCCCGCTGACCGGGCGGTTAGCTCAGCGGTAGAGCACTGCCTTCACACGGCAGGGGTCACTGGTTCGATCCCAGTACCGCCCACCAGATACCAACCCCGACGTCGTCTCGACGGCGGGGTTTTTTATTTTCAGACTGTGGCGACGTCCTTGCACCGAGCTTGTCCGCGCCCAATGCCAGGATATTCGATGACTGCTCACGTTCGCACCCGCTTCGCGCCAAGCCCCACGGGTTATCTGCATATCGGCGGCGCCCGCACCGCCCTGTTCTCATGGGCCTATGCCCGTCACCACAAGGGTGATTTCGTGCTGCGCATCGAGGACACCGATGTCGCCCGCTCCACGCCCGAGGCGGTGCAGGCCATCCTCGACGGCATGAAGTGGCTGGGGCTCGACGCGGATGAGGGTCCGTTCTACCAGATGCAGCGCATGGACCGATACAAGGAAGTGGTCGGCCAGATGCTTGCTGCCGGCACGGCCTATCACTGCTATACCAGCCCCGAGGAGCTCGACCTGTTGCGTGAGGCTCAGCGCGCACGTGGGGAGAAGCCGCGCTATGACGGCCGCTGGCGCCCCGCGCCGGGCAAGGTGCTGCCGCCGGTGCCAGAAGGTGTGAAGCCGGTTGTGCGCTTCTGCAACCCGGTCGACGGTGTGGTGGCGTGGGACGACCTCGTCAAGGGCCGTATCGAGATTGCCAATGCGGAAATGGACGACCTCATCATTGCCCGCCCCGATGGCACGCCGACCTACAACTTCTGCGTGGTTGTGGACGACTGGGACATGGGCATCACCCAGGTGATTCGCGGTGACGACCATGTAAACAACACGCCGCGCCAGATCAACATTCTGAAGGCGCTCGGCGCGCAGGTGCCGCAGTACGCCCACCTGTCGATGATTCTCGGCGACGACGGTACCAAGCTCTCGAAGCGCCATGGCGCAGTGAGCGTGATGCAGTACGACGATGAAGGCTACCTGCCCGAAGCGGTCATCAATTATCTGGCGCGCCTGGGCTGGAGCCACGGCGACGACGAGGTCTTCACCCGTGAGCAGTTCGTCGAGTGGTTCGATCTCGACCACATCACGCCCTCGGCTGCCCAGTTCAACACAGAGAAACTCAACTGGCTCAACGCCCACTACATCAAGCAGGCGGATAACAGCCGTCTGGCTGGCGAAGTGGCGAACCGCCTTGCCCGTCGTGGCGTAGACCCGGAAGCCGGCCCGGTGCTGGATGCCGTGGTGGCGCTTTACAAGGATCGCGCAGCCACCCTCAACGAGTTGACGGATTCCGCCGAACTCTTCTGTGCCGATGTACACCCGGCGCCCGAAGTGGTCGGTCAGCATCTCACCGAGACCGCGCGCGCCGCGCTGGCGAGCCTGCGCGCACGTTTCGAGTCGGCTGCGTGGGAAAAGGCCGTGCTGAGCCAGGCGATCAAGGACACCATGGCCGAGCATGGCCTGAAGATGCCGCAGGTCGCGATTCCGCTGCGGGTGGCCGTTCTCGGCGTCCCGCAGACACCGTCGATTGACGCGGTGCTCGAGGTGCTGGGCCGCGAGCGCGTGTTGTCGCGCCTGGCGCGTTACGGCTGAGGCCTTGTGTCAGGGAGCTGCCTCAGGGGCGGTCAGGTCTGCGCCTGACTGCCCGGGCGTGTGAATCCTGACCTGATTGCGCCCGGCGCGCTTGGCATCGTAGAGCGCCTTGTCTGCGCGCCGCAGCGAGGCCTCTGCCGAGCCATCGCGGGTGTTCAGGCTTGCGACCCCGATGCTCACGCTGATCGGTATCAGTGTGCGCTCGAAGCGCGACGGCGAGTTTTTGACGGCTTCGCACAGCCGTTCGGCGAGCTCGCGTGCGCCGTCGATGCCATCGCCGGGCAGCAGGACTGCAAACTCTTCACCGCCCAGGCGTCCGATTACATCGGTCTTGCGCAAGGTCTGACGCACGATGTCGACGAAATGCTTCAACACCGCGTCCCCCGCCGCGTGACCATGGGTGTCGTTGACGTTCTTGAAGTGGTCGAGGTCGGCCATCAGGATCGAGGCCGTGCCGCCCTTGCGTTTCAGGCGGGAGAGTTCGTTATCCAGCCGCTCCAGGAACTGGCGCCGGTTCGATGCACCGGTCAGCGAGTCGGTCGTGGCCAGTTGCTGCAGCGCTTCCCGTTGATCCTTCAGCTCGGAAATGTCGCGAAACACCACGACAGCGCCGTCGCGCTGCTTGCCGTCGTCGATCGGTGCAACGGTCACGGCCACCGGAAATGCGGTGCCGTCCACGCGGATGAACCAGTCTTCGCAGCTTCTGCGCTTGCCATCGTGCAGGGTCTGGAATATCGGGCAGGCTTCGTCCGGATAGGGTGAGCCGTCCGGGTGATGGTGGTGAAACAGCCGGTGCTGGTTCTTGCCGATGACCTGTGCCGCGGTGTAGCCAAGCATCGTGAGCGCAGCAGGGTTGATGAAGCTCGCAACGCCATTCGGATCCACTCCGTAGATGCCTTCGCCGGCCGTGTTCAGCAGCAGGGCATTCTGGCGCGACAAGCGACTGATTGCGGCGGTCTGCAGATCGAGCTGGCGCTTCCATTCCCGGCGCGACAGGTTCAGCAAGAGCAGCACGATCAACTGCACCAGGGCATAGCCGGCAAATGCATTCCTGAGGGTGATGCTTCGGGCTTTCGTGTGTGCGGCGAGTTCGGTCTCTGCGTTGCGCCAGATCAGGATGCTGCCGGCCGGGGGCCTTGCGGGGTTCTGTTCGCCCACGAAATCGAACAACGGAAAGCGGATGACCTGGAACTGCTTCCGGTCCCAGGTCTGGAGCTTCGACTCCGCCTCGGTCCTGCCACGCTCGATCAGGCCGGCGGCAAGCCAGGCCTCGGCCTCGGGGCGGGATGCCGACAGCAAAAAGCAGCAGTTGCTGCGCTCAGGGGCGCGGGTCACAGGCTGATAGAGCGACCACATCGCCTGTGTTACACGTTCCGGTCGCAGCAGCACTGCAACGCCGATATCGAACTTTTCGCTCAGTCGCTTGAGCAGGCCATCAAGGCCAATGCCGACCTCGAGTGTGCCGACATGCTCGCCCGTTTCGCCGGCTTGTGGCGCATCGGCAGCGTCGTGCCCGTCGGCGTAGGGCCGGATGACGGGGGCGCCGCCACGGATGCCGGCAAATGCACGACCGATCTCGAAGCCGCTGCGCGGAATACGGTCGCTTTGAATGCTGCGCATCATCGGTCTGAGTTCCATCAGGCTGTCACCGTAGCGTTCGGGTGCATGCAGGCGGAGGAAAGAGCGCAGGTCGGGCGTGAGCAGAAACTGAAGCTGGCGCAGGTCAAACATGCGATGCATGTCCTGCCACTGCAGATCGAGCTTGGCGGTGAGCGCGGCACGCAATTCGACAGCACGTGCGTCATTGCTTTCACCGCCTGCGCGGAGCAGGTGGTTGGCGTCCCCGAGGATGCGCGCGATCTCGGGATCGGCCGCCATGTTGTAAGCGAGCGCCCGTGCTTCATGCTCAAGCTCGTCCATGGACACTTCGTAGATGCTCTGCAGTCGTGCCGCCTGTGTCTCGAGCTGGAGTTTCAGTCGATCGTCATGCTGCTGCAGCGATAACATCGCGCCACCCGCGAAAAGCGCGGCAAGGGCGGTGCTGGCAATCAGGACGACAAGCTTGTAGTGCACGACGTTGCGACCGGACGTGAGTCGACTCAAGTCTAGCCCGGTCGGCACGCGTCATTCGTGACGAACGTCAATCAGCCGCGCAAACGCTCGTCCACCGGGTGCGGGTTCAGCCGGCGAATTTCTCCGGCCGCAGCACGCCCACGTCGGCGACGAAGGCCACCATCGCGTAGTGCCGGAAGTAGCGTGCTTCGACATGCGTGGTGATGGTGACGGCCGTATTGGCGTCGCACAGCACTTCCATGCGGATGGAGCGGTCGGCATCCCAGGTGCCTGCGCGGTTGCCGTGGCTGCCGCGGCCGCGTACGTCGGCCACGGTGTAGCCGTGTGCGCCGAGGTGCATGACGTCGTCTGCCAGCTTTTCTTCGAGCGCTTTTTCGGTGATCAGGACGACGAGCTTGCAGGGATGGGTATTTGGCATGGTTTCAGCTCCCGTGGATCAGACCGACGATGTAATGGTAGAGCGGGATGCCCACAAGAATGTTGAAGGGGAAGGTGATGACGAGGGCCGCAGTAATCGACAGCCCAGGATTGGCTTCGGGCACCGCGATTCGCATTGCTGCCGGCGCGGCGATATAGGACGCGCTCGCGGCCAGCGTGGCCAGGAGCAGGGTGCCGCCCGCGGAGAGCCCGATTGCGGTTCCGACGACGGTGCCGAACACCGCAGAGAGAATCGGCATCACGATGGCGAAGCCGGCGAGAAAAGCCCCGCTGGTGCGCAGTGCACCCGCCTGCGCGGCAGCCACCAGGCCCATCTCCAGCAGGAAGAGGCACAGCGCGCCCTTGAACAGGCCGAAGAAGAAGGGCTCCAGCGGTGCGAGCCCCTTTGGTCCTGCCGCCCAGCCAATGAGCAGGCCGCCGGCGAGCAGCACCATGCTCTTGCCAAGGAAGATCTCATGCAGCAAGGGTCCCCAGCGTACCGAGCCGGTATTGCCACCAAGTCGCGCCAGCAGCACGCCGACCGCGATGCCGGGCATTTCGAGCAAGACCAGGAACAGCGGCAGGTAGGGCTCGTAGGCCAGCTGGCGCGCGCTCAGGTAGTCGATACCCACGGCAAAGGTGACCACGCTCACCGAGCCGTAGTGGCCGGCGATGGATGCGGCGTTGAAACGGTCGAGACGACCGAGTTTGTGCAGGATGGGAAAGGCGACCAGCGGGATGACGATGCCCAGCGCGATGACGGCCACCGCCTGGGGAAGGACGTCCATCGGTGATTGCTTTGCCAGCTCCATGCCACCCTTGAGACCGATGGCGAGCAGCAGATAGATGGAGAGTGCTTCATAGAGCTGGGCGGGGAGCTTCAGGTCGGAACGCGCAAGGCGCGCAGCGAAACCCAGTACGAAGAAAAGTGCGATGGCGTCCATGATTGGGCGGTTCCAGTGGATTGGACTTCAGTCGTCGGTGGCTGATTGGCGCACAGGACGCAGTATAAAACGTGCGGGATCCACCGCCGCGATCAGGTCATTCTCCACCGGTGCGGGCTCCCCGCAAATAAGGGAAGCCATCAACTCCCCCGCCAGCGCCGCCCACACAAGGCCGCGGGCGCCGAAGCCGGAAAGCGCGTACAGCCCGGCGTGGCGCGGTATTTCCGAGAGTGGGGTACGCGGTGCGACGCTGCTGACGGACGGGATCGCGCCGACCATGGGCAGGCGGTCGGGCGATGCCGGGCGAAATCCCACGCGCCCGCGCAGTGCGGTCGGGCCGAGCTGGGTGGTGTAGCCGGGCAGCATGGCCTCGAGCTTTTCGATGTTCTCGTGGTGATCGCGTTCGCGCAGGTCCGGCTCGTCGTCTCCGACGTCGAAGGTCGCACCGGCGCAGCGCAGGCCGTCCACTTCGGGGCTGACATAGCCCATGCGGCACATCACGACCCGAGGGGCGCTGCCGGCGGCGGCATCGAGCAGGCTCACCTGACCGCGGGCGCTGACCATCGGCAGCGTCCCGGCCAGCGGAAAATCGCGCAGTCCCGTTCCGGCGGCCATGATCAGGACAGGCGCTGCCGCAATGAGCTGTCCGGCTGCATCGAGTGCCCGCCATTCGTCCGCAACACGTTCGATCTGCGCGACCGGGCAAGCGAAGTGGGTGCGGATCCGGCTGGGGTGTGCGGCCAGATTGGCTGCGCACAGGGTCGGGGGCTGCACCCAGCCGCTATCGGAAAACCACCAGCCACCCAGCGGTACGGGCCAGCCACCGATGCGTTCAGCTTCGTCCGCATCGACGAAACGCAGCACTGACGCGGGCAGCGCGAGGCGTTCGACCACCGCCCGCATCTTGTCCAACTGCGCAGCGTCGCGCGCCAGGTGCAGCACGCCGCAGTCCTCGGCCCGGACGCTGATGCCGCGCGCCCGCAGGCGGCGGATGTGGCGCCAGCCATAAAGGGTACCGGCGCGCGTCAGCCTGCTCATCCGGTTGTCGTCAAGGCTGGGAAGCGGCCGCAGCACGCCGGCGTGGTTGCCCGAGGCGCCCTGACCGGGGCGGTCGGCCGCATCGATGACCTCCACTGACCAGCCGCGTGCGGCAAGCCGCTCGGCCGCCGAACTGCCGGCAACGCCGGCGCCGATCACGATGGCGCGGCGCGCGGCTTGCGGTGCATCCGATTCGCGGAGCAGGGGCTGCTCTTCCACCTGCGCGCCACGAGGTCCGAGGTGACGGCCGCGCAGCATCTGACGCTTGCCGGCAAAGCCGGGTGCTTTTTCCACTTCGAAGCCGGCGCGGCGCAGGCCTTCGCGCACTTCGCCGGCAACCGACCAGGTCGCCAGCGTTGCGCCCGGGGCAGCCATCCGGCCCAGCAGGTGAAAGACCTTCTGCGACCACAGGTCCGGATTGCGCGCAGGTGAGAAACCGTCGAGCAGAAAAGCATCTGCACGGGCGTCGAGCTGCGCCAGTCCGTCCCGCGCATCGCCGAAATACAGGGTGAGAAACACCCGGTCCTTGTCCAGATGCAGTCGGTGCACACCGGGTGTCAGGCTGGGCCAGGCCGCCTGGAGTTCTGCCGCGAGCGGTGCAAACTCGGGCCAGCGCGCATGTAGCACAGCGAGGTCTTCGACCGCGAACGGGTGCAGCTCGCAGGAGACGAAATGCAGGGTTGCAGCGCGCTCGGGGTCGGCGCGCCATGCCGCCCAGGTCGCGAGAAAATTCAGCCCGAGTCCGAAGCCGGTCTCGACAATGACGAAGCGGTCGCGCCCGCGCCAGCGCCCCGGAAGCCCGTTGCCACCAAGAAACACGTGCTCGGCTTGTCCGACCGCACCGGCTGCGGAGTGATAGACGTCTTCGAAGGTGTCGGAGTAGGGCGTGCCGTCGTCGGCAAGGGTGTAGCTGGCAGGCAGGATTGGCATGGCAGATTGGGCGAGGTGGTGACGCGACGCGTGCGAACTGGAACCGGCTCCGGCGCATGCGTTGTGCGAATCGGCCGCCATCTTATCGCTTCCAGCGCGTTCGCGAGTCGGGGATACGTGCATTGCCTATCGCGGAGCGCCCAATATGGGACGTGGAGCATGCTTCCGGTGTACGCTCCGGTGAGCCCGAACTTCCCATGGTCATCCTGCTACATGCCCCTTTTTACGCGCAAACTCGCCGATCGCCTTGCCGCGCTGCTGATCCTGTTCATGACATTCATTGCGATCCTGTCGGGCGCCGCCACCGGCGTGCCCGAATGGCTCGGCGGGCTGGCGGCGTGGGGCGCGGTCGCGCTGATGTGGCAGGGGCTGGATCACCGCCAGCGGCGGGTGGCCTGGCTGCTGATCGGGATCGGTGTGGCAGCCCTGGTCTGGGCCGGTCTGCAGAACGGGCAGTGGCCCTGGACGGGTGTGCTGACAAAGAACATCGCCCTGCTCGGGATGCTTGCAGGCGTCAGCTTTCTGCAACTGCTCGGCCTGGGTGAGGCGGGTGAGTCTCCTCGTGGGCCGGGTGCGCTGTGGCGCACGATTGCAGGCGTCCATGTCTTCGGCGCGGTCATCAACCTGTCGGCGGTCTTCATCATGGGCGACCGCATGGCGGGCGGAAAGACACCCTCTATCCCTCAGCTCAATGCGCTGACGCGCGGTTTTCTGGGTGCGGCCCTGTGGTCGCCGTTCTTTGCCGCGACGGCGGTGGCTCTTACCTATGCGCCCGGTGCCACGCTGGGCGAAATGGCCGCAGCGGGCATTCCGCTCGCACTGGTGCTGATCGTGCTCGCGGGGCGTGATCTGCTGCGCGACCCTGCGCTCGGCCGCGATTTCGTCGGCTATCCGATGCGCCCGGCTGCGCTGTGGGTGCCGATGGCGCTGGCCTTGCTGGTCATCGCCGGACACTGGTTCATGCCCTCGTGGTCGACACTCGCGGTTGTCACTCTCGCCGCGCCCGTGATGGCCGTGACCGTCGTGATGCTGCGTGCGGGCCTGATCGAAGGGGGTACGCAGATGGCGCGCCATGTCGCACGGCGTCTGCCCGCGATGCGTGGCGAGATGTCGCTGTTTCTGGCCGCCGCCGTCTTCGCGACCGGCCTCGACGCGCTGATCGCCAGCAGCGGGGGCTGGCTGCCGATGACGCACGTGGGCGCCCCGCAGGCGGCGCTGGTGCTGGCGGGCATGATCTTCCTCTGTGTGCTAGGCATCCATGCGGTGATCTCCATCACAACGGTCGCGGCCTGGCTGGCGCCGCTGAACCCCGACCCGGTGCTGATGGCCGTGGTCTATGTACAGTGCTGGGCCATCGGTCTGGCAGCCAGTCCCATGTCGGGTATCCACCTTGCCTTGCAGGGGCGCTACGGTACGTCGGGAGCCGAGATGGCGCGCGGCAACGTGCGCTACAGCCTGCAGGCCTATGTCGCGGCGGTGGTGGTGCTGTTCATCCTTGCGTGGTGGCGTGGTCTGTGAGTTCCCCGGACGCGTCCCCGGTCTGACTGTTTCTGATGCAGGGTTATGCGTGAAGCGCATGAAGTAATGCGTCAACCGTATAATCTTGCGGTGCAGCAGACGGAACAATTCAGGCCCGGAATTTTCCGCTACATCCGGCCGTGAGTCCTGCGTGTTCCGGCCCCGCGAGCGGTGTCGGCACGTGGTGCGCAGCACGAAAGCATCGAGGCTCGCCCGGAGCCCATCAAACTATAAATTCGACGCAGGACAACCTGTCGTCATGTTTCACGGAGAAGCAGCAGTGAACGATTTTGTCAGCATGCTTAACGGCATCATCTGGAGCCCGGCCCTGATTTATCTGTGCCTTGGCGCCGGTCTGTACTTTTCGATCCGTACCCGCTTCATGCAGGTGCGCGGCCTTGGCGAGATGATCCGCCTGACCTTCACCGGCAAGGCGTCGGACGCCGGCGTGTCCTCGTTCCAGGCGCTCACCATGTCGCTGTCGGGCCGAGTCGGTACCGGCAACATCGCCGGTGTGGCCACCGCCATCACCTTCGGTGGCCCGGGTGCGGTGTTCTGGATGTGGACGGTGGCCTTCCTCGGCGCCTCCACCGCCTATATTGAGTCGACCCTTGCCCAGATCTACAAGGAGAAGGACGACGAGGGCATGTACCGCGGCGGCCCGGCGTACTACATCGAGAAGTGCATGGGGCAGAAGTGGTACGCGTGGATCTTTGCAGTGTCCACCGCAATCGCGATGGGCCTGCTGCTGCCGGGCGTGCAGGCGAACAGCATCGCTTCGGGTCTGCAGAATGCGTGGGGTATCGACACCGCGGTCAGCGCGACCTGCATCGTGCTGCTGCTCGGCTTCATCATCTTTGGTGGCGTGAAGCGGATTGCGCTGTTTGCCGAGATCGTCGTGCCTTTCATGGCGCTGGCCTACATCCTGGTGGCGATGGTGATCGTGCTGCTGAACATCGAGGCGGTGCCGGGCATGATCGCACTGATCTTCAAGAGCGCTTTCGGTCTTGAGGCGGGCTTTGGCGCGGTGCTCGGCCTGGCCGTGCAGTGGGGCGTGAAGCGCGGGGTGTATTCCAACGAAGCGGGTCAGGGTTCCGGTCCGCACCCCGCCGCCGCAGCCGAGGTGTCGCATCCGGCAAAGCAGGGCTATGTGCAGGCTTTCTCGGTGTATATCGACACCCTGTTCGTGTGCTCGGCAACCGCCTTCATGCTGCTGTCGACCGGCATGTACAACGTGCAGGGACCGGACGGCGCGATGCTTGTGAATGGCCTGCCGGGCATGGAAGCCGGCCCCGGTTACACCCAGGCCGCGGTCGAGTCCGTTCTGCCGGGCTTCGGCAGCACCTTCGTCGCACTGGCGCTGTTCTTCTTCGCCTTCACGACCATCGTGGCCTACTACTACATGGCCGAAACCAACATCGCCTACATCAACCGCAAGGTGCACCGTCCGTGGCTGTACTTCGTGCTCAAGATCGCCGTCATGGTGGCCGTGACCTACGGTTCGGTAAAGAGTGCCGGCGCAGCATGGGATCTGGGCGACGTCGGTGTAGGCATCATGGCCTGGCTCAACATCATTGCCATCCTGATCATCCAGAAGCCCGCGCTGCTTGCGCTCAAGGACTACGAGCAGCAGAAGAAGGAAGGCAAGGATCCGACCTTCGATCCCGAAAAACTCGGCATCCGTAACGCGGATTTCTGGGCGAAGCGGAAGTAAGTCGCTGCGCTGCATGCTGCGTCGGGCCGGCAGTCAAGCCTGCGGCCCGGGCGGCATGTGCTGTTATTCGCCGGCCGCGGCGCCTCACTGGCGCCGCGGCCGCGTGCATTCCGGGGCGTGTCGCGTGATGTGATCGCCGGCGCGGCCGAGGCGTGTTCAGCGCTGCAGCTCGGCCCGGGGCAAGCGCTCGGGGGGCTTGCGCACGACGAGTTGCGCACTCGTCGTGGCATGCAGATGCACGAAGAATCAGCCCTGGGCGAGTTCCCGCGCCCGCATCCGCGCCCGTTGTGACGACATCATCATGTGGTTCGCAGTGAGCACTGCGATCGACACAACCACGACGATGATGGTGGCGAGGGCGTTGATCTCGGGCTTCAGGCCATGATGCAGACGGGCGAAGATCAGCACCGGCAGTGTGGTGCTGCCCGGGTCGGAGAGCATCGCGGCGAGCACGAAATCGTCCATGGACAGGGTGAAGGTCAGCAACCAGGCGGATATCAGTGCCGGGGCGATCACCGGCACGGTGATGATGAAGAACACCTTGAACGGTGGGCAGCCGAGGTCGAGCGCGGCCTCTTCCAGCGAACGGTCCACCTCGCGCAGGCGCGACTGCACGAGTACTGCGGCGTAGGCTGCGCACAGCGTGGTGTGCGCAGCCCAGATCGCGAGCGCGCCGCGTCCGCCGAGAAAGGACAGGGCGGGGTGGGTGAACAGCAGCACCAGCGACAGGCCGGTCACCACTTCCGGCATCACCATCGGTGCCGTCGTCATCCCGGCGAAGAAGCTGCTGCCGAAATAAGGCCGGTAACGCGTCAGCACGAATGCCGCGGCTGACCCGACCACCACCGCGGCGGTCGCCGCCATGGCGCCGATGCGCAGCGACAGCCACACCGCGGACTGGATCTCGCGGTCTTCAAGCAGCGCCTCGTACCAGCGCAGCGAGAAGCCGTCGAACTGCGTGGTGATCTCGCCCGAGGTGAAGGAAAACACCACCAGACACAGGATCGGGATGTAGAGGAAGGCGAACACCAGCACCAGCCAGCTGCGTGCGCCCCACCGGTTTGCCGCGACGCTCATCGCAGTTCCTCCGCTTCCTGCCGGCTGGATCGGTTGAAGATGATGATGGGCACGATCAGCAGCAGCACCATCACCACGGCAACCGCAGCCGCCATCGGCCAGTCCTGGTTGGGGCCGAAATCGTCCCAGATGTTGCGGCCGATCATCTGTACGTCACCGCCGCCGAGCAGGTCGGGAATCACGAATTCACCCACCGCCGGGATGAACACCATCATCGCGCCGGCAATGATGCCGTTGCGCGACAGCGGCAGCGTGACTGACAGGAAGGTAGTCAGCGGACGCGCGCCGAGATCGCTGGCGGCCTCAAGCAGGCGTGGGTCGAGCTTGACCAGGTTGGCGTACAGCGGCAGCACCATGAAGGGCAGGTAGCTGTAGATCATGCCGGTCAGCACCGCGCCGGTGTTGTAGAGCAGGGGCAGGGGCGCGTCGACGATGCCCAGCCCCAGCAGCAACTGGTTGATCAGACCCACCTCGCTGCTGTCGAGCAGGCCCATCCAGGCGTAGACGCGGAGCAGGAAGGAGGTCCAGAACGGCAGCATCACCATCATCAGCAGCACGTTGCGGATGGATTCGCGGGCCCGCGCAATATGATAGGCGAAGGGGTAGCCGATGAGCAGGCAGCACAGCGTGGTCAGGCTGGCCAGCAGCAGCGAGTTGCCGTAGGCCCGCAGGTAGAGCAGATAGGCGCCATCCTCGCCGATCGAGGTGAATTCGTCCTGCAGACGCTGGTAGTTCGACAGGTCGGGCACGAACTCGACCCCGGTACCATCGGCGGCGGTGTGCAGCGGTGGCACGTAGGGCGGAATCGAGAGTTCGGGCGTGGACAGGCTGACGTTGACGATCAGCACGAAGGGCAGCAGGAAGAACAGCAGCAGCCAGGTCCACGGCAGCATTCCGACCCAGAAACGGCCACGCAGCAGGAACAGTTTGCGCGTGCTCATCGCCCGAGCACCACCCCGGCAGGTGCCTTCCACGACACCCAGACCGAATCCCCCCAGGTCGGCGGCGGCGCATCGCCCCAGCGTGCGGAGGGCACGCTGGCGATGACGGTACGCGAGGTGCCGACCCGGACGTGATAGATCGAATAGCTGCCTAGATAGGCAATATCCACCACCTCGCCTGCGGCCAGGTTCATCGTGCCGTCGGCCGCCTCGGGCCTGTCACGACCGAGCACGATGCGCTCCGGGCGCACCGACACCGAGACCTCGCTGCCATCGGCGTGATCGGTCAGCGCCGGGATGACGATGGGTACAGGGAAATCGCTGCAGGCAACCCCTTGCTGGCCGAGCCGGCCATGAAACATGTTGGTTTCGCCAATGAACTCGGCGGTAAAGCGGCAGTTCGGATGCTCGTAGATCTCGTCCGGTGTCCCCACCTGCAGCAACACGCCGTCAGACATGACGCCAATGCGGTCGGCCATCGTCATTGCCTCTTCCTGGTCGTGGGTGACCATGATGCAGGTGACGCCGACACGCTCGATGAGATGGACGAGCTCGAGCTGGGTTTCCTGGCGGATCTTCTTGTCCAGTGCCGCCAGCGGCTCGTCGAGCAGCAGCAGCTTGGGTTCCTTGGCGAGACTGCGTGCCAGGGCCACGCGCTGCTGCTGTCCGCCCGAGAGTTCGTGCGGCTTGCGCCGCGCGAAACGCTGCATCTGCACCAGGTCGAGCATCTTCGTCACGCGCGCGGCGATGACGTCGCGCGCGATCCGGGGGCGCTCCTGGCGCAGTCCGAAAGCGACGTTGTCCTCTACCGTGAGGTGCGGAAACAGCGCGTAGGACTGGAACATCATGTTGGTCGGCCGATGGTGGGGCTGAACCGTGGCGAGGTCTTCGCCGTCGAGCACAATGCGCCCTGTGCTCGGGGTTTCGAGCCCTGCGAGCATGCGCAGCAGGGTCGACTTGCCGCAGCCGGAGCTGCCCAGCAGGGCGAAGATTTCCTTTCGCACGATTTCGAGCGAAACGTTCTTCACCACGTGATTCTGACCGAAGCGCTTATTGACGCCTTCGATGCGCAGGTAGGCTGCGCCCTTGTCCGCTTGCTGTGCCACCATCGGGTTCCTGCTCGACTTTACTTTGCGGTCTTGAAGCGGCTCAGCGCACGCGTCAGATCACGCTGAACGGTTTGCGTCAGCACCGGTTTCGGATGCAGCAGTGCCTTCAGCTCTGCGGGCACGTTGAGCATCGGATTGTCGGTGAGTGCTTTCGACATCAGCGGCTGCGCGGCGGTGTTGGCGCTGAAATAGAAGGTCTCGTTGGAGATCTGCGCGATCACCTTCGGGTCCATCATGGTGTTGATCCATGCGTGGGCATTGCCGACGTTCCTGGCATCGCTCGGCACCGCCATGACGTCGATCGACATCATCGCCCCGGTCCTGGGGATGATGTACTGCACCTTGACGCCGGTATTCGATTCCTTCGCCCGGTCCCCGGCGATCATCGCGTCACCCGAGAACATCATGGCCACGCACACGCTGCCCTTGGCCATGAGGTCGATCGGCGAGGAGTTGAAGGTGCGCACGTTCTTGCGCACCGGGCGGATCTGCTCGATGGCGGCATTGATGTCCGCGCTGGCCATCTTCTTGGTGTCCTTGCCGGCGTAGAGCATTGCAGCCGGAACCAGATCGCTGGCTTCGTCCATCATCGAGATGCCGCAGCCCTTGAGCTTCTCGGTCACCTTGGGATCGAACAGCAGGTCCCACGCATTGTCGGGCAGGGTGCCGCCCAGCGCCTGGGTAACCTTGTCGACGTTGATCGCTACGCCAGTGGTAAACCACATGTAGGGGACGAGGTACTGATTGCCCGGATCGGCGGCCTCCAGGGCCTTGAGAATCACCGGGTCAATGTTCGTCAGGTTCGGCAGCTTGCTCTTGTCGAGCGGCTGGAAGATCTTTGCCTGGATCTGCTTGCCCGCGTATTCAACGCTCGGGTACACCACGTCGTAACCGCTGCTGCCGGTGAGGAGCTTGGACTGCAGCGTGGCGTTGCTGTCGTAGAGGTCGTAATTGACCTTGATGCCGGTCGCCTTCTCGAAGGTGGGGATGGTGTCCTCGGCGATGTAGTCGTTCCAGTTGTAGATGTTGAGCGACTTGTCTTCGGCTGCAACAGTGGTGGTGACTGCGGCGAGGACCGCAGCCAGCATCTTGACGCGCAATTCCATGGCTAGCTCCAAGAAAATTGAATGTTTGTCGCACTGCGAGCAGCGCCCCCTGACGGTAAGCTCTCCGCCGGACGTCGTATTGTGCCTTGCACAACTGGTTATCGGTCAAGTCCGGCGCAGTGTTCGGCGCATTTCTGGCGGGCTGTACCGCATCTCAGGCTGCCTGCCCGGTGCTGGCCGATGGCGGGAAATGCATCGGGATGGTGACCGGACCGTCGTTGATGAGCTGCACCTTCATGTCTGCGCCGAATTCGCCCGTCTCAACGACCGGGTGCAGCATCTTTGCCTGCGCCACCACGTATTCGTACAGTTCGCGTCCAAGGGCTGGGGGGGCCGCGTTGGTGAAACTGGGGCGATTGCCGCCCTTGAGATCGGCCGCGAGGGTGAACTGGCTGACGATCAGCAGGCCGCCTTCAAGGTCCTGCACCGAGCGGTTCATCTTGCCGGCGTCGTCGGAAAACACCCGCAGCTTGAGTACCTTGGCCAGCAGCTTGTCAGCCTCGGCAGTGGTGTCGCCCTGCTCGGCGCAGACGAGTACCAGAAAACCGTGGCCGATCTCGCCTGCCACCTTGCCGTCAATCACGACGCGTGCTTCGGACACGCGCTGGAGCAATGCCATCATGGGTTCTGCTTGTCCTTCATTCAGTAAGTCGGGGGAGGAAATGCGGGGGGCGAGGGCAGGCCGTGCCCGCCGCGCGCGCCCGAAGGGTGCGATTCGGTGCGCCGGATGCTCACCTGATCGCGGATCGGGATCGACCGCGGATTACGGATTCAATCCACCTCAGGCTGGTGGATGATACGGACAACAGTGCGGCAAGTGGGCGCAGCAGGAGCTGTGCTAGCAGCAGGAGCGGCAGCAGCGCGAGCGTCCACCCCAGGGTCTGTATCAGGGGTACGGGGGCGCCAAGCGCTTCGGCGACCTCGCGGAACAGGGCGTTGAGCACGCTCGGATGACGCAGGACAATATAGCCCAGCGCGAACGGGGCGCCGTACTTCGCCACGCGAAGTCCGATTGCGCTGCTGCGCAGCAGCGACGAACCCAGTGCTGCGCTGCGTTCCGTCAGACCGCTTGCATGCGCTCCGGCACCCGCTCTGGCGGTACGCCCCATGCGCAGGACCTTGAGCGCGCTGATCCCGATTGCGAGATCGACGCCCGCCCAGCCCACATCGCCAAGCCCTACGGGTTCGCTGCGTCGATACTTAGATTCGAGCCCGCGTACGCCACCCGCAAAGAATGAGTTGAGCGCTTCCAGAACGCGTTCGGTCTGGACCTGGTGCACATCGCCATCCGTCTTGACCACAAACTGCCCTAAAAAGTCGTGTCCTTCTTCGAGGATGAAACCAACCGCATACCAGCCACGGCGCTCCGGGGTCATGGCGGTATTGGCGTCGTCACGCGGCTCGCTGGTCTCCGGTACATCGGCCTCGTCTGCCTCACCCCAGAAATTGCGCCATGTCTGCTCCGCCGAAGTGGCCAGATCCTCTGCACGCCTGCGCACCACAACGGATGCGAGTTCGTGCGTGAGGTAGTAGTAGATCGGCGGGATCGCCTGATCGCCATAGTCCTTAAGGGCTTGCTGGAAGAGGGGTTCGGCGCCGTAGTGTTCAAGCACCGGTCGCGTCATCTGCGGATAGCGCAGCATCGCCAGCCGGGCCTTGCCGGCGAGAAGCGGATCGCTCGCGTAATCGAGGAGCAAGGCCTGCAGTTCGAGCGGCTCGATGCTCAGCGCGTTCGCGTACTCAGGCAGCTGCCTGTTCAGTTGCACGCGCAGGAGCTGGGTCTCGATCGGCGCGGGCTTCCAGACGACTGCCAGCGTGGTCGCGAGGACCGCAGCCAGAAAAACGGAAAAATACAGCCTTCTCATCTTCGACCTTCAATGTCGTGTCCAGGAAAGCATATCAGAGCCCTGCGATGCGTCCCTTGGCACGGGCTGAGCGTACGGACTCGAATCGTGCCGGCCAGACCCTGCTGCGTCGGGTTCCGGTTCGATGATTCGCGCCTGCTCAGATGTCGAACCGAGCGTACCCGTTTTCGCTCGGCAGGCCCTGTGCCGCCCAGAACCGGCCGCTTGCCGGCTGCATGATCGCTGCACCGCAGGTCTGCATCTCGAGTGGCGGTGTGGCCCGGACACAGATCGTCGGGTCGCGGGTGAGCGCCATCAGGTCTTCCGGCGTTACCCTGGTGGTGCCCAGCAGATGTTGTGCGCGAGACAGGCGGGCTTCGCTGGACGCTTGCGATGCCGGTGCGCGCGGGCGGCAGCGGCGCAGGGTGTCGGGTGAAAGGCAGTGGTTGCTGTGCACCAGCGCTTCGGCATTGCTGCGTGTGACATGGCAGTGGCCGGGCATGGCTTCGATGTTGATGCCGGTGCCGTGGCGGTCGAACAGCTGAAAATTGTGCGCACCCATCAGCGGGGCGCGGGTGATGCATGCAAGTGCGGCGTCGATGTCGGTCTGCTGCAGCGCTTTCCGCACCACGAAGGGCCAGCTGACGCCGATCTGACCCTCGGCGCCGAGGAGGTTGTTGATGCCGACGGCGATGCCCGCGTCGTTCATGCCGATCATGCCGATGCAGGCCGTCAGGCTGAAGGCCATGAAGGCGGGCGCACCGTCGGGCCGGCCGCGCAGCAACACCACATGGGGGCCGGAGCCGGCGTGCATGTCCCAGGTCTGCCCGAACCAGCCCTTGCCATCGGCGCTGAGGTGGTCGGGGACGATGAAGGCAGTGCAGTCGTCTTCAAGCGCGCGGGTTGCCGTCGCGCTGCCGCCTTGTGCATAGACCAGATCGATGAAATCGGTGAAGCCGTTGGTGACGATCAGCGCTGCGATGCTCAGGCCTGTGGCTTCCGCGAGGCCCGCCAGTTCGTCCATGAGGTCGGGCGCGTAGGCTTTGTGCGCGCCGATGCAGGCTTCGGCCAGTGCCAGCACGGCGTCGGTATCCATCGCGTGTCCGGTCCAGGTTTCGCTGCCGGCCAGTGCCACGCGCTCGGCGGTGTAGCGGCGGATATCGTCGGCGTACGCACGTCCGTGGGCAGAGCCCATCTGGTATGGAGAGCCGGCGAGTTCAAGCACGCGCGGCGCGCTCATGGCCGTGCCACGATGGACTGGCTGGCAGGGGCCGGAATCCTGGTCGTGAGTGTGATAGAACCCATCGTCATCGCTCCTGCGCGGGGTGGGCAGGCGACTGTACCGGCCAACACGCTATCGAGGGTTCCAGTAAGCGTCGGCGCGGGATGTGCCGTCAAGTGCAACGTTGTGCCTGTCCGCCAATGCTCCGTGGCCTGAAGTCCTGTTCGAGGTGCCACCGCGGGCTGGATGCTGTTGATGCGCCGCTCATGAGACACGTACGCCACGACGGTGCATCCATGAGGCGCACAGGACCACATATCGTTGTTTCAGCGGAATGGGATTCGGTCATAATCCGGGCGCGGACGCACGATTCGCCACACCAAGGAGACAAAACATAATGAAGAATCCGTTTCGATCCCTCTGCTGTTCCCTGTTTGCGCTCGCACTCGCCGGCACCATTCCCGCTGCGACGGCGGCCGAAATCGTGATCGGTCAGGTCGCGCCGTTTTCCGGCACCCTCGCGCCCACTGGCAACGATGTGAAACTCGGCATCCAGGCGTATTTCGCGCGGGTCAATGCCGAGGGGGGCGTCAGGGGAAACACGCTGCGGCTTGTCAGCCGGGACGACGGGTACAAGGTTGAAGATACGCTCAAGCAAACCACCGAGCTCATCGAACGTGATGCGCCGGTCGCACTGATCGGTTTTGTCGGTACGGGCAACGTCGATGCCTTGCTGAAGGCCGGAACGCTGGACCGCGCGGGCATGGCGCTGGTTGGCGTGCGTTCGGGCGCATCGGCGCTGCGAACACCGGTCCCGGCCAGGGTCTTTCATACGCGTGCCAGCTACGCGGCCGAAGTGAACACCATCGTGCAGCAGATGGGCATCATGGGGATCAAGCGGGTGGCCGTGTTTCACCAGGACGACCCCTTTGGTGAGGATGGCCTCAAGGCCGCGCAGGCAGCGCTGTCCAAGGCGGGGCTCGAACTTGTCGCGACCGGGGGCTATGAGAAGGGCACGGCAAACGTGGCGGCCGCAGCCGGCAAGATCGCTGCGGCTTCGCCCGACGGCGTGATCATGGTGTCGAACACGGCAGCGAGCGCGGCCTTCGTCAAGGACATGCGCGAACGCGGCAGTTCAGCCATGCTGATTGCGCTGTCGGTGACGGCGGGCCCGCAGGTCGCGGAGAAAATCGGCAACACGCTTGCGCACGGCCTTGGCGTGGTCCAGGTCGTCCCCAAGCCGCAATCGATCTCGCTCGCGGTAACGCGTCAGCTTGATGAGGACCTCAAGCGCCTCGACAGCAAGTCTTCGGCAAACCATACCGTGCTCGAAGGCTACGTCATGGCCAAAGTGCTGGTGGAAGGCATCAGGCGGGCGGGCGAACCGACGCCCTCGCGCATTCTCGCCGCTCTCAATGGCCTCGGTACCTATGACGCCGGCGGGGTGACGATTCGCTACGCGCAGAACGACCATGCCGGCTCGGATTACACCGACATCTCAATCCTGGACCGCAATGGGCGTCTGATTCGCTGAAGCAACGCAGAATCAAAGGGGTCAGAGTCGTTTGATCCCGCTGCTTCCAGGTCTAGGGCTGCAGGCATTCATGGAAGTCCGCCTTTCGTGTTGATTGCGGGCACCATCTGCTCATGTCGACAACGTAGGCGTCGCTTCGGCGACTCCTGGCGAGATAGAGCAGCTGCTCCGCTTCGGCCCTGCTGGATGCGAGCGCCACGCTGCGGTAGGAGCCCTGGCGAAGATAGATGTCCGTGTTCGGAAGCCCCAGCTTTTTGGCGACCGGGCCGGCTTCGTACTGGGCGCCTGCAATGGTCGTGTCGCCGCCATAGACGACCCCCCATTGGCTTGCCGTACCGATTGATGTCTGTGCTTTTTCGACCAGGGTGGCATTGGACGTGATCGTGGCCTGCACGCTGGCTTCAATTTTTTCTGATGTGAGCTTGAGCCTACTGTTCTCTTCCTGAAGCTCGGCCAGCTTTTCGGTTTCGGCCGGGTCATTGATCATTGCCTGTGCCTTGATCAGCGCTTCGGACAGCTTTTCGTTCTGAATTGTCAGGTCGTTGATGCTCGCGCGCGCATCCTTCAGGGCCTGATCCGCTTCAACGAGGCGGGACTTCCATTTGAACCCGACAACGCTGCCTTCCTCAAAGCCGGCGCCAACCAGGATGTTGTTGAACGTCGTGGGAAAGATGATCAGAAGAACGCCCAGGCAAAGCAGCAGCGTGTCACGCAGCAGCGACACCACGTCCTTCCACGCGGATAACAGCGAACGCTTGTCCGTACCGGATTTCGTATCGCTCATCTGTCCTCCCTGTGCTGGTTTGGGGCGTCCCGGAAGAACGCGTCACAAGGGGGAATGAGGCTTCCGCATGAACCGCGGGCGCAGCTCAATCGCTCGATCAGCTGTCGAAATCAGCTGTCAAAACTGGCGCCGCGCTCTTCCAGGAGCGCTTTCAAGACGGACCTGTGACAACGTGCTTCATTCTCACAGTAGCAGCCGACAGAGAAATTGCTGCCGTGAGACAGGGCCGCAAGAAGATCAAGAACCCGGCTCTTCTCCGGCTCGGCCATTTCAGCGCGGAATTTCCTGACGAAGGCGCTCCAGTCCTTCTCCGACTCAGCCGCCAGGGCAAGCTTGACGAGTTCAGCGCTTGGTGAAAGATTGGGGAGCCAGACGTCATACCAGTTCTGCGTAGCGAATTCGCTCCTGGGCACGCCGCGTGGAGGACGCCTCACCGTGCCGATGCGCGTGCCTTCTCCTTCAGCCCTTGGAGTACCCAACCGAACAACCCGGACGCCCATGATGTGTCTGCCCTCTGGATGAACGCTTCAGCGTAGAAAGGCGGATAAAACCCTTCGCGTTTGTCAGCAGTGGATCGCTTCATTTTACATACCGCGATGCGATTAGTCGCTGGCCCTTGCCTGGCTGAGCGAGGCACGTGGTTCCGGCATCAGCGCCGCTCGAAATGGCGCGCGCTGCGGGCTGAAAACGCCACCACATGCGCTATCCTGCACCGGCCATGTCACAGCAAACCCCGTCATCCTCACCCGCCACCGTTGTGCTGGTCCACGGTCTGTGGATGCACGGCATCGTGTTCGCACTTCATCGCCGCTGGTTCGAAGAGGCAGGCTACCGGGTCGAGACCTTCTCCTATCCCTCAGTGCGCAGGGGGCTGGCAGACAATGCCAGCGCGCTGGCGAAGCGCGTCGCGGCAATCGAGGGCGCGCCGATTCACCTTGTGGGGCACAGTCAGGGCGGTCTGGTAATCCTTGCAATGCTCGCACAACGGCGCGATGCGCGGATCGGACGGGTGGTGCTGCTGGGCTCGCCGGTAGCCGGCTCCCACTGTGCGCGCGTGCTGCGGAGGATTGCGGTGCTGAGATGGGTCACCGGACGGGTGCTCGGGGAATGGATGGCTGCGCCGGGCGGAATCCCCGAAAGCATCGATACAGGCATGATCGCTGGGACGCGCAGTTTCGGTGCAGGGATGCTCTTTCCCGGTCTCGGGCGACCCAACGACGGCGTGGTGAGCGTCGCCGAAACCCGCATCGACGGTCTGCGCGATCACATCGAGCTGCGCCTGGGGCACTCCGCGATGCTTGTCAGCCGCGCATGCCATCGGGCGGTGAGGGCGTTTCTCGAAACAGGTCGTTTCTCTAGGCTGGGCTGAAGCGCTGACAAGGACCCGTGGCGTCTCGCCCCGTTGGCCCTTTTTGCGCCCTCACTGAATGCCGGCCAGCAGCACGACACCTGCGACCATGCACGCCGTACCGATGCCACGCGATAGCGAAAATGACTCGCGCAGCAGCTTGGCGCCAAACAGCACGCCGAGCAGCATGGAGAGTTCGCGAACTGGCGCAACGTAACTCAGCGGTGCGATTGTCAGTGCGAACAGAACCAGGATGTATGCCAGAGGCGAAAGCACCCCGACCGCAACGATGTAGCGGCCATTCGCAGACCATTGAGTGCGGAGCGCGTCAGGGTTACGCAGCGCTTGCGGCGCAAGGATGACGGTGCGCAAGGCGAGAACCAGAACGTAGTAGAGCGCGGGCGCAATACCGAGCGCCTTGATTGCCCAACCGTCAATGACGGTGTAGCTGGCAATGAACAGTCCGGTGATGGCGCCCCACAGCAGGCCCGCCCGGGCCCTTGGTGAGGGGATGAGAAGTGCCTGCGCCGCACCGGAAACCAGGAAGATGCCCGCCAGAATCGCGAGGATACCCAGCCAGCCGCGCAGACTGGGCGCTTCACCCAGAACGATGATCGCACCGAGGACAGCAAACAAAGGCCCCGTTCCACGTGCCAATGGGTAAACGATCGAAAAGTCGCTTTCACGATAGCCCTTCTGCAGTACGAGCGAATACGCGCCGTGCACGATCCCGCTGGCAATGATGGCAAGCCATGCCTGAACGCCGAGTTGTTGCGAATGTTCTGACCACGCGACCCATCCGAACGGGAAGGACACAATCAGGCTGACGACTCCAAACAGCCAAACGAAGTGCAGGCCGCCTGAGGCCTTCTTTGCGCACAGGTTCCAGAGTGCGTGCAGTAATGCGCCGGTAACGACGAGGACAAAAGCGGTTGTATTCATGGGCGATGCGATAACGCGGGTCGCTGCGCGTCAGCCGTTCGCGCCGACGCAGTCGGTTGAGTCAGCTGAAAGCAGCAGATGCATGAAACAAACGACTCTGACCCCTTTGATTTTGCTTGCTTGTATAAAAAACCCGCAAGACCATCAGCCATGCGGGTTTTGGGTCAGCGTTGTTCGCCAGATGAACCGACCGCTTACTCCGCCCGCATCTGCGGGAACAGGATCACGTCGCGAATGGCCGGGCTGTCGGTGAGCAGCATGACCAGGCGGTCGATACCGATGCCGCAGCCGCCTGTGGGGGGCAGGCCGAATTCGAGGGCGCGGATGTAGTCGGCGTCGTAATACATGGCTTCTTCGTCGCCGGCGTCCTTTGCACTGGCTTGCGCGCGGAAGCGGGCGGCCTGGTCTTCGGGGTCGTTGAGCTCGGAGAAGCCGTTGGCGATTTCGCGGCCGACGATGAAAAGCTCGAAGCGCTCGGTGATTTCCGGGTCGGAATCCGAGGCGCGGGCCAGCGGGCTGACTTCGACCGGGTAGTCGATGATGTAGGTGGGTTCCCACAGCTCGGCTTCGGCACAGGCTTCGAACAGTTGCAGTTGCAGGCTGCCGATGCCGCCGGCTTTCACCGGCTCGCCGAAGTCCTTGACCTTCTGCTTGACCCAGTCGGCGTCGGCGAGTTGCTCGACGCTGAAGCCGGGGTGGTACTTGCGGATGGCTTCGACGATGGTCAGGCGGTGGAAGGGCTTGGACAGGTCGAGTTCGCGGCCCTGATAGGTGAAGGTCTCGGTGCCGAGTGCTTCGCGCGCGGCGTGGCGGATGAGGCCTTCGGTGAAGTCCATCAGCGTGCGGTAGTTCGCGTACGCCTCGTAGAACTCCATCATGGTGAATTCGGGGTTGTGACGCGGCGAGAGGCCTTCGTTGCGGAAGTTGCGGTTAACCTCGAACACCTTCTCGAAACCACCGACCACCAGACGCTTGAGGTAGAGCTCGGGCGCGATGCGCAGGAAGAGTTCCATGTCCAGCGCGTTGTGGTGGGTGACGAAGGGCTTGGCTGATGCGCCGCCGGGGATGGGGTGCATCATCGGCGTTTCGACTTCGAGGAAGTTGTGGCCGGTCATGTAGTTGCGGATCGACTGCACCAGGCGGCTGCGTGCCACGAAGGTGAAGCGCGACTCTTCGCTCATGATCAGGTCGACATAGCGCTGACGGTACTTGGTTTCCTGGTCGGTGAGGCCATGGAACTTGTCGGGCAGCGGGCGCAGGCTCTTGGTGAGCAGGCGGATTTCGCTGGCCTTGACCGTGAGCTCGCCGGTCTTGGTCTTGAACAGGGTGCCGACGCAGCCGACGATATCGCCGATGTCCCAGTGCTTGAAGTCGGCATAGACGTCTTCGCCCACGCTGTCGCGCTGGACGTAGAGCTGGATGCGACCGGACAGATCCTGAATGGTGATGAAGCTCGCCTTGCCCATGACGCGCTTGAGCATGACGCGGCCGGCAACCTTGACCTCGACCGGCGTAGCCTCGAGCACTTCCGGTTCTTTTTCGGAGTAGAGCTCGTCAAGCTTGCCCGCGGTATTCTCACGCGAGAAGTCGTTGGGGAAGGCGCGGCCAGTCTGACGCCATTGCGCGAGTTTCTCGCGGCGTTCGGCGATGAGATGGTTTTCGTCCTGGGCGTTGAGTGGTGCGTTCTGGTCGGACATGAGTCATCGGCAATGTAATCAAGTGCGCAATTGTCGCAGGCGCGCCAGTCGGTAGCAAATCGGCGTTGCAGAAAAACGGTCTCCGGCGCCTTTACTGGCGCGTAGCGGCGCACTGTTTGCCGCTGTTAACGCGGAAGCGCTGGGTGATATAGGGAAAAGCATCTATTGCGATGGGTCAAGACCCCGATGGTTTAGTGGTTATGGCAGGCCTAGAGTTCATCTGCGTTTCCGCAAACCGGAGTCTGATCATGAGAAACGATGCAAACCCAACCGCCGACCAGCCAGCCTCGGTTTCGCGAAGGGCTTTTTTGAAGAACATTCCAGTCGTCACCGCTGCAGCGGCGAGCCCCCTGCCGGCGATGGCTGCCAATAGCGGCAAGCACCAGTGGGCCATGCTGATCGATGTGCGCAGATGCATCGGTTGTCAGGCGTGTACCGTGGCCTGCATTCAGGAAAACGCGGTTCCAGAGGGCAGTTTCCGCACGGTGGTGTCGACCTACAGTGTCAAGCTCACTGATGGCGCGCAGCCGGCAGGTACCTACGTGCTGCCGCGCCTGTGCAATCACTGTGACAACCCGCCATGCATACCGGTTTGTCCTGTCAGCGCCACCTTCAAGCGCGACGATGGGATGGTCGTGATTGATGGTGATCGCTGCGTGGGCTGTGCCTACTGTGTGCAGGCCTGTCCTTATGACGCTCGTTTTATCAATCACGAAACCAATAAGGCTGACAAGTGCACCTTCTGTGCGCACCGGGTCGATGCCGGGCTTTTGCCTGCCTGTGTCGAGACTTGTGTGGGAGGGGCGCGCATTTTCGGCGACATCAATGACCCCGAGGGTGAACTCTCGCGCCGGCTCAAGGAGGCGCAGTCACAACTGAAGGTGCTTAAACCCGAACTCGAGACCGCGCCGCGGGTGTTCTACATCGGGCTGGACGAACGCTTTGCCGGAAAGGTTGTGGGGCAGGGCGCGTTATGGAAGCCACGGGGCCTTCACGGCTGAACGAGGCAGGAGATCATCATGAATGCGAATGTTGTCGAAACCATCAATGTCGCCCGAGAACTTGCCTGGCTGCCATGGGCCGTGCAGTACTTTTTCCTCATCGGGATCTCTTACGGCGCCTATCTGTTGTCGCTGCCCGGCATCGTGTTCCGCCGACCTGGTTGGGAGGGAATCTCCCGCCTGGCGTTGTTGGGAGCGCTGGTCTGCGGTATGGCTGCGCCGGTCGCGCTCCTTGCCGATTTGCATCAGCCGGGGCGGTTCTGGCACTTCTATGCGTACTTCACGTCGAGTTCGTGGATGTCCTGGGGTGCGTTCTTCATTCCGGTCTATCTCGGCGGGCTTGTACTGTATGCCTGGCTCGCCTTTCGGCCTGACCTTGCCCTCCATGCGGCGTCAGGCGGCAAACTGGCCGGACCCGCCCGCTTACTCGCCTACGGGGGTCTGGAAAGTCGGGGGGCCCTGAAGGTGGCTGCGCTGGTGGCCTTTGTTGGGGCCGTGCTGGTGGCGCTCTATACCGGTGTCGAGGTTGCGGTGGTGAAGGCACGGCCCTTGTGGAATACCCCGCTGTTGCCGCTGCAGTTTTTTGTCACCGCCTTTGCCGGCGCGCTTGGACTGACGCTGCTGTTCAATCGGTTTGGCGTGGCAGATTCCGCTGCGACCCAGCGACTGGCCAAGGCATTGGCCATCAGCCAACTCGTTGCGCTGGTTCTTGGTGTGGTGTGGCTGCTGACGGGACTTGCCGGACTGTCGTCGACACATGCGCGTGCGCTGGCAGAAGCGGGCGCATCGGCCAACTGGCAGTTGGCCGCGGTGTGGGCGGTATCTGCGACCGTGGTGACGATGCTTCTGGCATGGAGGTGGCCGGGCTCCGGGCTGCTGATCGGTTTGCTGGCCCTGCATTCCGCCTGGATGATGCGTTGGAGCATCTTCATCGGCGGGCAGGAGATTCCCAAGACAGGCGCCGGCTATTACAGCTACTCGCTGCCCCTTGGTCCTGAGGGTCTGCTCGGTATCATCGGTACGGCGGGCCTGTGCGTCTTCCTCTACGTCCTCATCACTACCGTGTTGCCGCTCGACCGTCTCGGCGCAGGAAACACCCACAGGGCCGGCGCCTGAGCGCCCGCGAACAAGGAGCAGATCATGAAAATCGAACGTCGTGAAATCATCGCCGCAGGTGGCCTGGCCGCCTTCGCGGCCGGCTTCTCCGAAACGCTGGGCCGAATGGTGCGCAACTTTACTGACCCGGCGGAGAAGAAGATTGGCGAGGGGCGCCAGATACACGGGCAGTCGGCGGCGCCGGAATATACCGTCGATCCGGTGACCGGTGAGTTCACCCCAAACCCGGACCAGCAGATCAGCTACACCGCTTGCCTGGGTTGCACCACGCTGTGTGGCGTAAGGGTGCGGATCGACAAGTCGAACGGCAAGGTCATTCGCGTCAGCGGTAATCCGTACAGCCCGCTCTCAACAGATGGTCATTTGCCGATGAAAACTTCGGTGAAAGAGAGTCTGATTGCAATGTCGCGCTTTCAGGACAAAGGATTGGCGGGGCGCTCGACTGCCTGCGGACGCGGTAATGCGGCGATGGACCAAATGAATTCGCCGTTCCGGGTGTTGACCCCCATGAAGCGGGTAGGCCCCCGCAACGGCGGACAGTGGCAACCGATCTCCTTTGAGCAGCTGGTGAAGGAAGTCACTGAAGGCGGCGATCTGTTTGGCGAAGGCCATGTGGACGGTCTGATGGCCCTGCGCGACCTGACGACGCCGATCGATCCCGACGCCCCGGAGCTTGGCGCGAAGATCAACCAGGTTGCGGTGCTTACCAGCGTGAACGACGGCCGCGAGGTGTTCAGTCGGCGTTTCTGGAACCAAGCCTACGGTACGCTTAATCATGTTGGCCATGGGTCTTACTGCGGTGGGGCCTATCGCTCCGGCTCCGGGGCGCTGTTCGGCGACCTGAAACGCATGCCACATGCCAAGCCTGATCTGGAGAATGCCGAGTTCGTGCTGTTCATCGGCACCGCGCCTGGCAATGCCGGCAATCCATTCAAGATCACCGGTACCAAGCTCGCAAAGGGGCGCACGGCGGGCACACTTGACTATGTGGTGGTCGATCCGGTACTCACCAACGCCGACAATCTCGCCAGTGCCGAGCATGGGCGCTGGGTTCCAATCCGCCCCGGCACCGATGGTGCGCTGGTGATGGGCATGATGCGCTGGATGTTCGAGAACAACCGCGTGAATACCGCTTACTTGAGCTATCCCAATCAGAAAGCGGCCGAGGCGGGTGGCGAGCCTTCGTTCACCAATGCCAGCTGGCTTGTGATCGCACAGGATGGTCATCCGCGTAAGGGCCGTTTTCTGCGTGGCTCCGACATTGGCATGGCGGTCGCAGATGCGGATCGCTACAAGGACGCCGATCCCTACCTCGTCATTGGGCCTGACGGTCAGCCACTCGCGGCGGAATCGGTGCTTGGTTCAGTGCCCTTGGAGGCTGGCGGGCTGACGGCAAGCATTGGTGACAAGAGCGTTCTGCTTATGACTTCGTTCGAGCTTTTGCGTGAGTCTGCGCTGAAGCTGGATCTGGCTGAGTATTCGCGGATCTGCGGTATCCCGGCCGACGTGATTACAGGCCTGGCAGACGAGTTCACCCGGCACGGCCGCAAGGCCAGCGCGATTGCGCACGGTGGCATGATGGCCGGCAACGGCTTCTACAACGCCTACTCGGTGGTGACGCTCAATGCGTTGATCGGCAATCTGAACTGGAAAGGCGGCTTCATCATCAATGGTGGGGGCTTCAAGGATGCTGGCGCAGGGCCGCGTTACGACCTTGAAAGCTTTCCCGGGCAGATCAAGCCGGCCGGCACGCCGCTTGGACGCAACGTCCCCTACGAGCGGTCGTCCGAGTTTGCCCGGCGCAAGGCCGAGGGCAAACCGTATCCGGCTCGCGATGCCTGGTTTCCAAATGCGCCAGGTCTTGGTACCGAATGGTTCACCGGCGCATTGCGCGGTTATCCCTACGGTCTGAAGGCTTTGATCCTGTGGAGCTCCAACCCGATATACGGCATCCCAGGCATTCGTCCGCTGATCGAGAAGAACCTTGCCGACCCGAAAAAGCTGCCTTTGATTATCTCGGTGGACCCGCTGATCAACGAAAGCAATGCCTTCGCTGACTATATCGTGCCGGATTCGCTGATGTATGAGAGCTGGGGCTGGGCCGCAGCCTGGGCCGGCATACCGACCAAGGTCAGCACGGTACGCTGGCCAGTGGTCGAACCCAAGGCCGTGAAGGCGGCGGATGGGCAGCCGGTGGGTATGGAGACCTTCTACATTGCGCTTGCCAAGGCGATGAATCTGCCAGGTTTTGGGGCGGAAGGACTGGCTGACATGGACGGCAATCGCCTGCCTCTGGAGCGGCCCGAAGACTGGTATCTGCGAGGCGGCGCCAATGTGGCTTTCGCCGGAAAGGCACCGGTGGGCGACGCCAGCGATGAGGATATGGCGCTATCGGGCGTCGATCGTTTGCGTCCGGCGCTGGAGGCCACGCTCAAGCCCGAAGAGTGGCGCAAGGTGGCCTTCCTGCTCACGCGCGGAGGGCGTTATCAGCCGGTTGGTGAAGCGCAGGACGCCGAGCATCCGGAGTGGCAGACCCATCGTTTCGTCAAGCCGTTGTGGCTGTGGAACGACAGCGTGGCTGGCAGCCGCAATACGCTTACTGGAACGCCTTTCTCGGGCTGTGCCACGTGGCAGCCGCCGGCGTTTGCTGACGGCACGCCAATGCGCGAGGTTCATGCCGAAGCGGAATGGCCTTTGCAACTGGTGAGCTACAAGTCGCCGTTGCAGAACTCCTACAGCATTGCTACCCGTATCACGGGTCTGCATCCGGATAATCCGGTCATCGTGAATCCGGAGGATGCGGCAAACCTGGGTCTCAAGAGCGGTGACGAGGCCCGTATCCAGACGCCGGGGGGTACGGCGCGGTGCACCGTGATCGTGCACCAAGGGGTGATGCGCGGGGTGCTTGCGGTGGAGCACGGCTACGGCCATCGTGAGCTTGGTGCGCGTGCGCACCACATCGGTGACCACGCTCAGCCCGAGCGCCCGGACCTGCGCGCAGGCATCAACCTTAACGACCTTGGGCTTGTCGATCCAACCCGTGCAAGTGAGGCGGTCTGGGTGGATGGTATATCGGGTACGGCGGTGCGTCAGGGCCTGCCGGCGCGTCTGTTGAGCGCCTGAAACACTCGGGCGGCAGTCACCCTTCGTGGTCAAGCGCCTTGGGGTTCGCCCGCAGTATCAGGCGGGCGAGCTCTGCGGCGCTGCCGATTCCGGCCTTCTCCATCACATGTTGCCGGTGGATATGGACGGTCTTTTCGCTGATGTCGAGTTCGCGCGCGATCACCTTGTTGGGGTGGCCGAGCGCGACCAGACGGGCCACTTCACTCTCACGCGGCGAGAGCCGCGCCAGTGCCACTCTCGCGGCTTCACGCTGCGCAGTTTCTGCGCGCTCTGCCGAGCCACGGCGCACGGCAGCCGAAACCGCATCCAGCATGGCCTGATCCTTGAACGGTTTTTCCAGGAAGTCGCTGGCGCCGTGCTTCATGGCCTGCACTGCAAGCTCGATGTCGCCGTGTCCGGTCATGAACACAATGGGCACCGACCAGTCGCGGCTGCGCAGGATCTGCTGTAACTCCAGCCCACTCATCGACGGCATGCGGATGTCCAGTACCAGACAACCGAGGTCGGGCGGCAGTTCGGGACAGGCCTTGAGAAAATCTTCGGCACCGGCGTGGAGGACCACTTGCCAGCCTACCGAGTCGAGCAGGAAAGCGAGTGAGCGGCGAAAGGACGCGTCGTCATCAACGATGTGAATCTGGACAGATGTGGCGTCATGCATTGTCAGGAAGGCTCAAGGTGAAGATCATGCCGGGGCCGTCGTCGGGCGTGGCTGCGCTCAGGCGGCCGCCATGGGCTTCGGCAATCGTGGTGCAGATCGACAGCCCAAGCCCCAGCCCTGTTGCTGCGCACTGAAAATTGACCAGATTTCGAAGGTAATGTGC
>TARA_R110001583_G_scaffold194983_4_pt1 | contig 105623 bp, 114 predicted proteins | sample TARA_R110001583 | Tara Oceans TARA_R110001583 (sample SAMEA4398432) | marine metagenome | biome: Polar Biome; feature: [MES] marine water layer (ENVO:01000295) within the mesopelagic zone...; material: water (ENVO:00002006), including particulate matter (ENVO:01000060) such... | reverse complement strand
AACAGTCAAGCAGCGTAGGCTGCGGTAGCAATGGAGCGGTTACGAGGAACCCGCGGCGCATCGGTAGATAAGTGATGTCCGAGCACCAGACCTGGTTCGGACGATCCACGCGCAGGCCTCTCAGCAGATAGGGATAGGTTTTATGCCCCTTCGCTGGCCTGCTGGTATTGGGTTTCTGGTAAATCGGCATGAGCCCCATCAGGCGCATCAGCCGCCGTATCCGCTTCTCGTTCACCAGGTGTCCGTCGTTACGCAGATGCCAGGTCATTTGCCGGACGCCGAAGAACGGGGTCTCCAGGAACTGCTCGTCGATCCGCCGCATCAGGCAGAGGTTCTGTTCGGTCTCGCCCTTCGGCTCGTAGTAATAGGACGAGCGCGCGATCGACAGCAGCTTGCACTGCTGGCCAATCGACAGCTTGGGATGATCAGGCTCAATCATGCCGCGCCTCACTTCCCGCCCCAGGGCTTGAGCTTTCGTTCCAAAAAAGAGTTGGCCACCGCCAGCTCCCCGATCTTGGCGTGCAGTTCTTTCACCTGCTCCTCGTCAATTTCGGGCTTCTTACGACCGCCGCGCTCGAACACGCCGGACGCGCCCTCCAGCAGTGCACGTTTCCATTGATGGATCATCGTCGGATGCACCCCGAACCGGCTTGCCAGCTCGGCGGCAGTCTCCTCGCCCTTCAGGGCTTCCAGCGCGACTTTTGCCTTGAACTCAGGCGCGTGCTGCTTGCGTTTCGACATCTCTGATCTCCTTCTCGTCGAAGATCAGCAGACTGCAAATCGTAGCTTATGTCAGTGTCCGAATTTCGGGGGGTAGCTCAGACCTTGGAAAGGGTGCGAAGAAAAAAGTTTCCCGATGGGTTGATGTCTCGTGATGGACTTCCTAATTCTTGACTAGGTTGACGTCCAAAGTTCTTGCCGACTTAAAGTGTTCAGAAGTCAAAGATCTACAAACTCTGCAATGATGCAGCCTCTTTTGATGCGCGTCTCGATAATCGGCAAGGTGAAGCGCTTTTCGAAAGGCTATGTCATGTTTGTGACTTCGATCTCCACTTCTCAAATGAAAACCGTAAAAAGCAATCTTCTTCACTTCGGAAGAGGGCTCAATCTCAAGTCATCCCACCTCACAGAAGCGTTTGCCCGATCTGTAGGCTTCAATACCCAGGCTGCTTTGCTTGATGACTTGCAGAAGGCAAATGCTCCCAAGGTCGTCGAATTCGACAACGAAAGGTTCTTTGAACGTTTGTCCGAGCTCTCGGGGCTTCCTGACGCCACGCTCAAAACTTCACAACCTCATTGGCCTGAACGTGCCTTCACTCGCGGTATTGCGGTGAATGACCTACGCGGTTCGTCTCAGCTGTCTGACCCGACCAAAGAACGGCTCGAGGGGCTGTTTGAAATGATGGCCGCAAAAGGTGTCGGCTTTTACCAGGCCAAAGGAAGCCGTCCTGCGTATGATCCGGATGGGCTTTGGTTTGGATCCTATAGCTCCGGCGCAAGTGGAATGCGTCGGGTATTTCTACCGCCAACACCAGATATGTGGGATACCAAAAGTTGGACCAGTTTGTTGGCTGAGGATGCTCTCGAAGATAGCAGTTTCACCTACCGCGAACTCGTGGGCATTGCTATGGAAGCGCGGGATGCGTTTTCCAAAGATTTGGAGCTGCATGACGTCGTCTTTTCGGCAGTTGAAGGTCTTTATGTCAATCACGCTGAGGATGAAGGATGCGTGCGATCGGTGCTTTTCCAGCGTGCGGGGCAGCTTTCGCAAGTCGAAGCTGCTGATCGAGCTCACCGTGTAAAGTCCCGAGCCAACGCGGCGTAATCGTCAGCCGGTGATTTTTTTGAAAAGGGAGCTTTGGCTCCCTTTTCTTTTTGTGTTGGTCGCAGCCTAGGGCTCCTCCAAACGGAATACAGGCAGTTGATTCAATATTATAATATTGAATCAACTATGGCGAAATGCCATAACAGGGCTGCCTGTATGATGCTGGCAAGAAATAGGGGTGATTACTTCACATGGGCCGAGCGCGCGCACCACGGCACAAGCGACTGACGCAGAACCAGCGTTTTGCCATCGTGCGCAAGCGTGCCGAGGGGGTGCCGATCAAGGATCTGGCGCGCGAATTCGGCGTCACGACCCGCAGTATCTTCTACACCTTGAAGACCGATCAAAGCCGCAAGCTAGATGCGCGCGTGCGCTCCGAGCTGGTGAATGTCCGGCTGTCGCCTAAGGAGCTGGCAAGCTTTGATTCCGTGCTGACGCGGTATGATATCGCCAGCAGGGCGGAGGGGTTGCGGCGGCTGATCTATGCGTCGAACGATCTGTTTGTTCCCGACGATGAACTGGCGAACCAGATGCAGGGGCTGTCGGCCTCGCTCAATCGCACAGGCAACAACATCAACCAGATTGCACAGCGCCTGAACGAGGCAAAACGCCAGGGAAAAACGCCGCCCTATGGCAACTCTGCCCATGGCCAGGTTCGTGCTTTGGCCGGGCTGATCTTCGACATCGCGGACCAGGTTCAGGACATGGCGCAGCGTCGTCGAAGCGCGTTGTCTGGCGAGGTTGCCCGCGTTCTGGGAGGCTTTGCCGATGGCCCGGAATAGCGCCGTTGCCGCGGCGCAGGAGTCCTTCTTTGATCGCGATTGGAGCCGCATTCGCGGCAGCGTGCCGCGTACCCGTGCCAAGCAAATGGCGCGCGCTGCCATGGGGCATTCCCCCGCGATCTTCAAAGCCATTCGAGACGGCGGAACACACAACAAAACGCAGCTGCGCAACCAGCTGGAATACCTGACCACCAAGTCGAGCTTCATCATCGACAGCCGTGGCACCTATGACGGCCAAAGCGTTCTGTCAGTCAAAGAGATCGAACAGGTCACGCGACGGTTTTCAGCGCAGTGGAATGAGGGGTTTCATCCCAAGCTGGGGCACACTTCTCATCTGTTGATGGCTTTCCCGATTGGCACGCGCGGCGAGGATGTTGCCGAAATCACGCGCGAGATTTGCGAGCGGTTCTTTCAGGGCGAAGGCAGCCACTTTGACTACATAGCCGCCGTGCATGAGGACCGGGACCACCCGCATGCCCACATCGTTCTGAACCGGCGCAGCAAGGATGGTGAGTTCTTCTTTCTGAAGGAAGGGCACCATTTCAACTATGACAGTTTTCGCGAGGCGATGGTGGAGGTGTCGGACCGCTATGGGCTGCGCCTTGAGGCGACGCGAAAGCTCGAACGTGGGATCACGACGAAGAGGCCAAGCGACGTGGACCAACGTCGTGCAGAAGCCACGGGGCAGAAGCTGACTGAGCGTGAGCGCGTGGGGCCGGAGCTTGACCGTGCCTTGGCTGAGGTGGCGCAGAACGCGCAGCTCTATCGCGGCCTGGCGGCCGAGGCCTCGCGCAAAAACCAGCACGATATTGCAGCGGCCTTGGATAAGGCCGCGACGCTCTTGGCTGAGAGCAATCCAATTGAAGCAGATGGAAAGGTATATGGCATGGCCGAAGAACAGCACTCGTTTGATGAGGTCGTCGATGCCTTTCACGACAAGATCAATCAGGCCGAACGCGTTGTTGCAGACGCCCCGGTGGAGCGGCGTGCAGCGCTCGAGCATGAGCTCAACGACATCTATCGCTCTTTGTCACATCTCAGCCCAATGGGAACGCAGTCCCACACCTTGCTCGAAGACGCGTCCAAGAGTGGGATTTATTCGGCTGCGAACATTCAGGCAGAGGCCCAAGGTGCCTTGCAGGATTCAGCGCTCGCCGAACGCCTTCAAGAGGCTTTGAAAGGCACCGGCATTGACGCGCAGGATGTTACGCGGCGCGTCGAAATAGGCGCTGGTAATGCCGCACTGGAGCGGCAATGGCTTGGCCAGGATTTGAAGGCGATTGCCGAGAAGGAAGGCTTTGACCTGTCACGCGCTGATCAGCTGGAGAAGGCGATCGACCGTCTCGACCAGGTCCACAGTGAGCTGGGCCGTGTGTTGGCCGAGGCGCAAGTTCTCAAAGACAGTGGGGCGTTGGAAGCCGACCGGCAGGAAGCCATAGTCGACAGCTTGCCGCCTACCACCGCTGACATCCTGAGCCGCATGAGGGACGAACCAACCGGAGATCCTTTCCACAGTGATCTGGAGCGCGAGACATTGCGTGCTGAGATGGAGGAAATGGTCGGTGAAGAGGGCACCCCGGACTTGGCGATCGGCGATGAGGCCACGCTTGAGGAACATATGAGCGATCGCCTTGACCGGCTGTATGCGGCCAAGGCCTATCTGCAGAGCGATGCCGCTCTGGCGAACAGTGTGGCGATGGAGCATGTCCTCGACGAGATCGCCAATGAAGAAATTGACCTGCAACGCGAGCGGCATGTCGATGCCGACGGCGAGAAGGGTGTGACGCATGGGTAAGGCGCGGATCGCACTCGGCGTCATGAGCTTTGCTCTTCTGGGCGCAATGCTGGGATATGTTCTGGCGTCGGCCTTTCTGTCGTTCCGCTGGTTCGGGATTGGCGCGAACATCGATTTCCTGATGTTGGTGCGCGGCTATGGGGCATATCGCGTGACCCATCCGGACGAAATGCAGATCGTTCACTTGATCGTCGGGATCAGCACCGGTGCCGGTCTCTTGCTCAGCGCCGTCTTGATGAACGACGCACTGACCAAGTTCGGTGAAACCCACTGGCAGCAGATGTCCGAGATGAAGCGGAACGGCTTTTTCGGGAAGCCCGGTCACGGCTTCGTTCTTGGCAAGATGGGTAAACCCAAGAGCCGCAAACCCTTTGTCATGTCCAAAGTCTTTCCACATGCTCTGATCGTGGCCCCGACCGGGCGCGGTAAGACCACGGGTTTCGTTATTCCAAACCTTCTAACCTATCAGGGCAGTGCAGTGGTTCTGGACGTGAAGGGCGAAAACTTCGAGGCGACGGCGCGCCACAGAGCCGCTCAGGGTGACAAGGTCTTTCGCTTCGCACCCACAGATTGGAAGGACGGCCGCTCGCATCGCTACAATCCTTTGCTGCGCATATCGGCGCTCGAAAATGTCGACCGCCAGCAGATGGAGCTGCAACTTCTGGCCTCGCTGTTCTTGCAAGCAGATAACGACCGGGTGCAGGGGCTTCTTGATGGCGGCATCGATCTGTTCGTGGCGGCAGGACTTTTGGCGTTCGAGCGAAAACGGCCGACCCTGGGCGAGATCTACCGCATCACCGCATCAGGCGGTGACAAGCAAAAGGAATATCGCCGCCGTGCAGATGAAGTGGTCAATCCAGCTGCCAAGCTGATCTTCATGCGCATGGCCTCAACCAACAACGACACGCTAACGTCTTATCTGTCGCTCTTGATGACGTCCGGCCTCAAGCAGTGGTCAAACCCTGCTATCGACCGCGCAACCGCGACCTCAGACTTCGAATTTCGTGACATCCGAAAGACGCCGTTCTCCGTCTATCTGGTGGTCGAGCCGCTCATGGTGAAACCCCTCGCGCCACTGATCCGCTTGTTCTTCTCGGACTTGCTGGCATCGCTGCAGGACCATGAACCCGGCAAGGACGAGCCTTGGCCTGTGATGATCATGCTCGATGAGTTCAACCGCTTGGGCAAAATGCCCATCGTGCTCGACAGTATCGAGACGCTGCGGTCCTACCGGGCCAACCTCGCGATCGTCACACAGACGATCCCGGCTTTGGACGAGATCTACGGTGAAAACGCCCGCCGCGCTTTGCAGGGCAACGCAGGGATAAAGCTCTATCTGACCCCCTCGGATGAAAAGACCATCGAAGAGCTCAGCAAGGCCGTCGGCAAAACCACCAAGCGCGTCGTGACCCGCTCACGGTCGGTCGGCCGCAACCCCTTCTCTGGGCGCAGCATGTCTGAACGAACGGAAGAAACCGCGTTGCTGCCAGAAGACGAGGCGCGGCGTATGGATCTTGATGACATCGTTCTGGTGGTAGACGCGCAAATGCCCGTGCGGGCTAAGCGGATCAAATACTATGAAGATCGGTTCTTTAAGCCGATCTTCGACAAGCAGACCGGCGAGTTGCCATACCCCTCGGCAGGGGATCAAATGCGCGGCCTGCAAGGGCAGATCAAGGCACTGGAAGCGAAGATTGGAGCGCTTGAGATGCCGAGGGCGGTTTCAAATGAGGGCTCTGACGATGGCGGGAAGCGGCGCGAAGAGATCGACGGTTTGGCCAACGAAGAACGGGGTGCTGTGTCAGGTGAAAAGCCTAGTTTGGGCGAGTATCAAGCAGGAGCTGAACGGGTGGAGAGATTTATGGAGGAGGCAGCTCGGGGATGAAGGGCGAAAACCGTTTGTTGGTTGCGAAGTCACAAGACATATTTTCTGCCACGAAAAGCCGACATTTGTGATTTAGGCTAACTACTTGCTGGATCTTCTCATTGTGATTAGCCCAGCGGCGTTTAAGCCAAGGTTCCAAGACCGGTTTTGCCAGTACTGCCCCTTCAGTTCGGAAGCATCCTCGTTCAAATTGAGCACAGCAGACCCGTAAAACCTAGGTTGGTCGGTTACCGCAAGGGGACGAGAATTATCTTGCTGATTAGTCTGCTCGAAAACCCATGCAACCGATTTGTTCCCGTTCACTGACTTGAAAAATTCCACGGAAATGGTTTCGGATCTCAGCAGAGGAGTTTTCTCGTTAGGTAGAAAGGTCACGTCGGTCCGAAACCACGTCTGTTTGATTTTCACATCAAAGCTCGCCTCTAAGAGATTGGGCCGTTCGTCTTTGAAAGGATCAAATGTGATTTTGTCACTGGCGGCGGCGGTTTTCAGACGTTCCACAATCTGCCAGTTGGACTCGATCGTCACAACCCACTCGCCGTTCAGGTCAGGAAAGTAGCGATTTGCTAACCATGGCCCGGCCAAAGGAAGCTTCCAAAGTAGTCGCCAGCCTGGAACGACGATGAATAGCGCAATACTTCCCCAGATGATGCCCGCGACAACTCTTGAAGTCAGAAAGTTCGCAAATGGCGATCCCAGAACAGGCACGTTGGCGGCAAGCCATGTTTCAATCCAGCCAACGGCAAGTGGCGAGGCCAGCGCCAAATAAACCGCCAAGGTGACCCAGAACGAAAGGGAAACAAATTTTGCCATTATACTCAACCTCTGGTATTGAAGACTCAGTTATATACCACCAAGTATATGGGGGTGCTGCGTAGCCACCACAATATTAAGACGAAAAGGGATAGATTTATGCCGATTAACGCACACAGAGCCTTCGTGTCTCGGTCCTCGGGTTACAAGTTCGCATTGAACCTTTCGGATAAGCAGGAACAGACACTGCGAAACGCACGGGATGACATTCGCAGTGAAATCTCCTCGCAGTTTGGGTCATTTGCGAAGGCTCTGGGTGATCAGGTTCTTTTCGAAGATCGAGCGCCAGTACTCGTACGCAGTTACCAGACGCCGAAGTTCAAGATGCAGGGCAGCTTCTCATACCACACGTGCAACCAACCTGCGCATGTGCCGCCTCAGGAGATCGACTTGGACGATGGGCTATTCATGCCCGTTTCCTATTTTCAAAAAGGCGGAGACAGATCCCCTGTGATCCAAAGCGCAGCCTACTTTTCCATTGTCGAACGCATCCTAGCGCCACTTTGCGACAAGAAGGGGTGGCAACTCGTAACGGACAAGCCTTCGTGCATCCGAGTCAAGATTGACAACACCATGCACACCGACCTCGCACTTTACTCGGTACCGGATACGGATTTTCAGCGCATCGTGAAAGATGCCCAAAGTCGTGGTGTAGACTTCACAGCCGAACTAATGATGGAAGATACCGCGTATAGGATGTTGTCTCACGACGAGATGATGCTCGCGCACCGCAACGAGGGTTGGATGAAATCCGACCCGCGAAAACTCGAAGACTGGTTTGTCGATGCCGTGAAACAATACGGCGAACAGGTCCGAACCGTCAGCCGCTATCTAAAGGGCTGGAAAGACTTCCAATGGCCCGAAGGACGGTTGGCATCGATTGCACTCATGGCCGCAGTCGTGTCGGTCTTTGAGAAGGCGTCGGCAGCAATTGCCAGCGATAGGGACGATCTGGCGTTGTTGCGAGTCGCGGAAGACTTGCCCGACTTTCTCGCCAATGACATTCCAAACCCTGTCGTAGAAGGCGCGCGGTTGGATCAGGGTTGGTCACCTGAGGAACGCAGCGATTTCGTTGCGAAAGCCAGAGTGCTTGCTGAGCGTCTGAAAGACGCGCTGACACAGACGTCAGACCGCACGGCAGCTTTCGAAGCCCTACAAAACCAATTTGGCGGGCGTATCCCAGACGATCTCACCCTCTATGTGCCCGACGCTGGCCTTGAGACAAAGGCAAGCGAGTTGGCTGCACCTGCTGCCCTTACCTTGGGGATTGTGGAAAAGATTGACTCTGAGCAAAGCGATGACCTCGCCGCTGTGAACAAGCAGGGCGGAGGCCGCTACGGGTAGTCGGTTTTGACTGGGCCGTCTGAACCTACCGATCTCATGATCGCTGAGTTATCCCGCTGGGTGCTCGCTCAATGTCCGAATGCGCGAGACCTAACGCAGGGCGAATTGTCTCTATACGAGGCCAAGGACCCAATCCACGGATGGGTTGTCCCGTTTGAACATCAAGCTGACCGCTTTGATCTGCAAGTGGTGCTCTTGCAGGATTTCCCGTGGACGAAGCCGCGCGTGTACTGCACCGAAAAATTTCGGTTTATGCAATATCCGCATATCGAAAAAGACGGTGCATTTTGCCTTTACCCACCGGGGACAGAGCACAATCCTTTGAACCCCAAAGGGTTAATATGGGACGCTATCAAAGAAGCCACTCGATTGATCGTCGCTTCTTACGACGACGCGTTTATCAGTGATTTCGCGGACGAGTTCGATTCTTATTGGAGCAAAACTGATGGGGGCAAAAACATCGTCAGCCTCCTGTCGCCCGGCGGTCCCTCTCGTCGGGTGTCACTGTGGTGCAGTACAGGTGACTACTATCTGGCAGATGACCACACGGCCTTGGAGAGTTGGCTTCGCAACCGTTTTCCGGGGAACAAGAAGGACTACAAATTCAACACCGCGACACACATCGCCCTCAATAGGCCCATTCTGCCTTCGGAATACCCGAGGTCGGGTGCGGAGATTCTACGCTCTTTGCGGGAGCTGGCACCCGAATCCGTAGAACTGCTGGAAGATGCGGCTGTAACCGCTGATGACAAGTTCACCGTTTCCTTCGAGGGGCGCACGGATGATGGGCCGGTGTTTTTCGCCGTCGAAGTTGTGCCCCCCGTCAAACAAGGTATGAAAGCCGGGCGACGCCCAGACATGGTGCAGAAGGGCTTTCGGCCTGGAAAGGTACCGACCCATATCCGAATGCAGCGGCTGTTCGGGGGGAACAAGGTTGAGCGCCACGAGACTATGCGCGCGGACCCATCGTGGATACATGGGCGTGACACCCCTACAGTCGCCCCATTGTTTGACAAGCGTGTTCTGATGATCGGCGCGGGTTCATTGGGAAGCGAGGTTGCTCTGCTTCTTGCCAAGACGGGTGTCGGCTCGATCACATTGGTCGACCCCGAACTTCTGGACTATCCTAATGTTGGGCGTCATATGCTCGGGGTCACGCAAGTCAGGACGTTTAAAGCCAAGTCACTGGCAGAAAAATTGGCTGGTGACTTCCCGCATATGCGCTCAATCCAGTACTTTTCCGAGGACTGGCAATCGCTCTACGGCATACGTCCTGAGATTTTCCACAACACCGATTTGATCGTGTCCACGGTTGGTAGTTGGGTGGCTGAAGGCAGGCTTAACCAAGTGGCTAGGAACGAAGCGGATTTCCCCCCTGTGATTTATGGGTGGGCAGAGCCTTTTTCAGTTGCAGGGCATGCCGTATTGATCGGCTCCAACGGCCCATGTTTTGCCTGCGGAATGGACCATCTCGGCAAAGCACTACAAACAGTCTGTGAGTGGGACACCGAGACGACGCGCAAACAGCCCCATTGTGGAGCCAGTTTTCAACCATATGGGCCGGTATCGTTGTCAGGCGTAGCATCTTTGGTGGCGAAGACCTCAACAAAAGCACTGCTTGGTGAGGTTCACTCGGGCACTGAGACGGTTTACTGGGCTTCGAAAGAAGAAATCGCCGAGCAAGGTGGGTGCTTCACCTCGGACTTCGCGAGTTGCTTTTCCGACGTTCCAGAGTTTGGCGGAACGAGGAAATTTGAGTGGAGGCAAAAGGAGGATTGTGCTTTTTGCGCAGGAGCATGAGTATTCACTACCCCATTGGAGAAAGCGGGCAAGTTCTGACTCTAGAACAGAATGTTCTCGCTCACTTTGCTAAATGGCGACAGTCGGATCCGAAAATGCCTGAAGCTGGTGGGCAGCTATTTGGTGTGGTTCAAGGTCAGTCTGTAGAACTTATGCGTGCGACCGGTCCAAGAAATTCTGATCGACGTGGAAGGTTCTTCTTTATCGCTGATCGTTTTGCGGAACGCCGAGAAATCAGAACGCTTCATAAGTCTGGGTTGCACTACCTCGGGGATTGGCACACACACCCTGAAGCGGTCCCAACCCCGTCTGGCACCGACCTCTCATCAATGGCCGACCTTTTCGTTCGTTCAAAGCATGATTTGAATGCATTCTTAATGGTTATCGTCGGCACAGCAGAGTTTCCAAAGGGATTGCATGTGTCACTTCATGAGACCAATGCATGGTCTACCTTGAACGCACAGCGCGAACCCTAACGCTTCACTAGACTTAGTGAGTACAGCGAACTCCGGATTGGCAGACCGCAACGCAGCATGTTGAGGTCAGGTGGAGTGGCCGCAACGGGTCGATTTCACTCCAACCGCTTCGCCCGTTCAGCCACCTTCTGAACCATCGAAACACCTGCACCACCCGCTTGCCGTATTCCAGCCCCGGCGATCTCAGCATTCGACCTCGTCCCAAACCGCGCCCGCGCCCGTGACCCTTTGGTGCCAATCAAGCCCTTTGCGAACCCGCCGGGACCGGGAATGCTCGGCGGTCCGGCCATCATGAAATTGCCTGAGATAGAGCGCACGATCAGCGGGGTGGCGATGATCATGCCGCCTGCGAGAAACATCATCATAAAGAAAGGCACCAGCGCGCCGATGTTGCTTGCGCCGGACGGATCTCCGAGTTCAGTCATTAGCGAGCGGGACATGCCAACGACCGTGGAAAACACCCCGGCGATTACAAGGGGATAGATTGCGTAGGACACCGTGCTGGACAGCCAGCGGTGGAAATAGTCTTTGCTGACGTCGAACAGCGAAAGCGCGATCATGATGGGGGCGATGCCGATCATGAAGGCCAGCATGATCTTGGCGAAGATTAGGACAAGGCCGCAGAGCGCGCCGATGACGCCCAGGAGGAATGCGCCAATCGCACCGATCAGAGCTCCGGCCATCCAATGCATGTTATCACCGGCCACGTTCAAATAGTCACCAAATTCTTCGATGAGATCGTCGAAGGCCTCTGCGAAGTAGGATGCACCCGCACCGCCACCGCCAAGTCCTGCCACCATGCCGCCCGCGAGCTGGTCGAGCCCGTTGGTGAGAGCGCTGGCCACGGCGTTGAATTGGACCCAATTCATCGCAAACAGAGAGATGAGCATGAGCTTGAGGGCGAACCAGAATGCGGTCCGGCCATCCATGGATTTGTACTGAAACACCATGTTGAGAAACACGCCGATCACAGCCAGCGTCGAGGCAATGGCAATGACGCCGCCAAGCTGACCGGCGACGTTGCCAAAGGTGGTTTGGGCCGCGTCGTCCAGAAAGTTGTCGGTTGTCTCAACCATCCAGGTGACGACGCCCATGGGATTCTCCTCGGTTTAGGTGCTTTCGCCTGTGCGACGTTTCAAGAAGGCCTTCAGTATGTGTTCGCCGTCAAAATCCGGCACCACTGAGACCAGTCCCCAGCCTTCTTGGCCGAGTGCGGTCAGCTGCGCTTCGATCTTTGGCGGCTTAGTTTTGGCGGTGTTAATCTGTTCAATCTTGTATTCAAACATGGGCTGTTTCCTTCGAATGGGCCGGATCAATCGGCAGGTAGAATTCGGTAATGCCGCGCGCACCTTCATGGCGACCGGCTTGAATGATCACATCGATCGAGCGTGTGATGTAGTCATTCATGTCCTGGTAAGTCATGGGCACGTCGGTTTTCAGTGCGGCGATGGCGAGGCGCTGGACGGCCAGCTGAGGGGTTTCAGCATGGAGCGTGGTGAGTGAGCCACCATGGCCGGTGTTGATCGCCTCGAGAAAGGTCATGGCCTCTTTGCCGCGCACTTCGCCCAAGACGATGCGATCCGGTCGCATGCGCAGGGTTGAGGTCAACAGGACGTCAGCGCTGCGCGTAGCTTCATCGCGATCAGACATCAGAGTGACGACATTGGGCTGCGTTGGACGCAGCTCGGCGGCCTCTTCGATCGTGATGATACGCTCGTCGGCGGGCACGAAGGATAGGATTTTGCGTGCTGTGACTGTCTTGCCGGTCGAGGTGCCACCGGACACGATCATGTTGAGCTTGTGCGTGACGCAGAACTTGATCGCGGCGTCAATGTCGCCGGTGGCCACGACATCGCGCAGCTCGGCATTGCGTTTGCGGCGTGCACCCTCGTTGCTGCGCTCTTTTCCGAAGAGAAAGGACAGCTTGATCCGCTCCAATGGCAGGTCCGCAAAGAACCGCAAAGAAATCGCGTAACCGCCATCAACGGCGGGAGGCTGGATGACTTGCGCGCGGATCGGGCGGTCACGGTAGGTGATGCTGACTGATACAATCGGCTTGGTCCGGCTCAGAGTGGTGTTCGCGGCGGAAGCAACCTGATTGCCCAAATCTTTGATCTCGTTCGGTGAGAGCCGCCGATTGACGGATCGCATGAAGTGATCCCCCTGAAACTCAGCCCACAGCGTGCCGTCGGGGTTGATGCAAAGCTCGATCAGCTTTGGATCACGCGCCTCGGGGATCTTGTCCATCGAGCTTTGCAAATAGCTGGCCGCCATAATCAGAAAATCTCCAAATCGCGGTCGACCATCACGGTGACGCGGGCACCTTGATCGACATAGATCACGGGTGAGACGGAGAGATATTCGCCGATCACGCTTTGTGCGCTGTCCTGCAGGTCTTCGCCAATGCCCTCGAGCACATCCGAGGCAATCTCATCTTCAGTGTTTTGCGCAGCCATTGCGGGCAAGGCTCCGATCAGAGATATCAGGGCGACTGACCCGAACCGCGTGCCGAAACGACTGTCGACGAAACCGGTCGTGCCAGAGCGCCCCAGTTCATCGCCCCCAAAGGCGCTGATTTCGACGGTCTGGTTGCTGGGCAGTATGATCCGGTCCCAGGCGATAATCACGCGTTGCTGTGCGATGTCGAGACCAGATTGATACCGCCCGATCAAACGCGCGCCGCGCGGGATCAGGATCCGTGAGCCGTCATAGGCGTGGACATCTTCCGATACCATCGCGCGGACCTGTCCTGCGAGCGAGCTGTCGATTGCTGTCTCGAGCACAGCCTGGATCATCGTGCCCTGAACAACCGTGTTTGACGGGTTCACGATCACTTGGGCCTGTGTCACCTCGGCTGGTTCAGCGCCATTGCGAACAAAGTCTGTGTCGCCATCAAGCCGCCGCTGCTGCGCGGCGGTTTCATTGTTGCCGCTGCCCGAGCCGCCGAAAGCAATGATTGGGCTGGCGATACGGGCTTGCAGCTCTTCAAGTTCGGCTTGCCGCCGCCGTTCCAGCTCCTGAAGGCGCAGTTCCTCGGCCGTCGGGCCGGTTGGTGCAGGCGAGCGCGGGGCTTCCAGCCGTGCAATCTCTAGATCGTTCTGCAGTCGCTGGATTTGTCGGGCACGTTCTTCCAACTCTTGGCGCAAAGCGGCCTGAGTTGCAGCGGCCTCACTGCGCAGGGCATCGATCTCTGCACCCAAAGTATCCAGCGCCTCCGTGTCGACGTAAGGGGTCTCGGGTGCTGGCGCGTTGCGCAGGGCTTCAAGCTCGGACCGCATAGCGTCCATTTGCGCGCGCAGCTCTTCTGTTTCGCTGTCTGCTTGCGGCTCCTGCGGTGGCGAAGTGTCAATCGGTGCAGGGGTTGGCTCAAGGTCTCCAAACCCTGGTCCCGCTGCTTGGAATTCATCCGGTGAGGCGGTTTCGAGGCCTTCAGGTTCAGAGCCGCCAGAGAAGAATAGAAAAAGGCCACCAAGGGCGGCGATTGCCGCAATGCCTAGGGCAATCGTCACAACAGATGGCCGTGCATTTCGGTTTTGTGGTTTTTCTTCAAGCGCTTCGAGGCGCTTCTTAAGCTCGGCTGTTTCACTCATCTTGATTTGCCTCGCTCATCTCTTGGACGCAGGTCTCGTCATCACCAAGCCTGAGAACCCATCGGTCGCTGACACCTGACACGCGGATCACGCCGTCTGGTCGCGCAAGCGCGTTCACGCTGCGCTCATTGCCAGCCGACCAGCGAAAGATCGCGGGCAGCGGCGCATTTGCGGCAAAGCGGAAATAGGTGAAGGTGCCGTCGTCCCAGATTTCTTGCGGGGTGATCTCGGACCGCGTGCTGACGCCATAGGCGTGGTTTGCAGGTTGGCTCGCAGCCACTCGGGATTGCTGGGGAGCGGACTCAGGATAGGTGAAGCGGATGACATAGAAGGTCGGTGAGCTCGCCTCGGTTACGTTGAAATAATAGCTACGCCGGTTGGTATAGACGGTGATGTTGGTATGCGCGCCGCGCGCGACGGGCTTGATCGCAAAAGCCTGACCACCGGGCACGCCGTCCAAAAGGAAGCCCTCGGTATCGCCTGCAATGATCGAGCGGATGGTTTCGCCTTGCCCGAATTCAATGCTGGTCACGTGGGTCAGGCTGGTGCGGATGCGGTAGACCTGCCCATCCTGATAGGTGGCCAGCCGGACTCGGGCATCATAGGGGCCTTGTCGTGGCTGCGTTTCTGCATAGGCGGTGCCAGCAAGCGGGACAAAAAGGGTGAGGATCAGTAACAGGCGACGCATTGGTTACTCCAAACGATCCGAGCGGATCGCGTATTCGGTGACGGTGAAGCCGAAGGGGTTCTGCCAGACATCGTCGATCGATCGGCTATTCTCGGGCCGAAATTCAAACGTCAGCGTTGCGGTGAAGAGCCCGTTTTGACTGCCGCGTGGCGAGTTGAGCCGCTTACGAAGGCGTACCTGGGCACGATTGGCGCTGATATGAGTGATCGAGAGCACCTCGACCCCAAGCCGCGCATCTGTGCCGTAGCTGTCCGGCGGATAGGCTTCGTGGCCACTTGTCCAAAGCGCGCGCAGCCCTGCAGCGGCCGCGCCGTCCGACTGGTCCAGGACCCGCCGCACACGCACATCATTGTCGAGCTGATTGTAGGTCTCTCGATCAATTACATAGCGGTAGACCTGTGCCTCGATGATAGCGGGGCGTTCCGTGAGTGAAACCGCTTCAACCACGGCATTGGGGAGGGCCATGCCGGTCTCAGAATCAAAGGGCACGATCATGGGCGGCGGGTCCACGTCGAGCAGGGCGACAAGAGCAGCGGCGAGGCAGCCTGCCATGCCAAACCCCATGCCAGTGAGCCCCAGTTTTTGCCACATGAGCTCGCGTCGTCGTGCGCCGTAGACGAGCTCTTCTTCGATGATCTCTGCCTCGCTGTTCATGGGATCAGTCCGCGCGCAGCTCTGGCAGGGTGAAGTCCATGTAGTGGCGCTCTTCGGCCAGCGTGGCGGCATCCACCACGCCGGATTGACCCGCGCCTACGGTCTGGATGGCTTCAAGCTCCCACATGCGTGTCATGGCTATCGCCAACTCTGCCGTGACGCGGGTGTTGTGATCGACGGCTTCTTTCAGCGTTTCCATATCCGGGATCAGCGAGACCAGCTGCTCGACCCGTTCGAGTGATTGCGCAGCTTCTTCATAGCTGTTCTCTGCTGCTGCCGACATCACCGCCCCAGTGCCCGCCTGGCTGGCAATGCGCTCAGCCCCCGGATTGCCGCTGCTGGCCATGTCAGAGAGGGTATCCTGGTCGAACCCTGCGTCCTCGAGGGCTTGCGTCATACGGCCTTCCATCTGAGGGGCCGCATTGCCGATCAGGCCGCTGAAATCGCCGCTTTGGATTTGCCGTATGGTGCCAAGGAGGTCGCCAAATTCTTGGTCTAAGAGACCATCCAGATCACCGCCCATGGCCATCTCGATGATATCCGTCGCTCCGGTCAGGGCGGCGTAGGTCTCGTTAAGGGTGTCGAGTTGCTGCTGCACCAGGTCGAGCTGTTCGAGAAGCGTGTCGAGCTGGTCGGTCTGGATCCCGAAATCCTCCAGCATCTGCTGCAGCTGGCGAATTTCCTGCGCAATGTTGCGTGTGTCGACCGTGGGAACGCCTTGGGCAGATGCAGGGGACGCAACCAACAATGCGCAGGTGGCTACGGCAGTAAGAAAGCGGATCATCGGAGTGCCTCCAGATCGAATTGCATGAAGTCTTGTTCGCGCGCCTGAGCGGCGGCCATGGCCAGCTCGGCTGCGCTAAGCGGGCGGGTATGGGCGGCCTTGAGGCGGGTGCGGATCGCGATCAGGCGGGCGAGCTCGGCCCGCGCATATGTGTTGAGCGACATGGCCGCGTGAATGTCGTTCGTTTCGCCAATGCGGGTAATAATGTCCTGCACGCGCAGTGCGGACGCTTGCACCAACACCAAGGAGTAATCGCCATAGACGCCTGCGCCGAAAGAGGTCAGGCTCATGGTGGAATTGGCGAGCAGAACCGGATCGATGGTACCAAGCGCATCAACGCCGCCGACACGGGTAAGATAGAGATTGTAGCGTTCGGGGATGACCTGAACGTAATGCTGGGTCTCGGCAAAGGGCGGCACGCCACCGTAGCGCTGGACATTGCCGGGACCGGCATTGTAGGCGGCCAGCCCATGAATGATGTTGCCGTCAAACATGGCCAACATCTGAGCGAGATAGCGCGCGCCGCCGGTGACCTGGATGTAAGGGTTTTCATAATAGGTCGGGTAAATCCCGAGATCCTGCGCGGTGCCAGGCATAATCTGGGTCAGGCCGAATGCACCGACAGGGGAGCGCGCGCCTATGGTGAAGCGGCTTTCCTGCCAGATCAGCGCCTGCAGTAGGCAACGCCATTGCTTGGGCGACAGGCCTGCAGCGCGCACGCCGGACATATGATGCGTTTCTTGGGCGGCGCGAATGATCAGCTCTTCGATGGAGCCAGAGGCATCGCCGAACATCTGTGCCGCGCCGGGGTTTTGGTCTACCGGGCCATACAGAGTTCCTGCGGCACTCTCTGGCGATGAACCAGCTTCCAAACTCGCGATCAGCGTGTCGGAATTCCCGCTGGCAAGCATCGTGGCATCGAGAATGTCCTCCAACGCCTCGAGTTGTTCTTGCTCGAGTTCTTCGAGTTCTTCTTCTTTGGTAAGCCGATCTCGCTGCAGAGCCAGATCCTGTTCGCCCTGCTGCAACAGGCGCTCACGCTGTAGGAACATGTCTGCATCGAAGGTCGGCACGCCTTGGGCAAAGGCCATTGGTGCTGCGAGCGACACCAGGCCTGCAAAGATATGCGGGCGGAGGCTATTCATTCAGTGCGCCAATCGGCCCGAGCAGCTCGAAATTGCAGTTGCTGCGACTGACCTCCGCAAAGGAGTTGAAGCATTCAGCTTCTGACGGCCGGTATTCTGCGCAAGCCGTCAGGGTTAAAAGGGTGAGGGTCAGCACGCAAAGTCTACGCATCAATCTGTCTCCAAAAATCGGGGTTCTGGCGATAATCCGCGCCGACCAGCGCCTCGCCTTTTTCCATGCCGCCAAGGATCGTGAGGTAGGGGCCAAGGACACTCAGATCGGCATCGACCACCACCGAGCCCTGGTCATCACGCACCAACGCCAATCGGGAATTGCTGCCTGTGCCAAGCAGAACGCTGAGCTCTTTCTCAGAAAGGCCCAGCATGGTGTAGTCACTGGCCGAGGCGCGGATGTTGGGAAGCAAGAGCTGTGTTGGCACGGCCTCGACAATCGTCTTGCCGGTGCGGGTTTTCTCGAGCTGGCTTGCGTATTGGGTCATCATTACGACGACGGCATTCTGTTTGCGCGCCGTGACCAGCCAGTTGCTGAGCCGGTCTGCAAAATATGGGTTGTCGAGCGCCTTCCAGGCTTCATCGATGATGATCAAAGTCGGCTTGCGATCTTCGATCACGCGTTCCACCCGCCGAAACAAATAGGACAGGACCGCCATGCGTTCTTTCTCGCTTTCGCTGTCGAGAATACCGGTCAGGTCGAAACCGACGACATCACCATCGAGCGAGAAGGTATCCTCAGCGCTTTGCCCGAAAATCCAACCGTAGCGGCCATCAGCAGTCCATTCCTGTATCCGCTCGAAAAGATCCCCTTCATCCGCCCCGGCCACAAAGAGCGAGGCCAGATCTCGCCAGTTGCGAAGGGCGGCATCGCTGGCTCCGGCGTTCTGGCGCACCACTTCCTGAATACGATTGATCTGAACCGGGCTCAGGGGTTTGTCGGTGCGGTGCATTAGCGTGGCCAGCCAATCAGACAGCCAGGCTTGCCCGCGCCCGTCGATTTCTGTGCGCAGCGGGTTGAGACCTGTGGCTTCACCCGCCTTGATGGCGCTGTATCGCCCGCCATTGGCCCGCACAGCCATTTCCATGCCCGCGCGATAGTCGAAGACAAAGACGCGCGCGTCGCAGCGACGGGCTTGGGTCATCAGGAAAGCCGACAGCACTGACTTGCCTGAGCCAGGACGGCCGAGGATCAAGGTGTGCCCGCCTGTCGGCTCTTTGTCCGGCTGACCCGCCTCGTGGTAGTTGAACAGGAAGCCCGAGCGTTCAGGCGTCGGGAACAGGGAGATTGGTTTGCCCCAAGGCACTTTGTGCCCGGGTTTTCCCAGTTGACCGCGATGGAGCGCCGCGAGATCGGCAAAGTTTGTGTTGGTGATGGCGGCCTTGCGGCTGCGCATCTGTCCATTGCCCGGATGCTGCGCGAAATAATGGGTCCGAGCCGCAAAGCTCTCATTCACCAGATTAACACCTTCACTGGCAGCGATGTTGCGCACCTCGGCGGCGATGGTTTCCAGCTTTTCTTCGGTCTCTGCAAAAACCGTCACCGTCATGTGATGATCGCCAAAGCTCAACCGTTTGGACTCCAGATCGTCCAGAGCGTCGACCAGTTCTTCGGCGAGAGAAATCGCGCCGTCATCGCTGGCCTTCATCAGGCGCTGTTGGCGCTTGATCCGGCTGGCCATGATGTTGCTGTTTATTGGCGTGAAGGAATGCGTGGCGACCATATCGACGGGCAGGTTCAGCTCATCAAACATGGTGCAGTTGGTTTTGGCCGGATAAGTCTTTATCGCAAAGCTCGTACCAAACCGCTTGCCCGCCGTCCCGTCGTCGAGCGAAAAGCCGCGCCCCTGAAACGTGACGCGGGTGTTTGCCACATCCTCGGCAATGACGCCAAAGCGGGATTTTGCGAAGAGCGGTCGCTCCTGTCCGATATTGAGTGCCCCGAGGAACCCGAGTAGCTCGCCGCTTTCGGCTCCGAGCAGACGCGGGTTCATCTCTGAAAAGGAAGACAGTAGGAATCCAACGACCTCGCTGAGCTTGCGCAATTGCTTGGCGGTCTGGTCTTTGAGCTGGGAGATCGAGTCTGAGCGTTTCAGGCGCAGCCGCGCGCCTAGGGGCGGACGCTTCAGAACTGTTAGTGTGAGGGTCTTGTCGCGCAGGCCCGCTTGCGCCATGGCCGCTTGCCACCGGGTATCGAGTGCTTGCGCAAATCCCCCGTCGGGCACTGGTGGCAGCGTGGTCTCGATCGCCTTTGAAACTTTGTGCAAATAGAAACTATATTCCGGCCCGATCTGCGCGATGATGGCAGCGAAGAGTGCTCGGATTTTCTCTAGGTGCGCGTCATCGCTGGTCATGCTGTTGACGCCATCGAGACGGATGCATTGGAAGAGCGCATTGCCGCGCGTGCGGATGGTCACGTCATCCACGAGGCTGACATAGGGCAGCATGCTGGCCACGGGGCGCTCTTTGCGCGCCCAGTCTGGCAACATGGCAAGATCATCTGACGGGTCACGCAGCATAGCTGTCCCCCGAATGGATCTTGCGGTTCGGGGTGGGCGGCGTCTCCTGCAGCGCTGTGACCATCACCTCAAGAAAGGCCGGATCCCAATCGGCCGCTTTCCACAGCACAGGGTAGGCCAGAGCGGCGATGATGATCACCGGCCAGCTCTGAACCCAGAGAAACAGCAACACAAACCCGAACAGCCAAACCATGGCATACATGATCGGCAAGCCGATGAGCTTTGGCGGCCGGATCAGGCCCAGGAATAGGCGGGTTTGAGTTGCCATGCCGAATTTACGCGCCCCAGATGGCGGTCACGATGGTCGGCGCAGCTGCGATGCCTGCAATGGCGACCAGCACCCAGAGGGCTTGGCGGAAATCGAGAATGCCGAAGAGCCAGGAGAGAAACACGCCGATCAAGGCCAACGTACCGATGACAATGCCCAAGGGGCCGGTGATCGTGTCGACGATACCTTGCAACAGGTTCTGCACCGGCGAAAGGTCAATGCTCTGCGCAAAGGCGGGGTTGGCAATCATCAAGCTGGCCAGAGCCAGCGACAGAATCGTGCGGAAATGAATGTGCATCAGGAGGCTCCAGTCAGTCGGTCACGCACCGCCATGACGCGGCGCACGTGATTTTGGGTTTCTTGGTAGGGAGGGATGCCGCCATAGCGCGCGACCGCGTCAGGCCCTGCGTTGTAGGCAGCGAGCGCGAGTTCGGCCGTGCCGAACTGCGCCAGCATCATCAGAAGGTAGCGAGCAGAGCCGTCGAGGTTGGCCTGCCAGTCATGCGGATCTACGTCGAGCTGCGCGGCCGTCGCGGGCATCAGCTGCCCGAGGCCAATCGCGCCTGCAGAACTGCGCGCATTCGGGCGATAGGCGCTTTCGATCTCGATATTGGCTTGGAAAAGCGCGCGCCATTCCGACACAGATAGACCGGCGCGACGAAGGGCGGGGTGTCCGCCATAGCGATGCGCGGTACTTTCAAGGGCTTCGAGGATTTCGGGACGGGGGATCGCGCGGGTTGGTTCCAGAGGCGGTGCCTCGGGCTCAGGGGCTGAGAAAACGATCAGCTCTGGTTGATTTGCGCCAATACCATCGACGTAGCTTTGTGCAAAACCGGATTGTGGTGCTTTGGTCTCCAGCTGGCCATCGGCCCGCATGGAAAGCACGAAGCCTTCAGAATAGGCGGGGGCAGCAATGCATGCTGCGAGGACGGCAAGTGGCTTAGCCTGCGTCGTCCAACTTGTGAGAGGCGATCTTGCCTTCGAACATGGGGATCGAGACGATCGAAACGCTAAGACCAGCAAGGAAGCTGGATAAGCCGTTGATTGTCTTAAATTCCCGAGCAGCCATGTTGTTGCGTGCAGTGACAAGCAGGCGCCGCGTCTCGCCGTCAGGCGAGACGCAATGCACGGTCCAAACCCCGGACCACTGAGCACCTGTACGTTTGGGCGTAACCCGGCACACAACATCCGCCGAATGACCCTCGGCAAGCAGCGTGCGCAGCCCGTCTTCACTGACAACATTGGGGGCGTCTTGCATCAAATTCATAGGATCGAGCCTTGCAGAATTGTGCATTGGCCCGGAAGTCCCTCATGGACTACCCAACCGATACAATATTATAATCTTGCAATCAATAGGTGCAATTTGAGTTATTGCGCCTTTCATGCGTTGAAACGAATTTACTGCAACGGAGTGGCTGAGCCAAGATAATATGGCACTTTTGAAACAAACATGGGCGGCTATGGTCCTTCTAAGCTGGGGATCTGCTTCGGCCGCGGGCAGTTGCCTGCCGCCTGTGCCGCCATGGATGCCCGCCGATCCCGATGATGTCAGGGAATATGCTGACCTGTTGAGACGCGACGCAGAGGCATACTTTGACGATGCCGAGCAGTACTTCCGGTGCCAGGACCAAGAGCGACGTGAGGTTTTTGAGCAAGTGCGGGCAGTCAGCGAAAACTATGCGCGCGTTTTAGAAATTTTGAGGAGTGGTAGTTAGGAGGGGCTGCGTCATCGCAAAAGCAGCCACTCACAATCATGGCGGCGAAGGTCGCCAATGCGGGACAAAGCGGGCTTTCGCTGCGATTGCGCCGAAGGCCGCTTGGTCGACCGGTCGCTTCTTCCCACTGTCTACACGATGGTCGCACCCTCTAGGCAGCGCAGGTGGCCGCCCGCAGTGTTGATATGACTGTCGATCGCCTGTCTGATCCTCACCAGCGAAGCCTGCGATGATGCGGTCATGCTGTCGTAGGCCTGAAAGTCATGTGGCATATCGGGCCACAGATCGAGCCTCACATCGGCACCTTTCTCCTTTTGCTCTTGCGCGAAGTCAATAATCATATCCCGCAAGACCTCCCGCCCTCCGGCTTGCAGATAGAGCGGAGCAAGACCCTTGTAGTCATAAGATATCGGAGACAAGGCTTCCCGCCCATAAAGCAGATCGGGATCAAGCCAGCGGCCGAATTGAAGCGCCATCCAGCCCTGCACCAGATCCGTGCGATCGTTGCCCGAGAGGCTCGTTCCGCGCGCTCCGATATCCGTCCAGGGGCACAGGCCGATACATAGCGCGGGCTGAGGTTTTCCTTGCGCCTTAAGAGCCTGAAGCAGCATCAAGGCCATATGCCCACCAGCGCTGTCGCCAATTACGACGATCTTTTCTGCGGGCACGTGCGCCGATAGGTAGTCCCACGCAGCCATAGCATCCTCGGCTTGAGCAGGATGGGGGTGCTCGGGTGTCAGGCGGTATTCGGGCACGAGCAACCGTGCAGCTGTGTGATGCGCCAGCATTTGCGCAAAACGGTCACTCACTCCGCCGTGAAAAGCATATCCCCCGCCATGGAAATAGAGCAGAACCGCATCGCTTTCGCGCTCCTCCGGGTCGTACCAATGCCCTTTGATCCCGTGCGCGTCCGACTTTGCGATTGCATAGACATCATCCGTCTGTGGCTGCACGCTGTCGAACAGTTTGCGCCCCTCCTTGATGTCCGAATGGCGCATGGCTTGGGTAAACTGGTGACGAACAACTCTGATGCCTGTTTCCATGTTGGCGTCCCAGCCCTCGGCCATGCGATGCCCGAAGCAGTGTCGGACCTTCGTCGAAACTGCGATTTGACTGAGTTTCGCAAGGCTGCGCAGCTGTAGCGCGAGCGGGCCAGAATAAACAATTTTACCCATCTTTTGTCCTTTTGCTTGTCTTGGCCTTTGTTGTCTCAGTGAGGGAGGCGAATTATAGAATGAATGCGTCACGAGGAGTTTTTCATGCCGCCTATCTCAAAACTGTTACTGCCGCCGCCTGACTTGGCTGGCTGTCTCATGGCTGGCCTTTATCGGGATACGCGCGGGGCTAATCTGTGCGATGCCGACCGGATGAACCATTTTCCAGCGTCACCGCTTGTTGCGATCACACTCGTGCTGCATGGGTCGCTTCACATCTTGCCTGCAGGCACAGGCTGGCAGGTGGCCGAGCAAACACCGCCTCTTCCCCGAAAGTCCGCGCACTCGCCACAAGAAGCGCCCGTGACCAGTTGGGCGCAGGGCGATGTAGTCGCGTTGGCGGTCGGGATTTACCCCGACGCATGGCGGGCCCTCGGCGGCGATGGCGCATGTTCAGCTCTTCCATCCGTGTTGAGTGAGGCACTGGAGGCCTTCGACGCAACGGGCACCGCGGCCGAAGGCTGGGCCGCGCTTTGCAAAAGGCTTGAAACCGCTTGGCGCGCCGCAAGACCGGATAGCTGGCGTCCTGTCGCGCGCATTTCGGACTGGTCAGCAGCTCTGGCGACCAGAGCCGCGTTTTCAGGAACCGGGCGCAGCCTTCGTAGCATCGAGCGCAAAATCAAACGGTACTCGGGCCATACGCAGCGCAGTCTGGCTTTCTATTCAAACGTCGAGAAACTCCATGAGCATTCGAGGCGTTCGGCCGGACAGCCTTTGGCAGAAATTGCTATCGAAGCAGGGTATTCGGACCAGTCTCACATGGGGCGCGCCCTGCGCCGCGCGACGGGGTTTTCACCGGCAAGGCTCAACAAGGCGATCGAAACCGAAGAGGCTTTTTGGTGCTATCGATTGCTCGGTGAACGTTTCTGAACCTCATGGGTTTGCGGACATTCATACAATCTGCAGTATCGGTGAGTCTGGGCTCAGCACTGCCGTAGGAGTTACCAAGCGGCTGTGACCGCTTTGAAATGACGAACGGCTCCTGCCGTTCGTCAAAATCTTTAGATGTCGATCCGCTCGGAAATGCTCAGCGCGTCTTCGAGTTCGACCCCCAGATATCTGACGGTGCTATCAACCTTTGTGTGTCCAAGCAAAAGCTGGACGGCACGCAGGTTGCCTGTCTTGCGGTAGATTTCCGCCACCTTTGTTCGGCGCATGGAATGGGTGCCATAGCCGCTGGGTTCCAGCCCAATCGAGACAACCCAGTCCCGAACCAAACGCCCATACTGGCGTGTTGATATGTGCGGGCGATCATGAAAACGGCTCTGAAACAAGAATTGGCATCCGATCATTTCCGGAGATCTGATCCAGCTGGACACAGTTTCTCGCGTGTTTTCAGCCAGTTCGAACTGTACAGGCTTGTTCGTTTTGCTTTGGACGACCGACACGCGTTCTCGCACCCTGCCATCTCTGATAAGGTCATCGACCTTGAGCGCGACCAAGTCGCAACCGCGCAACTTGCTGTCGATTGCGACGTTGAACAAAGCCAAATCGCGAAGGTTTCCCGCGAGTTCGAGTCGGGCGCGGATGGCCCAGACCTGCTTGGGAAGCAACGGGCGCTTTTGCCCGACGAGGCGACCTTTGTTCCAGGCTCTGCGTTTCGGTGTAACGGCGGGAAGTTGGACTCTAGGTATGATTTGCCCTCCATCCAACCCTCCAACCCAAACATCAACATAGCGCTGACTACGTATTATAGCCGAAAAACTTGTGTCGGCTTTGTGGTGGCCGCACCGCCAAGTGTTTCTGCTCAAGCAAAAGGCGGCTGTGAGCCCAAAATCACTGATGCTGCAGCTTCCTCAAAGGTCGGCTATGCGAGTTGGTTCCTAAAAACTGACTTTGCGAAATCTAGGAATTTTGTTAGCCTTTGTGGCCTGTAGCGGTCACGGTGATAGATCAAGGCCATAGGTTGTTCAGGCAAGCTCCAATCAGGTAGTAACTGCACTAGATTACCCGTTGATATGTCGCGTTTGATGAGAGTTTCTGGCAACATGGCAACGCCCATGCCAGCCTTTGCAGCAACACGTACAGCCTGACCGGAATTCACAGAAATTCTTGCTTGAGGGGTCCAGCTTTGTTCTTCAGACCCTTGTTTGAAACGCCATGGCTTGCGTCCGGTCCTTGATAAGAGGACGGCACTAAAGTTGTTCAGATCTGACGGCATCTTCGGTTCGCCGTGTTCTTCTAAATACACACCAGACGCGCAGATCATCATTCTATATGGCGCGAGTTTAATTTGTATAAGGGCACTGTCTTCCAGCTCACCGATGCGAAAAGCGGCGTCAAACCCACCGGCGATCAGATCTTCATTGTTATCAGAAAGAGTCAATTCGATTTCCACCTCTGGCGCAATCTCTCTGAAGCTCTTTAGAGCGGGCATCAGCGCCGATGTCCCAAAGCTCACCGGGGCCGCGATACGCAACCGCCCCTGAGCCAGTCTCTGTTGATCGCTTGCCTTGCCTTCAGAAAAATCAACCAGTTCCAGAATGTCTCTGCATTGCTCGAGATAACTTTCGCCAAATTCTGTGAGCTTTTGTTGTCGCGTCGTTCGGTTGAGCAATTTCGCCTGAAGGTGATCTTCTAGGCCAGCAATCCGTTGACCGACCAAAGCACCGCTCACTTTGAGCTTGAGCGCGGCGGCATTCATGGAACCGGCATGCGCCACTTCAGCAAAGGTGCGCATCGCAATGATCAAATCCATTATAAAGAATTCCTTCTTAGTCATCTAATTTATTGATCAATTATCACATCTTCGCTGCCAATGTAGAGACCTCTCTGAACTACCATAAGAAAGAGACCAATATGGAAAACCAATTTGAAAACCGCGCCGTGCTTGTGACGGGCGCAGGAACTGGCATGGGGCGTGCGGTGGCGCTTGCACTTGCGAGTGAAGGTGCTTCTGTAACGCTATGGGGGCGGCGTAAGGCTCCTCTAGAAGCTGTTGCAAAGGAAATTCAAGAGGCTGGCGGCACTGCCTTGTTCCAAGTCTGCGACATATCCAACCCCGACGAGATTGCAGCAAACGTCGCGGCATCTGTTGCCCAGTTTGGGAAGTTGGATGCGGTTTTTGCCAATGCTGGGCATCTGGGTGAATTCAAGCCTCTGAGAGACACACGCGCTGACGACTTTGCAGATCTTATCCAAACCAATCTTATTGGGACGCAGCAAACGGTGGCGCAGTGTCTATCCCACATGGAAAATGGTGTCGTGCTGATAAATGCGTCTTGGACGGCGGGTGCGGTTATGCCCGGGTCTGGTGCCTATGCGGCAACAAAGGCCGCGCTCCTTGCTATGATGCGGGTGATGGCAGTCGAGGAAGGGCCACGTGGCAATCGGATCAATGCGATGAGCCCCGGTATCATTCTGACCCCAATGGCGGACGACGTTTTAGACCCCGAAATTTCAACCCGTCTTTCGAACCACACGCCGCTTCGACGGAACGGGCGGCCAGAAGACGTTACGGGGACAGCAATGTGGCTCTTGTCCGACAGGTCTGAATTCGTGACCGGTCAAGACGTTGTGGTCGATGGTGGGTTTACATTGGGTGGGGCGTTGAGATGATAGCGATGAACGGCGAACAACTGGCCGATGACCTCAATCCGGGCGTTCGGGACGTCTTGGAGGAACGGTACGGGCACCTATTGCCTGGCATGGCAGATACAGTCATCGACATGGCCTATGACCGCTTTTACGCACGTCCGGGCCTCGACCTGAAAAGTCGGTACATTGCGACCATCGCGGCACTGTCGGCCATGGGCGCGCAAACTGCACCGCAATTACGGATCAATATTCAAGCTGGATTGAAAGTTGGTTTGAACGAAACGGAAATCGCTGAGGTGATTTGGCAAATGGCGCTCTACGGTGGCCTTCCCGCTGCTATTAACGCGCTGAATACGCTGCGGTCTATTAGTGACGATAGATAAATGCAGCTATGCGGACCTTCGCATTCAGTGCGGCGAAGGTCCGTTTCGTTCGCGACCTGTGAGTTCAGGCGTGGTGTAGCAAATAGCGCTAAATCCTAGAGGGGCCACTCGAGTATCATGCGGCGAAGGTTCCTGAAGAGCCCATTCCGGCCCTTAGCCGCGATTTGCACCAAGGTCCGGTACTGCATGTTGCTCCGGGCAGATTGTCGATCGAAGCAGGCCGTCTTCGTGCAGCGCGGCCTGCGTGTCGCCGTTATCCCACTGATAAAGTAGGCCGATTTCGACGCCTGTTTTGATGCACGTAATACGGCCGATTGCTTCGGCGGTTGTGCGACTACTCTCAAATTCGGGCAAAACTAGCCCCTCTCGTTAAACAATTCCTTGGGAGCGACCTCGAGAGCATGTGCGATCCGCTCCAGAACATCGATCGATGCTGAGAATTTCGCGAGCTCGATCTCGCTGATATAGCTGCGATCCATGTCGGCAGCTAAAGCTAATTGTTCTTGGCTCAATCCTCTGGAATTTCTTAGATTCCGGATATTTAACCCTACTTGTTCCCGTAATTTCATGGCCTGTATTCGGCCAGATCACAAGAACCGCTATACGGAATATATTCCACAAAACGCGCGCGAGCATCACAAAGAGCATGCTCGCATATGGTGTGAAAAGGGCGGATGGAATTAGGTATCAATAATGCAGTAATGTACTCATAAGGCAATTATTGATATGTGGCGAAGATTCATCAGGAATTGGGTTGTTGGGGCCGCAATGGCTGTTCTCTACAGTGTGGCTCCTCAGGCGGCGAAGGCCTATCAAGTCGATTGTGCCATTCTGCTTTGCCTGGCTGGTGGTTGGCCCGCGTCAGCAGAATGCGCTCATGCCCGTGCCGTGTTCATCCGTCGGATCACGCCTTGGCCGATTGAGCCACCCCTGCAAATCTGGCGTTGTCCGATGGGTGTTGCGGAGCGCGCGCCTATGCAAAGCACGGCCCCGACAACTTGGGAGGCCAGCAACCAAATCGGCCAGACTCTTGGTCACGTCATTCTGGCGCAGGTGGTGGAAAGTGGCGCAGACATCGACATCAGTGGCCTAGAATTCGATTTCGTGCGCTCGATCCGCGTCTGGGATGTTCGGCACTACAGCCATCGCGAACGTGGTCGCGACGATGATTGTTCTGAGAGTTACAACATGCGCCTCGGGACCTACGGAACGCAGGGTGAATTCGGCTGGCAACGCACGACACCAGCGGCCGCTCCGCAATGGGTTCTGCCGTCGCGGCGCTGTTCGTCATCAAACTGGCGGCGCGGGGTCGGCGTTGAATGGGAGGATCACGAAGGCAACCACGGATATGAGTGGGTGGCCTACTAGGGCTATTCGCCGATGTCCTTCATGCGTTCCGAAATATCGCCTGCAATACGCTCGTATAGGGCGGCTTGCTTGTCTCTGGGTGAGCCCGGTTTCGGGCTTCTCCGTCGGATTCGTTTGGCGAGCCAGAATAGCATTCGGGCTGCGGGGTCGCTGATGTTTTCCGGGACTGGCGCGGGGTAGTTTTCTTCAAGGAGGGCAACGACCTCAGCGTTCATGCTACGGTGATTGCTCTCGGCCGCAAGCCGTATCCGGTCACGAAGGCCATCCGGCAATCGCACAATGAACTTGTCCTGATTTTGAGCACTTTGTTCTGACATGGTGGCACTGTGCCATAAAATTTGATTGACGCAATAGTGGCTAAGTGCCACTAACAGAGTGTGATTTCAACCTGGAGGCGTTTCATGAACAGTCGCAAACCAATGCAGCTACGGCTTCCGCAAGAACTCAAAGAGTGGATCAAGGCGGAGTCCGATCGCAACGGCAACTCCCAGAATTCTGAAGTGATCCGCGCCATTCGCGCGGCGAAGGACAGACGTTCTGCACCTAGTGCATTTGGGAAAATCAATATGGATCAGGGTGATAATGCGCGTTGTTAACGAGGTGAAAGAGGTGCCGATACGATGACCAAAGCAAGTGCACAAACAAAGGCGAAACAAGCGGCCTCTGCCTTTATCCGCGAAGCGCGGGAGGCAGGTTGGCAACGCGCGAAGTTCGAGATCAAGCCTGACGGCAGTGTCATCGTCGATGCCAACATGGTCGCGCCAGAGGCGGCAGACGACTTTCTCAACAGTGACCTGAGAATGGGCGAATGACTCGCAAGAGCTTGCCCAAATACGTCTACAATGACCGGGGGTATCTCCGGTTCATCCGGCGTTCGCGCGGTATCTCGGTCATGATGCACGAGGAAGCGGGCACGCCGGAATTTTGGGATCATTACAATCGTCTGCTGAAAGGAAAACCCGCGCCAGCGCCGGTGAAACGCAATTTTGAGGCGTTGATTCTTAGCTACTACGAGAGCGACGCCTACAAGAAGCTGAAGCCCCGTACGAGATCCGACTATCGGCGGTATATCAGCCACATTCGTGAGATCTGGGCCGACAAAGACCCGGCTAGGATCGAAACCCACCACATTTATGAACTGCACCGGGCAAATGCGGACCACTGGCGGCAAGCCAACTATCTTGTCCAGGTCATGGTCGTCTTGATGAATCACGCCCGGTTGATCGGCTTCATCAAGAAGGAGCACGGCAATCCGGCGAAGGGTATTCCGCTTTTCAAGCAGCAGAGCGACGGCTGGGAGCCGTGGCCAGATGATGTTCGCACCGAGTTCGAAGCGCTGGCTTCAAAGAGGGCGCGGCTGGTTTACGAGCTTTGCGTTGGCACAGGCCAGCGCATTGGCGATGTCGTGAAGATGAAGTGGGAGCACTTCTCCGATGAAGGATTCGATTTCACGCAGGGCAAAACCGACAAGCCGCTGTGGATCCCGCTTACCGACCGCCTGAAAGCCCATCTCAACGGGTTCGCACGAACAGACGGCACTGTTGTGGCCGACGCCAAGGGTCGACCAGTGAGTTACCGGATCGTTGCTGAGGAAATGCGCAACATCAAAAAGAAGATGAAACACGAGAAGGCGAGCTACTACAAAACGCACGGGCTCAGGAAGAATGCGACGATCGAGCTCTATCTGGCTGGATGTGATGACGAGATGGTCAAAGCCGTCACCGGTCACTCAGGCGTTGAGATGCTGAAAAAGTACGGTGGGCCGATCCGGCAAAGAGAGCTCGCGAAGCGCGCTCAAGAGGCAAGAAATCAAATGGAACGAAGCAAGACCGAAACGTGAAAGTTTCAACGGTTGTTTCAAAAATGGCAGTGAAGGAGAAGAGGGATGACGCAAGTCATTGATTTTATTGGAGGCGAGTACCGGAATCGAACCGGTGTACACGGATTTGCAATCCGCTGCGTAACCACTCCGCCAACTCGCCGAAATGGTGAGGCGGTGTCTACAGCAAGGATAATTTCTGTGCAAGACGCGATTTGACAGGTTTTTGCACAGGCTTGCGTGCGCTTACGTAAGTTTGCAGGTGCATTGACGTGTTGCTCAGGCGGGCGGCTTGTGGCAAAACACCGTCGAAGACAATGAACGAAAGAGTTCAGCTTATGCCAGACTTTGCCCAACTCCGTACAACGATGGTCGACACACAGGTGCGTCCGTCTGATGTAACCAAATTTCCGATCATCGAAGCGATGCTCACCACGGCGCGCGAAAATTTCGTGCCTGCGGCCAAACGTGATGCTGCCTATGTCGGCGAGCATGTCGATCTTGGTCACGGGCGCGTGGTGTTGGATCCGCGGGTTTTGGCCAAGATGCTGGACGCGCTCAACATTCAAAACGATGAGCTGGTGCTCGATCTGGGCTGTGGCTTGGGCTATTCCTCGGCGGTGATGGCGCGGATGGCGCAGGCGGTCGTTGCCGTGGAAGAAGATGAAGACATGGCCAAAGAGGCGGCCAGTGCTCTGTCTGACAATGGATCGGATAATGTGATTGTCGAAACGGGCACGATCAGCGCCGGTGCGCCGCAGCATGGGCCCTATGATGTGATAATCTTGCAAGGCGGTGTTGAAGAATTGCCGAGTGGCATTTTGGCCCAGTTGAAGGAAAAAGGGCGTATCTGCGCGATTTTTCTCGACGGAGCTCTTGGTATCGTCCGTATCGGATACAAATTAGAGGGTGAGGTGACATGGCGCATGGTGTTCAACGCCACGGCACCTGTACTGTCCGGATTTGAAAAAAACGCAGAGTTCGCGCTTTGACGCAGAACGTTCGATAGGCCGGGTCGGCCCCGGCGTTCGTAAGATAACAAAGGGGCTGAGGCCAATGAGCAAGACCACAGGATTTAAAAAGGTACTTTTTTCTGGCGCGGCGGTGCTGAGTTTGATGGCGGTGCCTTTTGCGGCGACCGCTGAAACGCTTGGCGACGCCTTGGCGTCTGCCTATAAAAACTCAGGCCTTTTGGAGCAAAACCGCGCCACATTGCGCGCCGCTGACGAGGGGGTGGCAACGGCGCTGTCCGATCTGCGCCCGACCATCGCATACAACTATTCCGGGTCCAAATCTTTTGGCTCCGACGGCAATGTCCTAAAGGATTGGTCCGAGACGCTCAGCTTTATCGCGTCGATGGAAATCTACACGTTTGGCCGTAACAAACTGTCCGTTGATCTGCAAAAAGAGGTGGTTTTGGCCACGCGTGCGGGCCTTGTGAATGTAGAGCAACAGGTTTTGGCCAATGCGGTCTCCGCCTACCAGGGCGTGCGCGAAGCTCAGGCCTTGGTGAACCTGCGCCAAAGTGCGGTGCGGTTGAATCAGCAAAACCTCAAAGCCGCGCAAGACCGGTTCGACGTGGGGGAAATCACCCGCACACAGGTGTCGCAATATGAGGCGCAATTGGCCTCTGCCCGTGCAAGCCTTGCCGCCTCCCAAGGCAGCCTGTCTGCCGCGCGCGAGACCTATAAGGTCGCAATCGGCCATTATCCGAGCAACCTGTCAAACCCGCCCAACATTCCGCTTCCGGCGAAAACGCTTGAGGCGGCAGTGACTGTTGCCAAGCAAACCCACCCAGGGATCATTGCGCTGCAACACCAAGCGGCGGCCAAGGATATTGCGGTGGACATCGCGGAACGCAATTTGTTTCCCACAGTCGAGGGGCAGGTTGCACAGTCCTATACCGACAGCTTGGATGCCAATGACGGTGTGACCACTTTGAGCCTTGGTGTGTCTGGCCCGATCTATTCCGGCGGCGCTGTGTCTTCGGCGATCCGTGGCGGTATTGCCAACCGTGATGCGGCCCGTGCTGAGTTGTTGCAAACGGCGCGCGAAGTCGAACAAGGTGTGCGCACCAACTGGGCGATGTTGTCGGTCTATGCCGCCTCTGAGGAAGCCTCAAACGCCTATGTCCGCGCCCAACGTGTGGCCTATGATGGCGTCAAAGAAGAGGCCGATCTGGGCGCTTCGACCACTTTGGATGTGTTGAGCGCAGAACAAGATTTGCTCGACGCGCAGGTGTCGGCCATTCAGGCGCGCATTGCCCGCGAATCGCAATCCTATGCCGTGTTGCAATCGCTTGGCATGCTTACGGTCGATCAGTTGAAACTCAACGTGCCGGTCTATGACCCTTCCGCCTATTACAATGCCGTGAAAAACGCTCCGACCCGCTATGTCAGCCCGCAAGGCGACAAATTGGATCGTGTCCTCGAAGGTTTGATGCGTAAATAAACGCAGCTTTTTTGACAGCCCCCGTCTGACGGTTTCTTGGCATCATGCCGGGATCGCCGTTTGGCGGGGGCTTTCTGCTTTCTGCGATCTCTTGTGTGTAGGGGCGAAGCTGGCTACCATAAGCTGTAGTGAGTGAGGGAGTCGGGATGTCTGATCCGATGACGAATATGGATGCTGAAGACGTGCTTGCGTCGATCCGGCGTTTGGTGGCTGAGACCCATAATCATCATGATGGCCCCTCTGGAGGCTCTCAACCTGCGTTGCGGGCTGAGTCCTCCGTTCGCGCTCAGGGACCTGCCGCTTTGATCCTGACGCCTGATTTTCGCGTTGGCCAAGATCCTGTTGAGCCGCAGGACGTGGAGACCTCTGGCGATGAGGGGGATGCTGAGGTCGATGGCGTGGTTGCGGCAAAGGCAGACACAGACACAGACAAAGACACTCAGCCGTTGATTCTTTCGATGGATCAGGTGGTTTCACTTCCCGAAGACACACAACACGCGCCTGAGGACGATTTGAACGACGCGAAGGCGCCGAACGTCGAGCTTGAAACCTTGGTGGCGCAAGAGGTTGGTGCCGCGGCGCAAAGCGAAGACACCGAGCAGACCCAGGAAACCGATTGGGCTGCTGGGTTCGATGACACCCCGGATGTTGAGGCCGCAGCTCATGTGTCGCGGCTGAGTTTGGAACAGCGGATTGCCGAACTTGAAACCGCCGTGGGCGCTCAGTCCTATGAGTGGGAGCCGGATGGATCTGAGGATCTTGAGGCAGAAATCCCCCGCTCTATCCCGCGCGCCTTTGCTGAACCCGGAGCCCGCGTGCTTCATTTCCGTGTCCCGCAGGAGGAAGACCCCGCGATGAGCCCGTCTGAGCAAGGCCACGATCACATTGACGATGCCGAAGTGATCGAGGAAACCCCCGCCGCGCATGAGACCTCCCGTGCGTCTGATGATCTTCCGCCGGTTGATGAGCCCGAGGTCGAAGATATGGCCGCGCCTGAAGAGGTGGCTGCCGATCCTGATCCAAGTCTTGAGGAAGAGCTGGCTTTGGCCGGGTACGCCGATGAGGAGATGATGGACGAGGAGGCGCTGCGCGAATTGGTGGCGCAGGTGATCCGCGAGGAATTGCAGGGCGCAATGGGCGAACGCATCACGCGCAACGTCCGCCGTCTGGTGCGCCGCGAAGTGCAGCGCGCGCTGACCCTGCGCGAATTCGAATAAAGCGTTGCGCCATAAACCTGTTTCACGGGGTTATGGCGGAACGCCCACACCATGGATGCGTCTGGCAGCGTCACACCTTTCCCCTGTCTCGGGTTAAAGGCGTGACGCTTTAATCAGATCTCGGCACTGAGTGCGTAGAGCGTATCGAGATCCAAATGGGCCTCGATGTGATCTGCGAGCGCCTCTAGGGTTGCTTCGACCCCACCGTCAAAATCAGCGATTCCATCGCATAGGCCAAACCGCGCCAGATAGCCGTTGCGAAACGTGTCGCTGGCAAACAGCCCGTGCAAATAACAGCCCATGACCCGACCATCCGCCGACATCGCGCCCTCTGGGCGTGTGCCGCCTTGGTCGTTCAGAGACAACCACGCCCGGGCACAATCGGCCCCTTCCGTGCGGCCGATATGGATTTCGTAGGCGGTGACACGCGCGCCGGTGGCGCGCTCGGTCGCGGTGACTTCGGCCAGCCGTTTGTCGCCGGACATCACCGTCTCCACCTGCAAAAGCCCAAGGCCGGGATGCCGTCCGGCGTGACCTTCGATCCCGTCCGGGTCGTCGATCCACTGGCCAAGCATCTGATAGCCGCCGCAAATTCCCATGACATGGCCACCACGCCGAACATGGGCCAAAAGGTCGATGTCCCAGCCTTGGCTGCGAAAAAACGCCAGATCGCCGATGGTCGATTTTGAGCCCGGGATCAAAACGAGGTCGACGTCCCCCGGTAGGGCATGGCCGGGTTCAACAATCTGCACGGTCACATTCGGTTCGGCGGCCAGCGGGTCGAGGTCGTCGAAATTGGCGATGCGGGACAGTTTTGGCACGGCGATTTTGATCGCGCCACTGCCGCGTGAGGTGATGTCCATCACATCCTCGGCAGGCAAGCGATGGGCCTGATCGAACCACGGTAAAGTGCCCAAATCGGCCCAGCCGGTGGCCTCTATGATGGCGCGTGTCCCACCCGCGAACAGGCTGACGTCGCCGCGAAACTTGTTGATGGCAAAGGCTTTGATCCGCTCGCGGTCAGCCTTGGGCAGAACCGTATAGGTGCCGACAAGCTGCGCAATGACGCCACCGCGATCAATATCGCCAATCAGCACCACGGGAACATTTGCCGCCTCGGCAAAGCCCATATTGGCAATGTCGCCCTCGCGTAGGTTGATCTCTGCCGGGCTGCCGGCGCCTTCGATCACGACAAGATCGACGCCTTTGGCAAGGCGGTAAAAGCTCTCCATGACGGCGGGCATCAAGGTGGCTTTCATCGAGCCATACGCGCGGGCTTTGAGCGTGTCGATCCGTTGCCCCTGCACCACAATCTGCGCGCCGACGTCGGTTTCGGGCTTGAGCAAAACGGGGTTCATGTCGGAGTGAGGGCGCAGGCCACAGGCACGGGCCTGAAGCGCCTGCGCGCGGCCGATTTCGCCGCCATCTTCGGTGACTGCGGCGTTGTTGGACATGTTTTGTGGTTTGAATGGCGCGACTTTGAGGCCTCTGCGGCTCATGGCGCGCGCGATGCCCGCGACCAACATGGATTTGCCCACGTTCGAGCCCGCGCCTTGGATCATGATCGCTTTGGTCACGCCGCTGTCCTTCTCCTTTTGGTTTTAAGAGGAGTATTTGAACTGCGTTGAAGACGAAAGCCAAATGCGCAAGGCCTCAGTCATCATCGGGGCCACGGCGTTTGAGATCAGGGTAAGGGGTGCCATCGAGGTGGTGGTAAAACGCGTCCGACGCGGTGTCGGCCATCAGATCAAGCCCCGGATAAAAGGCGCGTTCGCCGGCAATGCGCGACCCGACCTCCAACACGATCACATCGCTGTCTGTGCGGTTTTGCAGGCAATGGCCGATCTCTTCCCCGGCTTTGAAGCCGGCGCAATCGCCGGGGGCGAGCTGTTCTTCGGTGTCGCCATAGACCAGCGTCGGGTGGCCCGAAACGATATAGACGAACTCGTCTTCTTTTTCATGCCAATGGGGCAGGGCGGACCATGTGCCGGGCGGGAGCGTGGTCATGTTGACGCCAAATTGTGTCAGCCCTGCCGTGTCCCCGAGCGCGCGTTTGACGCGGGCGCGGGTGTTTTTGTGGTGAGGTGGCGGATAAAGTGTGCCGATTTTGGCAGCGATTGAGGGGATGTCGATTTTCTTTTGGGGCATGTGCGGGCTCCATCAAGTTGAACCAAGGATGCGCACAGTATGGCGGCAAAAGAAAAGACGCGCCAGCGAGCAGCATGGCGCGTCTTCTTCAGAAATAGCAGCGGGATCGGAGAGCTTAGGCAGCTTCCGCCTGTGCGTTGCGACGTTCGCTTTCTTCGCGTGACAGCGCGACAGAGGTCCGAATGCCTTTCGACACAAATTCCATCAGGCCGGAGACCACGCGTTCGCACGGGTCGATCCCAGCACAGGACAAAACTTCGCGCCCATCACGGGAGCGTGCCCAACGGGCGATTTGTTCCGGGCCGTTGCCGTATTTCTTATCATCGGCGATCGCATCATCGAGTGCAGCCAACACAACAGCCGCAAAAAGCTTGCGGGCGCGTTGTCCTTGCTCATAGTTGAATGCGGTGCCATCAACGAACTCAGCCATGGGTTTTCCTTGTTTTATTGCTCTTGTCTTTCTGGCGTGCGGGCCCTTATGACAGGTTTGTGTCGATTCGGATACGATGCATTTGCATGCCACCTATGCGGTTTGCGCATAGGGTTGGTCGCTAACATTTTCCCAACTGTGTCAAATCTCACACGCTTGCCGCCAGAGGACTGCCTTGTCAGCCTGCCCTTGGACGGATATAGGGTGCCAAACTCATTCTTCAACCAACGGCCACGGTTAGACATATGCCCAAAATCAACGGTAACGAAATCCGCCCCGGCAACGTGCTGGAACATGACGGGGGCCTGTGGGCCGCTGTAAAAGTCGATCATGTCAAGCCCGGCAAGGGTGGTGCCTTTGCTCAGGTCGAGCTGAAGAACCTGCGGGACGGGCGCAAGCTCAACGAACGGTTTCGCTCTGCCGATAAGGTCGAGCGCGTGCGTTTGGAGCAAAAGGACATGCAGTTTCTCTATGAGAGCGACGGCTTGTTGACGATTATGGACATGGAGACCTTCGATCAGGTTGAAATGCCTGCCGATATTCTGGGGGATCGCCGTCCGTTCCTGCAAGATGGCATGACCATTGTGGTTGAGTTTCACGAAGCCGAGGCGCTCAATGCGCGGTTGCCGCAAAAGGTGATCTGCAAGATTGTGGAAACCGAGCCGGTGGTCAAAGGTCAGACGGCTGCGAACTCGTTCAAACCCGCGATTTTGGACAATGGTGTGCGCGTCATGGTGCCGCCGTTTGTGGGGCAAGACGAGGACATCGTGGTGAACACCGAGACCATGGAATATTCTGAACGCGCTTAAGCGGCTTCGAAGTGCAGAACATAAAAGCGGCTCTGTATGGGCCGCTTTTTTTATGCGCTTTTTGCACGGGCTCAGATCAATGCAAAATCGAGCCAAAGAGTTGAGACTTCGGGCGTTGCCAAAGGAGGGTGCCATGACAGACTCAAAAAGCCGTCTTGCCTATACTCTGACCGCCATCAATCCGGACACGGGGCAAGGGCTGCGCGCGCGGATTGATAGCCCAACCGAGATCACGATCCTGCTTGCCGATGATGACGAGGAGGTCGCACGGGTCACGATGGGGCCGGAGGGCGTAGCTGATTTGATGATCTTGGACCCAAAACTGCGCACGCCCGAACATGCGGCCAACTGCCTCAAAGAATGTTCGCGCGGCTGCAATGGCGATATGTTGTGTGTCGCGGGATGTGCTTTGGAATGCGCGACGATCATCATTTGATCGCCACGATGTTTTAATGCGCTGACGGCGTAAAGGATTAGCCCTTTCGCAATCCAAGGATGGCCCGCGCTTGCGCAGGCGTGGCGATGGGGCGTTTGTGACGCTGGGCGGCAAGCACGGCCAGTTCGACCAAAGCGGCATTGGACGGAGCCAATGTGTCGCGATCAATACGGATGTTATCCTCAAGCCCGGTGCGCAAATGACCGCCTGCGGCGGCAGACCATTCGTTGAGTTCAAGTTGATGACGGCCCACACCAGCGGCACACCACGGGGTGTTTTCGCCAAACAGGTGTTTCACGGTTTCGACGTAGAAATCAAACACGCGCTTGTCGGCGGGCATGGCGTTTTTGACCCCCATGACGAATTGCACATAAGGCGTGCCTTTGATCTGGCCGCGATCCGCCATCAGCTTGGCTTGATAAATATGCGAAAGATCAAAGGCTTCAATTTCGGGTTTGACGCCGTAGGTGATCATCTCAGAGGCCAGCCAATCGACAAGATCGGGCGGATTTTCATAGACGCGGGTCGGGAAATTGTTGGAGCCGACAGACAAAGAGGCCATCGGCGGACGCAGGGATAACATGCCGCCACGGGTTTTGCCCGCCCCAGATCGTCCCCCGGTTGACAGTTGCACAATCATGCCGGGACAATGGGTTTGAATGCCCTCTTTCAGCCGGGCGAACCGGTCGGGATCAGAGCTGGGTTTGCCCTCGTCATCGCGGACATGACAATGGGCGATGCTGGCCCCGGCCTCATAGGCCTCATGGGTGGATTCGATTTGCTCCGCCACGGTGATTGGCACCGCCGGATTGTCGGCTTTGGTTGGCAAAGAGCCGGTGATCGCAACGCAAATGATACAGGGCGTGGTCATCGGTTGCCCCACCGTTTGAAAGAATTGGCCCGCACGTTTGTCCTCCCTAGCATCAGATATGATGATCATGCCCGAGAAGGGTAGGTTTGAAAAGTTAAGACTTTGCTGTTGCTTGAGCGAAAATTTCGGCCTCCCCGGCGCGCAGGGGACCGGTGGCACGATCAAAGCGCAGATAGGCGATGGCGTGCCCCCCGGATTGGGTGAACAAAACGCCTGCGGATTTGCCGTCCGCAGTGGTGATCTCGGTGCCGACAGGGGCGGAGCCGGTGAGGGTCACACGCGCAAGGCCCTTGCGCAGATCGGTTTTGTGTTTCATCCGGGCGGTGACCTCTTGGCCGACATAACAGCCCTTTTTGAAATCGACCCCGTTCAGGCGCTCAAACCCGGCCTCCAAGATAAAGGTGTCCGGGGTCAGCTCAACTCCGGTTTCTGGCACGCAATGGGCCACGCGGATCGCGTCCCAATCGACCTCTTGCGAGGGTCGACCATCATAGGCGCGCCATCCCATGTCGGCGGTGCGGGGGTCTTGGATGGCCCCCTCGGGTGCCTCGCCAAGTCCTCGCGACACGGTGCGCTCACTCAGGCTTAAGGTCACCTTGGAGCGCAGCTTATACATGGTCAGGCGTTTCAAAAACGCCTCTGCCTCTGAACTTGCCACATCCAAAAGCACGGTCTCGCCCTGGGGCACCAAAAAGAAATCGACGATGAATTTGCCCTGTGGCGACAAAAGCGCGGCATAGACCGGCCCGTGCTCCAGGTGGCGCGCATCGTTGGTCACCAGCCCTTGCAGGAAATGGAGGCGATCCTCGCCTGTGATCTCAATGACGCTGCGTGCGGATGTGTCTGTCATGCTCATTCCCCTTTTTCCACTCTTCATATAGGAAGGAAAAGAGCCACGAAAAGCGGGAAACACATGCGCGCGCCGATCTCTGTCATCATCCCGACCCTGAATGCCACGCCAAAGCTGCGCGATACCATGCTGTCTTTGATGGAGGGCTTGGACGCGGGATTGGTGCGGGAGTTGATCCTGAGCGATGGCGGTTCGACCGATGGGGTCGAGAAGATGGCCGATTTTGTCGGTGCCGAGTTGATCATTGGCGCGCCATCGCGCGGCGGGCAACTCAAACGCGGGGCAGAGGCGGCTCAGGGCGATTGGTTGATGTTTCTTCATGCCGACACATGGTTGCCAGAAGGCTGGGCTGAGGCGACTGTGATCCATCTGGCACATGGCTATGACAAGGCGATGGTGTATTCGCTTGGGTTCCGCGACACCAAGGGGATGCGCGCCAAATGGACCGCAGGCTGGGCCAATCTGCGCAGCAACTGGTTTGATCTGCCTTACGGGGATCAGGCGCTTTTGATCTCGCGCGACATGTATGATGAGGTCGGCGGCTTTGACGACATCCCGCTGATGGAAGACGTCGCTCTGGTGCGCAAACTCAAGGGCCGGATCGTGCTTAGTCCTTTGTGCGTCCAAACAGACCCAACACGCTACCAAACACACGGCTGGTTGCGGCAAGGAGGCCGGAACCTTGTCCGTCTTCTGCGCTACCTGCTTGGCGCTGACCCTTCAGCACTCGCCCGGTCTTACCGTCGGTGATCGTGCGGCCATCGGCATATTGTAGGCGATAGAGATCGGCATAAAGCCCACCCCGCGCCAAGAGTTCATCATGGGTGCCTTCATCCACAACCTGGCCCTTATCCATCACCACAATTTTATGCGCGTTGCGAATGGTTGAAAGCCGGTGAGCGATGACCAAAGTGGTGCGATCCTTGGAGAGGGTCTCAAGCGCGGTCTGAACCACCTTTTCCGACTGTGCATCAAGGGCCGAGGTGGCCTCGTCGAGCAACAACACCGGACGGTCGCGCAGAACAGCGCGGGCAATCGCCACCCGTTGCCGTTGGCCGCCTGAAAGACCCGATCCACGCGGCCCGACTTGGGTGTCGAGGCCTTGATCAAGTTTCGGCAAAAAGTCGTCAACATGCGCGGCTTTGAGGGCGGCGTTGAGTTTGGCCTCATCCGCCTCGGCCCCCATCAACACATTGTCGCGCAGGCTTTCGTCAAACAACAGCGCGTCTTGCGACACCACCGAATAAAGGCCGCGTAGATCGGGCAGGGACAGTTCCGTTGTGGCGACGCCGCCGATGGAAATGGAGCCCTCTTTCGGGTCCGCCAGACGCGTCATCAGGTTGAATACGGTGGATTTTCCGGCCCCGGAAGCCCCGACCAAAGCGGTGGTTTTCCCTGCCTCCGCGGTGAACGTGGTGCCGTTTAACACCGGCGCATCGGCATAGGCGAACCGCACATTTTCAAACCGGATGTCGGCGTCTTTGGCGGCAATGGGTAGGGCTTTGGGGGTCGCGGGCGAGGTGATTTCTGGCCGTTCGGCAAAGATCGCATAGATGCGCTCCAACGAGGCCCGCGCTGCCTGCCACACGCCGGAAACATTGCCCAAACGCCGCAACGGTTCAAACACCAAAGCCATTGCGGTGAAAAACGACATGAACTCACCGACCGTTTTGGTGCCGTCGATGATCTGATGGCCGCCATATAGCAATACGCCGAAAAACCCGAGCCCTGCGACGATGTCCATCAGCGCCGGAATGCCCGCTTGCCCAGCTTCGGATTTGATCTGCAAGGTGACGAAGTGCTTGATTTCGCCGTGAAATCGGTCGGCTTCTCGGGCTTCTGTGCCCGAAAGTTTGATTGTGGTCGCGCCGTGGAAAATCTCGTCCAACCGGGTCGAGACGCGGGCCGAGGCCTGACGTGCACTGCGCGTGGTGCGGCGCACGAGGTTTTGCAAAAGCGTCACAGGCACGGCCAACAGGGGCGCGCCAGCCACAGCGATCAACGTCCAACGCCAATCGACCAAAATCGCCACAGTCAGCAACGACAAAAGTGAAATGAGATCGCGCCCAAAGGCGGCAAGCACGGTGCCCCACACGCTTGAAACGACAGCACTATCACCGCGTGTCCGTTCGATCAGGGTGCCGGGGGGGTGGTCTTGGAAAAACCGACCATCAAGGGTCAGCATATGGGCGACAAGCCGGGCTTGGAGCGTGGCCGCAACCCGTTGCCCCACCACGGCCATGAGGACGCGGTGACTGAACGAAGCAACCGCACGGGCGGTGAAAACGCCAAAGACGGCAAGCGCGACCCAGATGATCGCATCGCTATTTTTGGCCACCAACACCCGGTCGAACATCGGTTTGATCAGATAGGAGAGCGCACCCAACATCGCGCCTTCGAGCGCCATAAACACCAAAGCCACAGCCACCAGCACCACATAGCGGTGCAAATAATCGCGCCAAAGCCATGCGATCAATGTGCGTGAACCGGTGTCCGGGATGAAGGGGGCGGGCGTGCTCATCGGGGCGCTTTCTTAGGGGAAGGAGCGCATGGTTTTAAACATGCGGGCCTTTTCAATGTCATAGCGGGTCTCAAACCAGTCCCGGATCGGGATCGGACCATGGGCTTTTAGATCGGCCTCGTAGAGATCAAGGATGTGATCCAAAATGCCGGTTTTCGTACTTTTGAGATGCATGAACCGAAAGCTCAACATCTTTTTCGCCTCTCCAATCGAGGCCCCTTCACAGTGCAACAGATACAGTGCGGAGGCCAGCCCGGCCCGGTCTGCGCCGGATTTGCAATGGATCAAAAACGGTTTCGGGATTGAGGCCAAAAGGTCAATTAACGCGACATAGTCTTTGCCCGACAGGGCTCCGCGGGCGGCGGCTTTGTCGGTGCTGATCAACGTGATCCCATGTTCGGCACAGGCTTGTTTTTCCAGCAACATAAACGACAGGTCTTTGTCGCCGCGTAGGCTCAGGATGGTTTTGATCCCCATTTGAGCATAGCGTTTGATCCGCGCAGGCGAAGGCTGATTGGACCGCCACACACCGGGCGCGATTTCATACAGGTTGGTCCAAATGCCACGCAAAAACGCATGGTCAAACAGGTGGAAATGCCACATCGCCAGCCTGCGGGTACGTGGCGTGGACACGTCGTTGCCAAACTGGCCGACCTCACCGCGCTCAAACCTTTTGAACCCTCTTTTTAGCGTCTTGAACATCAGGGCTCCGATTGAAAAATCATCGCGCCTCTTTATCGTCCTTTGCCCGCCGGGGCAAGCAAGGCGGGCGCATGGGGCGTCAAGGGTGGGGTTGCTCCAAACACGCGCACCCCTCTGTGACATGAGCGACAATTGACGGGGCCGCTTTGGGGCGATACCGCTTGGGCCTGATGTGAGTTTGAGGACAGCCCATGACACTTGCCAACGGTCGCCATTACCTTGCCATTCCCGGCCCTTCCGTGATCCCCGATCCGGTGCTTCAGGCCATGCATCGCCCGGCGCCGAATATCTATACCGGCGAGTTGGTTGATCTGACTCAAAGTCTTGTGCCCGATCTCAAAAAGATCGCGGGCACAGCGCATCACATGGCATTTTTTATCTCGAACGGTCACGGCCTTTGGGAAGCGTCGCTCACCAATATGATCTCGCGTGGAGATAAGGTTTTGGTCTGTGCGACAGGAAATTTCGGCCATGGCTGGGCCGATGTGGCCGCCCGTTTGGGGGCCAGAGTTGAGGTCATCGAGTTTGGCAAACAGGCCCCGATTGATCCCGCCCGTTTGGAGGCGGCTTTGCGGGCAGACACCGCACATGAGATCAAAGCCGTTCTGGTCACCCATGTCGACACGGCCACTTCGGTGCGCAATGATATTGCTCTGGCGCGTCAGGCGATTGATGCCGCAGGTCACCCGGCGATCTATGCGGTGGATGCGATTGCCTCATTGGGCTGTGAACGGTTTGAGATGGACGCTTGGGGTGTCGATGTGATGATTGCGGCCTCGCAAAAGGGCCTGATGACCCCTCCCGGTCTGGGCTTTGTCTGGTTCTCAGACAAGGCACTTGAGGCGGGGCGCAATGCTGATCTGCGCACCCCCTATTGGGCGTGGGAAACGCGGGCCAAGCCTGTGCATCTCTATGAATATTTCGACGGCACACCACCGACCCATCACCTGTACGGCCTGCGCCAAGCCGTTGATATGATTTTGGAAGAGGGTTTGGACAACGTTTTTGCCCGGCACGAAACCTTGGCGCGGGCGTATTGGGCGGCTGTGGATCACTGGGGTGCTCCGTTGCATTTCAATATTGCGGACCCGGCTGCGCGCTCCCATGCGGTCACGACCTTGGGGCTTGCGGCTCCGGCGGCCACGCAACTGCGCACATGGTTGACCGAACATCTTGGCATTACGCTTGGGATTTCTTTGGGCTTTGGGGACATTGGTTCGGCTGAATCCGATGGCTATTTCCGCATAGGCCATATGGGCCATATCAACGCCCATATGGTGCTTGGCATCATCGGTGCGATTGAAACCGCCTTTGTCGCGCTCGATATTCCGCACCAAAGCGGCGGGTCGGTTGCGGCGGCCAAACTGTTGTCCTCGCGGGTATAACCGCGCTTAGGCCACAGCCGCGCGCGCGTCCGTCAAAGCCAGTGGCAACCGCTCGGCCAACACCTCAAGCTCCTCCGGGCGGCCCACCGAAATACGGATGCAGCGGTCGAGTGGCGCGATCCCCGGCATCCGAACGAACACCCCGCGCGTGGCCAAAGCGGTCAAAACCGCGCGGGCAAAGGTGCCGTCTTTACCGCAATCGACGGCGACAAAATTGGTGGCGGAGGGCAGGGGCGTCAGACCGTTGTCTTGCGCGATTTGTGCAATTCTCTCACGGCCCTCAGAGACCCGTTTTAGGGTTTCAGACAGGTGGTCCCGATCCTCAAATGCCGCCAAAGCCCCAGCCTGGGCCACGCGATTGACACCAAAATGGTTGCGAATTTTGTCAAAAGCGGTGGCCACAATCGGATGGGCTATGCCGTAGCCAATGCGCGCACCCGCTATGCCATAGGCCTTTGAAAAGGTGCGGAACCGAATGACGCGGCGGTCAGTGACATCAATCGCGGGTCGGGTGCTCACGGGGGCAAATTCGCTATAGGCTTCGTCCAGGATCATCAAACATCCCGCAGGCACGGCCTCGATCATGTCTTGCACGGTTTGCGCCGAATGCACCGATCCCATCGGATTGTTTGGATTGGACAAGTATACGAGCTTTGCCCCCACCTCGCGCACCTTGGAAATCAACGCCTCGGGGTCCTCGTGATCGCCCTTGTAGGGCACAGTATGTAACATGCCTCCAAAGCCCGCGACATGGTAATTGAACGTCGGATAAGAACCCGCTGAGGTCACAACCGTGTCGCCGGGTCCGACATAAAGCCGGACCAAATTGCCTAAGAGCCCGTCGATGCCTTCGCCCACGGTGACACTCTCCGGTGCAATGCCGTGACGCGCGGCAATCGCCAGACGCAGATCGCGGTTCTCCGGCTCGCCATATTTCCACAGGCCGCTCAGACTGGCCGCCATGGCCTCTAATGCTTTCGGTGAGGGGCCAAAGGACAATTCATTCGCGCCCAACCTTGCGTCGAACGGCGCACCGCGCAACTCCTCCATCCGTTCCGGGGCCACAAAGGGCACGGTGGCGGGCAGGGTTTGGGCGAGTGCCGTTTGGCGTGAATCTGTCATATCTGTCATAGCGCTTTTCCTGCCTTAACTTGTCGGCCTGCGCAAGCGTCGCAACGTCAGCCCTGACCTTGGCGCGCGTCCCTGATAGCGTTTCGGCAGCAGGAGGAGCCGCCATGACCGAAACACCCAAGACTGTCACGCTTGAGATCAAAGACCACATCGCGCATGTGACGCTCAATCGCCCGGATAAAATGAATGCCGTGTCCGAGGCTTTGGTCAGTGATCTTTTGTCCGCCGTGGCCGAGATTGCCACCTCTGACGCACGCGTTGTGGTGCTTTCGGGGGCGGGTCAGGCATTTTGTGCCGGGCTTGATACCTCTAATTTCCAACGGTTTATGTCAGAGGATTTGGACGATCTGGTGATGCGGCGCACCCATGGGGATGGCAATGCGTTTCAGGCCTTCTCTCTGTCGCTTTATGACCTGCCGATCCCGGTGATTGCCGCCCTTCATGGCCCATGTTTTGGCGCGGGGATGCAATTGGCCATCGCCGCCGATATTCGCATCGCCGCGCCTGACGCGCAGCTGTCTATCATGGAGATGAAATGGGGCCTTGTGCCCGATATGGGGGGGATGGTTCTGTTTCCGCGGGTGCTGCGCTCGGATGTGTTGCGGCTTTTGACCTACAGCCATGAGGTGGTCCCGGCGGATCGTGCTTTGGCCTACGGCCTTGTCACCGAGATTGCCGAGGACGCCCACGCCCGTGCGCATGAGATCGCCTTGGTGATCGCCAGCAAAAGCCCCTCTGCCATTCAGGCCGCCAAGCGGTTGATTGATGTTGCTGAGAGTGTGAGTGAGCGGGCGCATATCCTGATGGAAGAAAGCCGCGAACAGCGCGCCTTGATTGGCACCAAGGATCAGATGGAAAGCGTCATGGCGCAGATGCAAAAGCGCGCGGCCAAATACGAATAAAGCGTTGCGCCATGGATATGTCTGGCAGCGTCACGCCTTGCCCTGTCTCAGGTTAAAGGCGTGACGCTTTAGCCCTTCATTGCAGCCCAAATACTCAAAACAAAAGGCCCGCCAGATGACGGGCCTTTTTAAGGATGTCAGAGGGTTAGCCGATTTCGGCGAGGCGGGCGAGGGCGGTTTTGATTTTGCCCTCTTCCTCTTCGCGGGCGGCGAGGTTTTCTTGTGCCTCGGCCACAACCTCTTCGGGGGCGGAGGCGACGAAGTTCGGGTTTTTCAACCGTCCGCGCAGACCGCCAAGCTCTTTGGACAGTTTGCCCAAGACCTTTTCAAGCCGGGCTTTTTCTTCGGCGATGTCGATCACCCCTTCGAGTGGCAGGGCGAATGTGCCGCCGCCAACGGTGATGGTGATCGCGCCTTTTGGCATCGGGCCGGGGGTCAGGCTGTCAAGACGCGCGAGTTTCATGATCAACGCTTCGTTGTTGGCCCAGGCGGTTTTGCCCGCCTCGTCCAACTCGACCTGAACCATCGGGATTTTAAGACCCGCAGGGACATGCACTTCGGCGCGCGACGAACGGATGCTCTCGATCAGATCAATCACCCAGTTCATTTCACGATCCGCCTCAGGATCGACCAGATCAAGCGACAGCTCCGGCCAATCCGAGATCGCCAACAGTGTGCGATCCGATTTAATCGTGCCCCACAGCTCTTCGGTGATAAACGGCATGATCGGGTGCAGCATGGTCAGCGCCTGATCCAAGACCCAGCCCATGGTTTGGCGGGTTTCGGCCTTGGCCGCGTCATCGCCATCATAGAACAGCGGTTTTGACAGCTCGACATACCAGTCACAGAACTTGCCCCAGACAAAGGCGTAGAGCGCATTGGCCCCATCGTTGAACCGATATTCGGCAAAGGCGGTGTCGACCTCGGCCAGCACTTTCGCGGTCTCTCCGATGATCCATTTGTTGACCGTCGCATTCGGCGTTGGGAGGACACTGGGGTCATATGCGTCGAAGACGCCGTTCATCTCGGCAAAGCGCGCGGCGTTCCAGATTTTGGTGCCGAAGTTGCGATAGCCTTTGATCCGATCGACAGAGAGTTTCAACACGCCGCCGATGGAGGCCATCGAGGCATTGGTGAATCGCAGCGCATCGGCACCAAATTCATCAATGATCTCAAGCGGGTCGATGACGTTTCCTGTGGTTTTTGACATCTTCTTGCCCTTCTCGTCGCGGACGAGTTGGTGCAGGTAGATGGTGTGGAATGGAATTTCGTCTACGACGGCAAGCTGCATCATCATCATCCGGGCAACCCAGAAGAACAGGATGTCTTGGCCGGTGACCAACACATCGGTCGGGAAATATTTCGACGTGCTCTCATCCCATTCCGGCCAGCCCAGCGTGCCGATTGGCCATAGGCCCGACGAGAACCATGTGTCCAACACATCGGGGTCGCGCCAGACCGGGTAGACCAGTTTGGTCGGGTCTTGGCTGACGTTATAGGCGGCGAGGCTTTCAGCGAAGGCTTCGATCGCGGCTTGGCGGCTGTCGACTTCGACGATACGCGCATGGTTGATCGGGGTCGGTACATCGGCCAATTCGCCCTCAAACGCAGCGATCACCCCGTCAAATTCGGCGGCGCAATGATGCACATCGCCAAGGTGCAACATGCCGCCCTCGGTCAACAGGCGGAACAATTCCACCTCGTCCAAGGCGCCATCGCCCTCGTCGTCTTTGAAATTCGGCGCGGAGAGGTCCAGCCCGTACCACACCGGGATCTGATGCCCCCACCAAAGTTGACGCGAAATGCACCACGGTTCGATGTTTTCAAGCCAGTGGAAATACACTTTCTCACCCGACTCGGGCATGATTTTGGTGCGCCCATCGCGCACCGCATCCAACGCCGGGCCAACGATTTTTTCGGCGTCCACATACCATTGATCGGTCAGCATCGGCTCGATGACGACTTTGGAGCGGTCACCAAAGGGCTGCATGATCGGTTTGTCTTCGACGTAAGGCACGGTCTCGGTGATTTCGGACTCCACACCTTCGTCGTCTTTGACTTTGCGGGTGATGGTGGTCATCACGGCGAGACCTTCGGCGTTGATCTCGTCGACCACGGCTTTGCGCGCCTCAAACCGATCCAAGCCACGCAGGTGGTCGGGCACAAGGTTGACCGCGTCGACTTCGATCTCGGTGAACGGTTTGCCGGCCAAGATTTCTGCTGCCAAAAGCGCGCTGTCGGCATAGGACATGCCATCGTCACGCATTGCGCCACGGGTGTCCATCAACCGGTACATCGGCAGGCCGCCACGTTTGGCGACTTGGTAGTCGTTGAAATCATGCGCGCCGGTGATTTTCACCGCCCCGGAACCGAACGTCATATCCGGGTAGTCGTCGGTGATGATCGGGATCAGGCGGCGGTGTTCTTTTGGACCGACCGGAATTTCGCAGAGCTTGCCCACAATCGGTGCGTAACGCGCGTCATCGGGGTGAACGGCAACCGCGCCATCGCCCAGCATGGTTTCAGGCCGCGTGGTGGCGATGGAAATGTAATCGCGTTCCTCGGTGAAGGTGACGTTCCCGTCCTCGTCTTTCTCGACATAGGTGTAGGTTTCGCCGCCTGCGAGCGGGTATTTGAAATGCCACATATGGCCCGGCGTTTCGACGTTCTCAACTTCGAGGTCGGAAATCGCGGTTTCAAAATGCGGGTCCCAGTTGACCAGGCGTTTGCCGCGATAGATCAGACCCTTGTTGTACATCTCAACAAAGACTTTGATCACGGCGTCGTGGAAATTGCCCTCTTCGCCTGCGGGCGCGCCGGGGGCACCCGACATGGTGAAGGCGTTGCGCGACCAGTCACAGCTCGAGCCCAGGCGTTTGAGCTGATTGATGATGGTTGCGCCATATTGGCCCTTCCACTCCCAGACCTTTTCCAAAAACTCGGGGCGGGTGAAATCCGTGCGCTTTTTGCCGGATTTCGCCAGCTCTTTTTCCACCATCAACTGGGTCGCGATGCCTGCGTGGTCTTGGCCGGGCTGCCACAGCGTGTCAAAGCCACGCATCCGGTGCCAACGGATCAAGATGTCCTGAATGGTATTGTTAAAAGCATGGCCCACATGCAACGCGCCCGTCACGTTGGGCGGCGGGATCATGATGGTAAAGGTCTCGTCACGGGACTTATTGGCCCCGGCTTTGAACGCCCCTGCCTTGTCCCAAGCCTCGTAAATCCGCGCTTCTGCGTCGCGCGCGTCAAATGTCTTTTCCATTGCCATGCTCTCTTCGCCCAGTCCCTTTTCGCGCAGTCCCTGACTTCGCTTTGGCGTTGTTTACCGCGCGGGGGGCGCGAGGAAAAGGGCGAAACCCCGTTCATTTTCACTCGAAAGCGGGCGCATTGACCTGCTGTTAAGGCTTCTTGTGCATTCAGTAGGATGAACCCGAAAGGAGAAGGACCATGGGGCGAGCCCCGAAGCGTCTTCAAAACATTGCAGATCGGTTAACCCGGACGTCGTGGCACAGTGGTGTCGCGATGTCTCTCTATGATCGGGCGACCGGGCGCGAGTATCATGTGGGGTCGGGCGCGCTCGACAGCCGCACACCCTATTTTGCGACTGGCACCAGCAAACTTTATACCACTGCCATCCTGTTACAGTTGATCGAAGAGGGGAAAGTCGGGTTTGATGATCCGTTCTTGACCTATCTGGGCCGCGATAAAAAATATGAGGAATTGTTGGTCAGAGAGGGCATTGATTATACCGATCAAGTCACCATCCGCCATCTGATGTCGCATACGTCGGGGTTTGGCGATTTCTTCCTTTATAAATATCAGGCGCGCACGTTGAAACACGCCATTGGTGATGGCGTGGATACGGCGTGGACTTTCGATGAGGTGCTGCAACGCAGCCGGTCTCACGGTGCTGTCGCTGTGCCTGGGCAAAGCCCCAAAGCACTTTATACCGATACGAATTTTCACATTCTCGGACGGGTTATTGAGACCATTGAGGGCGAAAATTTTGGCGAGGTGCTACAGCGCCGGATCATTGATCGTTTGGGGCTGAGCTCAACTTATCTGTATTGTGATCCCTCGGATGCGCGCCCGATCAATTTCATGTCCAAGGACCGCGAAGTGCGTGTGCCGCGGACGATGACATCGTTTCAGGCCGATGGCGGCATTGTCACCACCTCGCGCGAGGCGTTGATCTTTATCCGTGGCTTTTTCGAAGGGTATTTATTTGACAAGCGTATTTTGCCGCATCTCTACCAATGGCGGCCGATGTATTTTCCAACGGAGTACGGCATCGGTTTGATGCAGATTAAAGTGCCGTGGTGGATGTCCTTGCCACATCGGTTAAATGCCCCGCCATCGCGGCTGTTCAAATCGGCCCCGCGCACCTTGGGCCATATGGGGCTGGGTGGTTCCATCTGTCTGTATGCACCGGAGGCGGGGGTCTATATTTCGGGCACGGTCAATCAACTTTTGGATCCGGCGCGTGCGGTGGTCACGTCGATCAAGATGATTGAAGATGTTGCCTACGGTAAATGCGATGAGGAGCTGCGACGCGGCGGCGCGAGTCTTGCGGGTCCTCCTCCGGCGCAATAACGTGCGCCCATCCTCAAATAGATCGGTCGAATTTGGTCGAGAGGTGGATCAGGCTCTCAATGTCTTGCACCCCTGTGATGGCGTTGATCTGATCCAGGGTTGCGTCGATCTCTTCGGTGCTGTCACAGGCGATTTGGGCAATCAAATCAATACGCCCGGTGGAGGTCGCGACCATTTCCACCTCTGGAATCGTTTTTAATTTGACCACAATGCCGGCCGATGTGCGCGGCTCGACCTGGATCAGGACCGTGGCTGTGATCCGCCGTGAAAGCGCCACGTCACCCAGCTTGATCGTGTAGCCCGCGATCGTGCCGTTGGTTTCCATGCGTTCGAGCCGCGCCTGCACGGTCGAGCGGGCGACTTTGAACCGCCGAGCCAATCGCGACACCGAGGTCGAGGAATCGGCGGCCAGCGCCATCAGAATCTTTTGGTCCAGATCGTCCACAGCGACCTCCTTTGCGATGGCATGCGCCCTCTGCGCCATGCTGGGCATTTCACACAATGTGCGATGTCAATTTAACCGATTATCTCGTGAAAATGACCGGCATTATGCACGTTTTTATCCTTTATATCGAACAAATCAACATGCATATAACGGCCACTGAGTTTCAGGAATAAGGGCAGAGACGGGCGGCTAAGCGCCCTCCGACGCTGCACCTAGCCTGGTTTGGAAACCGCGTAAGTGCGATCCCAACCGGACATCCCGGGCAAGAGAGTGGCTGCGCTCTATTGGTAAAGGACAGACCAATGGGGCTCTCAAAAACCATCTGGGCCACGCCCACAGAATACCTGCGGCATCACAGCCCGGATCATCCGGTTTTGTTTTTCTCCCCAGCTATCCTGCAATCCACCGCACGTCGCTTTATTAAGGGATTTCAGGGCTTTGTGACCTATGCTGTCAAATCCAACCCGGATGAAACCGTGTTGGCCAATTTGGTCGCCGCGGGCGTCAAAGGCTTTGACGTGGCCTCGCCCGTCGAGATGGACACCATCGCACGCATCGCGCCGGGGGCGCATTTGCACTATAACAATCCGGTGCGCTCGCGCTCTGAAATCCGTCATGCGGTTGCGATGGGCGTGGCCTCTTACTCGGTCGACAGCCATTCTGAGCTGGTCAAATTGGGCGAGCTTGTGCCCGCTGATGGGGTTGAGATTTCGGTCCGCTTCACCTTGCCGGTCAAAGGGGCAGCCTATAATTTTGGCGCAAAATTCGGTGCCAGTGTTGAGAAGGCGGTCGATTTGCTCACCTTGGCGGAACAGCTTGGCTTTACCCCGTCGTTGACTTTCCATCCGGGCACGCAATGCACCGACCCGCGCGCCTGGGACAGCTACATCCGCGCGGCGGCTGATATTGCCAAGGCCGCAGGGGTGAAAATCGCCCGTTTGAACGTTGGCGGCGGTTTCCCGTCGCATCGCTTGAATGAGGTGACGCCACAGTTGGAAGCCACATTTGATCTCATCGCGCGCGTGACCCAAGAGGTGTTTGGCGCGGACGCCCCCAAACTTGTGTGCGAGCCGGGCCGGGGGCTTGTGGCCGAAAGCTACAGCTTGGTGACACGGGTGAAAGCGATTCGTGATGACGCGCATGTGTTTCTCAACGATGGCGTCTACGGTGCGTTGTCCGAGTTGCATTTGGTCGGCGTGATCGACCGCATCGGCGTGTTTGGCCCCTTTGCCACGCCGCGGACAGGTACATCGGTCATGCGCACGGTGTTTGGTCCGACCTGCGACAGCCTCGACAAATTGCCGTCTGATTTGAGCTTTCCTGCGGATATGGAAGAGGAGGATCATGTGATGTTTTACGGCATGGGCGCCTATTCCGTTGCGACCGCGACCAAATTCAATGGTTTTGGTCAGATCACGTTGGAAACCGTCCAAACCCACCGCTGAACCGGCAGTCTCGCTTTTCAAACGGGTCTTTACACATCCCGCCCCGCCGCTATCTATAAGGGGCGGGGTGATTTTTTGAGGACCAAGTGTCAGAGCGCAAAGGGATTTTTGGCAATTTAGGCCTCTTGTTCAAGTTCCGCCAAAAGGTGCGAACTTCGGGCGGTGTGCATGGCCGTGGTCCGATCACCCATGTGATCATCATGGACGGGACGCTGTCGTCCTTGGAGCCGGGATTTGAGACCAATGCCGGGCTGACCTATCGGTTGTGTTCGGAGGCGGCGCAGGGCGCGAATATGTTGGTGCGCTACGAGGCGGGCATCCAATGGCGCAATTGGCGCGACACGATGGGCGTGATTGAAGGGCGCGGCATCAACCAACAGATCCGGCGCGTTTACGGCGCTTTGGCGTCGCGCTATCGCCCCGGAGATCGGATTTTTCTGTTTGGCTATTCGCGCGGAGCCTATGCGGTGCGCTCGCTGTCCGGCTTGATTGATATGCTCGGATTGCTGCGTGCCGATCAGGCCACAGAGCGCAACATCCGCACCGCCTATCGCCATTATCAAACCGCGCCGCACACGCGCGCGGCGCAGGAGTTTACCAAGGCGCATTGCCACGAGCCTATCGAGATCGCCTTTCTTGGAGTGTGGGATACGGTGTCGGCGGTGGGGCTGCACATGCCGATTGTCTGGCGTTATTCTTCGGTCTTTCACGAGTTTCACACCCATATGCCCGCACGCTGCGTCAAAAATGTTTATCATGCGCTGGCCTATCACGAACGCCGCCGCGCCTATGCGCCGGTGCTGTTTGAAACCAATCCTGAGGCCAAAGGACAGGTGCTGCGGCAAATGTGGTTTCGCGGTTCACATGGCGATATTGGCGGGCAGCTTTCCGGCAATAACCCGGAGCGTAGATTATCAAACACCACCTTGGTTTGGATGCTGGATAAGGCCGAAGCGGCGGGTTTGGAGTTGCCGAAAGGGTGGCGGATGCGCTATCTCGCGGACCCGCATGGGCCGTCTGTGGGCATGAACCGGGGCTGGGGTAAATTCTTTTGGCTCAGGCAGAAACGCGCGGCGAAACAGGACCCCTCAGAGGTCCTGCATCCATCGATTCGATCATAGGTGGTCCGCGCTTAACCCGTCACGCCCAAATTGGCGCAAACGGCCTTGGTCAGGGTTGGGCGATTGAGCGTGTAGAAATGTAAATCCTCGACCCCGTCTTGGATCAGCGTTTCGCACAGCTTGGTGCACAAATCGACCGAGGCCGCCTGTTGATCCTCCGCCGTTTCAAACGCCTTTGCGTAATGCGCAGGCAGAGGCGTGCCGCAGGCCGCCGCGAATTTTTGCACGCCAGTCCAGCTTGTGATCGGCAAGATGCCAGGGATGATTTTGCCGGTGATGCCCTCTTTGGCGCAGCGGTCGCGAAAGCGGAAAAACGTATCGGCGTCAAAAAAGAACTGAGTGATGGCCGAATCTGCCCCGGCTTTGAACTTTTCTTTGAGCCAAACGATGTCGGCGCTGTCATCTGTGGCATCGGGGTGCGGATCGGGGTAGGCGCCAACGCGAATTTTGAAATTGCCAGTTGCGGCCAAGGCTTCGATCAGCTCGACAGAGTTGGCAAAACCACCCGGAGCGGGGGTGAATTGGCCTGCGCCTTTGGGCGGATCGCCCCGCAGTGCGACGATTTCATTGACGCCCACGGATTTGTAACTGTTTGCAATTTCAAGAGTTTCTTCGCGGGTCGCGTTTACGCAGGTCAAATGTGCGGCAACATTCCAGCCGTATTTGCGGTTTAACAACGCCACGGCGTCATGGGTCAACTCGCGCGTGGTGCCGCCCGCACCATAGGTCACGGAGACAAAGCCCGGCTGCATGTGTTCCAGCGCCTGCACAGTTTCAAACAGGCTAAAACAGGCCTCGATGTTCTTCGGGGGGAAGAATTCAAAAGAGATGTTGGGCGCTTGGGTCATTGTTGTGTCCTTATCAATCGGGGGCCTTGTCTCACAGCGGTTGATGTGAGACAAATTCATAATTCTCAAGATCAACATGAGTGTCATTCACAATGCATCTCGAATTCCGCCACCTGCGTACCATCAAAGCGATCTATGAAGAGGGCGGTTTGGCGCGCGCGGCTGACCGGCTTCACATCACCCAATCGGCCCTGTCGCATCAGGTCAAAGGGCTTGAGGATCAAGCTGGGGTCGAGTTGTTTGTGCGCCGCTCAAAGCCGTTGAAACTGTCGGCGGCGGGGATGCGTCTCTTGGCGCTGGCCGATGAGGTCTTGCCCCGCGTTGAGGCGCTTGAGGCCGAATTTCGCGGCATTGAGGACGGCACGTCCGGGCGGCTGCACATTGCGATGGAATGCCACGCCTGTTTCGATTGGCTGTTTCCGGTGCTCAATCAGTTCCGCAAGGCCTGGCCCGAAATTGACGTCGATATTCGGCAACGTCTGGCCTTTGGCGCGCTGCCTGCTTTGGAGCGCGAAGAGGTTGATCTGGTGATTTCCTCTGACCCGGACACGATCGCGGGCATCACCTTTGTCCCACTGTTTGACTATGCGCCGATGTGCGTGATGGCGGCCAAACATCCGCTGGCGGCCAAAGCCTATGTCGAGGCGGAGGATTTTCGCGATCAAACCCTGATCACTTACCCGATGGACCGGTCGCGGTTGGATGTGTTCAAGGAACTGCTGACGCCTGCGGGGGTTGACCCCGCCACGGTGCGTCAGGTCGAATTGACCGATGTGATCCTGATGCTGGTCGCGGCGGGGCGGGGGATTTCGGTGCTGCCCGATTGGGTGATGCGCGACATTCGAAGCCACCCGGACTATGCCGTACGCCCACTGACCGCCACTGGCGTGACGCGCCGGATGTACGCCGGGGTGCGCACCGATGATGCGACCAAACCCTATATGGCCCATGTTTTGCGGATTGCCAAAACCGAAGCAGTGAAATTGCAGCGGGGCTGATCAGGCTTTGAGCAGGGTCTCAAACGTACCGAAGATCATGCGTTTGCCGTCAAAGGGCATGTCACCCAAGGCGGCGATCCGTTCATCTGTTTCCATCGCCGTCATACAGGCCTCAGCCGATGCCATGTCAGGCCATTCGATAAAGGATGTCACGACTGTCTCATCCGGGCCAAGTTGAACCGCCATGGGCAGGGATGTAACCTCGCCCGGCGGGACAAATGCGCCCCATCCCTCAAACACCTGCAATGCGCCGAATTCTTTGAAAAAAGGTGCCATGCCGGTGGAAACACGCAGATAGGCCTCTTTTTGTGCTGTTGGTACGGGAATGATCGCGATCTGGAAGTAGGACATTCAAAACCTCATTTATGCGGAATGGGAGAAAATGCGGGTATGTTACCATGTAAAAGCTGAAAGGAGAGCATTTCTTTGCCCGCACACCCTTGGCAGCGCGGGTTTCGCGGCGTATACGCCCGGTTTGAACATCTCTCGACATCTCTGACCCGGAGCCCGGACCATGCAAGGCAGTGCCAATCTTAACGTTATGATCAAAGCCGCACGTAGCGCGGGGCGCTCTCTTGTGAAAGACTTCCGCGAAGTCGAAAACCTTCAGGTCTCGTCCAAGGGGGCGGGCGATTTTGTGTCCAAGGCCGATATAAGTGCCGAGCAGATCATTCGGGAAATGTTGATGGAGGCGCGCCCGACCTATGGTTGGGTGGGCGAAGAAAGCAAACCCGTCGAGGGCAAGGATCCGACCCGTCGTTGGATTGTCGATCCGCTTGATGGCACCACCAATTTCCTGCACGGGCTGCCGCATTGGGCGGTGTCTATTGCGCTTGAGCACAAAGGCGAAATCACTGCCGCTGTGGTCTTTGATCCGGCCAAAGGCGAATTGTTTTGGGCCGAAAAGGGCAATGGCGCCTGGATGAATGACATGCGTCTGCGCGTCTCTGGCCGTTCCAAAATGATCGAAGCGATTTTTGCCACGGGTCTGCCCTTTGGCGGCCGTGCCGATTTGCCTGAAACCCTGCGTGATCTGGCGCGTGTGTTGCCGGCCTGCGCCGGTGTGCGCCGTTGGGGCGCGGCTGCGCTTGATCTCGCCTATGTGGCGGCAGGGCGCTATGATGGGTTCTGGGAACGCCGTTTGAATTCTTGGGACATGGCCGCAGGGCTTTTGTTGGTGAAAGAAGCCGGTGGCATCGTTGAGCCGCTACACCCCGAAGGCAATGCGCTTGAGGATGGTGAAGTGATTTGCTCCAATGAGGCGTTGTTTAACCGTTTTGCCGACGTGATCCGCGCCGCCTAAGCCAAGTTAACCCCTCGCTCTTTCCAGTTTGTTTGCTCCAATTTGCATAAATTTGGTTCTTTGCCGTCACGGCGTGAACAATGCGAGCAAGGGCAGTGGTTTTCTTCTGATCTGCTCTCAATTGTCCTGCATCCGCCCAATTTTTGTCGCTTTTCTATGGAAAACCGGGGAAATCATCGGAGGGACAAAACTGTGACACATCGTATTCTTCATTTTTTCAAGCGACATGTTGCTGACGAAGACGGGGCAGTGACTGTGGATTGGGTCGTGTTGGTATCTGCCATCATCGGCTTGGCAATCCCGATTATTGCTTTGATCTACAAAGGCATGGGCTTGACGGCTGCGAACATCGATTCAACCTTGGCGACCATTTCTATCGTGACCAACTGATCCGGCTACATCCTCCTGCGATATCGGACTACTGATCCGAAGGGTGATGCACGCCATCCATCCACGGCACGTCTGGTATGTCAGACGGGTTTACCCCCACAATTGCCCCGGCATTGACCCCGTATTGCTGTGGGTTTGAGCGGCGTTGATGGTGGGTGTAAATCCCGCATGTGCCGCAAAAATAGTGTTTCGCCGTCCGTGTTCCGAATTGATAGAGGCTGAGGCTGTCCGCCTTGACCACCTCAATCCCGCCCATAGCTGCGGTTACCATGATCGCGCCACGTCGCCGGCAGAGCGAACAATCGCACCGTCGCGCGGTGTTTAATCCATCCAAAAGTTGAACGTTGAGTGCGACCCCGCCGCAATGGCAGGTCACTGTAACGGGCGTGCTGAAATCTTTGGTCACTTGCGTCTCCTGACGATGGGAACAGATGTGGTTTGGATCCGGTAGCGCGCTGCGGCATGAGGGGGGGCGCCATCCGTGCGGTCCCAAAACGCCCGCCCACCGCGCCGCCGCCAAAGCGGGTAGGTGGCAAGGACGCCCGCAATGAACCCACCGATATGGGCCAAATAGGCCACGCCACCATCACCGCTTGACCCGAGTTCGCCCAAGAGTTGCAGGCCAAACCAAAATCCCAACATCAGCCAAGCGGGCAGGGGGACGACTTTGAAAAAGACGATGAAAAAGAAGAAGACATCGACGCGTGCTTTGGGGAACATAAGCATATAGCCGCCCAAAACCCCGGCAATCGCGCCGGAGGCCCCAACCATCGGAATTCGCGCGTCCGGGGCGGCCAAATATTGCGCCATTCCGGCGGCAACGCCACATAAAAGGTAAAAGATGAGATAGCGTAAATGCCCCATCTCATCCTCAAGGTTGTCTCCGAAAATCCACAAAAACAGCATGTTACCAGCGATGTGCAGGATGCCACCATGCATGAACATGGAGGTGAATAGAGTATAATACCCATCCCCCAAGGAAATCCGTGCGGGCACCATGGCCCAGTTGGAATAGAGGCCAAGTAAGGCCCGGTCGTCGCCGTAAGAGGGCAGCATGGCCAAAAACACCGCCACATTCAGCGCGATCAACGCATAGGTGACCAGCGCAGGTCTACGGGACGGGTTGTGGTCGCGAATAGGAAACATGCCGCCACTCTGACCAAGAATGAAAGCCTTTTGCAATCCATTTGCGGCTTGGAGAAGGTGTTGATCGCCAACATCGCACTGTTGCGCAGTGTTTACGACAATCGGAATAGGCGGCTTTTCGCAAATTGCTGTCGTTGGGCTCCATGGGGCCGCTTCCCTCTTTACACCGCCCGCGTCAACAGTATGGTCTGCCACCACAGCCTCGCGTGCCCGCGTGGTGGAATGGTAGACACATGAGACTTAAAATCTCCCGGCTGAATGGCCGTGCCGGTTCGAGTCCGGCCGCGGGCACCATATCTTGCCATGTCCTTCACAAGAGGGTTGGCCTGATATTCACTGAGTACATGCGAATAAGAAGAAAAAATGTTGATTGTTACTTCAAGCTCTATCCCGCCTCGGTTCAAATACTTGCCGAAATACTATGCCAATCTGGCCAAACAGGCGACGCGGCCGGATAAGGTCGAGCTTTGGGTTGCACGCAATTATCGGCGCTTTCCCGGCGAGATTCCGCAGTTGCCCGAACTGCCTGATTGGGTCGATGTCAATTGGGTCGAGGACGATCTTGGTCCGGCAACAAAGGTGCTTCCGGCGGCGCAAAAATGGCGCGATCAGGATGTCGATATTGTCTATTGCGATGATGATCGGCTGTATGATCGAAACTGGCTTACTCGCTTTGTCGACAGTAAATCGAAATTTCCGGGGATGGCGTTGACGGAATCCGGGCTGACGCTTGAACAAATTGGCTTGGATCGTGAGGTGCCGCTGCCCGGTCCCGAAGCCATCTCGACATCACGGGCCGAAAACGGCATGTATCGCTGGAAGCGTCGCGCCACTTTGGGTCTGCACCGTCCCGCCCGCTCTCGGTATTCAACGGCAGGCTATGTTGATATTGCCGAAGGTTTTGCGGGTGTGATGGTGCGCCCTGACTGGTTCAAGGACGAAGATTTCAACATTCCGCCAATCCTTTGGACCGTGGACGATGTTTGGCTTTCGGGCTGTCTTTTGCGCCGTGGGATTCATATTCACAGCACGGATGGCGCCATGCGCCCCGTGTCGTACAAGCCATCACATCGTTCCAACCCTCTGGCGAAACATGTCGAAGATGGGGCTGGTCGCATGGACGCCAATCGCGCCTGTGTGCAGTATTTCCGCGACACCTATGGTGTTTGGCTTTAACGCCTGCGCAGTTTGAATTCGAGTTTGCTGAGCAACGCCAACCACCAGTGTCGTTTCACGTCTTTGTAGACAAAGGGGCGGCGCACTTTCGGGTCTACGCAGATTAGAAAATCCTCTGCGATGGGCCAGTGCGAGAGGTCGCGGGCTTTCATTGCCGCCACCTCCGGGCTGGTCATTGGGACGAACCGTTTGGGATCTGTGCCGACAATGCGGCGCGCAAGACGGGCGGCGAGGGTTTGAGTGCGATGGCGGTAGACCGGCACTTCTGGGACATGAAACACAAAAGGCGCAGCCAGGTGCGGCATGGTGGAAAACATTGCGCGAGCTTGTAGAACATTGTCATGCTCTGAATTTTGCACCTGCCATTGCGCCTCGCGCAGGCGCTCTACATGCCACAGCGAGATGTCGAAATAGGCGATCCGTTTGGCATAGTCGGGCTGATCTGGCAGGGCTGGCGTGTCATAGACGCCGCGCGCCGTGTCAGGGGTCAGCAACCGGTGATAGCGTGTCGCCCGTGCGCCGCGCAAAAAGGTGACGGCTAAAAAGGCACAGTTTGGGTCCTCCGAGAACACCGTATCTATGGCATCAAAATCGCTCTGATCAAGCTCCCGCACCACTTGAGTGTCGTCTTGTAGCATCAACAGATAGCGCGCTGTGGCACTGTCAAAGGCACGTTGCATATTCGGATACAGCCCGCCATGCCGGGCATGTCCGCTCTGTTTGTCGGGTTGTACGATAGTGCCGTCTGGCAGGGTCGCGAGATAGGCGATCAGCTCTGGATCATCGGAGTTGTCGTCAAAAATGCGCAGGCGCGCCTGCGGTAGGTGGCGTTGCACCGACGCGACACAGTTTTTCAGATAAGCGGGGCGATTGTAGGAAAAAATCGCGACCTCTACATCGCCGTTCAAATCTGTGGCCGCCATATCTACCTGCCTTTTTTCGATGGGCTATTATGCTCGCAAAGCACTTGGTGGCGCAAGGCGGGGCAACGTGCCACAAGTATGAAAGCGCCCCTTTTCAGGCGCGCTTTCATGTATAAATCGACCATTTTACCGCTACGGGGGAACGGTGTTTTAGCCCCGGATTCCGGCGAATTTTTCCTGCCAGTTTTCGCGGTCTTCATCGGAGATCTTGGCAAATAAATTGTCGGGGACAACGAAAGTTTGGCCGGGTGTCAGGGAGGACAGGCAGCCCGCGACATCTTCGGGCCAGTCAAGCGTGTCGAGCGCCAAGGCCGTGTGCAGTTTGCCCGAGGTGTCCGGAATGAAAGGCGCAGAGAGGCGTGCGTATAGCCCGATCAGGTTCAGGCCCATGCGCACTTGCATCGCCGCCAATTCTGGATCTTCTTTGAAAGTGGACCAAGGGGCTGCGGATTGCAGATATTCATTGCCCGCCACCCAAATCGCGCGCAGCGCATTCGCGCCTTTGCGCACGTCAATGGCGTCCATATGGGTTTGATATTCTGTAACTTTTTCGGTCAAATCGGCAATCAATGCGCGCTCTTGGTCGCCGTAGTCTCCGCCCGCAGGCACCTCTTCGCCAAATTTGGAGCGACAGAATTTGGTGATGCGCGATACGAAATTGCCCAACACATCGGCCAGGTCCTTGTTCACACTAGATTGGAAGTTTTCCCAGGTGAACTCAGAGTCTGAGCTTTCGGGCGCATGCGACAACAGCCACCAGCGCCAGTAGTCCGGCGGCAGGATCGACAGCGCTTGATCCATGAACACACCGCGTCCGCGCGAGGTGGAGAATTGGCCGCCATCATAGTTCAGATAGTTGAACGATTTGATGTAATCGACCATCTTCCACGGCTCATCCGACCCCAGCATGGTGACGGGGAAGGACAGGGTATGAAACGGCACATTGTCCTTGCCCATGAATTGCACATATCGCACATCATCCGCGCCTTTGTCGGTGCGCCACCAGCGCTCCCAAGCCGCGTCATCAAGCCCTTGTTTCGCCGCCCATTCGGCACCACAGGCGATGTATTCGATCGGCGCATCAAACCAGACGTAGAACACTTTTCCGTCCATTCCGGTCCAAGGCGCGCCCTCATATTGCACGGGAACGCCCCAGCTCAGGTCGCGGGTGATGCCGCGGTCTTGCAGGCCGTCACCATCGTTGAGCCATTTCTTGGCAATCGAGGTGGTGAGCACGGGCCAGTCGGTTTTGCTCTCAATCCACTCGCTCAAGGCACCGCGCATGTTCGATTGTTTGAGATAGAGATGCTTGGTTGCGCGGGTTTCAAGGTCGGTCGCGCCTGAAATGGTCGAATGCGGATTGATCAAATCGGTCGGGTCCAACTGTTTGGTGCAGTTGTCACATTGGTCGCCGCGCGCCGACTCGTAGCCACAGTTGGGGCAGGTGCCTTCAATGTAGCGATCCGGCAAAAACCGTCCGTCGGTGACGGAATAGACCTGAGTTTCTTCGATCACCTCGATCAATCCGCTTTCGGCCAGTTTGGTGGCCAGATGTTGGGTCAGGATTTTGTTTTGTTCGCTCGACGAACGGCCAAAATGGTCAAAAGACAGACGATAGCCCTTGGCAATCTCGGCCTGAATATCATGCATCTCGGCGCAATACTCGGCCACGGGTTTGCCCGCCTTTTGGGCGGCGATCTCGGCCGGGGTGCCGTGTTCGTCGGTGGCGCAGAGGAACAAAACCTCGTCGCCCCGCGCGCGCCGATAGCGGGCGTAAAGGTCGGCGGGCAATTGCGAGCCAACAAGGTTGCCGAGGTGTTTGATCCCATTGATATAGGGCAAAGCTGAGGTGATGAGCGTGCGTGCCATGTGCGTCGTCCGGTCTGTCCGTTGCAAAGTCTTTAGCCTCTCTAGCGCGGCTGCGGCGAAAGGGCCAGAGGGCAGCGCCTGTTCGTGAGTTTTCGCACCATTGCGCATGGATATGTCGCAAAATCGACGTGATCAAAGGGATGCAAAGCGCCTTGGCGAAATCTCTCAGGCCAAGGGCGCGATGATTGATTGCCCTCAGGCGCGAGCGCGTTAGGTTGTGCGCAAACAGGATTGGCGGTCTGCAGGGGTGCAGGCCGAACAGAGATAAAGGAAGCGATGCAATGAAACGGCGCAAAATTGGCAAAAGCGATCTGATGGTGTCCGAGATTTGTCTTGGGTCGATGACTTGGGGCACGCAGAACACGATGGAAGAAGGCCACGCCCAGATTGACCGCGCCAAAGAGGTCGGCATCAATTTCATAGACACGGCGGAAATGTATCCGGTCAACCCGGTGCGGGTGGAAACGGCGGGCGACACCGAAGTGATCATCGGTGACTATTTGGCCGCGCGCGGTGGGCGCGAAGATTGGATCATCGCGAGCAAAATTGCCGGCACCGGCAGCGTCAATAAAGAGGGGATCACCGCCGAAAATCTTGAGGCGCGCCTTGATGCCTCGCTCAAACGGCTCAAAACCGATTACGTCGATCTCTACCAATTCCATTGGCCCAATCGCGGCTCGTATCATTTCCGCCAAAATTGGAAATTTGACCCCTCGTCGCAGCCGCCCAAAGAGCAGGTTTTGGACAATATGCGGGCCGTTCTTGCAAAAATGACGGAGCTGCAGAAGGCTGGCAAGGTGCGCGAATTTGGCACCTCGAATGAAAGCGCATGGGGCATGGCACAATGGTTGCGCTTGGCCGAGGAAATGGGCGCGCCGCGGATGCAGTCGATCCAGAATGAATATTCTCTGATGTGCCGCCATTATGACCTCGATCTGGGCGAATTGGCGGTGCATGAAGAGGTCACTCTTCTGGCCTATTCGCCGCTGGCCGCCGGGCTTTTGACCGATAAATACAAAGGCGGTTCTGTGGTGCCGAAAGGCTCGCGCCTTGATTTGAATGGCGATTTGGGCGGACGGGTGAGCCCGCGCGCGTGGCCTGCGGTGGACGCCTATGTCGAGATCGCGAAAAAACACGGGATCGACCCGACGACCATGGCCGTGGCCTGGACGCTGACCCGCCCGTTCGACACGATGCCGATCATCGGCGCGACCTCTGTCGAGCAGTTGGATAAATCTTTGGACGCACGCGATGTGACGCTGTCAAAAGAGCTGCTCAAAGACATCGAAACCGCCTATAAAGCCCATCCATTGCCCTACTAAACGGGGCATCTTAGGAGAACATATTATGCGGGCTGCTCTTTGGATTGCGCTTGCCATATTCGCCCTTTCCGCCTGCCAAGCGGAGGCGCCGGAGACGGGTGGGGGCTATGGGCTTGCGGGGTATGATCCGGGCGCCACATCGCAAAAGGCGGCCTGTGAGGCGCGCGGTGGGGCGTTTAAACCGGGCGGTGCATCCGGGGCTTTGGCCTGTTTTGTGACACCGAAAGATGCGGGGAAGTCCTGTTCCAAATCGACGGAGTGCAGCACTGGGAATTGTTTGGCACGTTCGCAAACCTGTAGCCCGATCGAACCTCTATTTGGCTGCAATGAGTTGTTGGATACAGAAGGGCGGCGGGTGACATTATGCGTGGATTGATCCAAAACCGAAAATTACGCGATTTGTACAACTTTAATGCGCGAAACCTGCTCTTTTCTGCTGTTTCCTTGGCCCTTCTTGCGGGATGTGTGACACCCGGCTCTGCCTCCAAACCGACAGGCACGCGCAACCCGGAGGTGGCGATGGCCTCTCTGGCCACATTGGATACGCTGAAATTTTCTGGCCGTTGGTATGAGGTCGAGGCGTTTGTGCCTGAGGGCGCATCCTGCGTCATCGGCGCTGTGACCTTTACTCAACAAAAATCAGGCGATCTGATGGTGACCGAAGGCCCCTGTGCCGATGGCACGCCGCGTCAGGGGCTGGCCAAACGGATCGGACCGGGACGCTTTGCTTTTGAGGGCGACGAGATTTGGGTGTTTTGGGTTGACGCCGAATATCATGTGGCGGTCATTGGGTCGCCTTCGGGGGCGGCGCATGTGTTGTCGCGAGAGATGAGCCTGCCGCCGGATCGGCAGCGTGCGGTGCATGAGATTTTGGCGTGGAACGGTTATGACGTGACCCGGCTGCGCCCGTCGCGGCGCAAATAGACCTCAAAGGAGGGATAAAGATGCGGATTTTGTTTACGGGCGGCTCAGGCAAGGCCGGGCGACATGTCGTGCCCTATCTGGTGGCGCGCGGGCATCGGGTGTTGAACGCCGATCTGGTGCCTCTGGATGCGCCGGGGGTGGACAATCTGACGGTCGATGTGATGGACAGTGGCCAAGTATTTAACGCCCTGACATCTTACGCAAATTTCGATGAATTGGAGGCGGGAACAGGCGTGCCAAGCTTTGATGCAGTGGTGCATTTTGCCGCCGTGCCGCGCATCCTTTTGAAACCTGACAATGAAACCTACCGGGTCAATGTGATGAGCACCTATAATGTGCTTGAGGCAGCGGTGAAGCTTGGCATCAAAAAGGTGATTTTTGCCTCTTCCGAGACCACATATGGCATCTGTTTTGCGGATGGGGCGCGGATGCCTGAGTATCTTCCGGTGGATGAGGATCACCCGGTTGTGCCCGAAGACAGCTACGCCATGTCCAAGGTCGCCAATGAGGTGACTGCGCGGTCGTTTCAGCGCCGTTCCGGTATCGACATCTACGGCATCCGCATCAACAATGTGATTGAACCGGATGAGTATGAGCGCAATTTCCCGACCTATTTCGAACACCCGGCCATGCGGGAGCGCAACATCTTTGCCTATATCGACGCGCGCGATTTGGGGCAGATGGTCGATTTGATGTTGGCGAAAGACGGGTTGGGATTTGAGATATTCAACGCCGCCAATGACGATCATTCGGTGACACTGGGCACGCGTGAGATTGCCGAACGATTTTATCCGAATGTGCCGTTTCTGCGTGAGATGGGCGATGATGAGAGCTTTTATTCCAACGAGAAGGCCAAGCGACTGTTGGGATTTGCGCCCAAACACGGCTGGCGACAAGTCTTGAAACCCTGACCCTTCGCATTTGCTGATGGGGGTCCGCAGGATTTTTGACTAGGCGGTTTGAAAAATCCCGCTTATAGCCCCTGCATGATTATTGAGCGGACATATATGGAGCACGCGCGCCGGATTTTGGTGCTGGGTCTGCCTTTGGCGGGCAGTCAGCTTGCGCAATTTGCCGTGCATATGACCGATGTGATCATGATGGGCTGGTATGGTTTGGAAGAGCTGGCCGCTCTGGTCTTGGCCTCGGGGTTTTGGTTCGTGTTGTTCATCCTCTTGGCGGGGTTTGCCTTCGCCGTGATGCCATTGGTCGCGACTGCGGCAGGGCGGGGGGATGTGACCATGGTGCGCCGCGCCACGCGGATGGCGATTTGGCTGTCCATCATCGCCGCCGTGGTGATCTATCCGGTGTTTGGATTTTCCGACGAGGTCTTGATCGCTTTGGGGCAACAGCCCCATATCGCCGCCATGGCCAAACCCTATCTGGCGGTCGCAGGCTTTGAAATGATCCCGGCCTTGGTGGTCGCGGTGTTTCGGTCGTATTTCTCGGCGCTGGAGCGCACCCGAGTGGTGTTGATCGCGGTGATTTGCGCGGTCGGATTGAACGCTCTGCTCAATTATATGCTGATTTTTGGTGGATTTGGGATGCCGGAACTGGGTGTCTTGGGATCGGCCATCGCGTCACTCATCGTCTCGACGTTGATGATGGTGGCGCTGGCGGTTTATGCCAAAATCGCAACGCCCGAAAATGATCTGTTCCGCAATCCGTTCAAACCCGATTGGCCGATGTTCGGCACGGTGTTTCGCATGGGGGTGCCCATCGGGGTGACCTCGTTGGCGGAGGTCGGGCTGTTCAATGCCGCCGCCTTGATGATGGGCTGGATTGGCACCGCGACTTTGGCGGCGCATGGGATTGTGCTGCAACTCACCGCCATCGCTTTTATGGCCCAAATCGGTCTGTCGCAGGCGGGCACCATCCGCGCGGGCAATGCCATGGGGCGCGACGATGAGGCCGATCTGCGCAAAGGGGCGCGGGTGGTTGTGGTGATGTCGCTGATGATGGCCGCAGTGTCGTCATCTTTGTTTCTCCTGTTCCCGGATTTTCTCATCGGCTTGTTCATTGCTCCCGATGAGCCAGCGCGTGCCGAAGTCTTAGCCATCGGCGGCATTTTGATGATCTTCGCCGCGATGGTGCAATTCTCGGATGGGGGGCAGGTTGTGGCGCTCTCGCTCTTGCGCGGCTTGCACGACACCGCCGTGCCGATGTTGTTGGCAACGATCAGCTATTGGGTCATCGGATTGCCCGTGGCCTACCTGTTCGGCTTTGTCATTGGCTGGGGCGCAGAGGGCGTTTGGATGGGCTTTGTGTTTGGCCTGACCTCGGCCTGCCTGTTGATGAGTTACCGTTTCTGGGTGCAAAAATCGCGGATTTCGCACAGCGCCTAACGGGCTTATGCGCCATCGCGCTCTTTCATCAACCGATCCGCTTTCTTACGGACCAAAACCGTGCGCAGGTCATGCATCGCCAGCAAAAGCGCGTCGGTGATATTCTCTAACTGATCGTCCGTGCCTCGCGTTTGCGCCCAATGCGCGGTCAGGTTCAGATAATCAATCGCCCGGTGAATGTCGTCAATATCGCGCTTGGCCAGAAGCGCAATCCGCTCGGCCATCCACTCTTCGATGACGCGCATGTCTTCTGTGGAAAGCTCACGCCCGCCTTGTGGTTTGATCTCGCCATTCTTGATGTTGACCGCAGCGATTTGATCCATCTCGATCCGGCGCTGACGGTTTTCCGTATCCACGCGAAAGACAAAGGCGCCGTTCTCGCGGATACGGAAGTAATATTCAGGGAGATCGACGCTCATGAAAGCCCCGCACAAAAGGTCTGAATCCGGGTGCAGGCCTCTTTGAGGGCGGCGTCCGAGGTGGCGTAAGAGACGCGGAAGTTGGGCGACAGGCCAAAGGCCGCGCCAAACACAACGGCCACACCGGTTTCTTCCAACAACGCGGTGGCGAACTCTTCGTCATTGGTGATTTTGGCCCCGCCTGCGGAGGTTTTATTCAGGCACCCGGCAATGTCCGGGTAGACGTAGAATGCGCCCTCCGGGGTCGGGCAGGTGATGCCGGAGGCGGCGTTGAGCATGTCGACCACCAGATTGCGGCGGCGCACGAAGGCTTCGTTGTTGGAGGTGATGAAATCATGCGGACCGTTCAGGGCCTCAACGGCGGCATATTGTGAGATCGAACAGGGGTTCGAGGTCGATTGCGATTGCACCTTGCGCATCGCATTGATCAACTCTACCGGACCCGCCGCATAGCCGATCCGCCAGCCGGTCATGCAATAGGCTTTGGACACGCCATTGACCGTCAATGTGCGCTCATACAGGCCGGGTTCAATCTCGGCGGGTGTGCAAAATTCAAAGCCGTCAAAAGCCAGATGTTCGTACATATCGTCCGACATCACCCAGACATGCGGGTGGCGCATCAACACATCGGTCAGCGCTTTGAGTTCGGCTTTGCAATAGCCCGCGCCCGTGGGATTGGACGGCGAGTTGAAGATGAGCCATTTGGTTTTGGGCGTGATCGCGGCCTCAAGCTGGGCTGCGGTGATTTTGAAATCATGATCGAGCTTGCCTTCGATCGCCACGGGCACGCCGCCCGCCAAAAGCACCATATCGGGGTAGGAGACCCAATAGGGCGCCGGAATGATCACCTCGTCACCGGGGTTCAGGGTCGCGACCAGCGCGTTGTATAACACCTGTTTGCCGCCGCCCGACACTGAGACCTGTGCGGGCACATAGTCCAAGCCGTTGTCGCGTTTGAACTTGGCGCAAATCGCCTCTTTCAATTCGGGGATACCATCCACGGCGGTGTATTTGGTTTTGCCCTCTTCAATGGCACGAATGCCCGCCGCTTTGATGTGTTCGGGCGTGTCAAAATCGGGTTCCCCCGCGCCAAGGCCGATCACGTCCTTGCCTGCCGCTTTCAATTCACGCGCCTTGTTGGTCACAGCGATGGTGGGGGAGGGTTTGACGCGCGACAGGGTCTCGGAGAGGAAAGGCATGGGAAAGTGTCCATTGTGCTAAGGATTTGGCCTAGTGATAGCGCCAAAAAGGACCGCAGGCCAAGCGTCCCTTGACGATATTCTTGGTATGGGCACGATAATCTTGATATGGGTGCAAAAAACGTCACAGAGTTGGAGATCACCATGCCTCAGTTCAGCCCCAAAAACGCAGCCAAGCCGGTGGGTGAGAGCATTGAAATCCGTCGCAAGCGGCTCAAAATCCGGGCGTGGCGGCGCGGGATCAAAGAGATGGATCTTTTGATCGGCGGCTATGCGGATGCGCATTTGGCAGATATGGATGCGGCGGCTCTGGACGAGTTTGAGACGCTGATGGATGAGCATGATCAGGATTTGCTGTCCTATGCCACCGGGCTTAAACCCGTGCCAGAGCACCTCAAATCCATGTTGGAGCGGGTGATTGCGGATGCGGATCATCCCTCTTGGGGGCTCATGGGGTAAAGGTTACCAAATCCTTTCCTTAACCCACGCCCTGTCTACGCTATTTTTCCGCCAATTTGTCGAGATTGGAAAAATATGTGATGTTTAACTGAATTTTGGGAAATTCAGGTCAATCTGTCCTTCAAATAGCCTTTGGCGGAGTCACAGATGAGCATGCATTCAGCAATCGTAAAACCAATCGAAACCCCCTTCATGTCTCAGTACCTTGAGGCATTGTCACTCGTGGAGCGGCTGCATCGGCTGCTTCTCGATGTGATCAAGGATGAATTCGAACGGGTCGGCATTCTGGAAATCAACGCGGTTCAGGCGCTTTTGCTGTTCAACGTCGGTGAAAACGAGGTGACCGCCGGGGAATTGAAAACCCGCGGGTATTATCAGGGCTCAAACGTGTCCTATAATCTCAAAAAGCTGGTGGATATGGGCTATATGCATCATCAGCGCTGTGAAATTGACCGCCGCTCAGTGCGGGTGAAACTGACCGCCAAGGGCGATCATGTGCGCGTCACAGTGGCGGATCTGTTTTCGCGTCACGCTGAGGGGTTGCAGGGCAAAGGGGTGATTTCCTCTGAGGGAATCGAAGACATCAACACGTCTTTGCGCCGGGTCGAACGCTATTGGGCCGATCAGATTCGGTATATCTATTGATCATGCGCCGCAGGATTGGCGGCACCGCGACGCGGGTCAATTTTGTGCGGTTTCTTTGGGCTGATCGTCCAGCCACCCAATGGCAAGTGTTTGTAATTCTTTCAAAAGTTTGCGTGTCATGGCGTGTTCATAGTCCTGATAGGACCCGGCGCGTTCGACAAAGGCACCATAACCTTTGATCACCGCCCCTCTGAAATAACGTTCCAAGCCATCAAGTTCGCGGGTGACCGCAGCCGCGTCGGCGGTTTGCGATCCGGTTGAGACAATCAACCCGTTGATCGTCACATTGCTGAGGTTCGGTTCAAACCGCACCCGCTCAGGACGCGGCCCCATGTTGGAGCGGCCGTCGGCGGAAATATCCAATGTATAGCGCCAACAGCCGGGACGTTCGCTCAGCCGTACTCCGCCAAACCGAATGGCTTCACCCATCGCCGTGCCGGGCCCATGTGGCACCCGTGTGAGGCTGCGCAATTTGGTTTGCACCTGATGCAAATCCTCTTGGCTGCGCACCGCAATCCAAGGCACCAAATCGCGTGGCGAGGCGTCGCCGGCCCATTCATAGATCGTGATCCAAACCGGCGCGCCCTCGACGGCCAAAAATGCCCGTGTCACCTCCGGGGCGGCCAAGGCGCGGGCTAGGCCTTCGATTTGCAACTGCCACTCACTGGCATCGACCGAGCCGGACACATCCAACCCCAGCGCCAATGCCTGTCGACAGGTTTCGGCCAGCGCGGGCCCAGCCGCGATAAACGCGACCAAACTCACGCTGAGGAGGGTGGCTTTTACCAATGACCAACACTTTCCATCGACGCCCAAGGCTCTGTGGGCGCAAGGGCTTCGCCTTTTTGCAAAAGCTCGATCGAAATATTGTCCGGTGAGCGCACAAAGGCCATGTGCCCGTCGCGCGGAGGGCGGTTGATCACCACGCCATTGTCCATAAGCGTCTGACAAAGATCATAAATGTCTTCGACCTCATAGGCCAGGTGGCCAAAATGGCGGCTGTCTGAGGGCAGGCCGTCATCGCCGTCCCAATTGTAGGTCAGTTCCACCGGACACTCTTCTTGTCCTTCGGGGGCCATGAAAATCAACGAAAACCGCCCGGATTCGCTGTCCATACGACGAATCTGCCGTAGCCCCAATAGCGTGAAAAACGCCATGGTTTTTTCCAAATCTTTGACTCGAACCATCGTGTGCAAATAGCGCATGTGCATCCTCCTTGCGTGTTTGGCGTGAGTCTAACCTTTTGCGCGGGTTTTTCCATCCCCGAGCCGGTTCAGCCTTGGCTTGCCCCCTGTGCGTCAGTAATACTGAGACCAAATTCGCGCCTACTACATCTTGGGGATAATGCCGTGCACCAATACCATGACCAGTTGAAAACCATCCTTGCCCATGGCGTTGACACTACTGATCGCACCGGCACCGGCACGCGATCTTATTTCGGCCTTCAGGCGCGCTACCCGCTCAGCGACGGGTTTCCCTTGGTCACCACCAAAAAGCTCTATCTGCGCGCCATCATTCATGAACTTTTGTGGTTTCTCTCCGGCGACACCAACATCACGTATCTGCGCGATAACAAAGTGACGATTTGGGACGAATGGGCCGATGAAAACGGCGATTTGGGTCCGGTTTACGGCGCGCAATGGCGCAAATGGCCGGGCGGCGAGCGCGGCACATTCGATCAGATCGCCAATCTCGTTGAGTCGATCAAGAAAAGCCCCGATTCGCGCCGCCTGATTGTCTCCGCCTGGAACCCCTCTGAGGTCGATAATATGGCGCTGCCGCCCTGTCACACCCTGTGGCAGGTCAAAATTCTGAGCGGAAAATTGCACCTTCAACTCTACCAACGCTCCGCCGATATGTTCCTTGGCGTGCCGTTCAACATTGCGTCTTATGCGCTTTTGTTGCAAATGCTGGCGCAGGTGACAGGCTATGAACCGGGCGACTTCATCCATTCCATCGGTGACGCACATATCTATTCCAATCATATGGAACAGGTCGCATTGCAACTTACGCGCACGCCCAAACCACTGCCGACCATTCGGATCAACCCTGAGGTCAAAAGCCTGTTCGATTTTACATATGACGATTTCGAAGTGCTGGATTACGATCCCGATCCTGCCATCAAAGCCCCGGTTGCAGTCTAAGGAGCCTTGCCATGATCACGCTCATTGCCGCCCGCGACCGCACCGGAGCCATCGGCAAAGACAACACGATCCCATGGGACGCGCCCGAAGATTTGCGGTTTTTTATGCGTGAAACCATGGGGGGCGCGGTCATCATGGGCCGCAACACTTGGGAGAGTCTGCCGTTTAAACCTCTGAAAAATAGATTGAATATTGTGGTGTCCTCGCAAGGTGTCGATCACGATCATGTCTTTGCCAGCGTTGAGGACGCGATCGAATTCGCGCGCTCTGAACACCGTGCCCGCATCTACGCCATGGGGGGATTTGGCATCTACTCCGCCATGCTGCCGCTGGCCGACCGTTTGGTGATCACCGAGGTCGATACCGAGGTCGAGGGCGCCGATACATGGTTCCCAAGCTTCGACCCAAAGCAGTGGCGTGAAGTCTCGCGGACGGTGCTGCGCGCCGAGGGGCCGAAGTGTGAGGTTGTGGAGTGGGTGCGATAAATTTGGGTCAACTGCGGGATAATGACGCCAATGTTGCGCATTTAGAAACAATTTTACCCCCAAATCACCAAATCCTTGCCGCAAGGGCCAAAGCTGAGTTATCCTTTGCCCATATAGATTTACGCCCAAAATGGGCCCGTGTTCCGGAGTGTGTAGAATGATGAAGGCCGCGTTGACTGCCGCTGTGATGACCCTTGGGGCGAGCCCGATGTTTGCCGCGGACACCCAGCCCTATGACCCCGTTGTCAAACATTTCGCCTATGAGAAAAATGTCGAAAATTTCTGTCCGGCGGGCACGCAGCCGATCCGCTATAACGGCGTTGTGTGTTGTGGTGTGCCAAATGCGACGGGGTATGGCGACGCTCCCGTGAGCCAGCGACGCTATGTGCCCGCGATGGCGTCAAACACCACCGATCCGAAATCTCCGAACTATGTGCCGGAGCGGATTTCGATGGGCTCTGGCAGCTAAGTCTCGGAACCAAGTGTCGAATTTAAAATCCCGCCCGGCGTTAAAGGGCGGGATTTTTTGTCACTCGGCGGCGTCTTCAACCCGTTCCGAGAGAATAAAATCGGCCACAGCCGCGCCTAATGTCTCGTGCGATTGCGCCTCAAGATGGACGCCATCAACCTCAGAAACAGCCACCACAGAATTGGCATCAAACACCGCCACATCACGGGCCTCGGCTACGGCGCGGACCGCCTCATAGGTGGCCATGGATTTGGCCTCAGCGCCTTGATAATGCTCGGTTAAAACGCCCAAAGCGCGTGGGGCGGGCGGCAGGATCAGAAAGGGTTCAAACCCGCCATGGCGCGTTTGCATTTCGTCGGAGAGCGCGACATCAAGGTGAAACGCGGCGGCCTCGGCGATGTCTTCTGGTGTGGCATCAAACTGCGCCTTGAGATCATTGGTGCCCAACATGATGGTCAGTGCGTCAATCGGCCCGTGGCTTTCAAGCGCAATAAAAAGGCCCAAACGCCCGTCCATATGCGGTCCCATTTCGGGGTCGGGAAAGGCAAAGGTCCGCCCCGGCAAGCCCTCTTCGATCAGATCCCATCCCAGACGTTCCGCCATCACCACCGGCCAGCGGCGCATATGGCGTGGCAGATCGGAAGGACGCGTGAGCATCGGTTGAGTGCCGTGGGTATTGCTGTCGCCAAAGGTGAGGATCGTGGGCACGGGGGCCTCCAAGTTGAGCATAGAAAGCGGCCCCGGAGTGGCCCCGGGACCGCCAAAGATCAACCGAAAAGTGGTTTAGATCGCTTCGAGTTCGGAGGCAGAGGCGCGGCCATCGCGGCCATCGCGCAGCTCATAGCGGATTTTCATATTGTCGGCGAGGCCAGTCATGCCCGCGCGCTCGACGGCAGAAATATGGACAAATACGTCTTTGCCGCCATCATCGGGGGCGATAAAGCCGAAGCCTTTGGTGGTGTTGAACCATTTTACAGTGCCGGTGGGCATTGTCATCACTCCTATCATGTCATCCGCCACAACGTGCGACGGGCCGGTGCAGCCAGGTCTTCCAAGTCTTCCAGCTGCCCCGTAAGAAGGAGCGGTCGTTCTAGAAAGTCAGCAGTCACGAGATAAGTTTGCCTCAAGTTGAAAATAAGGCAAGCAACAAGTTTATAACACTGCGCAGATGCGGTTTTTTGAGCGGTTGGGGCTGTAGATTGGGCGCTTGGTGAACCGAAAAGGGATTAAAATGACGGTTATTTATGGGATTAAGACGTGTGACACCTGCCGCAAGGCTGTCAAAGCGCTCTCGGCAGAATTGCGCGACATCCGTGCCGAACCGCTGTCTGCGCAGGACGTGGAGCGGTTCCATGCGGCCTTTGGCGATGCGATTTTGAACACCCGCTCGACCACATGGCGGGGGTTGTCAGAGGAAGAGCGGGCGCGTGCGCCTCTGGCTCTGTTGGCCGATCATCCAACGCTGATGAAACGCCCGGTGATCGAAAAAGACGGTGTTTTGTACCTTGGCTGGGGCAAGGATGTTCAGGCCGCTGTTTTGGCCTGAACCCGGTTCCAGATCAGCCGGTCCAGCGAGATCCAACCGCCACCCAAGCCAATGAGCACGGCAAATCCGAGCATCCAAAAGCCGCGTTGGTCCAAAATCAACGCATCGGAGGTCCGGTCAAACCACGACCCGACGGTGGCGGGATCGACCCCATGGCCGATCACATCCGTGAGCGATTGCACGAGGACAAAGCCAACCATGCCAAAAGCGGCCAGACGGGTGAACAAGCCGAGAATCAGCAGTGCGGGCAAGATGATTTCGGCGTAGCTGCCCGCCATCACTACGGCCCATTCAAACAGGCCAAAGCCCGAAATGTCATAGCCCGCCGCCTCCATTTTGCGTGGGAACACTTGGGCGTAGGCATTGAACGTTGGTGTAAATGGCCCGGACAATTTGGTTGCCGCCGAGGCCCAAAAGTAGCGGGCCAACACCCCGGCAAAGGTGAGGCGTGCGAGCAGGGGCAGGGCGGAGAGCGCCAGACTGTTGATGCGATCGAACGTGGTTTTAAGGTCAAACATGGGCTGTGTCCTGCGGTAAGGTGAGCGCCCCGCCGGTCAGCAGTGCGGAAAGAAAGACCGAAAGGTCGAGGAGGGGGGGGGCGACAGTGAGCGCCTCATCCAGAGACGTCCCCGCGTTCAAAGCCATCAGAACGGCACTGGTGCCGGGAGGAAAACCCGTCGCCACCGGATCAAAGATGGCGCGGGTGACCAGGGCGGTTTCGGCCCCGCCGGTGGGGTTTGGTCCACCAAAAGCGGCGGCGTGAATCTGGGTTACGGGATAGGCGCTTTCGATCCAAAACACCGAAGGGGCGAGCCGCAGCGGGCGTATCAACGCGTCGGGGGTTTGCAGGGCGTCGGGCGTGAGCGCCGTGGTATCGGCGGCGTGATAGCTTTGGCGCAGGGCGTATTCGAGCCGGGCGACATCGGGCAGATAGGGGAGGTGGCGCAGGGGGTCAAATCCGGCCAGAAAATCAGGGAACGTCTCGCCGTAGAGTGCCAGTCGGGGCGATTTTGGCGGGTGCGCGCGCAGATAAACCCCTGTCATGGCATCAAAAAACGCCGTGCCGAGCAAAGATTTTATCGCTGGAAAGCCGGACGAGAGCGCCTCTTTCAAACTCACCGTGACGTTGTTGCGATAGACATTAAAGCGTGCAGATGCGGGGCGACCTGACGCATCGGTGAGGCCCGTCGGGACAGGGGCGTCTGGGTTAAGCACGGCGTGGATGAAGGCGGATTGGGTCATGCAGGCACCGTTTGCAACAGGGCGGCGGCACGGTCGGCCTCTGCGGCCAAAACGTCCCATTCGGGCACATCGGTGTCCCATTCGATCAAGGTTGGTTTGGCACCGCCGACGGACAACGTATGGGCATAAAGCGCCCAAACCGGGTCGGCCACTTCGCGCCCATGGCTGTCAATCAACAACGGCGCGCCGGTCTCATCCGCGTCTTCATCATGGCCGCCAAGGTGGATCTCTCCCACCGCCTCATGAGCGAAAGCGTCAATATAGCTGATGGGGTCAAAGGCCAGATTAGAGGCGGAGACAAAGACGTTGTTGACGTCCAGCAAAAGCCCGCAACCGGTGCGTTTGGTGATTTCGCGGAGGAAATCGACTTCGTCGTAGGTGCTTTCAGAAAAGGCCAAATAGGCAGACGGGTTTTCAAGCAACATCTGCCGCCCGATCCGATCTTGCAGCTCGTTAATATGGGCGCAGACGCGGGTCAATGTGGCCTCGGTGTAGGGCAGGGGCAGCAGGTCGTTGAAAAAGGCGTCACCATGGGTGGACCAAGCCAGATGTTCGGAAAACCGAGCCGGTTGAAGCCAGTCGATCAGGTGCTTAAGCCGAGCCAGATGGTCGGGATCTAGCCGTCCTTCGCCACCGATTGAGAGGCCAACACCGTGCACGGAAATCGGGAACAGATCGGAGAGGGCACGCAGTTGAGCAAGAGGTCGCCCGCCTGCACCCATGTAATTTTCTGCATGGATTTCAAGCCATTCCACCGGGGTGTTGCCCAATGTCAGGTTTGAAAAATGCTGAGGTTTGTAGCCGATGCCCGCGCCGTTTGGCAGGGTGTCACGCCGGATGTCGTGGTGGCCGCCACTGTGGCCGCCACTTTGGCTATCATGGTGGTCCAACATCTTATCTCCCCCCAAAGGTTTGTGTTTGAAAAAGAGGGTCCGGCACTGGACGGCACCGGACCCAAAGCTGTTTAGCTGTCCATCGGCAGGTCGCGTTCCAGCGCTTCGAGCGACCCCATACGGGCATGGCCGTCCATCATTGCCGGCAGTTCCATCGTCAGACAGGTGCCTTCGGGCACCAAAGTCCAGGCGTTGCCTTGGAAATCGACTTTCGAGGTGCCTGCACAGGTCGTGCCCGGGCCAGCCTGACAGCCGTTTTCACCGGCAAGAGCAACGCCGAAACATTTTTCTTGCGCGCCTTCGGCGGAGGCCATGGTGGCGGTTGCGGACAATGCGGTGGCAAGAGCGCCGATGAGGGCGAGGGTTTTTGTTTGTGTGGTCATTGGGTGTGTCTCCCTAGAGATCATGCGTTTCCGCCGTGAGTGGCGGTGAGCAAGATATGGCCGATGGGACGGCTCACAGACCAGTCACGGGGCTGTGTCCTGACGCGCCTGTCAGGCAGTGAAACAAACGAAAACGTGTGTTGAAATGCGATCCAAGGGGGCGAACCTGGTGCCGTTTTGACCCGAAGGTCTGGGGTGAACCGAATAAAAACAGAGACATGAAGGCACTTTGGCCGATGAAACATTGCTCACGTTGACGTTGGGGACGGTGATCACGCAAAAAAAGGCCCCGCTTGCGCGAGGCCTTATTGTTTCAGGTGGGTGCGACTTATTTCAAGTCAGGCGGGCAGGCGGCCAGTTTTAGCTCAGCGACGATGTCGTCCAAACTCATCACAGCGGTCTGTTTTTCGCCCAAACGACGCACAGAGACAGTCTTTTCGTCGATCTCACGCGCGCCCACGGCCAGAATCACCGGCACTTTGCCAAGGCTGTGTTCGCGGACCTTGTAGTTGATCTTCTCGTTGCGCGTGTCAGCCTCGGCACGCACACCTGCGGCTTTGAGCGCGGCGACGACCTCATCGGCGTAGCCATCGGCTTCGGAGACAATCGTGGTGACCACAACCTGACGCGGCGCGAGCCAGAACGGCAATTTGCCGGCATGAGATTCAATCAAGATGCCGATGAAGCGTTCGAATGAGCCCAAAACAGCACGGTGCAACATCACCGGACGGTGTTTTGCCCCATCTTGGCCGATGTAATTGGCGTCCAGACGTTCAGGGAGGTTGGGGTCGATCTGCAACGTACCACATTGCCAATCGCGGCCAATGGCATCGGTCAAAACGAACTCCAGTTTTGGACCATAAAAGGCGCCTTCGCCCTCTTGGATTTCATACTCGTATCCCGCCGCCCGAATCCCGTTGGCCAAATCCGCCTCGGCCTTGTCCCAGCTTTCCTCGGTGCCGACGCGCTTTTCAGGACGGGTCGACAATTTGACCTTCCACTGATCAAAGCCCAGATCGGCATAGATTTTGGCCAAAAAGGTGACGAATTTCTTGGTTTCTTCCTCGACCTGTTCATCGGTACAGAAAATATGCGCGTCATCTTGGGTAAAGCCACGCACCCGCATGATGCCGTGCAGCGCACCTGACGGTTCATAGCGGTTACACGATCCGAATTCGGCCATGCGCAATGGCAGATCGCGGTAGGATTTCAAACCTTGGTTGAACACCTGAACGTGGCAGGGGCAGTTCATCGGCTTGAGCGCATTCAGCGTTTTTTCGCGGGCGTGCTCCTCGTCCACTTCGACGATGAACATATTGTCTTGGTAGTTGTCCCAGTGACCGGACGCTTCCCAAAGCTTACGGTTCACCACCTGCGGCGTGTTGACCTCGACATAGCCATCTTCTTCTTGCTGGCGGCGCATGTAATCTTGCAACGTGGTGTAGATTTTCCAGCCATTCGGATGCCAGAAAATCTGGCCCGGAGCCTCTTCTTGCATGTGGAACAGGTCCATTTCGCGGCCCAGCTTACGGTGGTCGCGTTTGGCCGCCTCTTCCAACATGGTCAAATGGGCCTTGAGCGCCTTCGGGTCCTTGAAGCCAACGCCGTAAATCCGCTGCAACATTGAGCGGTCACTGTCGCCGCGCCAATAGGCTCCGGCGACCGACATCAATTTAAAGCCATTGTTGGGCACTTGGCCGGTGTTTTGCAAATGCGGCCCACGGCACAGGTCTTGCCAATCGCCATGCCAATACATGCGGATCGGTTGGCCGTCGTCGGGGATCATACCGACCAACTCGACCTTATACTCTTCACCGCGCTCTTTGTAATAGGCGATGGCCTCATCGCGCGACCAGACTTCGGTGCGCACCGGGTCACGGGCGTTGATGATCTCTTTCATCTTCGCTTCAATTGCGCCCAAATCTTCGGGGGTAAACGGCTCTTTGCGGTCAAAGTCGTAATACCAGCCATCCTTGATCACCGGACCGATGGTGACTTTGACATCGGGCCAAAGCTCCTGAACCGCGCGGGCCATGATATGGGCCAGATCGTGACGGATCAATTCCAACGCAGGCGCATCGTCCGACATGGTGTTGATGGCGATCGTGGCATCCGCCTCAATCGGCCATTGCAGGTCCCAATGCGCGCCATTCACGGTCGCAGAAATCGCCTTTTTGGCGAGAGAGATCGCAATGCTTTCGGCGACCTCGGTAGGGGTTACGCCCTTTGCGAAGTCGCGTGCCGTGCCATCGGGGAAGGTGAGAGAAATCTGGGCCATGTCTGGCACTCCTCGTCAGTTTGGCGCCCACGGAGCGCCCGGTTGCGGGTTATGGTGTTTGCCCTATGTGAATCTATAGTGTGACCGAGTCAATGCGAAAGGGCCGCCATGACTGCCGTAAATGCGATGTTTGAACGTCTTTCTGGGGCGCAAGAGGGCGAAGGTCGCGAGGCTGAGGGGCTCAGTGCGGCGGCCAAGGCGCAAGAACCGGGAAATTTCCTGCGCCACTTTGCGGCCCTTTCGATGACCAAATCTGCCGATGGGCTGTTTGATCCGAAATTGGTGCTCTCTTGGCTCTTAAGCCACCTTGGTACGCCCGCCGCCTTGATTGGCCTGTTGGTGCCAATCCGCGAGGCGGGCGCGCTTTTGCCGCAACTTTTCACCGCGCCGTATATTCATGCGCTGCCAGTTCGCAAATGGGCGTGGGCACTCGCGTGTTTGGGGCAGGGCGTGGCGGCGTTGCTTTTGGTCTTGATCGGACTGAATATGCAGGGCGCAACCGCCGGGGTCGCCGCCTGTGGGGCTGTGGCGCTTTTGGCCGTGTCGCGCTCTGTTGCCTCGGTCAGTTACAAAGACATCCTTGGCAAAACCATCGCGAAAACCCGGCGCGGCGCGGTCACCGGGTCGGCGGCCTCTGCCTCCGCGCTGGTGGTGGTGATCTTTGCACTTTTGCTGATTTTCGCCCCTATGGACCGCTTTGTCTTGGTGATTGGCGCGTTGGGGATGGCCGCTGTGCTGTGGGGCGCCGCGTTCCTGACGTTTGCGACCCTGCGCGAAGACCGCGATCCCGGTGCCGGCGATCCGCGCATTTTGTCCCAACTGCGCCTGTTGCGTGACAAGCCGATGTTGCGCCGGTTTATTTATGCGCGTGGCCTTTTGACCGGCACAGCACTGGCCCCGCCTTACCTCATTGTCCTCGGTGCGCAGGCCGGTAACGGCACATTCAAGGCGCTCGGAGCCTCGGTTCTGGCCTCGGCGGTGGCCTCGTTTCTGTCCTCATATGTTTGGGGGAGATTGGCGGATCGGTCGTCGAAAACCGTTCTGATGCTCTCAGGTCTATTTGGGGCCGCTGCCTTGGTTCTTGGCGTCGTGTTGGACCTGATGGGCCTGTCTTCGACGCTTTGGGCCATTCCTGTGTCCTTGTTTTTGCTGATGATTTGCTATCACGGTGTGCGCCAAGGCCGCTCCACCTATCTGGTCGATCTTGCCCCCTCTGATCAACGCACCGCCTATACGGCGGTTGCAAATACCGTCATCGGGGTGATCCTTTTGGGCTCGGGGGCGATCGGCGCAGTGGCCAGTTTGATTGGACCGCATGGCGCTCTCCTCTGCTTTGCGGGCTTGGCATTGGCGGGGGCCGGAGTCGCATCGCGCTTGAGCGAGGTCGAAACAGGCTTTTCGCTGTTTTCGATGGAGCGGGACTGAGTGCGGTGTTTGAGCGGACCCCTGCCTGCCTCTCTATGTCAGAGGGACCGGTTCGGGCCAGCGGATTGCAAAGTTTTCCCAGCCGCGATAGGCCTGAGGCAAGGACGGAGGACAGTGCCATGCCAGAGTTTTTAGACACCCCAAGCGGTCGCCGCATCGCCTATCATCAGGTTGCGGGCCAGGGCACCGGCGTGGTGTTCTTAGGCGGCTTTAAATCCGATATGGAGGGCAGCAAAGCCACGGCTTTGGACGCTTGGGCGCGTGCAGAGGGGCGACCGTTTTTGCGGTTTGATTATTCCGGTCATGGCGCAAGCGCGGGCCGCTTTGAAGAGGGCGCCATCGGTGATTGGGCAGAAGATGCGCAGGTGGCAATCTCAACGCTCACAACCGGACCGCAGCTGCTTGTCGGCTCCTCCATGGGCGGGTGGATTTCGCTTTTGATGTGTACGCGGATGCCTGAGCGGGTGGCGGGGCTTGTCACCATCGCCGCCGCACCCGATTTTACCGAAGACGGGTTTTGGGCCAGCTTTGACGCCGATCAGCGCGCCGAATTGATGGACAAGGGCGTCGTGCATGTGCCCTCTGAATATGGTGAGCCCTATCCGATCACCAAACGCCTGATCGTCGATGGCCGGGATCATCTTGTGTTGCGTGCCCCGCTGAATCTGCCTTTTCCGGTGCGATTTTTGCAAGGCACAGAGGATACGGCGGTGTCCACCGAAACGGCGCTGCGCCTGTTTGATCATGCGCAGGGCGATGATCTGCGGCTGATGCTTGTCAAAGGCGCGGATCACCCGTTTTCGACCCCGGATTGTCTCAAAACCATCGAGGCGGCGATCTGTGATGTGCTGGCGCGCATTTGATTTTGCGCCGAAACAAATTTGGGGCGTGACCCCGGCAGGATGACCTACCGATGACGGAAAGCTTAGTGTTTCTCCCCGGATTTCTCGCGGATGGTCGGGTGTTTGCGGATCAGATCAACGATCTGAGCCGAGACCATGCCGTGATGGTTGCACCGCTCAAAGGGGTGAGTTTGGCTGAGATGGCGGATTATGTTTTGGCCGTCGCACCCGCGAAATTCGCGCTGGCCGGGCATGATCTCGGGGCCTCTGTGGCAACAGAAATGCTGCGCCGTGCGCCCGGACGGGTGACGCGACTGGCGTTGATTTCCGCCTCGGCGCAGGCCGAACCGCCAAATGCGGCCGCTGCCCGTGAACCGCGAATGATTAAAGCCAAAACCGGCCGGTTTGGTGAGGCGCTATTGGAAGAACTGCCCAGTACGGCGTTGTTTGAGTCACCGCACCGCACCGCCATTCGCGAATATTGGCTCGATATGGCGATGGAGGCCGGGGCGGAGACCTATTTGGCCCAATCGCGCATTCTGCAACGCCGTCCGGATTTACAAAATGTGCTGCGGCGTGCGCGGCTTCCGGCGCTGGTGATTGGCGGTGTGGCCGATACGATTTGTCCGGCCCGGCGGCAAGATTTCATCGCCCAGTTGATGCCACGCGCGCAGTTGGTTCTGATTGAAAAAGCTGGACATCTGCCGATGTTGGAAGCGCCCAAAACCGTGTCGCGCGCGCTTAGAACGTGGCTTGAGGCCGAGGCTCCGTTGGTGTTGCGCTAAAGCCCCTTCATGGCAGCGAAAATACTCAAAAAACGGCGCCGCTCGCGTGGGAGGACGCCGTTTTGAATTAAGTTCGGGCGCTGATTACCCTGCGGCTTTGGTCTTGGCTTTGGCGGCAGCGCTTGGACGGGCGGTGTCTTTGCCCGCAACCACGCGCGGTCCCGAGTTGGCGTCGATGAAATCCAGCACCAAGGGCCGGATGTTGTTGCGCCAGCTTTTGCCCGCAAAAATCCCGTAGTGACCCGCGCCCGGCTCCAAATGCCAGGCTTTTTTGCTGTCTGGCAGACCCGTGCACAGATCGAGCGCCGCGACGCATTGGCCCGGAGCCGAGATGTCGTCATTCTCACCTTCGACGGTTTTGACTGCCACATCGGTGATTTTGCCGATATCGATTCGCTTGCCTGCGACGACGAATTCGTTGTTGGCGATTTCCAAGCCTTTGAACACCCGCTCAACAGTCGAGAGGTAGAATTCGGCGGTCATGTCCATCACGGCGAGGTATTCGTCGTAGAACTTATTGTGCTTGTCGTGATCCGAGGCTTCGCCTTTGGCGACACGGTTGATTTGATCTTTGAAGGCTTTGGTGTGGCTTTCAGAATTCATCGCGATGAAGGAGCTGAGCTGCAACAGACCCGGATAGACCTTGCGGCCGACGCCTTTGTATTTATATCCGACGCGCTGGATCATGCTTTGTTCAAGCTGGCCCATGGTGATGCGGTTGCCAAAGTCGGTGACTTCGGTCGGGGTTGCGTCCGGGTCAATTGGCCCGCCGATCAACGTCAGGCTGCGCGGCTGGGCTTTGGGGTCTTCTTCGGCCAGATAGGCGGTTGCGGCCAAGGTCAGCGGGGCCGGTTGACAGACCGCGATGACATGGATTTGCGGGCCAAGATGTTTCATGAAATCAACGAGGTAGAGGGTGTAGTCCTCAACGTCGAATTTGCCTTCGGACACCGGAATGTCGCGGGCGTTGTGCCAATCGGTGATGTAGAGTTCGCAATCGGGCAACAGCGACACGACGGTCGAGCGCAGCAGTGTGGCGTAATGGCCGGACATGGGTGCGACGAGCAGAACTTTGCGCGGCATTTCTTTGCGACCCTGGACCTTGAAATGGATCAGGTCGCCAAAGGCTTTGGACACTTCAACTTCGATATCGACGATATGATCGCGGCCATCTTCGCCGACCACGGATTGAATGCCCCAGTCGGGTTTGGCCCCCATACGCGCAAAGGAACGTTCAGTCACTTGGCCCCAAGCGGCGAGCCATTGGATCGCGGGGTTGGGCACCATCGACATGGCGGGGTAAGAGCCAAGCGCCAAGGCCGAGGCCCCGAGCCACTGGTTGGTGTTCCGCATCGTTTCCATGAAATCGTAGGTCGCCATAAATCGCATGCGTCACTCCTTGGTGTCTCGTTCCAGCCTTGTGAGATTAGGGCACATCAGCGCCTTCCCACCTGCCATCTCTATCGCTATCGTAGTTTATATAGTCTTACAGCATTTTGTCATGCTGCAAGTGCAAAATGGAGGAATGAGGCGAGATGACAGGGGATGGAGATGTCAAAACGCAAGACAAACCGCATGAATTTGAGGCATTGAACGCGAATATCGCAAAGATAGAAGCTTTGTCGCAGCGGTTGGTTTCGGCGTTGGCACAAAAGAAACCGGTGCCGCAGTCGTTGCAGGGGCCGAACCAAGAGTTATTTATGAAAGCCGCAGCGGCCTATATGGCCGAAATGATGAACAACCCGGCGCGGGTGATTGAACATCAGGTCGGGCACTGGGGCAAAACGCTAAAGCATTATGTCGATGCCCAACATCGGTTGGCAAAGGGCGATATGAGCCCGCCGCCGGATGAGACCCCAAAGGATCGCCGGTTCGCCAACCCGGCTTGGGACAACAACCCGTATTTTAATTTTATCAAACAACAATACATGATGAATGCCGAGGCGATTGAAACCGCCGTGGGTGATCTTGAGGTGATGGAAGACCGCGAACGCCGCCGCGTCGATTATTTCACCCGCCAGATCATTGATATGATGTCGCCGACCAATTTCTTGGCGACCAACCCGGACGCGTTGCAACAGGCGATTGACACCGATGGCGAAAGCTTGGTGCGCGGTTTGGAGAACCTTGTCCGCGATCTTGAGGAACATCAGGGCGAGGCGATTGTGAACCTGGCCGACAAGGCCGCTTTTAAGGTTGGCAAAAACATCGGCACCTCAAAGGGTGAAGTGGTGTTTCGCAATCGGATGTTTGAGTTGATTCAATATGCGCCTTTGACCAACGAGGTTCATAAAACCCCACTTCTGATCTTTCCGCCCTGGATCAACAAATTCTACATTCTTGATCTGCGCGAACAGAATTCTCTGATCAAATGGGTGGTGGAGCAGGGTTACACCGTCTTTGTCGTCTCTTGGGTCAACCCGGATGAGAGCTATGCCGATGTCGGCATGGACACCTATGTCGAAGAGGGATTTTTGACCGCCATCGCTCAGGTCAAAGAGATCACCAAAGAGGCCAAGATCAATGTGATCGGCTACTGTATCGCGGGCACGACGTTGGCGATCACGTTGGGATTGATGAAACAACGCGGCGACAAGTCGATCAAATCCGCCACCTTCTTTACCACCCTGACCGATTTTGCCGATCAGGGCGAGGTTGGGGTGTTTTTGGATGATGATTTTGTCGATGGAATTGAGGCAGAGGCGACGCGCACGGGCTTGATGAAGTCTTTGTATATGAACCGCACCTTCTCTTACCTGCGTGCCAACGATCTGATTTATCAGCCTGCGATCCGCTCCTATATGATGGGGGAGGCGCCGCCTGCCTTTGATCTGTTGTACTGGAATGGCGATGCCACCAACCTTCCGGGGCGAATGGCGGTCGAATATCTACGTGGTCTGTGCCAGCGGGATGAACTGTCGACCACGGGGTTCCCGATCGCCGGAACAACGGTACGTCTTTCCGAAGTGGATGTGCCGCTCTGTGCCATCGGTTGTGAGACCGATCACATCGCGGCTTGGACCAGCTCCTATAATGGGGTGCGTCAGATGGGATCGAAGAACAAAACCTTCATCCTCTCAGAGTCCGGGCATATTGCCGGGATCGTCAATCCGCCGTCGAAAAAGAAATACGGTCATTATACCAACAGTGATCTGACACTGTCGCCGCAGGAGTGGCAAGCGGGGGCGGATTTTCATCAAGGCTCTTGGTGGCCGCGGTGGGAAAACTGGTTGTCATCTAAGGCCGGTAAGATGGTCCCAGCGCGTCATCCGGGTGATTCGGAGCGTGCAACATTGGGTCCGGCTCCGGGCGATTACGTTGCGTCACAGGCAACACCCTGAATCTACGTGGTTTTGGGTATTTTTCTGCGGTGCAGCATAAAACACTTGATTTTCTGCACCGCAGCATGCATATTCTGTTTGCAAGTGCAGAGCGACATCAACGCCGGTCTGTAACGAATTCAGAGCGGCACACCGGAACGGACCGCTTATTTAGTAACCGCAAAGGACTGTGACATGGCTAAAACTGATGACTTCACCAAAATGATGAAAGACATGATGGGCAATTTCCCAATGGACATGTCGGCAATGCAGGACGCGTTCAAAACCCAAGCATCGCTTGGTGAGAAAATGGCCAAAGTGGCTCTCGAAGCTGCTGAGAAATCCACTGAGATTTCCTCCAAATGGACCAAAGAAGTTCTCGCAAAAGCCTCCACTGTGGCAGCTGTGAAAGAAGAGCCGACCGATTACACCAAAGCGGTCACCGATTTCGCTTCTGCTCAGGCTGAATTGGCTGCTGAAAACATGGCCGCTTTCGCTGAAGTTGCGAAAAAAGTTCAAATGGAAACCGTTGAACTGATGCTCGCTGCTGGCAAAGACGCAGGCGAAGACATGACCGCTGCCGCTAAAAAAGCGACAGACGAAATGACCAAAGCTGCGAAAAAAGTGACCACTCCGGCCGCCTAAGGCATCTGGTCTTACGATTGTATTCGCGCGTGGGGGTCGCCTCCCTGACCCCGCCGCATCAGAAATGGGCCTCCTTTTGGGGGCCCATTTTTCTTTGTCGGCATGTGGATTTGCGCCGCAGCGCAGAATGCCGCAGAGGTCTGATGCACGCTGGTTTTGCCCCGGTGACATGATAGCGGTATCGGTTTGATAGGGATTTCTTTTGCTTTTGGAAAATCCGTCGCTTAGGCTCGCTGCAATGCCAATAAGGGAGGGGAGCCCAGAATGGCCGCCGAGAAAAAAACATTTGATAAAACCGCGACGCTGTTGATCAAACGCTATGCGTCGCGTCGCCTCTATAACACTGAGACGTCTGACTATGTCACGCTGGAGGACATCGCGGGGTTTATCCGCGAGGGGCGTGATGTGCAGATCGTTGATTTGAAATCCGGGGATGATTTGACCCGTCAGTATCTTTTGCAAATCATCGCGGAACATGAAAGCCGCGGTGAAAGCGTGTTGCCGCTCAACGTCTTGACCGATCTTGTGCGCAGCTACACCTCGGATATTCAATCCGTTGTGCCGCAATTTTTGGCGCAGAGTTTTGAAATGCTCCGCCACGGCCAAGAGCAGGTGATGCAAAACTTTGGCACCAGTTTGCCGGGATTTGAAGCGCTGCAAGCCCAACAGGACGCTTTCCTGAAAGCGATGACCGGGGGCTTGGGCAGTGGGCTTGGGTCGAATTGGACCGCACCGAAAGCCGAAGCTGCGACCGAGAGCAAAGAAGATCTGGGCGAGATCAAAAAGCAACTCGCTGAGCTTCAGGACAAGCTGTCCAAACTGCAATAAACGCGCCCATTTGATCCGCTGATCAAGACAAGCCCCGCCCAATCGGCGGGGTTTTGTTTTGCAGCTGCGGCATGAATGTACGGCTCCCTTCGATTAGGCGGGTGACAGTCCGCACAGCACCCCCTAGGCTTGTGATCAACACGAGATCGAACACCAAAAGGCGACGCAGCGCGATGAGTGACAAGGTTGGGCGGTTGACGCTTTGGGGGGTTGAGGTGTTTTTGGCCGTGTCCGAGGAGGGCTCTGTCTCGGCGGCGGCCAAGCGATTGGGGGCGTCGCCCTCTGCCATCTCGCAACAAATCTCAAACCTCGAAACCGCGCTGGGCACCGAATTGATGAACCGGCGCGAACGACCAATGAGCCTGACGCCTGCGGGACGGGTGTTGCGCAAACGGGCGCAAACGATCCTGTTGGAGGCGGCGCGCGCGCGCTCTGAAATCGCCGGGTTGGACCTGAGCCAATTGGGCCAATTGCGCCTTGGCATGGTCGAAGATTTTGAATCCAGTGTGACGCCTTTGCTGATCGCACAGATGGCCGACACGTTGACAAACACCCGGTTTGAATTGGAGACAGGCCCGTCGCATCGGCTGCTTGACCGGTTGGAACACCGGGCACTCGACGTGATTGTCGCCGCCGAATTGGATATGGCGGAGGACTGGCGGGAGAGCCATCCAATGTTGCAAGATCCGTTCGTCGCAGTGGTGCCAAAGGGCCATCGTGAGGCGATCCAAACCCTGCCGCTGATCCAATACACTCGCCGTCATGCGATGGGGCGGATGGTGGCCAATCACCTGTCAGAGCAGGGGATGCGGCTGACCCAACGGTTTGAATTGGACAGTTACCGCGCCATGTTGGCAATGGTGGCGGGGGGCACCGGATGGACGATCCTGTCCTCTCTGGGCGTGCTCAACGCCGGGCGTTATGCCAGCGCGATTGAGGTCCTCCCGCTGCCAACCACGCCGCTGTCGCGCCGGATTTCTTTGACCGTGCGCCGGGATGGCGTGTCCGAGATGGCCAGCGACATCGCCGCGCGCTTGCGTCCCCTATTGCAGGATCAGGTGGTCACGCCCTTGGTCGCGGCCAACCCTTGGCTTGAGGGTTACGTCAAACTGCTCTAACGCAAAACGCCGCCCCAATGAGGCGGCGTCTTTGATTTTTAGGGCTAAACGCGATTATTCCGCTGCGGCACGCACAGCTTTGACCGCCTCGGCGGCACCGAGCAACGCATCAGCGATAAAGTCCAGATCGGGTTGTTGCAGACGCGCCGGAAGGCGGGTGTCGCAGGCTTTCGACAGCATCTCGCGGGTTTTCGGTAGCTCAGGCGTGTCGCCCAAGAACTGCCAGTTCCAAAAGGCGCGGGCGTTGTCCGTTGAGAGACCAAAGACCTGAACCGAGACGCCACGCGCTTTGGCGGCCTCTTGGAAAGACAGCGCCTCTTCGCGGGAGAAATCCACCAAATTGAACTGAAGGCTGTCAGGCGCGCGGACCTCTTTTTCGAGCTTGGCGGGCACGCTCAGATAGGGCGAGGCCTCAAGCAAAGCGGCAACATAATCGTGGTTGCGACGACCATCGGCCACACGGCGCGGCACTTCTTTGATCTGCGGACGCACCAAAGTGGCGGACATGTTGGACAGTCGGGTGTTGTAGAGCGGCAGCTTGTTCTGCCAGCGGTCAAATGCCTCAACAAGCGCATTGTCGCGCTGCGGATTGTGCTTGGCCCAGTTGTGCTCATAGGCACCGGACATGATAACAGCACGGGCATAGACCTCGGCGTCGTCGGTGATCATGATGCCGCCTTCGCCGCCGTTCAATAGTTTGTAGGATTGGAACGAGAAACAGCCGATTTTGCCAATCGTACCAATGTTTTGTCCGTCCCAAACCGTGCCAAGACTGTGGGCCGCGTCTTCAATCAACGGGATGCCTTTGGCGTCGCAGGCGGCTTTGATGGCATCCATGTCGGAGGTGTGGCCGCGCATGTGTGAAATCATCACCGCGTCAGCATCTTCGATCTTGGCGTAAAAGTCTTCCAAATCAATGCGGTAGTTGTCTGCGCATTCGACCAAAACGGGCGTGCAATTGGCATGGTCGATGGCGGAGGGCACGGCGGCAAAGGTGAAGGCCGGGATCAAAACGCGCGCATCGCGCGGCAGGTCGAGCGCCTTAAGAGAGAGGAACAGAGCGGCGGAGCAGGAGGCAACGGCGAGGGCATATTTCGCGCCGAGCATGGCGGCGAATTCCTGTTCGAGCAACGTCACCGGCGCGTCTTTGGCGGCTGTGTAGCGGAACAAATCACCGGACAGGAGTAGGCGTTCGACCTCCTCGCGGGCCAGGGCAGGGATCGGTTCGGCATCGTAGACGTTGGGGGCGTGAGAAGCTCCGTCGGACATGTCTTTCACCATTTTTAAATTCTTCTTTCAGAATAACTGTAAGTGGTGTGCGCAGAGAAATCTACTCTTGTGCTGTCGCACCGGCGGGTTTTCGCAAAAAATTCATATTTTCGGAGCGCGCGCAGGCAGCAAAAAGGGGCAAACCTGCCCCTTTTTCGTGTCGGTTCTGATGCGGTATGCCTTTAGACGTTGAGCAAAAGATGCTCGCGTTCCCAAGGCGAAATCACCTGCAAAAACGCATCGTTTTCCGTGCGTTTCACCTGAATGTAGGTGCGGCAAAAATCGCGACCCAGCACCTCTTGCATCTGATCGGCGCGTTGCAAAAGATCGAGGGCGGAGGCCAAAGTCCCCGGAATGCCCTCAGCAGAGGCATATGCGTCCCCGACATATTCGTCGCGCGGTTCACGCCGTTCCATCAGGCCGAGATAGCCGCAGGCCAAAGAGGCGGCAATCGACAGATAGGGGTTCACATCCATCCCCGGCAGACGATTTTCAATCCGCCGTGCTTCGGGTCCAGAGATCGGCACGCGCAGCCCGGTGGTTCGGTTGTCGCGGCCCCATTCAAGGTTAATGGGGGCGGCAAAATCCCGGACGTAGCGGCGATAGCTGTTCACATAGGGCGCATGGATCGCGATGGTCGAGGCAAGGTGATTTTGCAGCCCAGCGATGAAATGATGAAAGGCGTCGGTTTCTGCGCCCTCGGCATCGGAAAAGATATTTTCGCCGGTTTTGAGGTCCACGACCGAATGGTGAATGTGCATCGCCGAGCCCGGTTCGTCCTGAATCGGTTTGGCCATAAAGGTGGCAAAACAATCGTGACGCAGCGCGGCTTCGCGGATCAACCGTTTGAAATAAAACATTTCATCGGCCAATTTGACCGGATCGCCATGACGCAGGTTCATCTCGATCTGACCAGCACCGCCCTCTTGCAAGATGCCGTCGATCTCAAGGCCCTGAGCCTCGGCAAAGTCGTAAATGTCATCAATGATCGGGCCATATTCGTCGACCGCGGACATGGAGTAGGCCTGACGCTGAGCGGCACGGCGACCGGAGCGGCCGATGGGGGGCTCGATCGGTTGGTTCGGGTCGGTGTTGCGCGCGACGAGGAAGAATTCCATCTCCGGTGCGACAATCGGGTCCCAGCCCTGTTGATGATACAAATCCACCACGCGTTTCAACACGTTGCGCGGGGCCACGGGCATCATATCGCCCTTTTGATCAAACACATCATGGATGACTTGAAGCGTGCAATCAGCGGTCCATGGCGCGGCGGAGGCGGTGCTGAAATCAGGCACCAAAACCATGTCCGGTTCAGTGAACGGCGCATCCGCGTCATCGACCCAATCGCCATTGATGGATTGCAAAAAGATCGAATTGGGCAGGTAGAAATGCTTTTGCGTGGCGAATTTGGCGGCGGGCATGGCCTTACCGCGGGCAATGCCGGAGAGATCGGCAACGATACATTCGACCTCATCCAGTTTGCGCCCGTCCATGAAATCAAGGGCGGCTTGGGGCAGTTGATCGAAGAAATCCATCAGGTCAGGGCCTCCCGCCCTTGGTCTAGAAATCCCGCCATGAGCCCGGCAAAACGTGCGTCATCTGTGGGGTGTGCGTTCTCCTCAAGTGCCGCTGCGATCAGATCCTGCGGATAGGCCGGATCATTGGCGCGTGCGGCCAGATAGTCGGAGATGATTGTCGGTGACAATTCCGGGTGGGGTTGGATCGTCAGGATGCTGTCGCCATAGACCAACGCGGCATTGGCACAAAAATCATTCTGGCCCACGACTTCGGCCCCTTCGGGCAGGGTTGTGACCTGATCTTGGTGCCAAGCATTGAGATACACATGACCCAGCGCCGGAATGTCATAGGCGGTTCGGCCGATGGACCAGCCGCCTTTGAATTTTTCAACCGTACCGCCCAAAGCCTTGGCGATGATTTGATGGCCAAAACAAATGCCAAGCATCCGTCGACCCGAGGCCTGAATGTCCCGGATCAACGCCTCAAGCGGCGGTATAAACGGGTGGTCTTCATAGGCACCATGTTTGGAGCCGGTCAAAAGCCATGCATCGGCGGCCTCTGGCCCGTCCGGGAACTGCATGTCGACAACGTTCCAGACCTCATAGCTGTAGCCATAAGGCGCAAGGAGTTGCGCAAACATATGATCGAAATCCCCGTGTTTTTGCGCCACCGGGTCAGGCGCGTGTCCGCATTGCAGAATGCCGAGTTTCATAAGTCACCGACTGTTGTGAATGCCCGACGGTAGCGTGTTGGTTATAATGCCGCAAGGGGTGGCGAGGCCTGTTGCAATAATTTGATCAAATATCAGTCTCACGCCCAATCTCTGAGTGCAGTTACCCCAAACGTCACCCCAAACGTCACACCGTATCGAGCGCCAATGCGACCTGTTTCACGGGGGCAATTCCGCCCAGTCACGGACGTTTTGGCGCTTTTCAGGGGCTGGTTGGGCACCAATTGCTCTGGGAAACCTCGCCGGATCAAGGGGAGGTGGCAAATCTATCAATCGCCGTGCGCAGGGGGCAGGTGCTTTTGGCGCGCGCTGTCACCGGCAATGTCGAGTTCCAATGTGGCGGTCGCGGCGCGGATGGTTTTGATTTCAGGATCTTCACCCAAGCCAGCCGCGTTTTGGGTCATCGGATCACCTGTGTCCGAATCCGCAGGCGGGGGCGTTTGGAGCTTGGCAAATGGCGGTTCAAATAGCGATTGACCGCGCCAAACGTCAGGATGATGCAGAGCGTGACACAGACGAAATAGCCCGCCAAAATCGGATAGGGGATAAAGGGGTTGAACGTCTTGTCGGCGAAATAGGAGGCGTAATACAACGCATCGCCCTTTTGTTGCAGCGCCGGGAAGCCGGAGAAAAACACCAAGGTCGTGGAGTGAAAGATAAAGATCGCCTCATTGGTGTAGGCGGGCCAGGCCAGACGCAACAGCGTTGGCCAGGTGATCCGGCGAAAGCGTTTCCAGCCAGACAGGCCATAGGCGTCGGCGGCCTCGATGTCGCCCTTCGGGATGGATTGCAGCGCGCCGTAAAAAATCTCGGCGGAATAGGCCGTTGTGTTGAGCCACAAGACGATGGCCGCACCGATCCATGCGCTGGTGAAGGCGTCAAAGAGCGGAAAGCTCTGTTTCAACGAGAGAAACAGGAAATAGCCAAAGAAGAATTGGATGAACAGTGGGGAGCCACGGAACAAAAAGATGAACCATTCAGCCGCTTTGCGCAGCGGTTTGTAGGTGCTGTTTTTGGCCAAAGCCAATCCCGTGGCCGAGAAAAAGCCAAACAGAATGGCGAGGAGGCCAAAGTAGATGTTCCACAACATGCCCGAGCCAATCAGGGTCACCTGATCACATAATGTAATGTCGGCGCGGGGCAAAAGCCGCTCGCCAATGCCGATGGAGCGCAGGCCGTAGTCGGCAACTGTCTGGAGGCAGCTCATGGTGCAGTCCCCGCTTTGCGCAGGGCTTCACCGCCCGCTGTCGCCTGTCCTTGGCTCAGTTTGCGAGTGACGCGGGAGAGGACGATTTCAGAGACTTTGGTGAAGAGAAGGTAGAACACCAAAAGGGCTAAAAAGTACCACATCCGCCAATCTCCGTGGGGGTATTCGGTGAACCGAATGTTCTTGGTGCCGCCCAATTCGCGCGCCCAATAGACCACGTCTTCGACGCCCAACAGGAACAGCAACGGCGTGGCTTTGATCAGTACCATCCACAGGTTCGAGAGGCCCGGCAGGGCGTAAATCCACATTTGAGGCACGATGATGCGCCAAAACGCTTGGCGGTGGCTCATGCCATAGGCTTCGGCGGTTTCAATTTGGCCGTGGGGGACGGTGTTCATCGCCCCGGCCAACACATTGCCGGCAAAGGCGCCAAACACGATGGCAAAGGTTAACACGGCCAAGGCAAAGCCGTAGATTTGGTGCACGCTTTCGGGGGCGTCATTGAGCGGCATTTTGGCCGCAGCACAGACAATAAAATCATTGCCTTGGCGGATCGGTTCGGCCCAGTCGGGGCACTTCACCTGATGGCGCAGCCACTCGATGCCTTGGTCCAATGCGATCACGAAAAACAGGAAAAAGGCGATGTCGGGAATGCCCCGGACCAGCGCCATATAGGTCTGTGAAATCCAGCGCAGCGGTGCGAATTGCGCCCGGCTGCCGGTGGCCGAGAAAAATCCAAACGCCAAGGCCAGCGGCGCAGTCACCGCCAACAACATCAGAACCGTCCCAAAGGAGGCGTAAAAAGCGAGATGCTTTCCGGTCGTCATGTAACAGCTCAGCCAAGTCAGGCCTTCGAGCGTGTCAGGAGTGGCGCAATAGGAAAAGATGGATCACCTGTGAGCTCAGGGAAAAACACGGTTGGCGAGATCGGACAAAAGCGGCGGGGCCACGCTGAGCAGCCCCGCCAAAACGGGCTTAGAAGCCCGGGCTGTCTTCGCCCAGATAGTCTTTGATCATGGTGTTGAGCGTGCCATCGGCTTTCATCGCTTCGATGCCTGCATCAAATTTTGCGCGCAATTCCGGGTCGGATTTGCGGAACGCCATGCCGATGCCAACCGAAAGTGCGATATCTTCGCCAACCCACATCACGGTGGGGTCTTCTTCGACGACGGGCACAAGGGTGTCTTTGTCGGCAAACACAGCGTCGGCTTCGCCGGACATCATGGCGGCCAGGGAATCCTCAAAGGAGGGGAATTCCAAAAGCGTGGCACCCGTGTCGACGACGTATTGGGACTGGATGGTGCTGGACTGTGCCGCGACAATGCCGCCGGTCAGGTCGGCATCTTCGGACATGGCCGCATAAGAAGAAAAGGACGGCGGGGTGTAGTTGACGGAGAAATCGACTTTCTCGGCGCGCTCGGGCGTGATCGACATGCCCGCGATGATCGCGTCATAGTTGCCGGACAAAAGGTTCGGGATGATGCTGTCCCAATCGTTGGTGACCCATTCGCACTCAAGCTCGGCACGTTTGCAAAGCTCGTCGCCCAACATCCGCTCAAAGCCAGCAACTTCGCCGCTGTCATCAATGTAGTTGTACGGAGGGTAGGCGCCCTCGGTGCCCAAACGGATGGTTTCAGCAGAGGCGGCGCCTGCCATAAGGGCACATGCGGCGGCAGTTAGAATAAGTGTCTTCATGAAATTCTCCCAGTAGATAGCGCTTGTTTTAGGCCGGCACAGTCGCGCTGAGAAACTGTTGCAGGCGTTCGGATTTGGGCTGATTGAAAAGCTGGCTTGGGTGCCCCTCTTCTTCGATCAACCCTTTGTGCAAAAACACCACATGGTCGGAAATATCTGCCGCCATGCGCATGTCGTGGGTGACGATCATCATGGTCCGGCCCTCTTCGGCCAGCGCCTTGATCACCTTGACCACCTCTTGTTCCAATTCGGGATCAAGCGCTGAGGTCGGTTCGTCAAACAAAAGGGCTTTTGGTTCCATGCACAAGGCGCGTGCAATCGCGGCGCGTTGTTGTTGGCCGCCGGACATTTGCGCCGGATAGACATCGCATTTGTCACCAATGCCGACCTTGTCGAGATAGGCACGCGCGCTGGCTTCGACCTCTTTTTTGTCGCGGCCCATGACCGTAACGGGGGCTTCCATGACGTTTTCCAAAATCGTCATATGGGCCCAAAGATTGAATTGTTGAAACACCATCGACAGGTTGGTGCGGATGCGCAGCACCTGTTTGCGATCCGCCGGACGCCGGTTCAGGCCTTCGCCCTTCCATGTGATCGGCTCGCCCTCAAATAGGATCTCGCCGCTTTGGCTGTCTTCAAGGAGGTTGGCACAGCGCAACAACGTGGATTTGCCAGAGCCCGACGACCCAATCAGTGAAAGCACATGGCCGCGTGGTGCGCTCAGTGAGACGCCCTTGAGCACTTCCAACTCGCCATAAGATTTGTGCAAATCCCGGATTTCGATCACGGGAGTTGCCTCAAGAGGCGACGTGGCGGGTGCGGTTTTTGAGTCTTTGGTCAACATCCACAAGAGTTAGGGCGAAATCTTAAGCATATGCAATAATGATCATCAGGGTGTCGTAGCGTTTCGCCCGTTTTTTGATCATATGTATGGCCCACGCCTAGGTCTTGGGCTGGCTTTGGGCCTTATGACTGGGTTTAACCCAGCCGTGCCTCGACCCTTTTGCGCGCCAAAGCGCTGTCGCGGTCGTTCACACCCAAAAGATTCGCGACCAAACGTAACAGGGTGTCTTCGTCGCTGTCGCGCACGCCGTCGGCCAAAACCACCGACCAAAGCCCTTCGATCACGCTTTCGCGGTCCTCATAGGGCACGGCCTCCTTGATGGCGCGGGTAAAGCGCACGGTGTCGGGGGCTTCGTCTTCAAGCACCTCCGCCTCGCCACGCAGTTTCGCCGCCTCAAAGGGCGACAGAGCATAGCGCTCGATCAGGATTTTCTCAATCCGCTGGGATTCAGACGGGTGATAATGCCCATCAGCGCGGGCCACACGAACCAAGAGTGCTGCCAAAGCACGCCGCGCGTCTGTCACTTGAAGACGCGGCGGGGCGGGTTGCAGCAGAGTTTTCAGAAAATCACCGAACATAAATTGGATATAGGAGGTCTTTTGCCAAAGGGAAAGGCCGGAGCAATCGTTCCGGCCTTGGCTCGCGATAACGTCAACTGCGAGGATTAGTATTTGTTTGGCACATACAGCTCAGGCGGCAACACCGCACGCTCATAGGTCTTGTTGTAGACCCGCTCCGGCAAATGCACCTCTTCATGCGGCATCTCGTGATAGTCGAACTGCGACAATAAATGGTTGATGCAATTCAGCCGCGCGCGTTTTTTATCATTGCCTTCAACGATATACCACGGTGCTTCGGGGATATTGGTGCGGGCGAATGTGTCTTCTTTCGCCTTGGTGTAATCCTCCCAACGGATGCGCGATTGCAAATCCATCGGCGACAATTTCCACTGTTTCATCGGGTCGTGAATGCGCATCAGGAATCGCATTTGCTGTTCTTCATCGGTGATCGAGAACCAATATTTGATCACCTTGATGCCAGAACGTACCAGCATCCGTTCAAAATCGGGAACGTCCTGGAAAAACTGTTCGACTTGATCCTCGTCGGCAAAGCCCATCACCCGCTCAACGCCGGAACGATTGTACCAAGAGCGGTCAAACAACACCATTTCGCCCGCCGCCGGGAGATGTGGCACATAGCGTTGGAAATACCATTGGCTTTTTTCACGGTTCGAGGGCGCGGGGAGGGCGACGACGCGCACCACGCGCGGGTTGAGGCGCTGAGTGATCCGTTTGATCACGCCGCCTTTGCCCGCCGAATCACGTCCCTCAAACAAAACCACGACCTTCTGCCCGGTCTGTTCGACCCAATCATGTAGCTTGATCAACTCGGCCTGAAGCCGCAGCAATTCGCGGAAATAGACTTGGCGTTCGAGCATGTCAGGATGCTCTTTTTGGTAAATCTTTTTGATTTCGCGCGACAGGATCGAATCTTCGAGCTCAATTTCCCACTCTTCGTCGAGGGTGTCGGCCAGTTCGGCCTCAAGCCAGTCTTGGGCGTCTTTGTCAAAACTCATCATCTACTCCGTCTGTCTGTGCGCTGCGTTGCGATTGGGGCCGCAATTCTAAAGTGCCTTTAACCACGCATACATGACGGTTTGTTAATGGAAAAGGATTGGGATCAAAGAGGCCATCAAAAGCGCGGCCATTGTCCAATTGAACGCCGTCAAACGCCGTGTGTTGGTCAAAAAGCGGCGCATTTCCTGACCGAGCCAGGCCCAAAGCGTGATCGCCGGAAAATTGACGATCACAAAGCCGACACCGACCATGAGGGCAGCCCCCCATGTGGCATCCTGTGCATAATTGGTCTGCGCACCGATCGCCATGATCCAGCCCTTCGGGTTCACCCATTGAAACGCCGCCGCTTGGAAAAACGTCAACGGCTTGCCGCCGACCGTGCCCTCTTTGGGGGCGCTGGCATGGGCGATTTTCCACGCCAGCCACGTCATATAGACGATGGAGACAACCAACATGATCTGGCGCAGCGGCGGGTAGGCCTGAAACATCTGCGCCAGCCCAAGCCCGACGATGAACACCATAAAGCTATGCCCGAGCGAGACGCCGACCATATGCGGTAGGGTCCGGCGCAGGCCGAAATTGGCCCCTGAGGCCAAGAGCATCAGGTTGTTCGGCCCCGGCGTGACCGAGGAGACAAAGGCGAAGGCCAGAAGGGCGATGAAAAGGGTCATATCCATGCCGGGCAGATTAGTCTTTTGATGCCGCAATATTCGTGCAAAGATGTGAATTATGGCGGTTATTTTGCACGGAATGTCGGATATGGATGATATTGACGAGAAAATATTGCGTGAGCTTGAGCGCGATGGCCGCCTCACCAACCTGCACCTCTCGGAGCGCGTGGGTCTGTCGCCCTCGGCCACGTCGAGGCGGGTGAGCGAGTTGGAGCGGCGCGGCGTCATTCGCGGCTATCGCGCCATCATTGACCGCACTCAGGTCGGTCAGGGCTTTACCGCCTATATTGCGGTCGGCCTGTCAGTGCATAGCAAAGCGGCGCAAAAGGGCTTTGAGGCGGCGATGCGCTATGCCCCCGAGGTCAAGGAATGTCACAACATCGCCGGGGTGTTTGAATATTTGCTCCGGGTCGAAACTGCGGATTTGACCGCCTACAAACGCTTTCATACCGAAGTGTTGGGCACCGTGCCGGAGGTGGCCTCGATCACCTCTTACATTGTGATGGAAAGCCCAAAAGATTTGCGGGCCTGAGGCCAATCGTCGGATTCGCGCCCATGACCCAAATTTCTGTTTCGAGCTGCGGGGGCGCATGTTAGGCCGGGGCAAAGAGGACGCACCCGCATGTACACACCGAACAATTCCGCGATCAATGATCCCGCAACGCTGGCTTATGTGATGACCGAGATCTCCTTTGGCGCGCTGATCACGCCGACGCCGGACGGGATTGAGATCAGCCACCTGCCGTGGATTGTGCGCGAGGAGGGCGGAAAGGTTATATTGGAAAGCCACGTGGCACGTCCCAATCCGCATTGGAAACTTGCGGGCACAGGCTCTGTGGTCATGTTCCAAGGGCCGCAAGCCTATGTCTCGCCGTCCTTTTATCCATCAAAACAGGTAGATGGCAAAGTCGTGCCGACCTGGGCCTATATCGTGGTTCATGCCCATGGGACGTTTGAAAGTTTCAATGGCACCGAGGAGCTTCACGCCCATCTGGGGGATTTGACCCATCGCCATGAGGCCGGTCGGGCGGAGCCTTGGGCGATGTCCGACGCCCCCGTGCCCTATCTCGCGGCGCTCAAGCGTGGCATCATCGGGCTGCGGTTCACGGTGGATCGGTTGGAGGGCAAATGGAAGGTCAACCAGCACAAATCGTCCGCCGACCGTCAGGGCACCTATGAGGGGTTGATGGCGTCGGGCGAGCAGGGCGTGGATCTGGCACAGGCCTTGGCCTCATTTCCCGCGGCTCAGGACTAAGGTAAAGACGAAAAAGGCGCTCCAAAGAGCGCCTTTTTGCGATTGTTTGACTGGCTTAGACCAGCCGCGAAATCTCTTTGGCCGCGCGCACAAAGTCGCGGAACAAAGGTGCAGGGGCGAAGGGTTTGGATTTCAATTCCGGGTGGAACTGAACGCCGATGTACCACGGGTGATCTTTGAGTTCGACGATCTCTGGCAAGCGCCCGTCAGGCGACATGCCAGAGAAGAGCAAACCGCAGTCTTGCAATTTTTCGCGGTATTTCGTGTCGACCTCATAGCGGTGACGGTGGCGTTCTTCGATCTCGGTTGAGCCGTAAATCTCGGCCACTTTCGAACCTGCGGTCAGGGTCGCGTTATAGGCCCCAAGGCGCATGGTGCCGCCCTTGTCGTCGCCGGTTTTACGGCGCACGGTGTGGTTGCCCTGCACCCATTCTTTGAGGTGATAGACCACCGGTTCAAATCGTTTTTTGCCCGCTTCGTGATCAAATTCTTCGGACCCGGCGGTGTCGATCCCGGCAAGATTGCGCGCGGCCTCAATGACGGCCAATTGCATGCCCAGGCAGATGCCCAAGTAGGGGATTTTGCGGGTCCGGGCGAATTCCGCCGCTTTGATTTTGCCCTCGGTGCCGCGTTCGCCAAAGCCGCCGGGAACCAGAATGGCGTGGAAGCCTTCGAGGTAGGGGGCGGGATCTTCGCGTTCGAAAATTTCGGCATCGACCCATTCAACCTTGACGCGGACCCGGTTGGCCATGCCGCCATGGGTCAGGGCCTCTGCAATGGATTTATACGCGTCTTCGAGTTGGACATATTTGCCGACGATGGCGATTTTGACTTCGCCTTCGGGGTTAAACACCCGGTCGGCCACGTCATGCCATACAGTGAGGTCGGGTTTCGGGGCGGGCGCGATGCCGAAGGCATCCAGCACGGCCTGGTCCAGACCTTCGCGGTGATAGGCCAGAGGTGCTTCGTAGATGGATTTCAAATCCGGGGCCGCGATCACGTCCTCTTTGCGCACGTTACAGAACAGGGCGATTTTTTCGCGCTCTTTTTCCGGGATCGGATGCTCAGACCGGCAGACCAGCACATTCGGCTGAAGGCCAATGGTGCGCAGCTCTTTCACCGAGTGCTGGGTCGGTTTGGTTTTCAACTCGCCGGAGGCGGTGATGTACGGCAGCAGCGTCAGGTGCATGAAAATACACTGGCCGCGCGGACGGTCCTGGGCGAATTGGCGGATGGCTTCAAAGAAGGGCAGGCCTTCAATGTCGCCGACGGTACCGCCGATTTCGCAGAGCATGAAATCGACCTCATCATCGCCAATTTCAAGGAAGTCTTTGATTTCATTGGTGACATGCGGGATCACCTGAATGGTCTTGCCAAGGTAATCACCCCGGCGCTCTTTTTCCAACACATTGGTGTACACGCGACCTGAGGAAATCGAATCTGTGTTGCGTGCTGCCACGCCAGTGAAACGCTCATAATGGCCAAGGTCGAGATCGGTTTCGGCACCATCGTCGGTCACAAACACTTCGCCGTGTTCAAACGGGCTCATCGTGCCCGGATCGACGTTGAGATAAGGGTCAAGTTTGCGCAGGCGGACCGAATATCCGCGGGCTTGCAAAAGGGCGCCAAGGGCGGCCGAAGCAAGCCCTTTGCCAAGCGAGGATACAACACCGCCGGTGATAAAAACGTAACGTGCCATGGGCTGGAGTGTCTCCCGTGATAGTCCAAAATTCATGCGGACGCGGCGTTTGAATTTGGCCCAGATGAGGGGCCAAAAACGCCACGGTTCACGGGATTTAAGCGATATCAGATTCGGTCGTCCCGCGCAACCAAACCGCAACATGTTGAGTGGAAAATCCGCTCAACGCCCAAGGTATTGTTAAAACCTAAGTTTTAGATGGATCAGTCGGCGCGCGGGGCTTCGACCGGTGCATCGGCGGAGGGCGGCAACAGGCTGTCGCCCGACGGTACGGCCGGTGTGGTGGTCTCGGCCGGTGCCACATCCTCAATCGCGACACCGTCCATCACAGAGGAGGTGGCCGCATCCCGACGCGCCAAAACGGTCAGTGTCAGGGAGGTGCAGATAAAGCCAATCGCAAAGATCCAGGTCAGTTTGCCAAGGGCCGTGGCTGCCGCACGGCCGGTCATGACGTCGCCGCCGCCTCCCCCCATGCCAAGGCCGCCACCCTCAGAGCGCTGCAAAAGCACAATGCCAATCAGGCAAAGCGCGAGGATCAGGTGGATGACGAGGATGACATTTTCCATGGATCAGGCCTTTGGGTCGTTCGATGGGGCTACTTAAAAGCTTCGGTGGACTGACGCAACCCCACAAACCATGTCAAATGCGTGTGCGACTTTGGGGCCGCCGCGCATTCTTGACATAATCAGGCGGGATATGCCCCCTTTGACCCGCGTCTGTCATGTCAAAACCAAAGGTTCGCCATGTCCCGCTGGGATGTCATTTTGTCGATTGTGTTTACAGTGGCGCTTGTCGCCGTGCTTTGGCTGTTTTTCACAAACTCAGCCTTTTTCGACTGGGCCTTTGCCCGCCATCAAAACACTTTGTCTTGGATCGCGCGTCCGGTTTTGGTGCTGCCTTATTGTTATTACGCATGGCGGCGCTGGTTGCCGGGCGTGATTTTGTCGGTTCTGGCGATTGTAACGTCGATGTTCTGGTTCCCTGTCCCCGTCGCGCCACGAGAGGATGTTCTGGCCTTTCTCGCGATGGAGCGCGCGCTTTTGCAATCCGGTTGGACCGCGGCCAATCTGTTGGGCGCTCTCGCGGTTGCGGTCTATTTTGGGCTGGTGGCCTTGGCCTTTTGGCGGCGATCCTTGTGGCTTGGCTTTGTCGTTGTCGCTCTGGGTGCCGGGCTGAAACTGCTCTGGTCGGTGCTGTTCAGCCCCGAGGCGGGGGTGGCGGTCGCGCCCTTTGCGCTCTTTGGTGTGTTGCTTTTGGGGCTGGTGCTGGCCCTCCTGCACGGGCTAAAAAAGCGGCCATGACACAGATTCAAACACCGCCTTTTTCCCTGCGCCCCGCAACGCTTTTTGACGCTCATGCCATTGCCGAGGTGCAAGTGGCGGTGTGGCAAAGCGCCTATCGTGATATTTTGCCCGCCGCGTTGATTGAACGTATGACGGTGGCAGATCGTGAAAGCGGTTGGGGGAAAATCCTTACGGCTTATGCGGAGACCGGGCGTGGCACGGTGGTCGTGGCCGAACACGCGGGTGCGGTTGTGGGCTTTTTGTCCTGTGGCGACCAGCGTGACGAAGAGTTGCTGACGTCCTTTCCCGGTGAGTTTTCCGCGATTTATGTCGCGGATAGCGCCCAAAGACAGGGAATTGGCCGGGCGTTGATGGGGCAGGGCGCGCGGGCGCTCATAGAGATGGGCCATGGAGCGGCCGCCCTTTGGGTCTTATCCAACAACGTGGGGGCGCGTGAGTTTTATCAGGCGCTTGGTGGCGTTGTGTCCGCCGAACGGATCGACGGCCAGAATGGCGAAGGTCTGGACGAGATTGCCTATGGCTGGGCCGATCTCACCGAAATTTGCGCAATATAAAGCCGCAGCCCTTAAATTGTGGTTTCATCACGCGGTCTGGCTGGCTATACAGCCCCGGGCTTCATCCAATCCAAAGGATTCATTATGGCTAACGTCGTCGTTGTCGGCGCCCAATGGGGTGACGAGGGAAAAGGCAAGATTGTAGACTGGCTTTCTGAGCGCGCAGACATCATCGCGCGCTTTCAAGGTGGTCACAATGCCGGCCACACGCTCGTCATCGACGGCAAGGTCTATAAGCTGAACGCATTGCCTTCGGGTGTGGTGCGCGGTGGTAAATTGTCGGTGATCGGCAATGGGGTTGTGTTGGACCCGTGGCATCTTGTGGCGGAAATCGCCAAGATTCGCGAACAGGGCGTGGAGATCACGCCGGAGACCTTGATGGTCGCGGAAAACACGCCACTGATCCTGCCGATCCACGGTGAATTGGACCGGGCGCGCGAAGAAGCGGCCTCTAAGGGGACAAAGATTGGCACCACAGGTCGCGGCATCGGCCCGGCCTATGAGGACAAAGTCGGGCGTCGTTCGGTGCGCGTCGCGGATTTGGCCGATGAGGCCACGTTGATTGCCCGCGTTGATCGCGCGCTTCAACACCACGATCCGCTGCGCAAAGGGCTTGGCATCGAGCCGGTCGATCGTGACCGTTTGATCAATGATCTCAAAGCCATTGCGGGCGAAATTCTGCCCTATGCGAAACCGGTTTGGAAAGTGCTCAATGAGCAGCGCAAAGCCGGCAAACGCATCCTGTTCGAAGGCGCACAGGGCGCACTTTTGGACATTGATTTCGGCACCTATCCGTTTGTGACCTCCTCCAACGTGATTGCCGGTCAGGCCGCTACGGGGGTGGGCATGGGGCCGGGCGCGATCAACTATGTGTTGGGGATCGTCAAAGCCTACACCACCCGCGTGGGCGAAGGTCCGTTCCCGACCGAATTGCTCGATGATGATGGTCAGCGGTTGGGCGAACGCGGCCATGAATTTGGCACGGTGACGGGCCGCAAACGCCGCTGTGGCTGGTTCGACGCCGCGCTTGTGCGTCAGACCTGTGCGACCTCTGGCGTGACCGGGATTGCTCTGACCAAGCTCGACGTTTTGGACGGGTTTGAGACGCTGAAAATCTGTGTCGGCTATGATCTTGACGGGGAACGGCTTGATTATCTGCCGACCGCCGCCGATCAACAGGCACGCTGCACGCCGATCTATGAGGAAATGCCCGGTTGGTCCGAATCGACCGAAGGCGCACGCTCCTGGAACGATCTGCCGGCCAATGCGATCAAATATGTCCGCCACATCGAAGAGTTGATCGAATGTCCGGTGTCGATGTTGTCGACCTCGCCGGAGCGCGAAGACACCATCCTCGTCACCGATCCGTTTGCGGATTAAGGCGGTATGGCTCTGAGCTACAAAGCCCGTCGCCGCCTGGCGCTGTTGATCCTCGTGCTGGGTCTGCCCGGCTATATCGTCGTGGCGGTGACAGTGATGAACTGGCTCGGGCGCCCGTCGATTTGGGTCGAACTGGCGGTTTATGTTGGGTTGGGTGTGCTTTGGGCTGTGCCGTTGAAGGCGGTGTTCAAAGGCATCGGTCAGGCGGACCCGAATGCACCGTCTTCAGATCGCGAAGACTGATCACCGAGCACTCAGACGAATGAAAAGGCCGCCCCGAAGGGCGGCCTTTTGCGTGGGTCTTTGAACGACACTTAGCGCGGCTTGAACCGCGTGCTGGCCGCAACGGCAAACTGGCCGCGTGTCATTTTTTTGATCTTCCCTTGCCGCAAAAGCTGACCGAAGGAGCGCAGGCGTTCTTCGACCGGCACATCGGTGGGCAGCGCTTGGGTCGCCAGTCGCATGATTTGCGGACGGGTGGCCGTGTCGCGGCCTTGGACGAAATTGGTATAGGCCGCAGCCGCTTCCAACAGTTCCGGTAGGGTTTCGGCGCCAAGACGTTCGGCAAACTCGGCGAATTCCGTCACCGTTTCCGCGGCGTTTTGATCGACCTCTTCGGCGGCATCAAAAACCTGTTCTTGTTGCACCGCAAGGGCCGAGGTCGACACGCGGCGCGGCCGAACCGGGGTGATATTGGCCCCACCGGCGAGTTCGACAGGGGCGTCGATGCGTTGTTCCGACACCAACATCAAGGGCGGCAGTTGACGGCGGGCTTGGCCGCTGACTTCTGGGCGACGCGGGCGAACAACACGCGCCAGGTCTTGTTTGTAGACATCCGCATCGTCGTCTTCCTCAGCGGACGTGTCTTTGTCAGCTTTCTCGGCGCGAATCGCACCCACGGCGGCTTTCAGATGTTGGATCGCGTTGCGGCGGCGGGTGTTTTCACCCTTGGCCATTTCGCGGTCGGTTTCATCCATCAGGCGCGACATCGACGCATCCGAGGCGGCAAACACATTGCGTGTGTCGCTGTCGTCTTCGTCGTCGTCTTCATCGGTCAACAGTTGGGTGTCGTCTTCGGCGTCGTCCGCGTCGCTGGTGTCGTCATATTCGGCGGCAATCGCGCCGGTTTCGCTTTCGTCTTCCAAAATGTCGGCGGCGACTTCTGGGGAGAGGTCGCCACTTGCGGCCACTTCGGCCAGTTCGCGCATCAATTCGTCTTCGGCCTCATCATCAAGCGAAGAGGAGCCAAGTTCGCGGCGCAGCACCGAGGTCAAATCGGCATCGCTGTCGACATCCTTCTCGGCGGTCACAGCATCGGGTTCAGCCACAGCTTCGGCCTCACCGTCCTGTGCCTGCGCTTCATAGTCAGAGCGGCGCATTTTGACGACGCGGGCGCGCACGCGACGCAGCGGATCTTGCGGGGCGTCTTCAGGAGCCGCTTCTGCGGCGGCCTCTGTTTCTGCCTCTGTGGAGGGCGCGCTTGCTTCGGCAATATCTGCGGCGAGGTTGAGGTCTTGGTCTTTGGCATCTTGGGCGGGGATCTCAGCTTCGGCCAGATCTTCTTGCGCGGCAGGTGCATCGTCTTGTTGCAAGCTGGAGAGGATGGTGTCGAGCTTGGCTTCGTCATCGGCCTCTGTGTCGGGTGCGTCGTCTTCGACAACCTCTTGTACAGGTTCGATCTCTTCGGCGAGGACTT